>Ga0214473_10000007_pt1 | contig 341371 bp, 460 predicted proteins | sample RVTome_7_FD_203509 | JGI IMG/M metagenome (GOLD analysis project Ga0214473, IMG submission 203509) | Soil microbial communities from uranium-contaminated site in the Upper Colorado River Basin, Wyoming, United States - RVT98D197 | ecosystem: Environmental > Terrestrial > Soil > Contaminated >...
CGGTGACCCGAATCCATCCGCTCGCGAGCGCGTCGTCATGCGTGATCCCCGTCGCTTCGCAGATCGCATCGAAGTGAATCATCCCAGCGGGGACCTCGAAGCTCGACCCATCGGGAGCGATCCAAAGATTCATCGCGGCTACTCTCGCGAGTAAGCTTCCCTGGCGGCCTTTCGGTAGCCCGGAGTCCATTCGAGGATCGCTTTCACGAACCTCACCGGCCTACCTTCCGCCCACTCCTGCACTGGGTCTTCGACCGCGTAGCTCATGTGGGCGTAGACTGCGGGCTTCCGCAGGTTCGGGTAGGGATACCAGGTGCCATGGTCCGAGATGAACCCGTCCTGGCTGATGATCGGCGCGGACGTCAGCGCGTCGATGTCTTCGGGAGGAACCATGTTCCATCCATTCGTGAGCGCATACTCCAGCATCTCGTAGAAGCCGTTGTTGGTTTCGTTCCTCGCGACCCACTCCTTCGCCTCCTCGATGCCCTCGGGCGTGGGCTCCAGCCAGAGCGCATCTCCGATCTCGACGAGGTTGATGAAGCCCGCCCTCATCAGCAGTTTCCGCTTTTCTTTCATAGCCTCTCCGTTCAGAACCTATTCGCAGCAAGCAAGATCTGGCCTGGCTTAGCCCCCTTCGCTCTCGTCATCATCATCGTCTTCGTACTCGTCGTCTTCCACATCCCATCCACCGGGCTCGTCGTCCAGAGTTCCGACGATCGATCCGCTCACCCTAGCGTCGAAATACTTCGCGAGGTATCGGTGGACATGCGTCACGCAGCCTGTCTTTCCGGTGTCATCGTACCAGAGGCCCCCGATTACTACGCGCGATACACCGTCACGTTCGAGTCTTCTACGGAGCCTCCACAAGAAGGGAGGCCATGGCTGTTCAGCTTCATCGAAGTGGATCCAGACAATCGGCGGAAGACTCTGAGAGCGTTTCTCGATCTCGTCCAGGAGCCACATTCTAGGCTCTGACGGCTTTCCCTCGTCTTCCCAACCCTGGTCCACAATGTAGACCGGCCCCTCATGGAATTTTATCGCTGCCGCTATGGCCTCGGCCAGGTCGCCGCCCGTCCACGACCCGATCTCTTCCGTGTAGGCGTCTAGGCTTGAAAGATGGACGATGACCAGGGCCTCCTTAGACCTCTTCATCGACTTCCTCCTGCGTAAGGATCGCCATGTCCACCGCGGCGCGCTTCGCCAGCGTCTCGAACGCTTCGACCCACTCGTTGCCTCTCAGATCCGATCCCATCAATCCGCCGCTGAAGATGTAGTCGATCATCTCGTCGGCCTGCGTCTCCATCGCGGACAGTTCGTACTCCTCGACGCTCTTGTACTGCCGCGACATGTCACGCGCATCGTAGAGGCCAGGGCCTTCGTACTCGGCGGCGACCGGATCCCAGCCTTGCTTCTTACGATAGCTACCGTAGGCCGAGTCGTGCGACTCCTTCAGTTTCTTCCAGTCCTTCTTTCCGCCGACGTTGACGAAAGGCTCTTCCTCGAACACGTAGCTGCCCTCGTCGCCTTCGAGATCGTACGCTTCGGTGTACCGTACGAACGGCTCGGAGTAAGGGACTTCTCGAAGCTCAATCGAGTCGAGAACTTTTCTTTCCCCCTTTTTCACCTTGATGTCTTTCAATTCCTGCTGCGTCGTATAGATGAGCGCCAGACCGAGCGATACGCGCTCCAGGCTCGGGAACTCCGCGTACGGCACGATCTTGAACGTGCCGCTTTCCTTCAACTGGGCGTCGTACCAGTTGATCGCCCGGATCGTGGGACTTCCCCAACGCTTCTCGTGCTTCCCTTTCCGGGCTGACTCCCAGTGCGCGCCCGTGATCGGCTTATCGGTGAACATCGCCTCTGCGAAATGCTCCGCCATTACGCCTCCTTGAGCGCGGACTTGGGCCAACGCTCTTCCATCTCGGGCCGCGACAATCTGAGCGGATACCCGTCGATGTTGTCCCAGCCGTGATGGTCTCCGACCATCCTGTATAGCTCGGCTCGCTGGAGCGGGTTCGGGCTTATGGACATCTCTCCGAGTTCGGTAACGCTTACGCCCATCGTGTCTACGATCGCGAACCAGTCCGCCCAGTTGAGGTCCTTGACCGGATCGTCCTCGATGTCGAATCGGTAGACGGTATACCGATCCTCCCCGCGCTCGTCCAGGAACGCACCCCCGACCCATGCGTTATCGACCCAGAACTCCACCTTGGTAGAGGACTCCGTCATCTCGTACACCGGCTTGAGACGCTTCCTGATTTCTCGAATCGCCTCTTCTCTCGTAGCGAATTCGCCCAGGTCCATCCCAGGCGCAAGTTCCGCGGTCCACACCTTGTACTTCCGCTGCTCCTCTTCGAGAGGCTCATCCCAGTACTCGGCGCCGATGTATGCCTTGCCGCGATTGACGTAGCGAAACACGATCAATCCGCCGTAGTCGAGCGGGCTCTTGTCCCCGAGGTTGCCGAGGACCACGACCTCAGGCTCTTCTCTCATTGTCTTCTCCGACACTTAGAACCTCACGAGGGACTTCTTCGCAATGTCGATCAGGCTATTTCTAGACGGAAGGTGTCCATTATCCACCATGAAGGTCAGCAGTTGATTCGCGTACCTCTCGGTCGTGGCGATCCAGTCGAATTCATCCCCCCATCTACGCTTTCCTCCGCCGACCTTTTCCAGCACCTCGCCCGCCTCGATCGCGACTTGGTAGAAGCCAACGAAGCCGTCGCTGTCAGCCAGGGCGGAGTTGTACGCCCGCATCCTCAACGCCTCGTGAGCGCCGAACTCCAGCGCGATCGCTGCGACATTCTCAGCAACGGCATACTGGGCTTTGTTCACGGTCCTTTCTCCTTTCGACCAATCGCCTTCGCAAGCGCGTCCTTCCCGACCAGCGCGACCATCAGTCCTACGACGAATCCGGAGAACCAGACTGCGAAGATCATCCAGTTGAACTCGCCGACTTCGGCCAGTAGAGTCACGCCTACCCCTTAACTCTCGTGACCCGGAACGCTGTAGGTCTTGAGTTGCTTCGTGGGATCCGGGATCCGGTTGAGAGGGACCGCTGTGATGAAGAATTCTTCCAGATATTCGCACGCTTCCAGATCGTCCATGCTGCGATCGTACTCCTTCGCTCCTCGACGAGCCTTGCTTAGCGACTCGTAGATCCCAATCATTCCGGTACAACCCGATGGACCGGCGTAAAGAACGTAGACCGTTCGCATCATCCCTCCGCAATCCACCGCTTCCCGATCTTCCGGAGATCGGGGATCACGCCGTCGTACATCTTGAGAAACCTGTCAAGATCCGTGATCCCGTACTCCACTTCCAGGTCGATCACCGCCGTCCCGCGCTCCGCCCGGATCTGTCCACGGGTCTCGGCCCCTGAAAGCGAGAGCTTCAGAAGCTTCGCCTCTCGCTTCGTCAACATGACGAACTCAAAGATATCCGGATCGACGCCGAATTCCATCGCGAGGTCCGGATCCAAGATCTCGAACTGGATCCAGTAAAGCTTCTTTTCTTCCGTCACGGTCAGAACGCCTTCATTTGCGTGATTATCAGCGCCCTGTGAATGATGCGTCGATTCTCCAGGATGATCGTGTACACGTCGCCCCAGTCCGGCGGAGGCTCCGACCACCGCTTCTCTCCGAAGACCGGAGCGATGGGCGTCCAACTCTGCTTCACGATCTTGACGTCGATTGGAAGATGCGCCCAATCTCCTTCACCCTCGTCAAGCTTCCACCAGATCGTAAAGGCCACACCGCTGAAGATCCCCACGCTTGGGTCATGCTCGGTCGAGATGAAGTCGGTCCGAAGGACGCCGCCCTTCTCCAGAACGGCATCGACATCGATGTCATCGATCAGTTCTCGGAAGCCCTTCTCGACCTTCGCAAGCTCGGTTGAAATCATTCGCTTACCACCTCTTCTCGATCGACCGCTCGTCCGGCATTGCGCGCTCCGAGACCAGTTCGGTGTAGACCTCGTAGTCCTCCGGATTACGCCCCTCTCTCTCCATGATCAGCCTGTACGAGTTCAGCAACTGCTTCGGGTAGCTCGCGAGAATCCCCCAGCGGTGTATCTCTTTTCCTCTCACCGCGTACAGGATCGATCCAGCGACGTGGACGAGACCTCTGAGCCACCCGCCCCTGGAGATCTCCTTCGTAGGTTCACTGCCAAAATACCGATCCGTGATCGCGGCCTGAGCGTCCTCGACGACCTCGTCCCAGATGTGTGCGGCTTTGCCTGGAATACCCTCGACCCGAAGCTCGTAGTCCGGATTATCCGGATCATCGCCGAGTTCCTCCGGCCGCATCCTGCGAGCCCACTTCTCGAAGATCTCGATCGCGTCGGCTTCTCCCTGGCTTTCGCTCGTGTAGTCGCTGTGGCTCGCGGTCAGGACGGCGACGCGCAACGGAACGTGCCCGGACCCGGCATAGAGCATGAAGCCCCACCAGCCATCGTAGATGCCGCGAAGCAGATCGGGCCGTGAAATCTCGTCTTCCTCTGCGTTGAGGTAGACGTGAGCATCCGCTTGACGAGTCTCTTCGAACATGGCGCTCCTACGCAGAATCCCCGTAGTCCGCGCCTTCCTCGTCGAGCTTCCGGATCTCGTCCCAGACGTCAGCCTCCATCGCGAGGAAGGCCGCGGTCTGCCTCATCTGCTTCCAGTCCGCGTCTGGCCCGCTCATCGCCTTCACCTCGCGGCTGTCCGGCTCGTTCCGAGTATCTCTCAGAACGATCTCGTGGTTCCCCGTGTAGATGATCCACTGGGAGCTATCGACGTCCTCATGCACGCGATCGACACGTTCGTTGTGGTCCCGGCGCGAGTCCGGTAGCTCCTCATAGATCTCACGCGCGATCGAAACGACGCTCTCCCCGTATCCTGCGGGCGGTCTCGGCATCTCCTACCTCCTTAGCTGCTCAACGTTAATTGTAAACAAATTCTCAGTTTAGGCCGAGGGAAAAGGTCTACGGATCCGGCTCGAAATCCTCATGGGGAAGGTCCGGCACTCCGGGTTCAGAAAGCCGCGTCGTCGGCTCTCCGCTCCTGCGCTGCGATCGTAGAGTTCCTGCGTGTTCTCGTGGGCGGCGGGGATGTTCGTCCTCTTCGACGTAGGTCGGAACGTCGTCTCGCATCTCTGTCCAGCACTCGACATGGGAGCGTTCCCACTCCATGTTCGGCGCTGCCTTCAATAAAGAGGTGGATCCGGGGAGAATCGAACTCCCGTCCAGACGACCGTCATTACGGCGCTTCTACGTGCGTAGTCGGTGTTTTGATCTCGGGCCGCCGCCGGGCGCCAACACCCTGCGAAGGTCCGTACTCCGGCTAGGTTCTCGGCAGAGGTCTCCCGGATTCTTTCCCCTGCCCAGCAGATGCATTTACGTCTTGCCGATCTATCTGCGTCGGCCGGTTCGACGGGCACGGCTAAGCCGCAGCCAGGAGCTTATGCTCAGCAGTTGTCTTTTCATCGCCTTTTAACGTGTCCAGGCGATGAACCACGGCACGCCACAACCGCACTTCGGTCGCTGTCGAAACCATTTCGGACCCACATTTCCAAAGATCGCAATTTTTAGGCTGCGGGGATCAGTCCCCGCAGCGAACCGTTACGCTCTCGCGACCGAGTCGCGTCGAATTATTCTATCCGTTTCCGGGCTCGACTTCGATCACAAGTTCGTGGCCGTTCACGCACGAAGCCCGGCCGCCACGCTTGAAAAACGGGTCCGTCACGTTGACCCACTTCGGACAGGACGGACAGGACGCGTAGACCTTACCGGCCGAGTTCGACATGAAGAGGATCCCGGTCATGCCGAGTTGCCAGCGGTAGTCGGAACGAATCGTCCCCTTGCCTCGACAGACCGGGCACTTTCCCTCCCCGTCCGTGGCGCGCGACCAGAACGCAGCGCTGATCCCGGGCGGTCCATGGTGGTGGACCTTCCCTTCGCCTTCGCAGTACGCGCAGGTCACCCGATCTCCGCTCTCTACCATGAATACCCCGCGATGTGCCGATCCCCGCTCCCCTTCGGGACCTTCTTCGACCGATAGACCATGCCCGACAGAGGCAACCACGCCATCGAGCCGTCGTACGCGCGCCCCCAGTGCTCGCATCGCGCGATCATGACCATCACGTCCTTCGGTTCGTTCTCGATCAGGATCTCGGGTCCGTTGTCGATCCGGATCTGGAAAATGCCAAGCTTCAGGAGCGAACCGATCGAGATCTGCTTGCAACGGGGATTCATCTCAACAGATGATAACACCTGTGGGGCTGGTGTCAAGGGACGGGCCGAACTGATAGTGCCTTACTTTCGATCGCCTGCCTGGAAGATTACTTAGGGAGACGTCTCTTGATGACCTTGATTCTCGGGTCGTAGCGGTCATGCTCGATCAGCGCGCGGCGAACCTCTTCGGCGGTCGTAGCAAGATCCCAAAACACCGTGTCGATCCACTTCTGTCCGATATATACGTCAAATACGCCATGACGAGGTTTCCCAAGATCGTAAATCGGCATATGCTGTCCTTACCATTCTTCCCTGGAGATCCTACTTGGACCCACCGAATTAGGGCGCTGCTACCGCACGAGTTTCATCTCGGCAGGTGCAGGCTTCCACCAGCCTCCCGCCCGGATCCGGACGATCGCGACGTGCTCGTAGTACGCGCTGTCTCCCTCGCGCTTTCCCACCCCGGGAGGGCAAGGTACGGGAACAGAACTATCGATCGCGATCACGACCGGATCCCGGCCTTCGTACCGCATATCCTCCGCGTACTCGAACGCTAGATCCGCATCGTCGAAAAGGTAGACCGCAAGTCCGCAAGGTCCGGGGGACGGACGGAGCCCTTCTTTTCGAATCGCGGCCCAGGTCTCCCGGTCCGTGACGTGGAAGTACCGGCTCACCCGTTACCACTCATCGAAGCCGCAGATGCCCGGCGCGTCGCCGATGATCACGATGTCGTCCGCGGCCCCTTCAGGACGAACGATCGAGGACCCCTCGTCGGACCGGAGCATCTTGTCTCGCAGTGGTCTTTTGTCCACGGGGAAGCCGTACTTCCGGTCGAGGACATCCCATTGACCGCCCGCCTCTCCGCCGCCCGGTCCCGCGCTGTGCGGGTTCAGGATCGCGAGCCTGCACATGTCCCACAGCACCTCGGCGAACTCGTCCAACGTGACGGCCGGAGTCCACCCGAGGCTGAACGTTCCGAGGCAGACCGTGCCGCCGAAGATGTTCGGGTGAACGATCGGCGTGATCCACTTCACGTCGGGCCGCTGGAGCGGGTACTGCGCGCCTAGACTTACCAGCGCTTCGTGCGTCTTTCCGATCTTCGCCCCGCCCCCGTCCCGGTCCGGCACGAGTCCATTTCCGTGGAAGAACATCCTGTAGAGGTCGGGAGGATCTCCCTCCGCATCGAAATCGAGAATGGTCGATTCGCCCCGGAGCTTCTCCATGCGCTTGAGGTCGGCTTTCAGCCTGCGCGAACGAGGTGAGTCGAACGACATCACTCCAGTCTACCAGCCGCGCCGGACCGCCGGAAGAAAATCGAGCCTTTGGTCCCCTCCACTATAGTCTGGGAGCCGGAAAGCAGGGATTTGTAAGAAGAAAATGATGGATACGGAATCGCATCTAGCTGAGTCAAAAGATGTTGACTCATCATGAGACTGGGTTACAATTTTCACATCGAGAGGTGGCAGCGATGAGTGAAACCGCGATCCGCGCTCGAAAGGAAACAGACACGGAGCGGCTAACTCAGCAGGCAGAGGCGCATCGCAAGCGCGGCCTGCCCGGCGACATTTCCTGGGCGATCACGTACGAGAGCCTCGTGCGGTCGATCCGCGACGGAACGATCCGGGACATGGCGAGCCGGTATCGAGCCTCCGACTAAGGGGAGAATCGGTCCGCGGGGGACAGTTGGAACGTTACCTGGTTTCGCCCGACGCCTTCTGGATCTCACCGGACGGCACGGTTCACGCCATCGCCGCGTTTGGGCACGATTCCTTTGCGCGGGAGCAGGGATTCCAATCCGCTCGGCACGCGATCCTGTCAGGATGGATCCGGGGATTCGCAAACGAGGGATACCTCGCGTTCCACATCGGCACTCTGGACGACGAGAACGCGCTCGAACTGATCGAAGACTTCGCGTTCACGCACGGACCGAGCTACGGTCGCTGGATGGCCGTCATCGAGACCGAGAATCCGACCGACCCGAAAATTCAGGTCATGGACCGCGACCTCCTCGATCTCGGGATCAAGGAAGCGGTCGCGTACGAACGAAGAATTGCCAGGCTGCGTCCTTTCGGCATGTCCGGGCTCGGGCTCCACTTCGAGGGGGAACGGGAGCGCAAAGTGCGGACGCGCAAGGGCACGCGAACGGTTCGCGAGCGGCTCTGGTACGACTCAGACCAAGATGAGGTGATCGTAGAGCGGTTCGAGGAGTAAAAGAGCCTGGCCCTGGAGGTTGAAGCGTTGTGGAAGCGGTAAAGACGAAGCTCTGCCCACGATGCGGCGAAGAGCAACTGATCGAGAACTTCGATCGGAACAAGGCTCGACCGGACGGAAGACAGGTCTACTGCAAGGGCTGCCGCAACGGGACGAAGAAGCCTGTCGAGCGGCCGAAGAACGGCACTGTCTCGCAGGTCCACGTACCGACCTGGGACCAGGAAGGGGTGACCGAGGCGGTCCTCCTCCGACACCGAAAGAAGTTCATCGCGATCATCGAGTCCGCTACTTTCGCCTTGGAGCGAATCGAATCGAAGCTGAGCGTACGCACGCGGAAGAAAACGAGCCGACGCTTCGTGGCGGACCGCGAAGAAGCGCCCGATGCGATCGACTGGCTGGAGGACGATGAGTTCGGCTGCGAAGCGATCTGAGAGCAATAAAAAAGCCGGTACTGCGCTTTTGACGCAGTTCCGGCCTGGAGAGAGGGGGTTGCCCGAGCCTTCCGGCTCTGCATGTCCCCCATCTACTATACAAAAAGTGCATCAGAAGTCAAGGCTCTGTTAACTGATGTGGAACCCATGAGGAGCGGTATAATGGGTAACCGGCTCTTGGAGTCGGATCGGACGCACGTAGAGACTCAGGCTCGCCCCTCCTCGCGTGCGTCCGTTTTTTTACAGGTGAATCCATGCCGTGTGCGATATGCGAGACCGATCGAAATGTCGAGTGGTTCAAATGCCGGGTCTGCGGAAAAACGATCGGGAAGTTCTGTTCGGAATGCTGGCTCGGCAAGGAGGTGTTCAAACTCTACGAATCGAACTGTAGGAATGGGAAGCCGCACCGCGGCGAGATCGAGAACAAAGGAGGGAGCGCGACGTGAGCATCCTCGACGATATCGGAATGATCCTGAAGGCGGTGGCGCCGGAAATCCTCAAGAACCTGACGAAGCGAGCGAAGGACGGCGTCCTCCGCGAGTTCGTGAAGAAGCTCGACGTCGAGGAGGTCGAGACGTACGACTTTGGCGACGGGACGGAGGAGAACGTGACGTGGAAGCACTTCATCCTGACCGAGGACTCCGTGATCGGGATCGGGAAGCGAGGCCCCCAGGTCAAGAAAGCGCGGCGCGTCCGGCGCGGACCTGCGGATGCAAAGAAATGAACATTCTTCGCCGCACATTCTCCACACTGGTCGCGAAGCGATAGGGTGGAGTTAGCGGCGCGGCGGTCCTAGCTCTCGATGTAGATTGAGGTTATGACTAAACGGATGTCCGAGGTCCAGAGAAGAGTCACGTACCGGCTCTACCCAACGCCGCGGCAGGCCGTGGCACTGGAGGAGCGACGCGCTCTCCACTGCGAACTCTACAATGCCGCGATCGAGGAGAGGCGTGAAGCGTGGCGAAGGCAGGGCCGCTCCATCTCGTACTACGACCAGCAGAACCAGCTTCCGGAGATCAAGGAGGTCCGTCCAGACCTGGAGCCGCTCGGTTCCCACGCGCTCCAGGCGACGTGCCGGAGAGTGGACCATGCCTACAAGGCGTTCTTCAAGCGCTCCAGAGAAGGGAAGACTCCAGGGTACCCTCGCTTCAAGAGTCGAAGACGGTTCAAGGGCTGGACGTGGCCCGATCCGACTGGGTGGAAACTGGTCGCTCCGGAGAAGCGCAGGAGACATCGACCGAGAGGCGCGGTCTTGCGGGTCTCCGATCTGGGCGACATCAAGATCCGAGGCCGGGCGCGGAACGAAGGCGAGCCTGTGACCTGCACGATCACGCGGCGAGGCGGAGGCTGGTACGCCTCTATCGTGATCGACTGCGAGCCGGTGCGGAGGCACGGCACTGAGAAGGTTGGGTTCGACTGGGGGCTGGACTCGTTCCTTATGTTCGACGACGGATCGAAGCTGGAGAATCCACGGTTCATCGGGAAGGAAGAGGTCCGGAAGCTCCGGGGTCTCTCGAAGGACCTATCGCGCAAGCGGCTCGGATCGAAGAACTGGAGGAAGTCAGCACGCAGGATCGCCCGGTTTCACGACCGGATCGAACGGCGGCGGGAGGATTTTCAGCACAAGGAGAGTGCGCGGATCGTGGATCGATCCGCGCTCATCGCGACGGAAGGGTTAGATACGAAGGAGTTGATCGAGAAGGAAGATCAGCCGCGCGCCCGCAGGCGCGCGATTCTGGACGGGGCACCGGCAAGTTTTCTTCAGAAGGTCCGGTACAAAGCGGAAGAGGCTAGTACCGGATACAAGGAAGTCCCAACGGTGCGCGTCAAGCCGAGCCAACGTTGCCCCGGATGTTTCCGGCTCTGCGGCAAGAAGAGGCTGGATGAGCGGGAGCATCACTGTCCTTTCTGTGGCTGGAGAGGACCGAGGGACCAGGCTTCAGCGAAAGTTTGCCTCCAGTGGGCGGAGGGCAGGCGTCTACCGGGCCGGGGACCGGCCTCGACTGTGGAGGGGTGGGCTCGTAAAGACCCCCTTGGAAGCAGGAAACCGAACGCTAGGCGCGCGAGCGCCAGCGGGCGGTAGTTCATAAAGCCGGAGACGGGCCGTTAGACCCGCCCCCGGCCACTCTGGAGTGGAAAGAGTTATCGCGCGGACTCTACCCCAGAGGTCGCCCTACCGCGTCATCTTCACCTCCGGCCTACAGAGTGAATTCGATGACCGTCAGGTTTACAGCCGTATCGGCCGTGTCGTTCGGTCCAAGCCCCTGAATCGAGATCCCGACCGTGTGCGAACCCGCTGCGACTGGGACCGTGGCGCTGTGCATCAGCGTGAAGTCTTCTCCTGCAACCGCAACCGCGCTTGCCCCGACTTCCGCTCCGATCGCGGATCCGTCCACGCTGATCTGACATCCGATGCTCACATCAGGACCCGGGTCCAGGTTGAATGCGCTGTACACCACTTCGGCGATGACTAGAACTGGGCCTCCGGAAAACACAGCGGCCGGAATCTCGACGAGGATCGGAAGTCCCGTCAACTGGTTTTGCGCGTCCAGCAAGCTCCCACGGAGAGCGACTCCACCTCCGCCACCACCCGCCGCCACGACCTGGGAAAGAAAGTCGCCCTTTCTCGTCATCGATGATCTCCTACCCTGAGACTCAGATACGGAAGATCGCCTTCCCGATCGCCGCCATGGCTCCAACGGCAAGGACCGCGCCGAGTCCGATCAGCGTGACGGTGAAGGGCCAGCACAGTCCTCTCGATCCGAGGCCCGCGAGGGCGCCGGTACGTCTCGACTTCCGCTTTCGCTTCTTCCGCGGATTCACCACGAGAAGGTCCGGATTCCTCCGGACCTTCGGATTGACTACCAGAAGATCTCCCATGAAACGCTCCTTTACAGGCGTCCGCGATGGACCGTGCAGTTCAGTTTCTGCCCGACCCGGCTCGTGCCCAGGACGGTGAGGATGCCGGTGTCTCCGTCGAAGCTGTAGTCCACGCCTGCCGACAGCAGCTTGATCGGAGCGCCGGTCGCGGCATCGTACGCCACGACGCTGACGACCTCGGTCGCCGTCGCGCCGAGACTGATCGTCGCTGCGATCGCGACTCCATCCGCCAGGACCTGATCGACCAGGCTGGTCCGCATCGCGTCCCGGATCTGCGCGGTCGTGAGAGAACTCCGTACCTCCAGCCCGAGCGTGGTCAGCTTCGGAGTCGTGCCGCCGTCCGCCGTCGTCATCCGGACCTTCACATCGACCTTGTCCGGCTTCGTGGCGGAGACATCGACCAGCGTGTTCGGAGCGACGTTCAGTACCGTGACCGCCCCGTCATCGAGAACGAGGTCGTACAGGATCGTCGTCCCGGCGGGCTTCGTCTCGACCGGCTTCACGATCACGCTTTCCGTGTCGAGGAGCGAGAGCCCTTTGAAGGACGCCGACCCTGCGAGAACCCACGGAGAGGCGATGGGCGTGGTCTCCTCGATCAGCAGGTTGTCCCGGTAGTACGTCCCGCCGCTCGTGAATCGCCAGTCCGCGCCGAGACCGAAGCCCGTCTCGACCCGGAAGATGTTGCCGACCTGACTGAGCGTAGCGAGGTTGACGATAGTCTGGTCGTATTGGACCACGTTGTCCGTGACGTTGAAGACCTTCATGCGGACGGTCTTCGCCACGATGTTCACTTCGAGCGAGATGTCGAAATACTTGTCGAGAGCCAGGGTGTTCTGCTGCACGAAGAGTTGCGTACTGAATACGGTGACTCCGCCCGGACCCTTGATGTTCAGGAATCCACCGGTCCACTCCACCGCGCTGCCGTCGCTGCCGCGAAGCGCCGTCGTTCCGATCACGACCTGATTCGTCGAAAGATTGGTCGGGCTCTTCGTGGCCTTGTGCCGGTACGTGACCTTGAGGTTCGCCCCGTGAGGCGTGAGCAGGTTGATGTGGATCGGGTTGTTTCCGTCCGTATTCCCCTTCACCGCCTCCTTCGTCGTCAGGTTGACGGAGAAACACGGAGTCCCGGGGCCGCCACAGATGAGCCCGAACTGGGGATTCACCTCGCTCATCACGGTCGAGACGGCGGCGGTGAAGTCCTCGTTGAAGAGCGTTCCGGGACTGAACGCGGAGGCGAGTTGGAGGAACTGCCCGATCGCGATTCCGATCGAGTCCCCCTTGGAATCGTTCAAAAAGTTGACGCTCTTGGTCGCCGAAACCGCCTCCGTCACCGAGGCGCCGCCGCCTTCGAGGACGTCCAGCCTGGAATCCAGAAGGTCCAGTTCGTCCTGAAGCCCTTGCGGCACGGTCGGCGCGCTCTCCAGTTCCGTGACGCGTGCCAGGATGTCTCCGATCGCAGCGGCCAGGTTCCCCATTTCCTCCAGGGCCAGGAGCTTCGCTTTGTAGAGCGTAGCGCCGGTCTTGAGGTCGCTGAACGACCCGGTCTGGATCGACTGGAGCGCCGCCAGGTCCGGATGCGCCGCGGCCTGCGCCGCCGCGATCGCCGCGGTCAGCTTCGTCTCGTAGAGGGCCGTCTCGCTCGCGAGAGCGGTCACCATGGACGGAATCGGCTCGGCCGTGATCATGAAGATCGGGCCGGTCAGGATGTTCTGGAAGATGACCGTGCTCGTCGCTTCGTACCGGTCCGCATAGGCCGGAGTGTCGTTCATCAGGGTGACGATCGCGGGGAGCGACGGAACGTTGGAGAGCGCACCGACCGCGGTCTTCAGGCTGTCGCTCTCCTGCTTCGCGCCCTGTACCGTGTTGGACACTTCGGTCGTGAGCGTCTCGACGTCGGTCTCCAGGGTCTTGATCTGCTGCTGAAGCTGACCGACCGTCGTCATGTACTGCTGCTGGAATACGTCGTCCTGCGCGACAGTCGCCTTCCCATTCGGGACGAAGACCATCGCGATCCGGACCTTGCCGACCTCGTTCAGTTCCTCGTCGGTGAACTTGACACCGGCCGCGCCCGCTACGCCCTGGATGACTTCGAAATCCTCCTGCTTCGCGTTGCCTCGCGAACGGACCACGCCTTTCGAATCGACGTCGCTTTTCAGAACGACGAGATCGTGCCGGTCCAAGCTCGCGTCCGCGGCCGGGATCGAGAGCGTCGCGACGATCTGTCCATCGACCATCGCGCTCTGGCCTACGATCTGCCCCTCGATCAGGGCGGAGCCGTCGTTGACCGAAACGACGCGCCCACCCGTCGCCGTCACCTTGAAGTTGTAGGAGACGAGTTCGAACTTTCCCGTCGTCGGATTCTTCCTGCGCTGCGGGATGACTCCGCTACCGAGCGCGCTCAGAGCCGACGCCAGGATGGGATCCGACTGGTCGTCGGAGCGCTGGTCCTTGAGAATGCCGTCGAGACCGGCAACCAAACGGGCGCCCATGATGAACCTCCCTTAGGTGTTTCGGAGAGTGCGTTTCCTTCAACTACGGAAGGGTCTCGTCGGTCTGGTTGACCGCGAGCGAACCGCTCAGAGCCGCGCTGCCCACGTTCTTCGCCGTGACGGTCAGCTTGGTCCCTTCCTTCACGCGGAACCTGGGCTTCGCGGTCTGGACGTGCGCAGGAAGAAGGCCGGAAAGGAACGTCTCGGGCTTCCCCTTGTGGTTCGTGCCCGTGATCGTCCACTCCAGGTCGTTCGAGTCGAACGTCGTGACCGCGATCGTGTCGTTCGGGGCCGGGATGTCGATCTGCTGGGCAGGGGACGTCGCGCCCGGAGCGAGATTGGTCACCTTTGCAACGCTGGTCGCCATAGATCTTTCTCCTCGTTATTCCACATCCTTCAGGACCGAGACGGATCGCTTGAAGTCGTCCAGGATCCGCTTGGCCTCGGCGCGGGTCTTCTTCTCCTGTTCGACGAGGGTCGGTGCGGGCTTCATGCCCGCGTCCACCAGCATCTTCTTCGCCTTCTCCTGCACCACGAGCGCGTTCTTGAGACCGGCCAGTTTCTGCCGGAGGACGGGGAAATCGTTCGGCTTCATCCTATTCTTCTCCTCTAATGGATGCTGAACACGCGAGTCGGTATCTCCATCACCTCTACGCATAGGACCGTCTGACTAACGATGAACGCTCCCTTTCGGTTCGCTACGCGAATGCGACCCAATCGTAGTCCACTCCGAACGCGTTCCCGATTACACCTTCCAGCCTGAAGTCAAGGCCTACGATGGAGGCCGTGAAGTCGAGCGACCGATGGATCGGGAATACGACTGGGCCTGTGTCTCCGAAAATAACCCACGCGATCTGTCCCGGCATGGTGTCCGTCTTGACGAGAGAATCGGCTCCCTCCGCAGGAAACCGCTCGTAGACCTCCACCTTTCTCAACGGACCCGCAAGTCCGGTCGGAATCGTTCGCGGACTGGCGCCGTCTCCGCTGTAACTACCCGTCGCGATCTGTGTACCCCCTCCACCACCGGCCTGCTGCGTAGCGAGGAAGTCTCCTTTTCGACTCATTGCACAACCTCCCGCTTGGGTCCGCCCGTTCTTCTCTACACGACATCGAGATCGCGAATGTGCGTCTTGAACCGATCCAGCGCGTACTGGTACGCGGCCGAGATCGCGTTCATGTCCTTCTGCCTCTGGCGCTTCACGCCCGAGTTGTGGTCCACCCACGCCTTGACCCAGCCCTGGTACTTGCTCTCCAGGTCGGACAGGTTCTGCTCGATCACCGCCGCATCCCGCGTCGTCGCTACCGGCATCTCTTGACTCCTAGAAAACGAGACTATTTTAACAGTTCATACCTTTATTAGCTAGACGTTTCGGTTCGCGCGGCAGATCCCGCCAGGGCCATTCCAGCCTCTACGTCGTCGCGTACCACGCGTACACGGCGCCTGTACGGTTCGGGGTCGTCCCGCCCGGTCCATTCACGACGAAGTCGAGCGCGGAGACGGAGACCTCCGTGTTGGTCGAAGCGACGCCGACCTCGGTTCTCTTCTCCGTCGTCCTTCCTCCGCCCGTCGCGGGAGAGATCGCGTCGATGCAGTTCCACTCGATTCCGACCGGGATGCCGCTCAAGGAGACCACGTACACTTTGCGGCACGGCGCGGTGAATCCGGTCGCGATCACTCTCCCGACCGCGTCGTTCCCCGTGTAGAACCCGCTCGCGGTTTGCGCACCGCTCCCGCCGCTTCCGGGCGATACCGCGTTCCATATGAAATCGCCTTTCCTCATCGTTCACCTCGCTTAGCCAAGCTCGATCGACCCGATCATGAAGGAGCTTCCGGTCGTCACGCCGGTCGCGTTCACCTCGATGGAGATGAGAACTCCGACCGCGACCGGTACGGTCAGCCCGGAAGAGAATACTCCGGTCGATCCGGCGGCCAGCACGATCACGATAGCGGTCGGCACTCCGTTGACGCGAACCGTGACGGGAACGGGCTGGTCGTAGCTGTTCGTCACCACGTTGAGATGGAAGTTGCGAAGCGTTCCGGCACGCGTCGCCGGGAACTGCGCGTTCAGTTCGGACGCCTGCGCGACTCCGAACCCGAGGTAGCGAGTCGTGATTCCGGGCGTGGACCCGCCGACACTGTAGATACCCCCACCGCCCGACCCTCCGTTTCCACCCGGAGGAGGGCTGTTCGATATGAAATCTCCCTTTCTCACCGCGTCACCTCCATCTTCATGCCCTTCCTCTCCGCCGTATCGGCCCGAATCGCGGCGATCCATTCATCCGCGATCGTATTCCACCGGTAGGTCTGCACCTTCGCCTTGCCTCGGGCGGAGTACTCCTCCCACCGCTTCCGATCCTTCAGCATCCGCACCGATTCTTCAAGGAACAGCGACTGATACCGATCGGACCGAGAATCGCCCGGAATCAGGATTCCCGCGTCGCCCACCGTGGTCGAGAGAGCGGCAAGGTCCGACGTCACGATCGGGACTCCTCCCGCCATCATCTCCGCCGCAGTGATGCAAAACGTCTCGGTAAAGAACGTTGGGAAACACCACAGATCGGACCGCATGATCTCCTGCGCGAGTTCCCTCTGACCGATCCGGTCGTGGAACGTCACGCCGGGCTGGCAGAGCGCGGCCTTGATCCTCCGCATCCATTCGACCTGCCGCGGATCGTTCCTTCGCTCGATCGCCGCTTCCCAGTTCTTGAAACCGTAATAGACATGGAGCGTCGCCTCCGGCACTTCCTTCCGGATCTTCGGAAAGAGTTCGAGGAGAACGTCCAGCCCCCGGTCCGGACTGCTGCTGTAGATCATCCGGCCCCGCTCGCGAGCAGGCGCGTCGTTGAAGCGCGAGAGATCGACACCGTCCCGGGTCACCACGACCTGATCCGGAGCGATCCGGTGATGCTGGACGAAGAAGTCGCGGTGCCACGGCGAGAGAACGTAGTACTTGTCTACGAGATCCCGCTTCACGTCGTACGAAGGATCGGACGAGAGCCAGATATCGTGGACCCAGCAGATCTTGTACCCCGCTCTGATCGGAAGCGAGAAGACATCGGTCTGACGCGACGTAACGAAAATATCGATGTAGTTCTGCTCGGCAAAGGCCGGGAACTTCCTGTAATCGGAGTACACCACGTCGTCGTAGACGCCCTCTTCTCCTCCGATATCGGAGAAGACGAACGCACGGTAGCCACGCGCGGCAAATGCCCGCGCGACGTGGACCGCGCAAGTCTCGCTTCCGCCGATTCCTCCCTTGTCAATGCTGTCGGGACTCCACCGCTCCCAGGCCGGGCCGGTATAGAGTGCGAAGATCGGCTTCTTCCACTTCTCGTTGAAGTAGGCATGGTTCGCCCGGTCCTCCGCGTGGTGCTGCTCGTGGTTCGTGTCCTCGCTCTTCTTCCGGGTCTTCCCGCCGAAGTGAAAGACCCAACTGTCGTAGCTCTGGACGATCCTGTATCCCAACTTTTTGATCCGGCGGCAGTAGTCGAGGTCCTCGTCTCCGGACCGGAACTTCTCGTCCAGGATCCCGACGCGATCGATCACATCGCGAGGCGCGAGCGTGCAGTAGAACGCGATCCACTCGCGGTCCGTCACGACCTTTTCGTGCCGGTACGATTCGATCGCTGGAACGATCCGTTCGACGTCGCCGATCCCCATCCCGGCCCGAAGCTCCTGGCCCTCGATCAGGATCGTCTCGTCGTGGAGCCATCCCTTGTCGCAGTTCGAGAACGGACCAACCGCGCCGACTCCCGGCTTCATCGCTTCATGCATCAGAGCCGATAGCCATCCCTTCGAGACGATCGTGTCGTCGTTCAGGAAGCAGACGTACCGCTCCTTCGCGATCCGGAGCCCCGCATTGTTCGCCGCGGAGAAGTGGAGCCGGACCGGAGAGTTGTAGTAAATGATGTCGGGCTGCTCCTGGAGCCAGCGGCCGGTATCGTCCGTGCCGGAGTTGACCACCACGATGTTGTACGGATGGTCCGTGTTTCTCCGGATCGATTCGACGCACAGCTTGAGGTAGCTCAGATTGTTCCAGGTCGGGATGATAATGTCCACCTTCGGAGGCGAGCAGTTTTCTCTGCACGTCTCGTCGAGGAGTGCGAGCCACTGTTCTCCGATCGCGTCGATGAAGTATTTCTTCCTGACCTCGACGCGAGCGGCGCGGCCCATCCTCTCCCGGAGCGAAGCGTCGTCCCGGAGAAGCATCAGGTACTTTTTCCAGTCCTCGAAGTTCTCGCAGATGAAGCCGGTTCTTCCGTGCTCGATCGCTTCACGGTATGCCCGGAGGGGGGACGCGACGACGGGGAGCCCGAGCGCCATCGCCTGCGTCGCTTTCGTGTTGGACTTCGCGGGCTGGAGCCACTCGCGCTGAGGGCAGATCGCGATGTCCGCTTCGGACATATCGTGTAGCCACGTCTTCGCGTTCCACCGCTTGTCCGCGCAGTCCCACTCCGAGATCACGACCAGTTCCATCCCGAGTTCCTGGATGATCGGCCGGAGCGGGTCGAGGTTCTGCGCGTTCCCGCCCATCCCGCACCACACGACCCGGACCTTCCCGTCCTTACCATGAGGTTCGTACCCATAGTTGACCGGATCGGTCGGCAGTTCATAGCTGTCCGGGATCGTTACGGTCCTGCCCAGGTCGGACCGGAGCTTCGAAAGCTCTGTGCTGCACGTCACGATCCTGTTCGCGGACTGGAGGCACTCGTCTCTCCAGGGCTGGCCCGGAACGTCCTCGTTGTGATCCGCCGCGACGGCAACCCCGCTCCTTCGCAAGCGCTCGATCAGCCGCTTCGCCTCCGCGTTCCAGTACGTCACGATGACGACGTCCGCTTTCCGAAGCTCGGCAAAGAGCGCATCCTCGGACGGGTAGGCGGCTCGGACCAGCATCTTCGAGTCGATGCCCTTCCACTGGAGCCAGCGATGTACGTTCACTCGCCGGATCCGGCACGATGGGTCGTCCTCGTTGATTCCGACCACGAGCCAGCGGGCCTTGATCTTCTGCGCTACCTGTCGCGCCGTAAGATCGATCGCCGGAGTCCCGCACGCATCGTAGTTCCGGATCTCTTCGATTCGGAAGCCGTTCTCCTGAAGGAGACGTTGGAGTTCGGCCTTCGTAAATCCGGTCCGGTGATACTGTCCATCCGGAGGCTCCGCTCCCTGCGAACGCTGAATCCCGTAGATGGTGTACCGGAACCATTCCTTCGGCGTCCAACGCTCATCCGGACCTTTCGCCCGATCCTCCTCCCGGAGGAACGCCTCGCAGCAGAGGTCGAGGTCGGGCACCTTGAGGACGAGTTCTCCTCCATGACGCAGAACCCGAGCCCATTCCCGGATCGTCGCACGGGCCGCGTCGTGGCTCGCCGAGTGCTCCAGCGCGTGCTCGCTATAGATCGCACGGACGCTCGCGTCCGGGTACGGTACGTGCCCCTGATCGAACCTCTCCTCGACGCGCGGTCCTTCGTAGAGGTCGCAGTTCCGATAGCTCGGGATCGGCTTCGACCCTCCGCCGAGGCTGAGGCGTACCGGCCGCTCCGCGACCCGACCCGGGAAGATCCGGTCGCTCAGGTACTCGCGGTTGAAGAGGAGCCGCGGGTCGGATGGCCGGAACGCGAGCGCCTTCTCGTTCGCCTCGTACGCTTCGCGAAGACGGCCCGTCTCTCCGTAGCACTTGCAGAGCCGGTCCCAAGGAACCCACTCGTAGTTGTCGAGCAGAACGGTCCCCCAGGACTCAGGGATCTTCCGCGTTGCCGCAAGCTCGAACCAGGAAATGGCCTTGGGCCAGTCAGACCTGTTGTAGTAGATCTGCCCGATCGTGACGTAGAACTCGGCCCACCGCGGATCAAGCCGGATCCCGCGCATCGAGACGTCGATCGCCTTCTCTTCCTGGCCCAGCTTCCAGTGCGCAAGCGCGAGAAGAAGGTGCGCGTTCACCACGTTCTCGTGCCAGTCCCCGCCGAGCAGGTACTTTTCGAAACTCCCGACGCTCTCCTCGATGAATCCGTCGTTGAACAGTTCCTTCGAGAAGTAGAAGCGCATCCTCTGGTCGTCCGGATACTGCTCGATCGCCTTTCTCAGGATCCGCAGGTTTCGTCCGTTGTCCCGAGCCGACGCCTCCGGAGTCCTCCGGTGCGTCACGACGATGTTCGTCATCGCTTCTTTCCAGGTCTTCGGCGTCTGGATGCACTCGTGGATCGGGTATTTCCACCGGGCTTCCTTCGTGTTACGGAGGATCCGGTGCCGGAAGAAGTGGCAGATCGTCCTACCGTTCCCGTCCTGCGCGTAGTCGTAGCGCATGAGATAAGCGTCGGCATCTCCGAGGCGGCTCTTGAGCGCGAGCAGGCGCTCGCGGCTCTCCGGAAGAAGGACGTCGTCCGCATCGAGCCACATGACCCATTCCGAATTCGCGCTATCGAACGCGAAGTTCCTAGCGGCGGCAAAGTCGTCGATCCATGTGAAGTCGAGGACGCGCGCTCCGTAGGAAGAAGCGATTTCCTTCGTCCGATCCGTGCTACCCGTATCGACAACCACGATCTCGTCGAAGACTCCGCGGACGCTTTCGAGACAGGCGCCGAGGCAGTCCGCTTCGTTTCGGACGATCATTGCCAGACCGAGACGTGCCACTCTTTCCACCCTACAAATCTAACCTATCGGTCCTCGACGGTCGTTTGGTTAGTAGAGTTCTAGCGTCGCTACCAGCCCCTGTCCACCGAAACCCATCGTAGTGACTTCCTTGAGTGAGATCTCGTCTCCTTCCGCAAGTTGGATGCTGTCCGTTGTGTTGAACCCCTCATCGTTGGTTCCGGATATGGTAACGGTAATCGCCGTATCAACGCCGTTTTTTCGTATCGTAAGAACGACGCTTTCACCCGCTCCGGGAACGGTCGCAAGCTGAGCCGAAAGCTTCATCCCTACCGCAGGACGCGGGCTGTGATACTTCATTTCGCTCGAAGCGGAGTTCCCCGAGACCCGAACGAACCGAGTCGCGCTTCCGGTCATTCCAGGGTCGGACCAGATGAGAACGCCGGTCGATTCCAGGCTCGTGAACGCCTTTCCGTTCGCGTTCGCGTTTTCCAGTTTACAGGTTCCGCATTCGAGATCACCAGCCGTTCTGGATACGTCCGCGGTCGGGCCGCTCATGATCCCTGTAAACAGACTGAGCCGCCCGCTCGCGATGTTGATTTCCGCGCCGATTCCGACCGATCCCGTCACGACGAAATTCGTGTCTCGTGCGCTCCAGTTGCCGACCGACGTATCGACCAGAAGTCCTCGCTTCGTTCCGGTTCCGGCTCCTTTCACAGTAACCGTCGTCGCCCGGATCGCGTTGACTTCGCGACCCGGAGTTCCGGTGCTCTGAGCATGGACTCCGATCGCGTCGGACGTCCCCGCACCCGCCGCGGTCTGATCCACCGTGATGACCATTACCCGGATCTTCGCGGTCTGCGACGTAGTGCCGGGAAAGAGCACCGCTTTCAGGTTGACGTGCGTCGATGCGGTCAGTTCGACCGTCATGTCCTCGATGCGCGAGTTCTCGCCCATCGTGATGAGGGTCGTATCCGCGCTGGCCGCCATCTGGAGCTTGACCGAGAGAGTCGAAGCTCCGCGGATCGAGACTCCGGCCGGGATGGTGAATCCTGCGGTCAGCGTGTAGGTGCCAGGCCTGATGAGGATCAAATCGCCTGACGCCGCGGCGGCAATCGCGGCTGCAATCGTCGCGAAGGGACGGGTCGCATCTCCGCCCTTCGCCGTCGAGTCTCTTCCACTCACCGAATCGACGAAGAGAGTCTTCCCTTCGAGGACCGCGGTGGACATTTTACGCGGCTCCCACGATTTCAAGCGGAGCGTAGCGCATACGAACCGACTGCACGTTTCCAGGAGCAGTGGCCCACGCGGCGGTCAGCGTGAAGGTCTGATCGACCGTGTTGTCGAACCCGCCCGAACCGAACGAAGCCTCCTGCTTGAGCGTATCCGGACCCGGAAGGATTACTCCCGAGAAGTGGTGCGAGACCGCGCCCGATCCCGTCGCTCCGATGAAGTAAAGGAGCACGATCCGGTACGCCGATCCGCTCGGAACGCTGATCACGACCGGGGCAGGAGCGACCGCTCCCATCTTGGCATTGAGCGTCAGGTCGATCGGAGATCCTGAAGTCTGGATCCCCGTGATGAGAGCGGTGAAACGGAGCATTCCGTTCGATCCGAGGATCCCGCCTGGAACCGTACCGGTGAAGAGGGTCGTCTCGTCCGTCGTGTTCCCGACATCCTGGGTGACGTTCTCGGCCGCGATCCGCTTTTCCGAAAGAGAAGTACTCAAATTAGCTCCCCGTGTACTTGACCGGCGTTCCAACCACGAGGTCCGCCGCACAGGCGGCACGGGCATCCACCAATCGTTGCCATCTCGATCCTTTACGCGCTACGGATTCCCTACGATTTCAAGCATTCCGTAGTGCATCGTAATGCTTGGGCTCACTCCGGGCGCGCTCGCCCACAGCGCGGTCACGCTGAAGGTTTGATCCACCGTGTTATCGAACGTGCCTGACGCTACGGTGGCGTTCATATTGGTACTGGTTCGCGGTAGGATGACTCCAAAAAACTGATGGCTCACCGACCCGGAACCGGATGCCCCGATCAGGAAGATCACATGAAAGATGGTTATCGTTCCGGCCGGAATGCTTGACGTGAGCGAAGCCGGACCGACCGCGTCCATCTTTTCCTTGAACGTAACCGAGATCGCTCCGCCGGTCGCATTCTGCAACGTAAGGATCGCGGTGAACCGGAGTGCGCCGTCCGATCCGAGCGTCTTCCCAGGAACCGGCTTCGAAAAGATCGTCGTTTCGACTGCGGTGTCGCCAACGGTCTGAGCCACGCTCTCGACCGCGACACGCTTCGAGACGTTGCTGAGCGAAGTGCTCATAGCCTAACTCCCGGTGTACTTGACCAGCATTCGAACCACAAGGTCAGCCGCAGTCGTCGCGCGGGCATCGACGTCCAGCGTGAAGACGTCCCCTTTCGCGAAGACGGTCTCATCCGGAGCGAGCGCTTGAACGTGCCGGTTCGTGCTGCTCGCAGCGCCCAGCATCGGACGGTTCGCCTGCGTCGTATAGATGGTCGAGGGCAGGACCGAGTATGGAGACGTAAGCGCCCCTCCCGGGCCGGTTCCACGATTAACGTCCACGATGGACGTTCCGGTCGTGCCCGAGTCGCCTTCGCTCATGAAGATGTCGAGGATCGATCCGAAGCGCGGAGCGACTCTCCATCCGTCAACGGCGGATTGCGAGGTCGGGAGCGAACCGTTTAGGATGAAGTCCCAGACGTCGGCTCCCGCGACACCCGAACCGCCTTCCGGTCCGGTCTGCCCCTGAACACCGGTCTGTCCCTGGACTCCGGTCGCGCCCTGCACGCCCGTCGCGCCTTGGAGCCCGGTCTGACCCTGCACGCCGGTTTCGCCCTGGAGGCCCGTCACGCCTTGAACGCCGGTCGTTCCTTGAACGCCGGTCTGGCCTTGGACGCCCGTCTGACCCTGTACTCCGGTCTCTCCCTGAACTCCGGTAGCGCCCTGGACCCCGGTCGCTCCCTGAAGGCCGGTCTGCCCCTGAACCCCAGTCTCCCCCTGGAGGCCCGTCACGCCTTGGACGCCGGTCGCTCCCTGTACTCCGGTCTGGCCCTGCACTCCGGTCGTACCCTGGATGCCTTGAACTCCGGTTTGCCCCTGAACGCCCGTGGCGCCTTGCAGACCCGTCGCGCCTTGCACTCCCGTTTCACCCTGGACTCCGGTCTGACCTTGGACGCCCGTCGTGCCTTGAATCCCCTGGACTCCGGTCTGGCCTTGCACCCCGGTCTGTCCTTGAACGCCGGTCGTTCCCTGGACACCCGTAGCGCCCTGAAGCCCCGTCTGCCCTTGAACGCCGGTTTCTCCCTGGAGTCCGGTCTGCCCTTGGACGCCGGTTGTACCCTGGATTCCCGTAGCGCCCTGAACTCCCTGGAGACCGGTCACACCCTGAACGCCTGTCGCGCCCTGAGCACCTTGGAGCCCCGTCTCGCCCTGGACTCCCGTCGTGCCTTGGATTCCTTGAATGCCGGTCTGACCTTGGAGCCCCGTCGTGCCCTGAACGCCGGTCGCACCTTGGAGGCCCGTTGCGCCTTGCACACCGGTCTCGCCCTGAATGCCCGTAGTGCCTTGCACGCCAGTCGTGCCCTGGATTCCCGTCGCACCCTGGACACCCGTCTCACCCTGGAGACCCGTCACTCCCTGAATTCCGGTCGGACCCTGGAGACCGGTCTCTCCCTGGACCCCGGTTTCTCCCTGGATCCCCGTCGTTCCTTGCACACCGGTCGGACCTTGCAGTCCGGTCGCGCCCTGAACACCGGTCGCACCGAAGAGTCCGGTGAAACCGAATATCGTCAGGAAGTCGCCTTTACGAGTGCCCATGCTACCTCTAGTCGAAAATGTTTCCTACCGGGGCAGGTTCCTTCACATCGATATGCATCCGAGGCCGCTCACCGCTCGGAATGAACTCGGCCCAGGCACCGGCTTCTCTCTCGAACTCCCGCCAGTCCTTCCAGACGCCGATTTCCTCGGTATCGTTAACGTACATCGCTATCCCTGCGTCGGACCCTTGATCCGCTTGAGACCTTCCGTCACCGCCTTCGCCCCGTTTCTCCACACGCCCTTCCAGATCAGTTCGGCGAGTGCGGTGTAGGCCGTCGTGTCGATCCACGCGAGAGCACTCGCGATGTCCTTCTTCTGCCATCCCGCGACCGCACCCACGATCGCGCCGATCAGGACGGCCCCGATCGCGTACTTCGGCTCGAACTTCTCGGTGCTGTCCGTGTTCTTGATGTGCCCGAGGACCGCGGCGAAGATTCCCGAAACCATTCCGATCCCGATTCCGATCAGCGTGCCCGCGGTAGCGCTTTTCCCTTCCGCTCCGTCCGCCGCCATGGCGACGCCGGTCATCGCGAGAAGAATGAGGAACGCGAAAGCGAAAATCTTCATCTTGAACTCCTCTCGTATCGAGTCAGCTTTTCGATCATCGCAGCGACCTGGCCCGCGAAGATCTCGGCACCTTCCTGCACCGCAAGATCGTGTATCGCGTTCAGGTACCCGAACGCGTACTCGACCCCGGCTACGTCGCGCGCATCGACCGCGCCAAGACCACTGTGGTACTCGCGGCCCGCGAGGTTCATCGCGGCGGCTTGTTCTGCCTCTGTGTGGAGACCGAGTCGAGCCATCTTTACCTCAAGCTCCCGACGATATGGTCCACGCCTCCGTTCGGCGCGTACGTGCCCTCGTCCGGAATCGTGTACCGGTTGATCGCAAACGTGTTCTGATAATCGACCGAACGCATGCGGTGTGCCGGAGGAAACCCGGGCAGATACTGCGCACCCGGTCCCCAGTAGGGTCCGCGGCGGTCCTGCGCCCAGTGGTCCTCCCACTTGTCGAGCCCTTCGATCACCAGGAGGTCCCCGCCGAGCCCCATGAATTCACGTTCAGGTCCGTTGATGTACATCTACCAGGCTCCTTCGGGATAGAAATGCACCGATGGCTTGGGGCCGACGCTTCCGTACATGAGCCAGATGTCCTCCACCTGCGCGCGAGCCTCATCATGGGAGGCGCCGAGGTAGTAGATCTGCGTCTCGCCCTGCTCCAGGTTCATGGTCGTCTGCTGGTCCATCATCGCCTTGGCGAAGTCCCAGGCATGGTCCCAACGGACCGCCGCGATCTCGTTCCTCGCCTTGGAATACGCGACCGAATAGAATCCTCCGTCCCCGACATCGCCGAACGCGGTATGGACCTCTGCGGGCGCCTGGTGGATCGACCAAGCGACGCTCTTCCCCAACCACCGCGGAGAGGTCGGTATCCCGTGAGGCTTCACAGAGTCCTCCTGAGAAGCGTCGCTTCGTATCGCTTCAGAACGTTGTCGAGCACGAACGCGCTCGTGACCCAGGTGCCGAGCGCCATAAGCGCCCGCTGATCGACCCGAACCTTCGGCGTCTTCCCGGCCGCCGCGTTCCTGAGCGAGGACAGTTCGTTCCTCACCCCGGTCGTCACGCTGTCCATCCAGTTGAGCCGTTCCGCCATGAGAGCGAGGTCCTGGACGACGTGCGGCCTCATCTCCTCGATCTCGGTCAGCGTCTCCGCTCCCTTCCGGATCACGTCGTACCGCGCGCGGAGACCCATGTAGAGGTCGGACGCTTTCCGATACCACTCCAGGATTGACCGGAGATGTCCAGGAGAAAGCGTAACCGGCTCGGACGGGGCGGAGGCGAGCGAGGCCGGGATCGGCTTCTTCCCCGCCTTGCGGAACTTCTCGTCGATCCTCATCACGCCCAGACCGATCTCCTTCACCGCGTCGAGCGCCTGCTGGTTCGTGATCTGGTCCGCAACGGCCAGGATCCGGTTGACCAGGCTGCGGCGGAGATCGATGACGCTCCGCATCGTTTCGTTCTGCTGCGCGGGCGGAAGATCGAGGAACGAGTCCAGGATCTGGTCGAGCGCCTGCCCGAGCGTGGCGATGGCGCTCCGCATCTCCGCCGCAGCGATCCGAGTCGATTGTTCCGTTTCGTTCAGCATAGCTTCCTTAGAGCGCGAGCCGGATCATGTCCGGCGTCAGGGGGAACTCGACGACGACGGCCCGCAGGCCGCGGAACTCCTCCACGAGGTTGTTCCTCTCGATCGAACCCGCCTGCGCGACGATCTTCCGCACGCCGCACCTCTTCACCGCCTCGATCTGCGGCTTCGTGTAGTCGAGCAGGAAGACGACGCTCTGTCCGTCGAGGAGCGCCGATAGGTCCGCGTTGGAATCGACGAACACCGCCTCCACCGGCTCGCTTTCGAGCACCCGGCGGATCGCGTCCCGGCACGCCGCGTCGTTCGTCACGACGATCGCTTTCGGAACGGGGCGGTGGCCGTTCAGTACCGCGTCCGCTTCCCCGCAGGTCCGCTCGACGCGGGCCAGAGTCTCGTCGAGCCTCTGCTGAGAGACGGACGTCATCGGAACCTTCTTGGTCGTCATGCCCTACTTTCCTTTCGCCACCTTCTCGATAAACCTCTCGATACCCTGCCGCATCCGCTCCATCCCCTCTACGTATTTTATCGCACTCGCTTCGCCGCGTTCGTAGAGTTCGTAGATCTTTACGTCCTTCCGCTTCAGTTCGCGGTAAAGGAAAGCGCACACGAACATCAGGATGACGGACAGGCCGACCCATCCGTACTCAAGGAGAAACTTCGCGAGCGATTCCACCCTATGCCCCCGTTTTGTTCGCCACTTCCGAAGCCCCGGCGATCGCGAAGGCGAGTCCGGCCACGCTCACCAGAGCCCCGAGCGCCCCAGCCCCCGCCATCACGTAGCCGGTGGTCCGTACCAGCTTCGACGGCGATTCTTTCGCCACTCCGAAGTGGAAGAGGACTCCGGCACCTCCGACCAAGAGGCCGATCGCGGTTCCCACGATCCCCACGACCAGCTTCGTTCCGGTCAGGTCGCCCTGCGACTCCGGGTTGAGCGCGGTCAGGTTGCCGGTCAGAGCGGCGCTGATCTTCGGGATCGCGCTCACCTGCTGGAGAACCGGGCTTTTCGTCTCGGTCTGTCCGACCCGGCCCACCATATTGAGATACATGATTCCTCCTCGTTCAGGCGAGGACCGCCGCGCCGCCGCGCGGAGGCCGCCCTACAAAGATGAGAAGCCCGAGAGCGGTGACCCCGGCCGCCGCGATGCCCAGGATGGCGCCCGGCTTCAGCTTCCCTTCCTCGTTCGTGAGGAAGTTCCCGAGCCCGCTTCGATCCAGCACTTTCTCCAGTGCCTTCACCTGATCCTCCAGGCACTCCACCATGCACTGGCAGTCCTTGCGCGCCCAGAGACGGGTCACCCTGCTCCACTTCGATCCGTACCGGAAGTCCTTCGCCGGTCCCTTCGCCTTCGAGTAGCGGTGGATCCAACTGAATGAAGCAAGCGCCGTTCCTGGACGATTCGCGGCGCCCAGGCTCGCAAGGATCTTCTGCTTCCGCGCCTCGTTCGGGATCTTCTCGATCCGAGCGTAGAGTCGCGCGAGCCGGTCCGCGGCGCGGAACGCGCGCGTCTCCCATGCCACAAGCTGCTCGTACTGGTACCAGCCCTTGAACTCGTTCGGGTTTGTCTGCCCGTCGATCCGATACGCGTGGCTTCGGAGATACATTATTCTTCCTCGCCTTCTTCCGATAGGTGCGTTGCGTGCTCTTCCAAGAACCTCTCCTTGGACTGCTCCCACTTTTCCTTGCTCATGTGGGGCTGACGCACGAGAGCCTTTCCACACTCGCAGGTCAGCCTCTCGTGTCCGCTGCTGGTCCGGTCCTCTTCGATCGCGTCTGCGATGCCGTCGAGCCTTCCCTTCGCCTTGCCGCGCTTCTTCGCGCAGCTTGGACACGGCATCAGCTTCGGAGGCATCGACTTCCCCTTCTTGCTCCGATAGACGTGGCTCCAGACCCTTCCTTTGCCGATGCAGGTCGGGCATTTCTTTTCCGACGCATCGCCGAGACCTCCAGACCTGCGCCCCGCGAATTTCACCGCGATCCAGATCGCTCCTGCAACTCCGACCGGAACGGTGAGGAGCCACCAGTTGAAGCCCGGCTCCTTGACCGGGACCTGATACGCAATGACCGTATCCGGCTTCGCCGAGACGTTCTGCGTCGGGAAGTCCGCGTGCGAGATCTCGAACGCCATGACGGGAAGAGCCACGACATCCTTGAAGATGACCTCTCCATCCGCGCCGGTCACCATTTCTCCGACCTGTCCGATCGCGGGAGGGAGCCCTCCGAACAGCTTCACGGTCGCGCCCGGGACCGGCTTCCCTTCGCGCACGACCTTCACGCCGACCGAGGTCTTCGTGACCTTCGTCTGCTCGAACCAGGAGAACTCTTTCCGCGTCACATCGGCGACCGGGAACGTCACGACTCGCCCGATCTCCCCGCGCTCCGACTCGCTCTCGACGCCCAGGACGGTGGCCCGGAAGTTGAACGTCGCAAGCAACCTGGCGATCTCGGCCTGGTGCTGCTTCGCCTGATATTCCAGAGCCTGAGCCTGCTGAGTCTGACCCGCCGCCGCCATCGCCTGCGACTGGGCAGTGAAGTTCTTCGCCGCAGTTTCGTGCTGACTGATCAGGTTGAGGCTCTCCTGGGTTCCCGTTCTGCCCTCGACCCGGAGAAGAATCTTTCCTGCGGCGCGCTGGAGCAGCGCGACGTACCCGACCCGGACATCGTTCGGTCCGCTGACCGAAACGATCCGGTATCCGGCAAGAATCTTGTTGATCTCCTCGATCGAGCCCAGTCTCATATTTCTCCTAACCGCGCTTCAGTTTCGCGCGGAGCGCTTCGTTTTCACGCTTGAGATTTCTGTACCGGATCACCTGACCCGTTATAACGACCATGTCCGCAACGGCCAAAAAGATCGCTGGAGTAAGTAGAGCGCCCACGGCCAGCCTGGACCAGAACTCCAGTTTCGAGTCGCCCGTGTCCGGAGAAAGCGCCCCTTGACCCAGCGATGCCCCGGCCCTTCGTTCCGACTCCGCGTCCAGACTCATCGTCGCGACTCCACTATACATCGTATCGCTTCCCTCCTTGCGCGCCCACCGCGATCGCGATGCCCGTCGCTACGACGGCGACGACCCCAGCCGCGATGACCTTCTTCCTGTTCCTCTGCCAGAAGGTCTGCGCTCCAGCCTCAGCTTCTGAGGCTCCAGGAATCGTGATAGCCCCGCCTTCACCGGCCACTCCTCGGCGGTGGTAAATCGTATAGATCGCATTGTCGTCCAGGTTGCGCGGCGACATCGCGAAGGAGTCTCCGACCTTGATAGGCCACTTCTCCTCGCTTCCCTCGATCGCTCGGGCCATCATGTCGAGCCGGGGCGCGTCGGCAGCGATCCGTTGCGCGTTTCGCTCCGCCTCTACTGCCTGGGACCTCATGCCTTCTGCGGCGGAGTCAGATCCGATCTTTTCGAGCTTCGCCGCCGTCTCTCGCAGTTCAACCGCTTTGGACCTTTCAGCCTCCGCTTGGGCGAGCAGGCCAGAATCGACGCGAGCCGATACGATCTCGGCAAGAACGCGCATCTCGACTTTACCCGGAGACAAGAGGACGAAATCGCCCGCCTTCGCCTGGGACGCGCGAAGCGACGTCTTGACGAGCGAGGACAAGGAGTCCTCGATCACTCCGCCGAGCGATAGATACATCGCCTCTCCTTCTACCTTGCCTGCCGGGTACGGGCCGACCGAATCGATCCGATACCACTCGATCGCGGTGTCCGCTTCGCGAGGAGCACTGCCGCCAAGACGACCCCTCCGATCGCGACGCTTCCGACCAGGATTGCGATCCCGAGCGGAAACTTTTTCGCCGGGTAGGCCGAGGCGGGAATCCCCCACCTCGAAGCTTCCTTCTTCCATGCTTCGGGACTCCCCGCTCGGTACGCCGCCTCGACAAGACCGGCCGTCTTCCACAGACTCATGTCCGCCTCGAACAGCACGACCTGGCCTTTCGGATAGGCGGGATCCGAGGTGGCGATCCTTACCGCTGTCACGTAGCTCGTCTTTCGAGGAATCCCGAAGGAGATCTCCTCTTTCTCCTCGCGGCCCGTGACGATAGAGCTTTCGGTTCGGATCGGAGGAGTCAGAACCTGACGCTTCACGACGTCGCCAATCCGGAGATCGGACCACTTCGCCGCCTCGACAGCCATGTAGTCGGACGGAACGAATTCGGGATCGGCCCCGATGTACATTAGGATCCGCTCCTTTTCTTCCTACGCGCGAGGAGAAAGATTACTCCTCCTCCGACTACGACCGCTCCTCCGATCCCGGCCCAGAGCCAGGGGAAGCCTTTCTTTGGTTCAGCGGATACGGTCTCCGGCCTAAGGCCCCCGGGGCCTATGAACCGTTCGACTTCTTCCAGTGCCCTCTGCCTTGAAGGAGGGCGGTAGACGGTCCAATTCGGCGCAATTGCGCCAAAACTGACAGGAAACGATTGCGTATCGCGCTTTGAAGAAACATCGACTCCGTCTTCCTCGACGATCCTCCACTGGAGATACGGTTTTTCGGTTGGATTAACCTTCCCCCCAACTCCGATCTCCAGCTTACTGATGTCGAGAACGAGGCGTGCCCAGGTCTTTGGACCCTTTGAGTTCGCAGGCACGTTAAATAGAATATAGTCGCCGATCGCGATCTCGTTGACGTCGGAGACGGACACCTGTCTGTAGCCACTCGGTACTCCGTCCAGACCAGCGATGTACATAATTACACCAAGTCCAAAGAGAAGGTGTACGTCTGGGCGGCGAGTCTTTCGCTCGTTTGCGGATCGTAGATCGCGACTGACATGACTCTCCTATCCGGAGCAATAGCGAAACTCGGCGTCTTCACCTCAAGTACTCGCTCGACCGTTGTGGAAGGCCCGATACCGACGATTTCATCGGGCCACACATTTTCGAGATTCTCCGGTTTCGGGTCCTCTCGGTACTGCGTGACTCGCAGCAGGACAGAGTCGGGGACCTTCCTGTCGTTTTTTACTCGCAGCCTGAACCTATGATGGATCGTCGGTGGAAGCCAGGTATTAAATGAGAAGTACTCGCCCGATAGACTCAGCCCTCTCTTAGCTACTTCCTGTACCTCGGGTCCCACAGCACCCTGCTGCTTCCTTCTCTTAGATTCGGACAGTCCAGCCCAGACCGCGAGTCCCGCAAGACCGACCGAAGCGATGAGGAGCCCTACCTTTACCGGCTTCCAATCGTCGGGGACTAGCCTAGCGGAGAACCCGAGCGCTCCGGCTCCTGCAACGTACGGGAACGCGGCTCCGATCGGACCGAGCGAGTCGGCCAGTCCGGGAAAGAGCGTCAGGTTGACCGAACCCCAGTCACCGTCTCCGAGTCCGGCCACTGGGGCAGGTTCGGCCGGACGACGCGAACGGATCGCCGCTACCGCCCCAGCCGCGACCAGAGCCCCCAACGGCACCGCGACAAACCAGAACCCTTTCGGAATCTTCGCGGAATCGTACCGCGTCTCGACCAGGCCCTTGATCATGCGCTGGGACCGCGTGAGGCGGTGCGCTCCGATCCCGGCCGCGGCACGCCTCGTCTCGATCGCCATCCGGTTCTTCCGGAGCCACTCCATGTCGGTGCGAGCGATACGCCGCGTCTCCTCATCGGCCGATATGTTGACCAGGTAGCTCAGCCTCTGCACCGCAGTCGCGTATCCGTCCTTGCGAACCGCACGCACGACCCGCTCGTGCCGGGCACTCTCAGGAAGGTCCTTCCTCCATCCGTAGAGCTTTCCGCGCTTCGCCTTGTACCGTATCGGCGGGACGCACTTCCCTTTACGGGAGCGCACCTTCCCGCGAGGACATGCCCGAGCGCCGGACAGCGCCTTGACCTCCATTCGGCTCGCGCCAGGTCCGTAGAACCCGGGCGAGAAGCCGAACTCGGCCTCGTACGGATACACCGCGTATTGTCTGAAGCGGGGCATCTAAGCCTCCACCGCCCTCTTGTCCTTCCAGATGTCCGCTGCCACTTTACTGAACCAGAAGACACCGAGAATACCGCCCGCGATCGCCGTAATCGTCGCCGCGGTCTCCAGCGCTTCCCCGACGCCGCCGAACATCTTCGTGATCGAGTCCTTGCTCGCCAAAAGCAGGTACGCCGTCACTCCGCCGATCGCCACGATCACGAGCGCCCACGCGGCCGGGACGAACCAGATGACCCCGAGACCGTGTAGCTCATCTTCTCCGCGCCGGAACGTCTGTTCGAAACGGTCGTACTGGGCTATGCTTCGTTCCGCCCGCGCCCGCTCCGCCATTGGAAGCTTCGGGAGCTTCTCCGCGATCTTGTTTCGGGCCTCCCGACAGCGGCACATCTCGGACCGCGTCGTGTCGAGCCGCCTCCGGAGATGGGACTTCTTGTCCCGCGCTCTCCGATACTGATCGACCTCGCGACGAAGCGCGACGATGACAAGATCGAACGGAACGCCGACAGCTTCCGCCATCCGCGCCGCATCGATCTCAATCTCCGTACGCGGCTCCAAGTGCATAACGCTCCTATCCGCCGGAGCCTCCGACGTTCTCTCGTTCGCCGGAGGCTCCTATTCCCAGTGCGGAGGATATCCGCTATGCGTCGCGTTCGACCGCGACGATCACGAGGTTCGCGCGGTTGCCTTCCGCGCCGCCCAGGTCGAGCGCCTCGGCGAAGAGGGACTTCTCGCCGTCGCCCAGGATCTCCAGGAGCGGGGCTTCGATCGCGAAGCTCTTCAGCACCTCGCCCGCGGACGGACCGACCACGTCGATCAGCGGAACCTCGACCTGATCGGTCAGGTGGTACGTGATCCGGATGCAGAACGAACCGTCGCAGTTCGACGCATCGATCACCTGGACCTGCGAGATCTTGTTGGTCGGGAAGAGCCATTCGGTCAGGCCCGTGTTCACGGTGTTGCCGAGATTCGTGATCTCGGTGAACGTGATCGGACCTACCACCGTGATTTCCCCCGACGTCAGCGTGTGTACGAACCCGGCCATGTCAGTCTCCTCCTATATATGCGGACCTTCAACACGTAGAGAACGGGGCGCTCCCGCCCCGAAAATGCGAGGCGGGTTCCCGCCCGCCCTTTACTGCAAGCAAGCGAGGATGAGCGCCCCGCCGAATACGCGATTACCCCTTGATCTTCACTCCTCGAACCTCGATCGTTCCGGTCGCCGAGCCCTGCCCGGTCTTGTGGAGCGTCAGCGTGATCTCTTCCCCCTTCGGCACGAAGAACGGGACGAGCCGACCCGACTCCCCGAGGTTCCTCACGATCTCCTCGTTCGTAACGGATAGACCGTCGATCGGGATGTTCGAGAGCGGCAGATCCTCCCCGTCCAGAAGGAGGTAGGTGAACGCAGCCGATCCGGTCGAACGGACCACGAATCCGTAGAAGTCCTCCGTCGCGCTGATGATCCCGCTCAGGACTTCGACCCCGTCCGGCTCGTCTCCATCCGTCACCGTGAACGGCATCGCGACGATGAACGGCACCGCGGAAGGATCGATGAACCTCTCGACGTTCCTCTGTCCCATCGTTTTCTCCTTGCCCTATATATATGGGCGAGAACTCGCTCAGAACCTCAGAGTCAACCCGAACGGCGACGGACCCCGGCCATGCTCGGCCTCGCGTGGAGCCTCGCTTTCGGCTTCGCCGTCAACGCGATGAACCCCACGACGCCGAGTGCGAAAGCCGCGGTCCCGCCCGTGATCCAGAGCCAGGTCCGGACGGGCAGTCCGAGGAACTCCTCGCCTACGACCCGGGTGGTCTCGACGACCTTCTCCCTCTCGATGACCTTGATCACTTCCTTTTCGGTCACGACCGGATCCGGCAGGATGCCGTAGGTCCGTTCGGCCTGGTCCACCTTCGGGACCAGTTCCGTGACGAGTTCCTCCAGCGTCCCGATCCGCTTCTGCCTGCGTTCGAGATCGAAGAAGGCGTAGTTGAGCGGCACGAAGCTCTCGACCTGAGACACGCCGTATCGCGCCCACTCGTAGCGGTTCGAGAGAGACTCGCTATCTTTCCGATCGCCGAGGCTGTCGAGCAGCGTCTTCCTCGCGGTCAGATTCGCGATGCGCAGGATCCGGTTGATCAGTGTCTCGTACTGCTGGATCCCGCGCTTCGCGCGCTGATACCACTCCTGCCCTGTCGCGGCAAGATCGCTCATGTACATGAATCTTCTCCTCTATGGCGCTGCCGGTGCGGGCCTCAGAACGGGTCGCGCCGGAACGGGCTCCGCCCTCTCCCTCTTTTCCTTCGGACCCCAGATATCGCGCACGATGCGCGCGGTCCAGACCACCATCAGGAACCCGGCCGCGACGGTCACCACGACCATGCCGGTCTTCACCGCTTCCCCGACCGGGCCGAACATGTTCGTGATCTGATCCTTCCCTTCGATCAGGATGATCGCGAGAGAGATCGCGACCGCGAGGCCGATCGGAGCGAGGAGGGCCAGGAGCGGCTTCATCTGCGTGATCGCGATCGCGACCTTCGCGACCGGCCCCACCGCGGCGGCAGCGCCCAATCCGCCTTCGCCGCGATCGGTCAGGAGCCCGCGAAGAACCGAAAGCCCTTCCTCCATCGCGTGAATCCTCTGCCAGATCTGGGCGCGAAGAGAAGCGTCGTTCACGCGCACCGCTTCGCTCTCCAGCGCCTCCAGGTCCTTCAGGAGCTTGTTGTATGCCTCGACCAGTTTCCGATGCTGCTCCGCGACGAACCTCTTCCGGTCCGGGGCGGCACGGTACGCCGCGTCCAGATCGGACGCCACCTTGCGAAGCAGCGGCTGCGGGATGCGCCCGACCGCACGCTCCACCGCTCCCAGACCGTTCATTCCGCGATACATGTCTCTCCCTATTCGGGCCGGACGTTTCCGTCATTCGCACCGAGCAGACGGATCGCCCGGTAAAGCCGGACCTTCGCGAGACCCAACTGGTCCGCGACATCCGCCACGTAGTTCTTCGCCGGAAGCCCCTTCGTCATCGGCTTCCCTTCCGCATCGACCCAGTAGTCCTCGATCGTCGCGTCGAGGTCGTTCATGATCTGGTCGATCCGAACCATCGCGTTTTCGAGCGCCTTCCGGACATCTCCCTTCGGCACCCGCCGCGCAGGCTTCGACTCCTGCTGCTGGAGCTTCCGCCCCTTCGCTTTCCGTTCGATCTCGCCGATATACATCTAGTTCCTCAAGAGCAGGATCGTGGCCGGGATCCCGACCGCCGCTACACCCAGCCCGATATAAAGCCCGTACTTCTCGAAGAAGCTCTTCTCCATCGCCTTCGCGGCATCGGCCTGCGATGCCGCGAACTGCGCCGCGGCCTGCGCCGCCGCGGTCTGCTCCTGCGCGAGCCTCAACTGCGCTTTCTCCTGCGCCTCCATCATCTTCTTCGAGAGGCTCGCGGTCAGCGCTGCGGTCCCGATCGTCGCGAGGCCGCCGACGACCGAAGCGAGGATAGTGTCCCAGGCGAAGCCGAGACCTCCCTCGTTCAAGTCGTCGATGTAGAGAGCCATCTTCTTACCTGCGCCCTCTCCTCGGTTTCCGCATCGCGACGAAAAGGACCGTACCGATCACCGCCGCGGCACCGACGCCGATCACGGTCGGCATGACCCAGGACGGCGTCTCCTTCTTCGGTTCCCCTGTCGCGAACGAAGAGACCGGGACATAGACGGTCTGCGGGACGCTGGTCGTCCTACCCGCGAGTCGCGCCGTCACGTAGGTCTGGTACATCGAAGCGATCGTGTTCGGCAGCGAGGACAGGAGCTTCTCCCAGACGTCCGGCTCTTTCTTCGCGATCTCTTCGGCCTTCTCCGGCGTCAGCGTGACCGTCATCGATTCTCCCGCCTTCGACGCCACGCCTTCCTTGAGCGACTTGAGAAGCTCTTCGAACGTCATCTGCCCGATCCCGGTCTCTTGTGCCGCAAGATACATGTCAATCCCTTTCCTCTCGACTCGGACGGGTCAGCCAGTACACGGTCAGGCTGCTCACGACGCTCACCCCGAACATCGCGACGGCGAACGGGAGCAGCTCCTTCATCTTTCCCCAGAAGGTCGTCGGCTGCTCCTTCATCACGACGACCGGGACCTGCCCCACATCCCCATCCACATGCCCGAGAACGCCGACGCCTTTCCTCGAACGCCGATTCGACTCGCAGCGATCGAGTCCTTTCAGCCCGTTCATCGGAGTCAGCTTCAGCCCGCCCACGAGCTTCCCCGCGGGCGTATACGGGACGTAGTCCGTGTAGCTCACAGATCCCCGTTCATGAGCCTCTCTTCGAACGCCTCGAAATCCTCGATGCGCCCCGCCCCGTATTCTCCGAGTTCGGCCGCGAGCGCGATCGACCTCTTGCTCACCGGTTTCCCGCGGCGAACCGGGTGGGTCACCGGTTTCAGTTGCCGGGTCACCGGAGGAGTCTCGGACGAGACAGCGACTTTCGGGACCTTCGTGGGCTTCGTCACCTCGGACTCGTCGAGCGCCTTGTCGATGTCGGCATCCTCGACCGTCTGGTACTCCGGATCCTGGCACTCCTCGTCCAGTTCCTCGTCGCGATCCTCACTCTCGACCATCTCCTGGTCCTCTTCCTGGACCGTCTCGTCGCGATCCGCCGCGAACTCGCGAAGCTTCTTCTCCGCCTCGACGCTCGCTCCCTCCTCCTCGATCGTCGGCTCCATCACCTTCTTGCCGAACATCTCGGAAGGAGTCGTCGGCGCCTTCGTGGCCGCGTTCAGCCCGCTCACGTTCTCGTACGTCGCGTTCACCGCTTCGAACTCGTCCGGGTGGTAAGTCTGGCGCGGCCGGTCCGTCCCGACCTCATCGACTCCGTCCGTCTCGTCCACGCCTTCCACCTCGTCCACCCCGGCGAACTCGTACGGGTTTTTCGAGAGCCGCGGGCGCTTTCCCGCGTCCTGCTTGTTGAAGCTCGGGATGTACCGTTCCGCGCGGATCGGCTGCATCTCCTCGCTCAGGATCACCTTCCCGGCCGCGTTCACTTCCTGCGCCTCGATGATCTGCGCGTCGCGCTGGACCCGGTCCGGCACCTCGTAACTGGGCATCACGCGCGGATAGAACGGGTAGTGCGTCGGGAGGTCCGCCGTTCCCTTCTCACCCGTCTCCGGACTCTTCGGCGCCAGGCTACGGATCACGCCGACCAGCGCGACCGCTCCCGCCGCGAGGGATGCCACGATGAGCGCCACCGGGGTCTTCGACCCCTTCGACTCGCTCGCGCCATGCATTCCAGCCACTTTTCTCACCTCTTTCGGCCCTCGCAGGACCGACTCGATCCTTCTGATATTCCTCTCGCGCGAAGCGACGCTCCGCGCGAGAGACGCCGGTATCTCGGCCTTCGACCGCCCCATCGCGCCGTGGATCCTCTTGACCTTCGCCCGCTCCTTCGCCGTGTCGGGATGCCAGATGCTCAGGACGACCGGACTGGCCGAGCAGACGACCTTGTACCCCTTCTTCTTTCCCTTCCGGAACTTCCTGCCGACCCTAGTTTTCCGACCCGTCTCCGGATCGAGGACCGGGCACCCGATCACGACGCGGTGGTCCTTGCCACGCTCGATCATCTCACGGCCGATCGCGTGCCGGATCGTCTCGGGATGGATATAGCGCCGGTAGTCCTTCCCTTTCGGGAGGAACCGCTCGATGAACCAGTTTCCTCCCTTGACTTTCTCGATCCGCGGCTTCATCTCTTTGGTCCTCTACGGAATCCCGTACGCCGGGAGCTTTCCGGTCTCCATGTACGCGACGATGTCGTACGCACGCTCTAGGTCCTTCCGCTTGACCAGGACAACGACCTGGCTCTTGTCGAGCGTGTGCGAGAACCACGGGATCTTTGCTCGGTCAAAGAGCGCGATCAGGTTCTGCGACTTGTCGGTCGGACCGACGTACGCAGGGCTGCCGAGCGGGGCGGGCTTTAGGAGAAACTCCCAGAGAGCGGCCCCGACTCCAGCCCCGACGACTCCGGCGATCAGATATCGAACCATCGGCCTTCCTACAGTTTCTTCCGTCCGGTCAGCCACTTGTCGAGAACGATCAGGCTCGACAGAATGTGCTGCGACAGAGTCGCAGTGTGCTCTCCGTGGAGGAAGTCGTCCTCCTCGTCCGCCCAGTTGTAATCGACCAGAGCCCGCATCGCACGACGGACCATCTGGATCGTTACCGGCCTCGCGTAGAGCCTGTCGATCTCTTTCCTTCTCGCCTCAACTTCGGTCATCCCTAGCTCCCGAACACGGTCACGTCGATCGCGCCCAACGTATCGTTCTGGATAAAGATTCTGCAAATCTCCAACTGGTCCTCTTCCGGCGTCCAGCGGCGCTCACCCGTGACTGGAAACTCGGTCGTCGCCAGATCGTTGATCCTCACCTTCACCACGTCGGTCAGGCTGGGCATCGAGACGCGGAGAGACGTCACGGACCGTCCGAGTGCCTCCTGGAGATCGACCACGTTCTGGATGAAGGTCGATCCTGCCGCGACGCTGATCGTCTGGTTGAAGAAGTCGCGGTACTTCACCTCCCCGCGCTCGATCCGCTCCTTCTTGAGCTTGATGTCGATCGCGAGGTCGGCCGCTTCGCTCGCTCCGTTCTCGAACTCGACCTTGACGAGCGTGGATACGACGGGCTCTACCAGCCTGATATCGCAGTCCGCGTCGTACATCTTGACCGTCCTCTGCCGGTCCACCCGTTCCCGGTCGATGCTCTGGATGATCCGGACCAGGCTGTTCTCTCCGACCACGCTCGCCTTCGCGATGCCCTTGATCGAAGCGAATCCCTCCGCTACCCAGAAATCGCTCGAAAGCTTCCCGCCCGCGGGGACCCGCTTCCTCTCGCTCAGGATCGTGAGAGCGTCGCCCATTAGAAGACCTTCTTACGGATCGGATAGATCCAGCCGTTGAGACCCACCGTGACGGACCTTATCCCGGGCAGCAGGTTCGTGACCAGGACTCCGACCTTCATCTGTTCTTCGAGCCGCATCGAGGTGCGCCACGAGACGAACGGACTGACCGTGACCCGGTCCGCGAACTGGCTCTTGAGCCCGCCGTACTGGATCGTGAACTTGATCGTGCTGATCGAAGCGTCCGCGACCTCGAAGGTCCCGCGCTCGATCACGGCTTCCCGGAGCGCCGGGACCTCGAACTGGATCGTCGGGAAGTCCGTCGCCAGAGCCGGGATCGTGAAGACGTCGCTCAGGATGAGCGGCTCGGAGTAGTCGGGCGGCGCGACGATCTCCGGCAGGTAGTTCGCTTCGACGCCTCCCGGATAGGGCCGGTGCTCGTCCGGGATGTTCGCGCCGACCGCCTCGTAGAGTTTCAGAACGCCGCCGCGAAGCGCAACGCTCCGGTAGCCCCATTCCTTCCTGCGGACGATGGTGCCGACCCGGTCGTTCCCGCGGACCTGATGCTCCATCGGCAGATCGCCCAGAGTGACGAACGTGCCCTGAAGCCTCTCCGCCTCGCTCCCGGCGAGCATGTATTTTCTTCGAACGATCATCGAGGACCTTACTGGCCCTGGCGCTCGATCCTCTGGAGGAAGACCTTGAGACCGTGGAAGACGACCCGGATCGTGTAGGGGAAATCGCCCGGATTCGAAGGCACGACCCCGTCGATCGTTCCATTGTCCTGGAAATCCATCAGAATGCCGCCGCGGGCGACGAACCGGCGCGGAGCGACTTCCGCGAACGGAAGCTCTCCGCTGCCCGCGAAGTCCACGAGCGGCATGAAGTCCCTGCTCCCCGTCAACTCCACGTCGGAACTCACGTCCTTGAAGCGGACGTTGACGCGGGACATGAACTGGATCGGAAACGCCGTGACCTTGAGGTAGTCAAAATGGAAATCGGAGGCGTTCGTGAACGTGTCGCTCTCGATCGCTCCCGACTCGTCGAACGTCGCTTCGAGGATGACTTTGAAGACGTCCTCGAACACGCCCTGACCGCGCTTCGACACTTCGCCGACGTCGTCGGTCTGCTTGTAGATCCGCTGCTCGATGTTCGTCAGGCGACTGTGAAGCGCGTTCTGGTTCTTCGCGATCTTGCGAAGAAGTTCCTTTTCGTTCAGTTCTGTCACAAAAAGTTCCTCCGGGTCGCGAACCCTTTATCCCACCGCACGCGGTACGAGGGCGGGGGCAAATACCCGCAGCGAGATAGAGAGGGAAGGGCGCGGAGGTCGCGCCCTTCCCCTTGTTTCGCAGCGGTACGTTCCGAACCGCAGTTCGCCTACGCGACCTGCCGCTTCAGGAACCCGTACAGCACGATCCACACGCGGATGCCTTCGCGCTCGTCCGCCTGCGTCGTGATGGTGATCGCGGGCGTCCAGCGGAACTCGAACACGAACGGCTCCAGGGTGTTGATCGGGATCGGGAGCGAACGGTGGAACTTCATCACGTTCGCGATGTTTCCCGGTCCGATCGTGCCGCGGACGTCTCCGGCGATCGCCACGGCGCTCCGCACGTTGTCGAAGATGCCGGTACCGCCCGCGATTCCCCAGATGGGGATCGGGGACGGATACGCCTTGTCGGACACCTTCAGCGTGCAGTACCCCTGGTTGATGATGTGCTGCACATCATCGGTCTTCGACCCGTCCTCGACGCGGAAGACTTCGCTCTTGATCACGAAGCTTTTCACGCCGCCGAGGAACCCGGCGCCCTGGGTGACGTTCGTGTCCACCGGGGTCTTGCCCTGCTGACCCGCGGGAACCTGGAACGCATCCCATTCGGCGACGGGGTTCGGAATCTGGAGTCCGCGACCGGCGATCCCGCTCACTCCGAGCGTCGCAGCGTCGTAGACCCAGCCCGTCACGATCTCGCGTTTGCCCGTAAGACGCGGCATGGACTGAATCCTCCTTCGGCTCGCGCCGAAATCCCTCGCCCGAGCCCACCACCCTCCGGCCGTTTGTTGTTGAAAGAGTGCAACGGCTCGAAAAAACTCATGACACGCGCTAGAACGGGGTGTCGGCCATCCCCATGAACTCCTCTTCGGGCGTTCCGCCCATGAACTCCTCTTCGGGCTCGTCGTCGGCCGGGCACTCCGGCTCGTCCTCGGAGACGATCGCCTTCTCGCTCTGCTCCTCTTCCGGGAGCGGGCGGACGCGGCCGATCGCGCGCTCTTCGCTCTCCGAGCCGTAGCGGCCGATCGCACGCTCTTCGCTCTCCGAGCCGTACCGACCGATCGCACGCTCTTCGCTCTCCGAGCCGTACCGGCCGAGGCCGCCGTACTTGTACGGAATGGCCTTGCCGTCCGCGCCCTTCGTGGACAGGCCGACCCAGCCGAGCACGGCGTTCGTGCCCATCGCGAGGTACTGGAAGAGTTGACCGCCGATCGAGCCGAGCGCGGCGAACTGACCCACCGCCTGGCCCTGCGTCTTGCCGCCGACCAGCTTCCCGACCTCGTATCCGCCCACCATGCCGACCAGATCCGCGATGTGGTTGATCGCCATCACCGGGATCATCGGCTCCGTCTTCCCACTCGGCGTCAGGAAGTAGTGCATCAGGTGGCTGATCGTGTTCGAGAGCGTACGGCCGAGCGTCAGGCCGCCGAGAGCGGCCACGCTCTTCATCGAGAAGAGCCACTTGAACGCCCCGACGCCGAACGTCTCACCGGCCGGGTTGCCGTAGATGCCGTGCATCCGACGAGCGCCGAAACGACGGCCGAGAACCGACGTGCGGCGACCGCGGTAGCCGTAAAGCTCCGCGCCTTCGCCCGGAAGCTGGCCCATCTTGTACCGCTCGACCGCGTAGCCGAGACGGCGACCGCGGCGCCGCGCGCCGTCGATGCCGAAGCGGCCCGCCGCGTAGGCGGTCTTCATGTAGCCCATTCCGTCGATGCCGAAACGGCCCGCCGCGTACTGCGTCCGCATGTAGCCGAGGCGACCTCCACGACGCGAGCCCTTACGGCCCTTGCGGTGCGAACGCTTCCGCGCCGCGCCCATGCCCTTCCGGGACTTGCGGGACTTGCGGCTCTTCCGAGCCTTGCGGCGATGGACCGCGCCCATGCCCTTCCGGCGACCCTTCCGGCCCTTGCGAGCCTTCTTCCGACGATGCGTGGCCCCCATGCCCTTGCGACGCGACTTGGACCGGCGCGTCTTCTTCCGGCGCTTCAGACCACCGAAGAACTGCTCTTCCGGCAGCGCGCCCAGACGGCGACGACGCTTGCGCCAGCCCTTCTTCGACGCGAGCGAATGTGCGCGTCTGTGACCCTTCCAGGTGCCTACGCCACTCAGGCGACGACGCCTACGCGTGCGTCCAAGGAGACCTCCGACACCGCGCCGTTTCGTCCCGAGTCTCCTCTTGGGAGCACGGCGCTTCTTCACAGCGGCCATTCTTCGCGCCTCCTAAAGTTTTCGAGCTAAAAGAAAAACCCCGCGGATCTTCCCGTCCTTTCGGACCAGGAAAACCCGCGGGGTCTCTCGCGTACTGCGGGGAGGTGCGCGGGGTTCGCTTACGGATTCTTGCGAGGGTCGGTCAGCCGCACTTTGAACGTGACGTCGATCTCTATCGCTCCGTCACGGTTCGTCACGTCGCTCAGCGTGACTCCGGCTCGATCGAGTGTCGCGAAGAATCCCTTGATGTACCGGTAGAGCCCTCCTACAAGTTCGTTCGGACCTTCCTTCTCCTCTTCGGAGGAGTCGCCCATCTTGCACTTTTCCGTCCTTTGAGTCAGCGACTACTATAGCATTGAGTCGTTCGCTTCGTCAATGGTTTCGTCCCATAAATCCTGGTGGAAGCGATCGAAACCGATCACGAAGCGAGCGCATGCTCCAAAGCGGCGCGCGTCTTCGCGTAGCCGCGGTCGTACAAACCTCTCCGTTCCTCCAGGGAAAATTTGAACTGAAACGTTCCGAACGGAGGCGAGTCGGACAGCACGATCGCTTGGCCCTCGTGGATCGCTTCCTCGACGCTCTCGACCGCATCGTGTACGTTGTCATCGACGAACGCGGACATCAGGACGTCCAGGGTCTGAAGCACTCCCTTTCCCTGCGGCACGAAGATCCGGTCGTCGTGCGGATCGTGTCCGAGGAGAAACCCGAGCCTCAGCCGCGGGAAATCCTTCCACGCATTGATCGGGAAGTGCCGGTAGAGACCTCCATCGGTGAACATCTGCTCCTGGTAGAGGAAGTTGTCGAAGCCCGCGGGAAGGCTCGACGTGATCCGCGCCGCGTCGCAGAGAAGCATCCCGGAGTATTCCTCGCGCGTGAACACGACGAGTCGATGCTTCGTGATGTTCGTCCCCATGATCTTGAGTTCGACGCGGCTATCGGCGAACGTCTTCTCTCCCATCATCTCGCGCAGGAGATCGTGGTATTTCGTACCGTTCGAGAGCGCGCCGCAGAGAAGCAGCCGCGCCTTCGCCCACCAACTGTCCGAGATGAAGCTCCGTGGATCCTCCTTGGAGAGCCGCTCCCAGATCGCCTCGGGCTCCAGTCCGCTACCGTAGAGGCACGCGACGACTCCGCCCGCGCTGTTGCCGGAGAAGCGGATCACGTTGCACTTCGAGTCCTTCACGGCTTGGAGCACGCCGGTCAGTTCGTAGAGGCCCTTGACGCTGCCTCCGCTCAAGCAAAGATCTATGTCCACGATCTACGCCTTCTTCCCCTGGAGCTTCGGTGCTTCCTTCAGAAGCTCGTTGACGGTCTTCCTCTTCTCCTCGCCGAGCCGCAGCTTCTTCTTCGGCTTCTCTTCTTTTCCGTTCACGAAGACTTTTTCGTCCGCCATCGATCGATCCCTCACTTCGCAAGCTTGTACGACACTTCGAGCTTCCGATCCACTCCGCCCGATACGCAGAAATAAATCGCACGCAGGTAAAGCCCGATATAGAGCTTCGTTGCCTGACCCGGAACGATCGCACCCGTCGCGTTCGCTTTGGCGGGACGCTTCTTCACGTACTTCGCAAGCTCGACGACGGTCCCGGGCGGAGCGTACCCGAGGACTCCGTCCTTGTCGATCACGGAGAACTCCAGGTAGTCGCCGGACTGCACGTTCGCGTCGCACCAGTACTCGCCCGCGAACAACTGCACGAAGTTGTCCGCTCCGACCATCGTAGCGTCGATGACCGTGTCGAAAATGTTCGTCGAGTCCGGGGCGGCGATGAACGGAGCGTCCGCATTTCCCTTCTCGTAGAACTGCCGAGTCGCGCTGTACGGTGCGGTCGCAACGACCGGGATTCCTTCCGTGTCGGCCGGAGCGGCGAGAGCGTACTTGGGGTACCCTTCCGGAGTGTAGCGCTGATTGGCCGGAACGATCGAAGGGGTATTCGAGGCCGAGACCGTATCGATCGCTCCGTCCGTATCGACCGTGTAAGTCTTAACCGAGAGGCTGGTCCACTCGACTCCGTACGATCCGGACGGGTCGATGCCGGTCGCCTTCCCTACCTCCGTCGCGCCATCGAGCAGGCGCGCGAGAGTCGATCCGGTCACCTTCGCGAAGACCGTATTCTGCCCCGTCGTGAGCGTGATGTCTTGAGTAGGCAATTTAGTTCTCCACGGCAAACCAGGAAAGACTGGTCGTCACGGGTTGACCGAACTCGATCTTGAAGGACGTGGTAGTGACCTGTTTCACGCGCGGGTTGACCGGAGGAAGGAGGTCCCCGACGAGAGTCACCACGATCTGCGGAGGGCTCGCGAAAGGCCGAGGGAAAAATACGATGAGGCTGGTGATCAGAGTCATCGTCACCACGCCGTTCGCGCGCGACTTGATGTTCTGAACCTGGAGGTCTCCGTTGATTTTCATTCCGTTGCGATGATCGTCCCTGACTGGGGAAGAGCGAAGGTCACCGTGAACTGGCTCGTCAAATCGTGCGTGATCGCATTGGCGAGAATGACCGCATTATTTTCATCCAGGACCGTCACGACCGGGAAGAGTCCGAAAGTGTGCTCGACCACGACGATCGTTTGGTTTGTGAACGGCACCTCAAGACGCCTCGGCCTGGTCGCCACAATCCTCCCTTATCCGACGATGCCGCGCCCATCGACAAGCGCGCTTCCACCGATCAGGAAAAGCTCCTTGCCGTTCGTGGTCGTGGTCAGCATCGGATTCGGATCGTCGAAAAAGTGAATGTACCGAGCCGCTTTCCCGCTCTTGTCCGATTTGTAGACCACGGCTTCGAGGTCTCCGACCTGCACGAGCCACCGAGGAGCCTTCCGTTTCGAGGCGGGGAAACGCACGACTCGATCGGCCGGTTTTCCCCAGTTGACTTCCCGGAACTTCTCGACCGCTTTCCTGCCTTCGGGCTCGTCCGGCAGGTCGTCCATCCCCATGTCGGACCTTCCGTCGCGGCGTCTCGAATTGAGATAGCCCACGACCCCGATCCCGATGAACGTCCCGATCAAGCCGAGACCTGCCAGAAGCTTCTTGCCGTCCATTCTACTCGGGCCTCACGATATCGAAGAAAACCTTCTTTCCCTGCTCCGCTCTCTCCCAGCCCATCGGGTGAGAAACGGTCGGGTCGAGCGGCAGCCAGCGCGACCCGTCCTCCCGGTCCAGGAACGGCCCGTCCTGATGACGCACCTGGACGTACAGATGCGAGAGGAGGTCCGGCTTTTGCTTCGTCGATACGACGACGTACCGAGCCGGTCCGTGACCGATCGCGTAGAGATGTGCGGCGAGCCAGACCGCGAGGTCCGCCGCGTCGCCTCCGCCTCGCTTCTCCGTCGCGGGAGGAGAAGCGACCGCGCCGATCTGCTTCAGCAGCTTCAGCCCCTTGAGAGTCGGGTGCGTTCCCTGCGCGTACTCGAAAAGAGCCTGGATCTCCTTAATGTACGCTTTCCGCGGGATGGAGGGTTCGTACTCCAGGACGATCCGCATCGCATTTTTACGAACCGCCGGATCCATCGACCCGTTCAGGGCAAGCGCTTCCATCGCGCGAAGAAGCCGTTCCGTGTCGGCCGGGAGGTCGCTCATCGCGACACCTCGAAGTATGCCTTACGGAACGGATCCGGAACTTCCCATCCCATCTCGAACCCGACCGTGGGATCGAGCGGGATCCAGCGCGAACCGTCGAGTTCGTCCACGTACTCCCCGTCCGGCGCCGCGACATGCAGGTAGACGTGAGAGAACTCGTCGTCACGCGCCGCGTCCGCCGCGACGACGACGATGCGAACCGGCCCGTATCGGCGCGCGAGGAGATGGCCGCTCAGATGGGTAGTTAAATCGTCGCAATCTCCACCGCCCCACTCCTCCGTTCTCTTCGGATGCTGGAGCGTCTCGGCATGGTAGACATCCTTGAAGTACCGAAGCCCGCGGAGGCGGGGATGCGTTCCCTGCGCGTACTGGAACAGCGCCTTGATCTCGCTCAGGTAGTCGCCGCGCTCGATCCGCGGACGGAACTCTCCGATGATCCGCTCCGCGTTCTCCGCCGCGAACCGCGTATTCATCGTGGCGCGCACCAGCGCGGCCATCTGATCGACGGTCGCTTCGGTCCCCCGATCCGAGTCGTCGATCTTGTACTTCGTCGCGACTCCCGCGGTGGAACCGAACGAATCGACCGCTCCGATCCCGGACTCTTCCGCGTCGCGAAACGCCGGGCAGAGTCTCGGATCGCATCGATCGCCGTGAACGGAGCAAAGGAGGAAGCGACGGTCTCGCTTCCTTCCCCCCGAGCTTAGATACATCGGTTCCTCGACGCCTCTCCTTCCACTCCAGAGTCAGCCTACGATATCGAAAGGAGATCCGTCAAGGAGCTTAGGCTCCGGCGCTCTGCTTCGCCGCCTCTTCCTGCTCCTGCTTCTTCATCTGCTTCTGAAGCTCGATCATCCGCCTCTGGATCTTCTCCAGGTAGGCGACCGCGGCCGGAGAGGGGACGCCCTTCTCGTCGCAGAGCACGGCCTTCTCTTCCGGCAGCGCGAACTTGACGATCTTCTCCAGAACCTTCTTTACCGGCAGGAGCGCGAGCGCGGTCCGAGCCGTCGCCGGGAAATCGGGGCTCATGACCATTCCGACCAGCCAGTCCTCGTCCGCGTTCGACGCGATGGCGTTCGAAATGACGGGCACGACGTCGTCCCGGTACTCCTCCAGAAGCTGTTCCAGCATGTCTTTTCCTCCGCTGGGTTCCTCGGTTTTCGTCTTCACTTCGACAGTGGGTTCGGGTCTCTCCCTGCGCGCATGCTCCTGCTGACGCATCTGCTCGTGGTAGAGCTTCTCCGCCTCCGGCATGATCTCGGCCGGACTCTTGCCCTGCTTCTGCTGTTCGAGCGCGATCTCCAGGACCTTCATGAGCGGAGCCTTCGCGAAGTCCATGATCTTCTCGAACTCGGACGGCTTTTCCTTGTCCTCGTCCTCGTCCTCGTCGTCGTCCTGGAACTTCTTCAGCATCTTGTTCGCGCGGCCCATCAGGGCGAACTGAGCCTCGACGTTCTTTGCCGCGCTCATCGTCACGACGTTCGCGAGCTTCGTGACCGTTTCGAGCATTCCGCTGCCGTCGTTGCCCTTCTTGTCCGCGGCGGCGGTCTTCCAGACATCGATGATCGTCTCGTTCATCTTCCGGTCGCGCTCGCGCTCCGAACTCTGCGTCGTACGGTCCCGCTCGCGCTCCGCGATCTGCGCCGCGCGGTCCCGCTCCCGGTCCGCGTTCATGCTCGTCAGCATGTCCTTCATGCCCTGAGTCATGTCCTTGATCGCGCCTTGCATCGCGGTCATCTGCATGCCGATGATTTCCTTCTGGATCAGGCTCTGGTTCTGGAGCGCGTCCTTCATCGCCGAAGCTTGAGCCTCGGTCGCCTTCGTCATCGCGGTCGCCTGCGCCATCGCAGCCTCTTTGTGCGCCGTAGCCTGAACCTTGCTCGACTCGTTCATCAGCGTGAAGATCGCCGTGTTGTCGTCACGCTTCGGCGCTTCGACCGGCGCCTTCTTCGCGTCTTCCCTGAGCAGCTTCACTTCGTCTTTCAGCATCGTGACCTGATTGCTGAACCCCTCTCGGATCGCCGCGATCTGGCCCGTGTACATCGCCTCAAGCGACTTGATCATCGGCTGGATCTGCGCCTCACTCCCCTTCCCGTCCTTTAGGACGGTTTGAAGGAGCGTCATCTGCTGCTGGAAGCCGTCCCGGAGCGCGTTGATCCGTTCGTCGCGCTCCTTCTCCAGCTTCCCCAGCATGTCCTTGCGATCCTCGCGCTCCGCCCTGTCGCGCTCCTTCTCGCGCTCCCGATCGACCGAAGGGTCAGGAATGTTGAGGCCGCGCCGCGATCCATCGTAGCCGGGCGCGGGCCGGGCGTACCCGCCGTAAGGCCGAGTGCCGCCGTAGTCCGGCCGCAGACGACCGCCCGGGTACGACTTCTCCCCCTTGCCGTACAGGCTCACCTTGAACGTGAGCGGCATAGTGGAGATCTGGTCCTTCGCCTCCTTGGTCTTCACGAGCGCGGAGAGCGTGGGGCGCGTCGCGAAGACGTTCCCCTTCATGAGCTTCAGCTTGAACTCGCCGCCCTCGTCCTCCTCCGGAAGGATGTTCCGGATCGCCTCGTAGATGTGGACGTCGGTCGAGAGCGGCACGTTGCCGACCCACTGCTCCGACTTGCCCGGCTCGATCTTGAAGACGGACCAGGAAAGCTGCGAGCGCTCGTCGTCGGGAAGGATCGAGCAGAGTTCGGAGACGAACGCGCGCTCCTCGTCCTCCGCGCGCTTCTTCTCTTCGACCACCTTCTCCTTCTCGTGGTCTTCCTTCTTCCTGCGCTCCGACTCTTCGGCTCTCTTCTCCGCGTCGATTCTCTTCTTGTCTTCTTCGCCCGCGAGGAGATCATGGAGACGCTTCTCGCGCCCCAGAAGCTCTTCGCGCTTCCTTTGGAGCAGGAACTTCTGTTCCTCGTTGTTGACCTGCTGCTCCTTCGCGAGGATCTCCTTCTTCTCCGCGTCGATCGCGGCCTTCTCTTCCACGGTCGGCAGGATGGGCGGGAGCGCAGCGGTTGCGGCACTCGTTGCGGTTTGCAGATCGGGCATGGTTCTCCTCCGCTGAGAAAAGACCGACTCCAGAGCCAAGAACCATAGTACCAAACGATTCGGTTTGTGCAACACAATAGCGGTTGCTGTGCGGTAAAAATACCGTGCTATCCGTGTGATTCGCGTGGCGATCAAGCGTGCAGATTTCGTAGGATTCCCGTCGCACTTTTTTCTACAGAAAGCATACGATTCGTTGACGATACGTAGGCAGCCCTGATACGATAGCATCCCGTGGACGCAAAAACGGCCAGGGAGAAGGTCCTTGCTCGCAAAAAGCTGACTGGGACTGCGCTCCGCAAGCTACGGAAGTACTTCGGCTACAGTGTGGACGACCTGTGCGAAGCGACCGGGATCCGATTCAGGACTATTCAGTCCTGGGAGGCCGGATACCGCGAGCCACGAGAGGAAGGGTGGATCAGGCTTCGCCGCGCCTTCGTCGATCTTGCGATGCAAGAAGGCCGCGAGCGAAAAGACGCGATCGGATTCATCGACGAGAGGCTCTTCCCGAAACCGATCGTACGCTGACTCATGATTTGACTCATCGCGAACTCTGGAGGGAGACCGTGGGAGACGAGAAAACCAACGAGAGCCGTCCGCTGAAACCATGCCCGGCCTGCAAGAGCACGGAGCGGATCGTCCGGATCGGAACGGACCAGCCATCGCAGATTCCGATCATGCCTAACATCACGAAGACGACGATGATCCTTCCGACGCAGATTGAGGTTCTCAACTACGTCGCCGATAAGTATATCTGCGAGGGGTGCGGGATCACCTACAACGACATCAAGCAGAAGCACGTCATGCAAGGCAAGGCGCAGTTCCAGACTCAGGACGGAAAACCTCTCGACCCGACGAGGATGGGATGACGCTGAAACGCGATATCAAGCAGCGGATGATCACCTTCCAGGTGAGGATCCCGTCCGAGTTCGTCGAGGAGATCGAGTGGAGGTTCATCGAGCCCTTCCAGGAACTGCTGAAGGGCAAGGTCGGAGAACTCCTCGAAGAGTACGGGTGGGAGTACGAGGAAGGCGAGACGACCGCGCTCGACGCGGTCGATGTCCAGGAAATGAAGAAACCGCTCCTCCTGCTCAAGCACTTCCTCCATCGGGTTCTCATCGCCGGAGCGCTCGGCCGGAACGTGAAGGAACGCGTGATCGCTCGCATTATCGAGCACTTCAAGTTCGAGAAAAAGATGGCGCTCAAGGCGAAGGAGTACATGGCGTCGTATAGCCACGACGGGGACAAGACGCTCCTCTCGACGCAACTCGACCTGAAGTTCGACAAGAAGACGCCGACGATGTTCGACCGCTGATCGATCTCCGGGGTGGAAATGAGGCTGGAGCTTTCGCAGGGCAAGCTCTATCTACGCGACTGCGACGACGATTCGATCGCCGCATTCGCGCACATTTTCGGCGGGGCGAGGGAGAGGGGGACCAGGAACTACCTGCTGCCCCTCACGCTCGACGCGATCCAGTACTTCCAGAAAGACGTACCATCCTGCGATATCGCCCCTGAGATCCCGCAGTTTCTCGAAAGGCTCGACCAGGTCCTGAAGAAGGCCCGCACGTTCGGCGAACTCGACTACAAGTTCAAGGAGGGGGTCCCTCCGCCCTTCGACCACCAGAAAGAGTCGATGTGGTTCGCGTCCGTTCTCGACCAGGCGATGGGTCTGCTCGACACCGGATGCGGGAAGACCAGGCTCGCTGTGGACGCGATGTGCTATCGACACCTGAAGAGCGCGGTCGATAGGGTTCTCGTCGTGGCGCCGAATTCGATCCACAAGCAGTGGGTGAACGAGATTGAGCGATTCGCGACCGTTCCTAATCTGGATATCCGCGTGATCCGCGGGACAAAACCGCAGCGACTCCGCATCCTGAACCAGCCGATGGAGCCGGGAAGACTCACGATTGTCCTCGTCCACTACGAAGCCCTCAGGGTCCTGAGGCAGGAACTGAAGGCCCTCGACTGCCAGATGACGATCTGTGACGAGACCACGGTTTTCAAAAATCACAAGTCCAAGATCGCGAAGTCCTTGAAGAAGATCACCGAGGACTGCACGTTCAAACTTGGCTTGACCGGAACGCCGATCTGGAACCGCCCGCGCGACATCTACTCGCAGTACCAGTGGATCGACCCGTTCTGGTTCGGAGTCTCGTTCGTCATCTTCAAGAACTCGTTCCTCGTCTACGACGACGAAGCGATCGGCGCCGGGGCGAACAAGATGACCGCTTACAAGAACCTGGAGGAGATGTCGCGAAGGCTCTACTCGATCGGAATCCGGTACAAGAAAGAGGAGTGCATCAAGGGTCTGCCGCCGCAGGTCTTCGAGACGCGGCGGGTCGAGATGACGCCCGAGCAGAAGAAGCTCTACGCGCAGGCGAAGGAAGAGTTCATCATCTTCATCGAGCAGGCGGAGCAGCAGGGGCTCCCGAGGGCGGTCGTGATCCAGAACGCGCTCGTCCGGATGCTCCGGCTGCAACAGATCTGCTGCGGGCACACCACGGACGAGAACGGAGACACGATCTACATCCCGACGAACAAGCCGAAGGAAGTCGAATTTGTCCTCGACGAGATGATGGGGGAGCCGGACCGCAAGGTCGTGATCTGGTGCAGGTTCATCCCGGACCTGCTGCTCCTCTACAAGACGCTGTCTCCTCTCTACCGCTGCGCGAAGTTCTATGGCGGGATGAAGCCGGAAGCGAAAGATGCCGTGCTGACCGAATTCTGCGGCAAGAGAAGGCCGGACGATTCCTGGGAACTCGGGCCGACGCAGGTTCTGATCGCGCAGACCCGGACCGGTGGAGTCGGGCTCGACCTGTGGCAGGCGTCGGTGAATCTCTTCTACTCGTCGGAATGGTCCTGGGGTCTGAGGAAGCAGGATCAGGACCGGACGTTCCGGAACGGGTCGCAGATCCACAAGTCGATCACGTACTTCGACATTATCGGAGCGGACAGTATCGAGGAACGCATCCTCGACGTCCTGCGCAGCAAGAAGGAACTGTCCGACGTGATCATGGAAGTGAAAGACTTGAAAACGCTCCTCGGAAGGTCCATGCTCGGAGAGGTCGCGTGAGCAGGAAACAGTAAGGAGATAGATACCGATGACGACCGAAGAGTCCGGAAAGCAGATCACGACCCATCTTGAGGCCGAGATCGTCCCCGAGTATGGCGTCGAGCAGATCGACATCGACTACAAGCTGATGCTGGAGAAGTACCGCGAGCGGTCCGTGATGCTGGACGGGATCCGGAAGGACGCTCTCTCGAAGACGAAGCCGCACAACTGGCTCGCCCGGAAGGACAAGAACGGCACGGTCACGCTCTCCCTGATGGCGCCGGGCGCGGAGCGGATCAAGATGAACTGCCCGATCGGATTCCTCAACATCGTCCGAAAAGAGGAGAAGTGGAGCACGGACGAAGGTCCCGGCTACACGATTTATCGTGAAGCGCTGGTCTACGTCGGCACGCCTTCGCTCGGGACGCTGCCGGTCATGTCGTCGTGCCGTTCCGACTCGGACTTCTTCAGCACGGAGTACGCCGAGTTGCCGTACGTCGAGGAGAATCCGGAGCACAAAGCCCTGATCGAAAGCGGCGAAGGCCGCTTGTCGTTCGACAAGAAGTCGCTCCACATCCGCCGCAGGATTCCCGCGAGCGAGGTCCACAAGGATCTGATCGAGAAGACCGCGCTGACCCAGCTTTACGTCGCTGGCGTCACGCGAGTCCTCGGCATCCGCCAGATCGCCCCGGAGGAACTGACCGACGTCGGGATCGACATCACGAAAATCCCGACGATCGAGTACGGAAGCGGAAAGGCGAAGGCGGGCAAGCTCGCTCCGGCGACCGAACAGAAACGCGGAGAGATCTGGGACATGCTCCTGGAACTCCATAACGGCGACGGCAAGAAGGCCGCGGAGGACATGAAGAAGCGCACCGCGTTCAACGACTACGCGGGCACTTCCGATCCGCAACGTCTGACCGAGAAACAGATCCCGTACCTGTACGAGAAGGTCAAGGCCGACTACATGAAGACGCGGGAAGGCGCCGCTCCTGAGAAGACGCAAAAGAAGGGGGATCAGAAGGCCGGGGGACAGAGCGAACTGCTCTAGGGATGAGTTCGCCACCGAGAGCCTTGGCAGGAAAGAAGCGCCGGTTGCCGCCGGACTATGGCGGTTTCCGATCGGAGTGCGATCTGGCTCGTGAGATCGTGCGCTACCTACACGACCTGCGGTGGGAAGTCTACCAGGAAGTCATGCTGAGGCCGCCCGACAACGAGCCGAATCGGCGCGAGAGGGTTGCCGACATCGTAGCGGTTCAGGACGGCCAGTTGTGGGTCGTGGAGGTCAAACTGTCGTTCGGACTGGAGCTTCTGGAGCAGGCGTACCGCTGGCTGGGCTTTGCCAACTACGTGTCGGTCGCGTCTCCCCGCAGAAGCCATTTCGGATCTATCGTCTGCCGCCGATTCGGGCTTGGCGCGCTCTGCGCGTCCAAGTATTTAGAAGACGCCCGAGTCATCGAAGAGATCGCGCCCGCCTTTAGCCGGAGAACGACGCCGCGCCTCCGCGAATCTCTGGTCGAGAAGCAGAAGACATTCGCCGAAGCTGGCAACGCGAAGACGCGTTTCTACAGCCCGTTCCAGGCGACCTGCGAGGAAATTCTGAAGGTGGTAACGACCAGACCCGGCATCACGCTGAAGGAACTTCTTTCCTCGATCAAGAGCCACTACAAGACCCCGGAGAGCGCCCGGGGCTCTATCGTTAAGTGGGCGGACAAGGGAGTAATCCCAGGGGTCGAGGTGCGAAGAGAAGACCGGAAGATCGCGCTCTACCCGTCGAAGGAGAAGCCGTGAGAAGAAAGAGCAGCAAGCCTAAGGCTTCGAAGTCGAAGCAGATCCTGCTCCGGTTCATGAAAGCGACGAAGGAGTTCGAGGCGGCGCTCCAGAATCAGAAAGGAGCGAAGGATATCTGGGAAGAGGTCCAGCACCTCTCGGAGGATCCGAAACAACCCGCGTACGTCCAAGAAATGAGCATGATCATGGCGCGCGGCCATCAAGCGGCGAGGCGAGACGTCCCGATCGGAGACGCTCTTGACCAGGAGATCACGCGCAGGAAGAAGATGCAGGATCGGGATCAAGGCAAGGCGTGAGCGAGTTCGAGAAACGTCCGAGACCGCGCGAGGCTAAGCAGCGTCGAATGACGACGGACCTTGCGCAGCCTAAGATCGAGATTCCGGACGCGCCCGCTCGGTACGTACCGATCCCGGCCGAGCCGATCATCTCGCGCGACATCGCGGTTCCACCCGCGGCGTTCGACGCCGACCCGGAGCCTGGATCGTTCGCTCACGCGCTCATGCAGCCGGACAAGGATGTCGCGCGCATCGTCGTCAAGTACTTCACGAAGCCGCGCGATCCGTGGTTCAGCGAGTGGAATTCGGCGAGCGAGGTTGGGGATCCGTGCATCCGGAAGATCGCGTACCAAAGGCTCATGCCGGAGAAGGCCCTGCCGGACGACGACGAACTCACGATGATTTTCCGGCACGGGCACTGGATGGAGAAGGAAGCCTACGCCGAACTCGCCGACGCCGGGTACGAAGTGGTCGAGCAGCAGCGCACCTACGTCGATCGCGAACTGATGATCAAGGGAAAGATCGACGGGAAGCTCGTCCTGACGATCGACGGGCAGAGAAGGAAGCCCGCGTTCGACATCAAGGGCTACGCTCCAGGCATCTGGGATCAGATCGACAGCGCGAAGGACCTGCTCGATGCTGGCCGTCCCTATCTCCGAAAGGTCCCGGGCCAGATCACGCTCTACATGGTGCTCGACAAGGAGAACGCGGAGTCGAACCGTGCCGGACTCCTCTACCTGAAGAACAAGGTGACCGGCAAGCCGAAACAGATCGTCGTGCCTTTCGTCCAGAGCTACGTGGACTGGCTGATCCGGCGCGTCCGCATGATCAACGACTACGTGGCACGCAAGGAACTACCGGCGCGCATCGAGTACAGCGAGGAGGAGTGCGGATCCTGCCCGTTCCGTCACCTCTGCCTCGGAGAGATGCCGCCCGGCGCGGTCAATCCGGTCGTCCTCGATCCCGATCGGCAGAAGGAGCTTCACGGTCTTCTCGACGACTGGACGCGGCTCTCGCCGCTCGCGAAGGAATTCAAGGAGATCGATCGCAGGGTCTCGAAGATCCTCCAGGGCCATCCGAAGGTCATCATCGGAGACTTCATCGCGACCGGCGGCTGGATCGACCAGTCGAGGTTCGACTCCGAGTCCGTCCCGGACGACATCAAGAAGAAATTCACGAAGAAAAATACGTACTGGAAAAAGGATATCGTGAACGTGCGGAGTCCTCGTAAAAGAGACCTCATGCCCTAATGGACCGCTTTCTCTACGTTCCGGTCCAGGGTCCTGAACGGGTCGGCGAGGTGTGCGCGTTTTTTTGTGCTTGACAGAACATCGTAACCGGGGTAATTAGAATAGCCCGAGGGGAAAGAGTCGGAGATGTGGAGAGAGATAGCGGTCCAGGCGAAATAGAAAACTCACGTCTCTCGTCACGTCGATCCGTTCGCTAAGACGACATCGAGATCGAAGTTAAAGGACGCGCTGTGGCGAATCGTCGAACCGCGACCTCTACGAGTCGGCTCGCAACGAACGATCCCGGAAGTAAAAAAGTGGAGGCGCGTCTTGTATAAGCGCCTCCACGACACGGCCTGCGACAGCGTAAAGCTCGGACTCATCAGCGACTTCGCGCACCGCTGTTGGTCGATGGGTTTGAGCCAAGCGGACTGGTTCGGACGCCTCCCGGCCGATCCTGAGAAGTTCCGGATCATCGTGTTCAGGAACCGCCCCCAAGTCCAGGAGCATGAGATCGCCCAAGCCCTGGACGAGCTTGCGAATGTTCGCGACGGCCTGATCCACCTCTACCAGCTTCCGAACGGAGAGCGGTACCTGGTCTACCACAGGCACGAGAAAAGCACCCCTACCGGGAACTTCAAAAGCAAGACGATCAAGTACCCCCCTCCCCCTCAGTCGATCTGCAAAGAGCCTAACTGCGTGGCGTACCATCCGGAAAAGGAGACACCAGCTAACGGCGTAGGGGAATCCTTCAGGTTCGCTAAGGATCTTTTCAACAAAGTTTCAACAATGTCTCAACAGTCCGTTGAGAAGAAGACTGACCAGTCCTGTATAGAAAATAATCAAAAGGCAAGCAGCGGACTGACCAGTCGCGAGAACGCGACTGGTCCGTTCTCTTCTCTTCTCCTCTCTTCTTCTTCTCTTGGTAGGGAGGGGTGTGGGGAGGGGAGGATTCCGCCGATCACGGACAAGTCAGACTTTGGTAGGCTTTGTCAGGAATTCGAGAAGATCACGGGTCGGCCCGCGGTGTACGGGATGATGCGGCCTGAGGAGTTCAGGACGCGGGTGGACGAGGCGATCGGCCGGTGGGGTCTCGTGTCCTGTATTCGTACGATGCGCGAGAAGAGCATCTGGTACATGGAGCGGAACAACGGGAAGCCGATCAACTCGATGCTGTACGTCCTGGCCGTGCTTGAGGACGAGAAGAACTTCAACGGAAACGGAGTGAAGGGTGGGCTTGCCCCGGACGGGGCTTACTCGCTCAGTTCGGACGATCTCACGAAGAAGCTTATGGAACGAATGGAGGGTGCCGATGGAGGAGACTGTGGCGGCGGATCCGCGCGTGACGTCGTACCGGGTCAAGATCCGCAACAAAATCCTGGAAGCCCGTGACCGGCTGAGGCCGGACATCGAAGTTCCGGATCGGTTCAAGGCCCGTGCCCGATTCGACCAGATGAAGGCGTGGTTTCCGGACCGGGAAGCGATCCGGTACTGCGAGGAGTACGCGCAGGACTACGTCGGTAAGCCCGCGCCGTTCCTGCTCGGGAAGAGCGGGGATGGGAAGACGCATCTCCTGTGGGCGACCATTCGAGGAATCGGGGAGCGGTATCGCGCCGCGATCGACAAGGCGGCGGACCTGGCTCTGGAAGAGATGGGGCGGCGGATCGATGGGGGGCAGTTCCCGGACGAGCGTGAAGTGAAGTGGCCTGACGTTCCGCAGATTCTCGTGACGAAAGGCGCGGAGGTCGCTCACGAGATCCGGATGGTGGTGGAGAAGAAGAACCTCGACGAGGTGATCGCGAAGCACCGGCAGGAGAAGCTCTATCGGGCCTTCCTCAAGCCGATCCTGGTCGTGGACGACGTCGAGGTCATGCAGATGAAGGACTGGCTGAACGAGGAACTCTACCGGATCTTCGATTTCCGGTACGAGCACAGCCTGCCGACCGCGCTCGCCTCGAACTTCGACATCCACAGGCTGCGGACGCACGTCGGCGACCGGATCGTGCGCAGGATGCTCGACATGACGAAGCCGTTCGACATGACTCGACTCGCGAAGAAGAAGTAAGACATGCTTACTAAGAGGGCGGTCCTGAGGAGGTCCCGGTGAAGAGCAAGAAGAGGTCCGCCGCGAGAGAGTGGCTTGCGGAAACGGACGACGAATTTCTCTGCGCGGACGGCTTCGACGAAGCGATCGTCGGATATGTGGAGCGTGCATGCAGCGCGCCGCTCGCGCTCTACGACCGCGAGAAGTGCATCGAAATCCTCATGAAGGACATGAGTCGCGACGAGGCGGAGGAGTATTTCGAGTTCAACACGATCGGCGCCTGGGTCGGCGATCGAACTCCGGTCTTCGCGACGTTCCGCCCCGTCGAGACTGGACGCACGAAGAAGAGCCGCACTGCGAAAAGGCGGGCGAGGAAAGCGGTCTGAAAGGCCGAATGGAAATGAGCAAGGTGAAGCTGAGGGCTGAGACGCTCGCGCTCATTCGAGCGAAGGCTGCGATGTGCAGTATGTGCAGGAGAGCCGTGGAGTCGGTTCGGGAGGACGGCACGCTCCGGGATTGGCCGCTCGGAGCGGACGTGGTGGAGTATCCGGTCGATGCGCAGAAGTACCATATCGGCACGGAACTCAGGACCGAAGAGACTGGGAAGGGGTAGCGGGAGGACTGAAGTGTCGCAAGAGAAGCTGCAAGACGAAGAGCGGAAGTGCCAGGACTGCGGTGCGGACTACATTTTCACCGGGAGCCAACGCGAGAGCTTCGCACAGAAAGGCTACGAACCGCCGAAGCGGTGCGTGCCGTGCAGGCACAAGAAGGCGGAGCGCAACCGTGGCATGATCGACGAGTACGGAGCGATCGTCGGACCGATCGCGGAGCCGATCGTCGAGAAAAGAAACGGGGAGGAGATCCGCGTGCTCCTCGTCTCCGGGGACTTCGAGAAGCTGGTCCGCCGCGAGGACGTGATCACGACCGGCATGACGGGTCAGCGCGTGCGGATCGTGCTGGCCGATATCGGATATGAAGTGATGCGCCGGGCGCTGGAGAGCGTCAATCCGGAGAGAAGGTAGCTTGAGCCTGATCGTCTGGCCGTTCTGGGCAGGTCCGTCCGAAGTCCCGAAGCGTCTCTCGCAGCGCATGATCGACCCGGGTCCCGTCCTTGAGGGCGACCCGATGGAGATTCTGCCGCGGGTCGTTGATTTCCTCTCCTGTCCAGACGTGCAGTCGCGACTGCGGAGGTCCGACCTTCTCGGCATGCAGTTCGCCCGCGCGCTCTGGGATGCTCCCGAAGTCCTCATGCAGAGCGCGTCCGGTTCGCCGAACCGCAGGATCGTGCCGGGCTCCTCACCGAGCATCGATACGAGGAAGCTCGCATACTACGCGATCGGCGAAACGGTCCCGATGCTCGTAACGGGCAGTTGGATCCTGCTGGGTCAATCCGAGGATTTTCTCTACGAGGAGCGACGGATCAATCCGGTCACTGCGGAAGGCATGGCGGAGTTCCTGAGCGATCTGTTCGATTCGCCCAGCGCTCTCGTTGCGTTCGAGGAGGGCTGGACGCTTGACCTGTCGCTCGCGGCGGCTCTTGCGGAGCACAAGGACCGGGAGACTCGCGAGACACTCAAGGAATGGGGGATCGAAGCGTGACGAATCCGACCGCAGAGACCGACGCGAAAGCTCTGACGCGACGCGCTCTCGACAGCGTGGGCGAACTGAAGTCGCACGTCACGAGCCTGGAGTCCGAGATCCACGCGATGATCGAGGAGTTGCTCCGCTACCAGAGCATCGACATCGACGAGATCAAGAAGTTCCTCCGCGAGCCGTGGTGCATCGTACCGAAAGGCCGCGACGAGTACTGGGTCATCGTGCCGCGCTGGGTCGGCCTCTCGGTAGGATGGCTCGAACGCACGACGGAGACGTACAACGTCTTCAGCATCAACCGGTACTCGCACTGGTTCGGCGCGGTCCCGGACGAACTCCGCGAGAAGCTGAAGACGCCGGAGCCGTTCGAAGCGACGGTCGAGGACGGGAAGCTGAAGACGAGCGCAGTCATTGCGGAGAAGTTCAAGGATCACCTCTGGGGACAGCTTGCGGAGGGCGAGTACAGGATCCGGAAAGGTCACGAGTTCGACATCATCGCCAGCATCGTCGAGGCCGGGGCGCTGCCCTTCAAGCCACGGCCGGTGCATCCGGAGGACCTCCGGGATCCCACGCTCTCCGGAGTCCTGTCCGAGCTTCGGCCCTATCAGATCGAGGCTTGGGAGCGATTCAAGCAGTACGGAGCGATCGGTGTCTACCTGCCGTGGGGTACCGGAAAGACCGTGATCGGAATGTACCTGATCGCACGTCTCAAGGGTCGGAAGCTCGTGGTGTGCCCGACCAACACGCTGGTCGAGCAGTGGCAGAAACGCTTGCGGCAGTGGTTGACTCCCGACCTCTCGTTCGATGTTGAGGTGGTGACCTATCATGCCTGGGAGAAGGTCAAGGATCGGGACTGGTCGCTCGTCATCTACGAAGAATCCCATCGTCTTCCGAGCAATCAATTCTCAAGACTCGCGTCTCTTCGCACGAAGTATCGCATCGGTCTTTCCGCAACTCCGCACCGCGAGGACGGACGCGAGCATTACATCATCGCTCTTACAGGTTATCCGGTCGGTATGGACTGGTCCCAGTTCGTGCGGAGCGGATTGGTGAGGCCACCGAAGGTCCAGGTTCAGATCGTGGACGGATGGAGAGAAAAGGTCCGAGCTGCGGAGGCGGAGCTTCGGGACGTGGACGGGGCCACGATCATCTTCTGCGACTCGATCCAGAAGGGAAAACAACTCGCGAGCCGGTTCTCGTGCCCGCATGTCTGGGGAGATACGAAGAACAGGATCGATACGCTGGAGAGCGCCGCCGTTGCGGTTGTATCGCGTGTCGGGGATGAAGGCGTCTCGCTCCCGAAGCTCCGAAAGATCATCGAGATTGACTTCCACGGAGCGTCGCGACGCCAGGAAGGGCAGCGGGTCGGACGACTCCTGCACGCCGATGGTGTAGGATCGCACCTGGTTCTCATGACGCGCGAGGAGTTCGACAAGTTCGAGGGGCGATTCCTCGCGCTCGAAGAGAAGGGATTCAAGATCCAGGTGAAGGAGGAGCGGTGATCGACACCGACATTCTGGTCCGGGTTCCATGGCAGAGGATCTCGCGCGTCGCTGCTCGGTTGCTGCCCGAGATCGTCCTCCACCGGGAGAGGTACGGAAAGGAGACCGCGACCGAAGATGAGATCGCGGAGTACTCGGTGGTCCTTGCAGAGAAGATCTGCGCGGTCACACTTCAAAGGGCAAAGCGCAGGCTCAGCGAGGTGAGAGGACGGCGTCCGGGTTGCAGGATCTGCGGAGGGCCGCATGAGCATACGCACCTGACGAGGAACTCGTGAACGAACTCGCCGCGATCGGAGTGGTATACCTGACAATCGGGTTGGGGGTATCTCTGGTCGGTTTCGTCTCGGATCTGCGAGCGGGGCGGACCAAAGGAGTCGGGCCTCTCACTCTTGAGTTCGTTGCCGTCGTTTTCGGATGGATCCTGCTCGTCGCGATAGGACTTGTGATCGATTTTCGTAGATCCTCGAATCGGTCCAAGCGTGGCAGGTCGGGTAGTTCGGGCGAGGACTGAGCGGCGGGATCGAGGGATCTCGAAGAAGGGAGAGTCAATGGGTGCGGTGACGTGTCCGGAATGCAAGGGGAACAAGAAGATTATGGTGCTGGCCTGCCCGGGAGCGAGGATCGTCGCGATGCCCTGCGAGACGTGCCGGGAGACGGGAGAGATTTCCGGGCAGCAGGTCGGGTGGATCAAAGCGGGAGACGCGATGAGGGAGGTCCGGATCGCGCGCGGACTCACGCTTCGTAAAGAGGCGGAGCGTCGCGGGATGTCTGCGCTTGCGCTCAGCCGCATGGAGCGCGGGATCACGGAGCCGGTCCGATCGGAAGAGGATGCGGACGCGAGAGGTGGAGCGTGAAGTATCTTCTCTTGCGATTCTTCTTCGGGTGGGTCGCCAAGCTCGGATGCTGGCTACAGAACGTACTCGTGGAGGCGCAGTGCGAGTACATGGTCGCCCACGCGCTCCCTCCCGGGACTCAGGTGACGCTCCTCTGCTCGTGCCACTATGGAGCCCAGTGGTACGTCGAGAAGTACCACTCGGACGCCGACGACTATACGCTTGTCCGGTGCTGGCCTCCGCCTCCGCGGTTGACGAGGAAGTTTGAGGTGGACTCCATGTTCATCGAGAGGAAGAACTTTGGCCCTGGAGCGAGGAGCGCGGCATGAACCCGCAGGAGCAAGCTCAGTTCGAGGCGGTGCAGTCCCTGATCGGCGCTCTAGAAAAGGCTGCGAATGAGAAGCGCAGAAACGGAACGGATCTCCGCGATTCGCTGGAACAGATGTTTGAGGCGCTGGCCGGGGCACTGGGGTATCTTATTGCGTTGAGATGCGAGAACGATGCTCAGATGGTGGAACTCTCCGCCCTCCTCAGGCTTGGGATTCTGCGGGCAGCTTCGTGGCTTCGCGAGAATAGGGTCGTAAGTGGAACGCCCTATCTCTCGGAGGAAGCGGTTGGGATGCTCGCGAAGGCCAGCGGTACGGCAATCGTGGCGATAGATGGGAAGATCTCTCCCCTGGGGCTGGCAAACGCTCTTGCGGAAATCGAACGAAAGCGAAAGGAGAATGGATGATCGACTACGTGGAAGCACCGAACGCGCCGAAGGAGCCCATGGGATTCAGCTACGGAAAACCGAGGCTTTTCCTCGCGGGTGGAATCACGGGTTGTCACGACTGGCAGAGCGACCTCGTCACGATGATTCATGACCTCCAGTTGGAGGTCCTGAACCCGCGGCGGAAAGAGTTCCCTGCGAACGATCCGGATGCCGCGGCGGAGCAGATCCAGTGGAAGTACTGCATGCTTCGCTACGCCGATGCGATCGCATTCTGGTTTCCCGCGGAAGCGCTCTGCCCAATCGCGCTCTTCGAACTCGGTACGTGGTCATCCCGGTGCGAGTCTGGGCATTCCTATGCGTCGCCAAGGCTCTTCGTCGGAGTCCATCCGGAGTACAAGAGAAGGCGCGACATTGAGATTCAGATGAGTCTCGTGGCTCATCAGGTCGAGATCGTGTACGACCTTCCGAGCCTCGCGAGGCAGATTCGCGAGTGGCCGGTATGGGTCGATGGTGAGGTCAGACACCGTCCGATGCCCACGCCGCGGATCACGACGCTCTTCAAAGAGGCGGACGGTAGCAAAGAGTGCGGAACCGATGGGTAAGGAGCGGCGGTCCACGGGCAGTTCTCGCAGGGGTGGTTGGGCGCTGTATCGGTCCGCTCCGTGCGCTCACGGCAAGAAGGAGCGCCGGTACTGCGACAAGTGCAGAGAGGAAGAGCGCAAGAAGAAGGAGTATCTCAACCGCGAAGGCGTGCGGATCGCTGACTCGTGCGGTGGCTCGATCTGGGGTCGCAGTAGTTCGTGCTAGAGCAAGGAGGCGCCCGATGGGAGCGTGGGGATACAGAGCGTTTCAGAGCGACGGGGCTCTCGACTGGATCGGATCCAGGATCGAGGATCCTATCGCACTGACGATCCGGAAGGAGCTTCGGGACTTTCTGGACCGACCGGTCCGCCCGAGGACGATTTGGAGAATGGTACCTGGTCCCTGGGTGAAGCGAGGAAAAGGTAAAATCCAGGAGAGCAAGCCCGCAGGGAAGAAACTGATCCTGCCCGGAAGGAAGAAGGGCCACGACGTCGCGGAAGCCGCGGCGGGACTGCTCGACAATCTGACTCCTCTTCACAGAGAGCACCGCAAGAGGGTCGCGGAGGAGAAGGGACTGCTCTCGCCTTCTCCGTTTACGCCGACCGGAGTCCAGATCGACCTCCACTACAAGGCGGATCGCTGGAAGCTCTACAGTCTCGCGATTCGCGCACTTCGCGAGATCGTGAAGGATCGAGCTTACATCGTCTGCTGGACGAATCCCCAGGCGAAGCAGCAGGAACTCTCCAGGCTGATCGCGAGCCTCGAAGCCAAGCTCCCGTACGAGCACGGCCGGAGGCCGATCTCCCGTCGCGAGCGGGCTCATGGAGGTCGCAGGGCGCGGCACCGCGGCTGGAGGAAGTGATGAAGGGGAAGAGACTCAGTCTTCCGGAGGTCCGCGCGATCACGGAAGCGCTATCGCCCTGGGCTGGTGTAAGCTTCGACGCGGGATGGAGAAAGAAGATCGAAGCGCTCTGCGCCGACTGGGAGGACTTCCTTCACGAAGAGATCGCGGGTATCGCGGGTGCTTTGGACCTCGCGGCCAGCCTGAATGCGGGCCAGAAGACCGTCGTCCATATCGAAGCTCTGGAAGATGTCTTGCGTCTGCCGCTCTGCGGACCGTGCAAGAAGCTGATCGGCGGAGATCATGTCGTCCCGCCGAAACGGATCGCGTTGGACACCGTCGATGCGGAACTCCTCGCATGCGTGCTGCACGAGTTGAAGCAAAGAAAAGACGGGGATAGTGCGGCGGCGAGCGGAGACCGTCCGGAACACGTTCCGTTTACGAAACTGTGCTCCAGCGAGAGAGAGTACCTGATCGGTATCGCCCGGGATCTTCTCTCTTTCCTGCGCGCTCCAGTGCTGAACACGAAGATCGGAGGATGAAGTCATGACGCGATGCAACTTCTGCGACATGGAAAAGGCGACGAAGAGTCGGGTCCCGGCCTGTCGAAGACCGGCCAGATATCGGGTGCGGGACAAGACCGGGTGGTGGCTCTACTCGTGCAGCTATCACTGGAAGAGGCGGCAGGATCCGGTGCGCTGTTACGCCCGCCTTATGAACCGCGGAAGGCAGGGCTGGCTCTGCCACAGAGTCGCGAGAGTCGTGATCCGGTGCAAATATGGAGAACTGGCACGGTGTTCGGTCCACGCACGGCAAGAGAAGCGCTCGATCGAGATGAGCGGATGTGCGGTCAGCATGAGGGAGATCGCGTAGTCGGGGGCACATGAGCTACGAAGACGATCTGGTCGAACGGGCCGACACGGATGCGCAGTCGCGGCGGAACGAGAGTCCGGAAATGAACCGGGAGTTTGCGATCGCTCCCCACATGCTGGTCGAGGCGCTCGCGGTCGGGGTCCTTCGATCCGACCGCTACTACCTGGACTACACGGTCCCGAGGAACTTCGAGGCGGTCCTGAACCGGTTCCACTTCAGGGTCCTGGAGGCGATTGGACCGTTGGATCGGTACGGCGTGGCGCACCTGACCTTGAACCAGTGCTGGGGGCTCCTCTCCAAGCTCCCCGCCCTTGATCCGGACTATCTCGCGTGGAGCGAGGTGCAGGACGAGCCGCCGGGCAATCATGACGGGCCGATCTCGAAGTCCCGTGGGTGGATCGACCTCGTCGCGGTGACCCAGAACGCGATCGTCCACCTGAAGGAGATTCTGAAAGAGTACGCGCGGTGATGCTCGCGTCATCGCGCGAGGAGACGGAGGGAAGCAGTGCCCTGGTGGTTGATCGCATTCATCGTATTTTTTGGCCTCGTATTTGTAGGTCTTCTGGGCTTCGCGTTCTGGGCCGCCGTCTTCCTTCCCGATGAGGATGACTGGGAGATGCAGCGGAAAGCGTTCGAACGGTACGACCGGTTCAATAGGTAAGGAGGAAACCATGGAATTCGAGGTCAATGGATGCAAGGTAACGGCCGGGCGCTGCAACCACTGCGGCGACGTCGCTACGGAGGCGGACGCGGCGCGCGAGATGCGAGACTTCGAGAGGGACTGCAATTCGTGCGGAGAGCCGATCAAGCTGGTCCACTTATGGCTTAGCACTCACAGCAAGGACGACAAAAGCGGCGACGACCGGTGGCGTGGTCGTTTCGAGCACGAGGACTATATCCGCCTTTCCAGTACGCTGATCAGCGCAGTCCCTCAGGCTTCGATCTATTCCGAGTACATGGTCCACAAGCGGTGTTTGGGCAAGTGCTTCCCGGCTGCGACCCAGAAGTGGGATCGTCCGACAGAAGGGAAGCGTCATGAGTAGCGTAGTCCGTCCGTTCGGCTCGTACCGCGCCTACATCCTCGGGGCTGTCGGGATGCTCGCGCTGGGCGGCGCGGTCCGGATCGCGGTGGCTGACCTGCGGAATCACGACGGTCTGACGTCCCTCGCCTCCTGGATCCCGTGGTGGGCCTCGACCGTGATCATGCTTTCATTCGCTGTCCTTTTCGTCTGGGCCGGGAGGCGCATGGCCTTGTGGGATGAGTCGATGAACCGACAATTCGCCGAGCACGACGCCCGACTCGAAGAGTTGTGGAAAACGCGGCACGAGTCTTGCGTAGACTACTGCGCTCGATGCAAGGCTTCGATGAAGGATCCACTGTGAGGCAAAGGTGAAGCGGAGCCTCGAATGACCGAGCAGGGACTGTGCGGATTCTGCGGTATCGCGCAACACTGCGTAGAGACGAATCGCGGCTGGATCTGCGCGGCGTGCTACAAGAGAGAGGTCGATGCGGCGGACCCAAACATGCCGGGATCAAGCCCGGCGAAGTTCCCGTGCCGCATCATTCCAGTCGCGCATCCGAAGCGCAGCGTCTTCGTGCTGGCCTCCGATGAGACCTTCATTACTTTGAATGGAGTCCTTTACACTTTCGACCGGAGAGAGGACGCGGAGGCGATCCTCAGAAGGGTCGCCGAGGTAGGATGCGACGTCGCTGGGCTGCGCGTCGCCTCGCTCTTTGCCTCTGACGTCTGCGACTACGTGAAAGACAATGAGGACCTGATGATGAAGCCGATCGAAGTCCTTGGGGAAGCCAAACCATGACGTGCTCGCTGGACCTCAGCGTCTTCGACATGGAGCATGGGCTTCCGCTCGATCTGGGAATCCCGTTCGGCGTAAACAAGTCCTCGTGGGCCGACGCGATCAAAATCTTCAACCACGCGAGCGGGGAGAGGAAGCTGGAGTTTCACTCCTCGGAACAGGACGTCAGCATCGACGGTATCCGATGCTGGTGGACCGATGACCAGATCGCCGTCTTGAAGCTTCTCGATTACCTGGAAGAGAACGGGTGTCTCGGAATGAGCGAGCCGAACATCCTTTACATGCGAAGACAACTCACCGGGACCGGGACGGGTAGATCCGGAGCACCCTGGCACTGCCGGAAGCTGAGGTTTTTCCTCTCCCTGATCTAGTATGCCGACCGTCGATTGCGTCGCGTGCGGACGACCCACGAACACCGCGGTCTCGGACGTGGACGACATGACTAGGTTTGGGAAAACCGCGGACCGATGCTTTGCATCCTGGAGCGGGTCACGCTGGATTCGGGGCTGCGCCTACGATCTCGCCGCCCCGTTCATGAGCGGGTTCGTCGATCGACTGATCGAGTCGTACGATAAGAAGCAGGTACGAAATGATTGAACTAATTATGGCTGGGGGCCAGTCCGGCGCGGATCGTGCCGCCCTGGACGTCGCGATCGCGCTCGGGATTCCGCACGGAGGATGGTGTCCGAAGAACCGGATCGCCGAGGACGGCCGAATCCCAGAGATCTACAACCTCAAGGAAACGCCGAGCGAGGAGTATCCGATGCGGACCGAACTCAATATCCGTGATTCGGACGCTACCGTGATCTTCCTGAACGGCGGAGTCGGCGTCGGCTCGCTCCTCACGATGGACCTTGCGCGACGGTACAAGAAGCCGAGGCTCGTCCTCCAATTGCAGGATCATCCGGACGTAGTCTACGAAGACCTCCTGGCCTGGATCGCGGACCATCCGGAGGTGAAAATCCTGAACGTCGCAGGAGCGCGCGAATCGAGGGCTCCCGGTACTTACACCCGGGTCGTTCATATCCTCCGAGGCGCTCTTGGCCGCGAACGTGCCGCTACCTCTCCTTGACTTGCGGACTCCACAAGTGTTATCTTGTGTTCCACGCGGGAGAGAGAAAGGGGTTCTCTGTGCGGACCATTGCGTGGATTCTGATCCTCGTCCCGATTCACCTTCCTCTAATGAAGAAAGCGCGGTTCAAGGGCCATGGGACGCGGGGATCTCGATCGTTGTGTCGAATGCGGGAAGAGCGCGGAGGAATCCGCGAAGCCTCGCGGATTCCGCCTGAACGACGACAGGCTGTGCTTCCTCTGCTGGTACGCGGAGGAGGGTTTTAAGTGCGAAGGAGGGAGCGATGCTGAAGGGCCTATGGCCGCATTTCGTCTCGAAGACGACCCGCGGCGAAACCTGCATGATCTGCCGAAAGAGGGCGACGCATAGGATCGGCGAAGAAATCGCCCACGACGATCCTGCTCAGGAGCGCCACAACTGGACGAGCTACGTCTGTTGCGCCCATTTCCGATCGCTTATGGGCGCTGCCGTCTCGTGTCCCCTTCCCAAGCCGGACCGGCTCTGGAGGGCGCATCCCGACGAATACCGCAGCTACAAGGACGCGATCCGTTTCCTGCGGAAGCAGACCGGACGGCATAGCGCGGTGCCCCGCGTGCTCGACTTTCTCAAGAGCGTGATCGAGGCGCAGAAGGAAGTCGATAACTGCTGGCGCTCGCGAGGCCGTGCGGTAACGAGCGTCAGGAGGGCGAGATGACCCAGATTCCCGGAGAGCCGATCCCTGGGGAAGAGCCTCCGAAGCCGGAAGCGGGAGGGAAGGCGAGGCGGAAACGGAAACCTCGCGACCCATCGCTTCCGCCGAAGCCGCGCACCTACAGGTGCGCTCGGTGCGGAAACGATCCGCGGCCGGGACGACTCGCGCGCTGTCTCGGATGCAAGAAGAGGAAGCACTGCTGCAAGGACTGTGCCGGTCTCTTCACGGGATGCAACGACGCGTGCAGGGCGATCAGCCGAGAGAAGCTCGCCAAGCCGTTCGACCAGATCGCGGGCTCAGTCGGGTTCTCGACCGAGAAGATGAAGTCGAGGGAGAGCGCGGAATGATGGACACGACCGAGCGCATCCTCGCCGCGATGGGGAAGTTCAAAGAGGGCATCGGCATCCTGGAGAGCGGCCCGGCAGAATTCTACTTCGAAAAGATGAAGGGGTACGCGAACGCGCTGTTCGAGCAGTTCGCTCCGTGGAAAGCGTCGGACCGCGTCGTCCTTACCAAGCCCACCAACGGCGGCGTGGGATGGAGGTCGGCGGAAGAGATCTGGCTCAAGCCGGGAGCGATCGGGACGGTTCACGCGGTCGATTTCTCGGATCGCTACTTCACCGCGGCTATCGAGTTCGACGACGAGTCCTGGATGGACAGTGAAGGGCGAGTCCATCCAGTTGCGCCGAACGGAAGGCACCTCTTTCGTATCGACGAGAGGTTCCTTGAACTCCATGGCGCGGTGAATGTCTGGAAGAAGCAGGACATGCTTACTCGTGCCGGGAAGCTGGTCGAACTCTTCCTCGATCCGATGAAACTTCCGTGTTCGGCGTCGGGCCACAATGGAGAAGGGGTGAGATCCTGCACTTGCAGGAACGTCCTGATCGAGAGGCTCTCGAAATCCTTCCTCGACGACCTCTGGCCCGTAGCGCCGGGGCAGGAGGCAGAGAAGACCGAACGAAAGGTGGACTGATGGGGTATAGATACGTCACGCCGATGGGCGAGGAGTTCTCCGGAGTCACGACGGCCGGAGCGGATCGCCTCGTGCGATGTCTGCAACAGATCGGTTTCAAGATGGGCACGAAGCGGAAGCGCGTGACCGGAGACGGGACGCCCCTGCGGAGGAAGTTCTCGCTGAAGGAAACGCTTCTGGGCGTGAACGACGGGATCAAGGTCTCCGCGGAGGAGTCTGCGCGGATGTACAGCGCGCTACACCGGATCGCGGAGCAATGCGAGGACCCTGGGTTCATCTACGACGTCTCGCAGTTCTTCCTCTCAGCGTCTCGTCACGGTGGATTTTACGTCTGGTAACGATGCCTCACTGGAGAGAGAACGGAACGTGTCGATGCGGGCCGATCCACCGGACCAAGGCGAACCGACAGGCGGATCGGGCCGAGATAAACGGAGGATCGGACCGCAGAGAGCTATGGCTGCGAAAGCTCAGGCGGTTACCGTGCCACTACTGCGGGGCTCCTGCGGCTCCTAAGAACACGATCGACCACAAAGTCCCCGTTTCGCAGGGCGGGCAGACGATACCGTCCAACGTGGTTCCGTGCTGTACCCGCTGCAACGGGCTTAAAGGGGACTTGAGCTACGAAGTCTTCATGCATGTGGTCCGAACCGGAAGAGAGCCGGTGCTGATAACGCTTCGCTACCAACCGGGCGATCTCCCGGCCTTCGTCCGGCTGATCCGGCGAGAGCTTAAAGAGGAGAAGCGATGTCCCTGAAAGGGCCGAATGCCCCGGACCTCTACGAATTCAAGTTCCGCCAGAGGTCCTGTCCCGGCATCGAGTGGCTTGCCGGAACGTACACGACGCGAGTCGAGTCGTACGGATTCGAGGGTGCGTGGAAGAAAGCGTTCGATCGGATGACCATGGAGGCTGAGGTCTCCGGAAAGTTCCTGTGGATCTGCGTATCGGCCGAGAACCTGTCTACAAAGGAGGTCGCGCGATGAGGTTCAACGTGCGGGTGAGAGACGGCGAGAAGGGCAACGGGACGATCATCGAGGCGAGGGCTCCGAGCGAGTCTCTTGTCCGCGAGTGGGCTGACTCCCAGATGAAGCTCTGGGGCTGGTCGAGCGGAACGATCCTTTCCGTCGAGGAGAAGAAGGAAGAGGCCGAGTCGTAGATGGCCCGTTACTGCGCTATCTTCCAGGAGTTCCGCCCGGGTCGGACCGCGCGCGTGCCCGAACTGGAGTTCGATGCGGAGCGGGATGAGGATGCGTACCGGTTCGTCATCGACGAGATCTTGAACCGGCAAGGAGGGGGAGGCGCTCTTCGCGCGCTGCTTCTCGTCCAGGTCGATCCGAGCGGACGCATTCCGCTGATGCTCTGGAAGCCGGAGACCGGATGGTCCTTCGCGGACGGCAGGTCGGCCGGATTCATCGACCGGGCGATCCGTTGGTAGCGGCTTGACACGGATGATCACATCTGTTAAACTGTGTGGAGATAGGAAGGAAGCGATGAGCCTGGACGCAGACCTTGCGCAACCGCTCGTGAAGCAGGCCGCGGACTACGCCGCCTCAAAGCACGCGCACCAAAAGAGGCTGGACCGAAAGACTCCGTACTTCGAGCATTGCAGGGCCGTCGCTGGCATCGTCGCAAGCGCCACCGACGACCCTTCGCTCATCGCCGCAGCGTACCTGCACGACACGATCGAGGACACCGGAGCGACGTGGGACAAGCTCGCGCGCAGATTCGGGAGCGAGGTCGCTACGATCGTAGCTATGCTCAGCATGGACAATCGGCTCCCGGAGGAGCGTGCGCTAGAGGAGTACCGCGCGAAGCTTGCGCAGGCTCCGGTCGGAACCTGCCTCATCAAGGTGGCCGACATCATCCACAACGCGCAGAGTCTCGGTAGCGTCTCGATGAAGGACGATGAGGAATTCAAGGCGAAGGTCGTGAAGAAGTCCCTGGGGACGCTGCATGCGGTCGATCCGGACAGATTCGCTCCAGAGATCGAACTTTACGAGTCCTATCGCGCGCTCTGGGATCGTGCCGAGGGGCTCCTGGACGAGCACGCGAAGGTGCTCGGGTTGGATCTTCCGAACGAGGGGAAGTCCTAATGGGAACGTTTCTGAGCGTCCTTCTTGCTATCGCGATCATCATCGCGATCGACCGCATCGTGTACTGGGTCGGGTCATGGGGTAATGCCGCGATTCGCGCAAGGCGCGCGATCCGTGCCGAGGCGGAGGCGGTGGCGCGCGAAAAGGCTCTTCTGCGCGAGGAGCGTGCAAAGAACGAGATGGTCCTCGCGGAACTTGGCAAGGTGCTGCTGGACCTTGAGGAGAGAGCGGTGAAGCGTGACGGGTCCTGGTACCCTGGGCTTCACCAAGCCTCCGCGCAATTGGCAGAATCCAAGCGCGAGATCGTCGCCCTCAAAGAAGAGATTGCGAAGGCGCCGGTCAGGTCCAAGGAGGAACTCCGGGAGATTCTCAGCCAGTTGCAGTCGGTGCAAATCGCGCACCAGGAGAAGGTGTTCGATATGATGCGGGGTCTGATCGCTGAACATCACGCAGCGCGATGCGTTCCGCAAGGTACAGTTTACGTTCCGATCTTTGGCTGCTCCTGCGGGTCGGATGGTCCGCGCTGTTCGCTGTGCGGATTTCGGATCAACGTGTCGGGCGAAGCCGGAGGCTGTCTGTGCCCACAAGGTCCTTGCTGCTTCATGTGCAAGCTCCCGATCCGTGGTATGAATCGGTCCGCTGTCGCGATTCAGTGCATCTGTGCTACCGGCTCGCATTGCGGAACCTGTTTCCAGCAGATTCGAGAGGTGGGCTTCCGTGTTGCAGATCCGGAACTCTAAGAAAGCGTGGTGGGCTCCGCCAGGTCTGAAGGGCAAAATTCGCCGTATCGTGTCGGTGCCGCTTTTGGGCACTTGGTACGAGTTCGGTGAGACGGAGGAGACCGCGCTGTTCGTCGCGCTCCTTCTCGGGGAGAGGAATCCGTGGAAGGGAAGCAAGGCGAGAACCAACTTCCGAAAGCGCCAGCTTGCGGAAGAGGGATTCCGTCAGATCGTTCATGCGATCTTCCTACAGATCCAGCAGACTGCGGCATCGGAAGTCACGAGGGATCTCCTTCAGGAGATCAGCGAAAAGATGAGGCCGCTCGTGTTCGGTAAGGTGTCACAGATGATGGACGAATCGCTGCAAAGAGGGTCGCCCCGCCTCGGACACCGGCCGGAGGGCAGGTAATGGAGAGGCTTGCCTACGTCTGGGTCTTCGGGCAGGACCGGAAGATCCTGGTTACGGACGACCCGGGTCCTCCGGTCCGCGCGACGGGATTTCTCGGGTTCTACCCCATGCCGGACGGGCCGGGATGGGGGAACGCGGAGACCATGGCGCGGAGGGTCGCGGCCGAACGTGGGTTCAGAGTGGAGTACGACGCTCCGCTCTCCGGAATCTCGCCGGAGGAACCGGAATGATCCGCTGTATCCACTGCGGGCAGGATGCGGACACGCTGGACCGGCGTGTGGTCAGCATCGACGGGGACTTCGTCTGTTCGCGGAAGTGCGAGATGGATCTCGTGAGGTCTACGGACCTTTTCACGCGGACCGTACTACAGGACGAGCGCAAGCTTCAGTCCTGGCTTCTCGGTAGGGAGGCAAGGTCGTGACGATCGAGGTCAAGTGCGCAGCGTGCGGAAGCTCGACATTCTACTGCATCCACGCATATTTGCGGGACCTCGAAGCGGAGCGCGACCGTTACAGAGCGGCGCTTGAATCCATTGTGAATTTCTGCCCGCCTGAGGACCTCCGGACCGGAGCGGAGCAGGAAGCCGTCCTCTCGGCTGAGGAGGCACTCGGTCCTCTGAGAAGGGCGGGGCCTTTGCACGGGCATCTGGACAGCAGTGGTAAGTGCTCGCTCCCGGGATGCCATTGCACGTAGAGGCTTGAATGAGTGGAAAGAAACCCGAGAAGGTGTCCGAAGAGTTCGAGGACGCGTTCACTTCCAGTGCGGGCACGATCCACGCGACCTGCGAACTCTGCGGCCGGAATTTCATCGCGAGTGAAGACGCGGGCGATTACGACGAGGGAGAGTACGAGGAGTTCCTCGAAAAGGCCAAGAAGGAGCCGGATCGTTACCTGGTCTGGAGCGCGTATAGTGCGATCAGTCTTGGGTGGATCGACGGGAAGCAGTTTGTCTTCGGGTGCCCGTGTAATGCTCTGGCCCGATACGAGCAGTTCATCTGGACCCATCGAGCGCAGATCGTGGAGTATCTCAGGAAGAAGACGGAGCGGCGTCTGATGGAGGCTCAGCGTGAGGCTGAGAAGCTGAACGTCCTGGATGGGCTGCGAAAGGAACAAGCGTGAGCGCGGCTGAGGATGACTGGGCACGGCAGAGTCTCACGCGCGAACTATGCCAGGTCTGCCACCTACGGTGGCGTGAAGATGACAGGCTCTTCTTCGTGCTGGATGGCAAGACCTACAAAACATGCCCCAGGTGCTTTGAAGAGTTTAATGCTATCGCGGAACGGTTCTTGGGGCGTCGCCTTGAACCGGGAACGGACTTGGATGCGCTGCGAAGAAGTCGTAACACTGGAGGAGCGGTATGAAAGTGAAAGAAGTTCTAAAGCAAGCGGTCTTAGACGCGGCGCTGAGGAGGGACAGGGAAAGGGTAGTAAAGCTGATTGACGAACTGGGTCACGATACCGCGTGCCGGACCGTCACGACTCGTTTTTGCTGCTGTAACTGCGGTCTCGACGTCCTGAAGATGGCGGTGGAGAGTGGAAGAGAAAATTACCCATAGCGGGAATGCGATCTCAAAGAAAGAGTGGAAGGCTCTCGTGGCTCGTAGTGCGACGAACAGCTACGATCTTCATGTGCTTACGCTGGCTCTTACCATGGCGGAGCGTAGGTCTGTTTTCGAGGCTCCGCTACGTGAGTTGCCCTGTCACTCCGCAATGCAGGTAACCAAGGCTCGGCGTATCGCGGAACGGATCCGCTACTGGGCGAGTCTGGACTTTGCGACGAGGACTCGATGATCGAAGCGCTTCGCGTCAGACTCCAGGACAAGACGGGCACGGGAGAGACCGTGCTCCGAAGAACCGCGCGAGTTTTAGCGGCAAATGGTGGGTGGGAAGTCGGGGGATGGGGAATCCTGAGCTTCGAGGCTCCGAGTGCGGAGAATCCTTGGGGTGATACCGGGATCCGAGAGGAGGACGGTATCTTCATGATGCGGATGTCGGCCTTCATGTCCGGAGTGGCGCTGTGCCGGGGTGCCACGAAGGAAGAGATCGCGACGCTTCTCCAAGAAGAGACCGTCCGTGCATGGCAAGAGCGGCAGGCCGGGGTCTTGGAGAGGATGGATCCACTGTGACTGAGCCCGCGGCTGAAGGAAGCCGGGGGCCGATTCCGGACGATGCGGTGCGTCACGCCGTCTTCAGCCGGAAAGAGATCCTCGCAGCGAAGGACCTCCTGGCGCCCTACTTTCTGAAGGAAGAGCGCGAGCGCAAGCGAGGACTGATGATGGCCGACGTGATCGCGCTCGCGAAGACCCCGCAGGAAGAGGCGCTCTACCGCGCGTTCTTCAGCGTTGCGGACCTGAATAACAAGAAGCCGCTCGGCAAGTTCTACCGCGTGATCTACGATCGGATCGACGCGGATCGGCACCGGATAGAGATCCTTTTTTAGCGAGGAGCCGCAGCGTGTGCGACTACCAGGGCAAAGAGTTCGGAGCGAACTACCTCGACTCGGTATGCATCGACGGGTTTCTTTGGGATGCGGACTCGTGCGATGAACCGGGAGGCCCGCTCTATTCCGGAGGGGACATCCCGTGTCCTCAGTGCAATCATGAGGAGTGGCTGTCGCGCTTCCAGGGCGTGGTGGAAGCGAAGGGCGGTCGGGCTGCGCTCGGCGGTAATGGTAAGGAGGCGTGTCCGTACCCTGGGGAGGCGCGTTTCCCTCAGGATGGTCCGAAATTGCGCGAGTGGTGGCTCAAGGGCTGGGACGAAGAGTCGGCGGAACTGAAGGCAGGTACGGATAGCAACGTGCCCAAGATGTAATCGACCCTGAGATGAAGAAGACCTCACGACGAGGATTGCGATATCTGCGATCCGGAGGGAGTCGGAAGTTTGGACAAGGTCCACTGCGGCTGCTACTACGACGAGGAGCCGGAAGATGAGGCGGCAACGATGAAGTGTGCGTGCGTATACGAAGGGTAGGAGAGACGAACGATGAAAACCCCGAAGATTCAAAATGCTGCAAAGAGTTCTCGAAAGAACTGCGACTGCCCGACCGAGTGCCCCGGTTGCGGCGCAAAGCTCGGGCACTGGGAATGGACAAGGCATCTGTGCTCGAAGAAAAAGATGGCGAACCGTCCTGCTGAAAGGTGAGGAATAATGGCTACGGTGACATGGGTGCTGTTGACTCTCTGCGCCGCAGTCCACGTTCTCTATATCGGATGCTGGGGTCTCTTGATGTACATGGACTGGCGCGGTTCGCGGCGCGTGAGAAGGCTTGGTTATTTCTAACAAGTGACCTGCTGACCTGTGAGCGATGGAACTGAAGCAAACTGGCTGGTCCTTCAAAGGCGGCGCTAACGACGGAACTAGGGCGAGATACGAGCGTGCCGATGGAGCGTACGTGATTCAGTCAACGGACGAATACTACTCGAACCCGCTCAACCCTCGATGCAGGATGTGGATGGCGTTCATGGGGGCCGATCCGAAGGACATTCTTAGCGACGGTGTTCCCATCCACAAGAAAAGAGTACGCGGTTCGCGTTTCTATATTCCTCGGAAGTGGAGCACGGCGCTGTCTGCGATGCGGGCTGTGGATCGTGAGTATCCCTGTCAGGATGCGCGATCGGATGAAGCCAATGACGAGTGACGGTGATCCCAAGAAGCCTGTGCGGTGCCCGGCCGGTTGCGGGATGCCTATCGACTTCACGAGACCGTTCTACAGGTGCGCCAGGTGCGGGAAGACCTTGTGCTTCTTCTGAGCCTGGAAACGGAATGGCTTGCGATTCTGCAAGCCCTGCCACAGGGATGGTATTCGACGATGAAGAACGTCCGACTCCAGCTTGGGTGGCTCCTGTGCGTGATTGCTCTTGGTACGTTCGCGGTCTTCACGCTCGCCTTCACCATCACGCGATTTCAGAACGAGACTTGGACCGAGACTCAGTTGATGCTCTGGTCTCTAGCGAGATGGTGGGGATGGGTCCCGGCAATCGCAGTCGGTGGAATCGGTTTCTGGCTCGTGTACCGCGAGTCGAGGTAGCGAAAGGACCAGTGCAGGTGGAAGTTCTCTACGGGACAGATGGGGACGGGCTCTACGTAGACCCGCGATGTCCGAAATGTCGCTGGATCGGGAAGCGTCCTAAGACGGTTCAGGTTTTCATGAATGGGGTGGGGGAGGTTCGATTCAAGAGTAGCTTCAGATGCAAGAGGCACGGATGCTTCGCGCCAGAGATCACGCTGAATAATTTGCAAGAACCGTAGGGCAACACGAGGAGCGAGCGATGAGCCGGTACACGAAGAGGGAAGTGCTCCGTATGGAGAAGAAAGCCGCCTATTGGCGGAGGCGGGCTATGCGTGAATGGGAACTCGTCGTAGTCGCCGCCGATGGTGCAGGGAAGCGGGCATGCAAGCTCAGGATCGGTGGGTCGAAGTAGCGCCGTAATGGAGGAGATTATGCGCCTGTACCGCATCAAGGATGGCGGCGCGGTCTTACACTTTGTTTTCGCAGGCATCCAGCGTGAGGCGAGGAGGATTCTCCAATCGCACCTCGAAGGCAAATGCGGCCTGGACTCTTGCGACGTTCGCGAGTGCATGAACCGACTGTCGTTCCGGAGGCTGAAGAGCGGCGACAAGCTCACGGTGGACCACGACAACTCTGAGGGACCTGAGAAGAAGACGGCTGCCGAGTGGATCGAGATGTACGGGCAGAAGGCCGCGTATTTCGTGTGTTCCGAGTATTGAGCGGGAAGGCAACACGGTGAAGTGGAGAGACGTGCCGTATCACGATGGAGCCAGGATTTGTGACGCGGTCTGCCGCTGCGGTAAGCATCTCACGACCTTCGTGGCGTGGGACCAGCACATGAGGTCGAAGCACCGAAAGAAGAGGCGCGAGGCGAGGAAGTCCGGGCTCTGGAAGTATAAGCAGCTTGTGTGGAGATAGCGATGAAACTGCGGGTGGACGTGAGATACCTTCGTGATGACGGCTGGGAAGAGGTCGGCCTTGTCGATTACCCGGCTGGGGTAAAGCCGAAGACGCCGACTCTGTTCTTGTCGGCGCTCTGCCGGACCCGGAAGGACCGCAAGTGGTTCGAGCGTACTGTGACGGCGCTTACGCGCAAGAAGAAGCCGAAATCGTAGGAGGGCGATCGCTTCTGGTGTACCGCGGCCGAGCTTCTCGTGAAGATCAAGTTGTGAAGAAAGGACTGTGCTTGACCATGCACGGAACCGCAATCGGGTTGATCGAGGACGCGCTCTACGTTCTCAAGCGCAAAGCGATCGGGCCTGCCGAAGTCGCTGCGCTCGATCGTCTCCTCGTCGCCGCGATTCACGTTCTTGAGGCGGACCACGCGGTAGCGCAGATGCCTGAAGTCCGAAAGCCCCAGGAGAAGCCGTGATTCACGGTCCTTGCTATGCCGAATCCTACGAAAGATCCGGACCAGTGGGAGCGCCTCGGGCCGGACTCGGTCCGGCACAAGCCGTGCGGCCAGGTGAAGTCGAAGGTCGTGCTCATGGCCTTCGGTTGAGTTCAATGTCACATTCGATCTCTGGATGAGGCTGCGGAGAAAGAAGCGAACCGTGAGAGATAACGCGGAACTGAAGAGCGGGAAAGCCCTGACTCATGGAGCGAACAAGACGAAGGGTCCGAGCGCCCCGAAGTGTTCGCAGTGCCGAAAAGCCCTTGGGGACTGGTGCTGGCAGTACAAGCTGACGTCCGAGGTGATCTGCGATAGCTGTCACGAGTACAAGAAGAAGTACGAGGAACGGGAATCTATCGAGACGGCACGGTTGCGCGACGACGGGCGGTCGCTGGAAGATGTCGCGAGGAGGGAATCGTGATCGAAGGAAGCGCGGACAGGGAACTCGGACGGTGCGTTGCGCTGGCCCTGTGGTTCGAGGAGAGGGCGTCTTCTTCAGGCAAGAGCGAGATCGCGACAGAGATGAGAAGCCTGAGTGTCGCGATGCGGTATGGATGGGTCGCGCTCGGTAAGGAACTCCTCCGGCCGGAAGAAGCTGCTGAGAAGATTCGGAAGATGGCGGAGTCGAACGGGTGATCCATGGGTCAAGCGCGGACCTATCGTGCGGAAAGGATACGAATGATTCATGCGGGATGGGCAGTGCTGCTGGACGGATCGGTCTACCTGCTGTACCAGGATATGGAACTGGCGGTGCGTAGAGCGGAGCAAGTCTGCGGAACTGTCGTAGAGGTGTTTACTGTTGGAGCGCGATAGATGCTTTTCAGAAAAAGAAGCAAGCTGAATGGAGGCTCGCGATGACCTGGTACTCGCCGCTGATCGACGCCACGATCGCACTCACGATCTTTGCGGTGCTAGGTGTGCTGTTCAAGGCGCTCTTTGCCGGTAGGTTCAAGCCGAAAGAGCCGACGAAATGCTTCCGCTGCGGATACGAGAACGAACGGGACAGCCTATCCTGTACGAGATGCGATCCGTCCTTCACCGTGATGGTGTGGATTACCTGTATCGCGATGATCGTGGGGCAGATCCGGAACCCCACGCATCCAACCAACCTCCTCGTTTCCGGCCTCGTTGGATTCCTTCTTTCTGCGATCATCGAGTTCGCCGACGCGATGGGCAACAGGCGGAAGGCGAGAGCGGAGGCGAGGCGGCAATAATGCGGTATCTCTTCAACGTCCCGATCATCACGAATTATGGGACGTTCGGATACCGCAAGAGTTCGTTCGACGAGGCCAAGGCGTTCGTCGAGAAGCCGGGCTGGACCAGCGCGATCGGGCACGAAGGCACGGCGAGGTTTCTCTCCGCTGTTCTCGGCATCGAAATCGCGGTGAACCGAAAGACGGTGCGGATGGGTCCCGGAGACGAAGCGTTGGTCCTTCGGATGCTGGAGCGGGTTCCGGAAGGGACCGTGTTTCGGACCATCGACGAAATCTCGCGGTGGCCCCACGAGTTCGGTATCTTGCGGATGTTCCAAGCGGAGGGAGGGAACGGGCAATGAGCGACCGCCAGCACGATCACGGGCACTTCAAAGGGAGGTAGTGGATGTTTTGCGCGTGTTGCGGCGAGTCGCTGATGACCGGCGGGTGCGTGAACTGTAACCAGGTGCTTTACTGCGGCTCGTGCGTATTCTCCTGCTGCGGGGTCCACCACGGAGAGGATTTCGATCGGCATGTCGCGTCGCATCGTTCCGCGGAGCCTTCGCGAGATACGAAGTGATTTGCAACGCTTGCTACGATAGGATCACGTTCTGCAAGGCATGCGGAAAGGACCACTGTTTCTGCGGGTGGAAGACCTGCAAAGCCGCAAAGGCGGCACCGAAGAAAAAGGGAGGGTCGGGTGAATTTTCTGGTTCCCGAAGAGTATCGCCGAAAAGTATCGATCGAGGAGCAGGCGGATCTCCTCCTGCGCGCTAAGAAGGCGAGGCGCTTGCAGAAGAGCATGATCTGGGCCACCGCTCTCTTCGTCTCGTGTTTCGTGACCGGTGCGGTTATTGCCCTTACCTCTCCCATGGAGCGGTACGGTTGGGCGGTTCTCTGCGTGGTGGGTGCCTTATCGGCGTACACTACCGGTAGTCTGGCGGTGCATTCTCGCAGGCTCGCCGAGGACATCGAGTCCTATCTGCCGGAGTACGAAGAACTAACGAAGGCCAAGAAATGAGCGCGAATCCCCACGTCCTTGCGAGATCGGATTGGGCCGATCTGGTTGCGGCTCTGATTCTTCTTTTTGGCTCCTGCGTCTGTATTTCCGCGGTCGCGCTCTTGGGAGCGAACTGCTGGCCTCCTCCGTCGTTCAGGGCATACATCGGAACGGGTTGCCTCGCTCTTTTGGTCCTTTGTGCGGTCGCGATGGCCTACATGGCGATCTTCTGTTTCGGGCAGCAATGGATGCGTGACTGGCGACAGTCGCGAGAGGAGGACACCCGTGCCTGAGATCTCTCCAGCCGAAATCATCCGCCGGTTCGCGGACCGCGCCGAGTTCAGGAAGCTGGTCCAGGCGAAGACGGTCACGGAGACGGAAAGCGTGGTCGGGACCAGCCTGACCGAATATCTGTTCGGTCCGCACCACCGCAACCTTGCCGCGATCGGCCTTCACGCGATCGTGGTCAGCCCCGACTCCGGATATTCCGCGATGCCGCTCCCGGCCGAGTTCGCGAAGCAGTTCTCGAACCTCTACAAGCACGCGGAGGTCGAGCCCGGGAAGTTCCAGCAGGTGCTCCATGAGGGCGTCCTCCTCCTCTACACCGCCGGGTTCGCTCCGGTCGTCGTCGAACTGAAACGGGTAGAGAAGGGTCTCTGGCTCCGCGTCTTTACGCGGTCGGAACAGGCCGAACTGGGTCGGCAACTGGTCGAAGGCGTGAAGTACTACTGCCAGGAAAAGAACACGCTTCGCGGCCGGAAGATCGACCCGCAAGGCAGGTTCCTGAAGATCGGAAAGTGCTCCTGGGACGATCTCGTAGTGCCGGAGGAGATCAAGCAGTACCTCCAGAACGACGTGGCCGGGTTCGTCCAGAAGCTGGAGCAGTACCGGAAGTTCGGGCTGAAGACGAAGCGCGGAATCCTGCTTTCCGGAAGTCCCGGAACGGGGAAGACGCTGAGCGCTCGGGTCCTCGCGAACGAAGTGGACTGCACGCTCATCTGGGTCACGCCGCGGGACTTGGCGGATCCCGGGAAGGTCAGGGACATCTACCGCATGGCGCGGGATCTCGCGCCGAGCATCGTCCTCTTCGAGGACGCGGATCTCTACGCGCTGGACCGGCAGAGCGGGAATCGCAGCGCCATCATGGGCGAACTGTTCAACACGCTCGACGGCCTGGAGGAACTCGAAGACGTCCTGACCGTGATGACGACGAACCACCCGGAGCAGTTGGAGCGCGCCCTCGTGGACAGGCCGGGCAGATTCGACAACGAGATCGAGTTCCCGCTTCCGGACCGCAACCTCGCCCTTCTCATGGTGAAGCGGTTCACGCAGAGGTACGAACTGACCAAGTTCGACAATCAGACGTGGGACGCGATCGGAAATATCCTGGCGGGATTGTCCGGAAGCCACATTTACGAGGTGGTCAAGCGCGCGACGATCCGGGCAATCGACAGCCGCATGGTTCAAGCGAACCGGCTTCAGGTCCCTCTCAGCTTCATCCTCGATGCGGCCCGGGATGTCCGCGACAAGCATGAGGCGAACTCGAAGAGGTTCGAACTTGTGGACATTCCGGACGCTCCGGCGCCGGTCCTTAGGTCCGCGTCCAGGTCCGAATCGGAGGGGTGATGCTCTACCATGTAAACATCCTGGTCGATGCGCCGGACGCGCGAGCAGGCGAAGCGGTCTACCGGAAATGCCTGGAGCAGGTGATCGCGGCGAAGCTTCACGCGCGGGGAACATCGCACGCGGCGGGATCGAAAGGCTGCGGGTGCAACGTCCTGGACCTCCAGACGGTCATCGACGCGAAGATCGAGGAGCGGAACATGCTCGCGCCCGACATTGACAAGCCGGGCGACACTTGTTAACATTTGTTGAGTCGGAACTCATGGAATGGCAAGAAAAACCTACGCGCTCCGCATCCTCGAAGCAACGGGGAAGAAGTGCTGCCTCCTCTGCGACGAAAAGATCCCGCAGGGGATGCGCGTCCTCGGAGTGAAGTTCTCGATCCAGTTTCTGTCGGTGCTCGATATCGGGAAAGACGAAGAGGCGCACTTCGGCTGCGTGGAGCAGTTCGCGAGCGAGAGCAAGGCCATGGTTTCCAAGGCCCAAAGGAGTTGATTCGAATGGAATGCAGTGCAGCGATAAAGGAAATGTCGGACGAGGCGCACCGGCTCTCGGAGCGGCTCGTTCTTCTCGCCCGGGACAAGAGGACCGGAAACGAACTCCGCGAAGTCGCGGCGAAGCTCAGCTATCTCGCTCGCCACGTCTTCGCGCTTTCGGCCGCATCGAAGGGAAAGGCATGATCAAGAGAGAGAGTAGGGTCCTGAAGTCGGGATGCGACGGATGCCGGAAGGCGCTCAACTCGGAGTGCCAGCGTGAGGGAGGAAAAGTCATGGGAGTCCACTACGGACTCCTGAGAAACTGCTTCGGATACGGGAGCGGTCTCGACAACATCCAGGATGATAGCGAGGGGATGCATCTGTGCGAGCGGTGCTGGACCAAGGCGCTCCACGCGGTCGGCATCCCGGTTCACGCGTTCGATCCCGCGCTCTGCCCGGTCTGCCGCAAGCCGAGGCGCGGGAAACACGACCATCCGAACTGCATGAAGCGCTGGCCTCCGTTCATCGCGCTCTCGCAGGAACAGGAGCGCAGCTACTTCAAAAAATGGAAAGCCGAGAAGAGATCAAAAAGACGTTCCGCTTCGGCGTCGAGTTTGTGATCGTGGATTACGAACAAGGCTCGAAGGACCGCGTGAAGGCAGGCTTCGGCTTTGCCACGATCGACCAGGCGGACGCGTTCGTCGAGTCCGTGTTTGGCAGGGAGAAAGCGAAAGAGGGTTTCGGTGGCACAACTAATCCCTAGCGGAGTGAAAGAGTCGGTCCGGCTTCGCACCGAGTACGTGCTCGCCTTCGAGGGGACCGGGAAGTTCGAGATCAACGTACCGAAGCAGATTCAACGCGTGAAGATCGTGACGGCCGAGGTGTTCGGCAAGGCGAACTATCTCGACAAGGTCCGGTTCATCGACCGGAACGGGATGGAATTCCTCGTCCTGCCCCTCGCGATGATCCTCTCGATCGGGTACGTTCCGATCCATCAGTTCAGGCCCGAGTACACGCGGCCCCACTACTACGGGTCCTGCATCGCGCCGGAGGGGGTCACGATACGCGGCTGGGGCAAGGTCACCACGGTCCAGAAGCTGCCCAGCACGAACGGAAACGGAGTGGAAGGAGATAAGAAATGAAGTTCTCAAGCATCGTGCGCGTCCTCATCATCTCGGCGCTGGTCCTGGTCTTCGCGACCGGACTCGTGGTCCGACACATGCCGGAGAAGAGGCGCGACGCGCAGCCGGTCTCGGTCCTGAAGGGGAGGGCTGTTCCGAAGTGGTTCCTCTGGACCGCCGGGATCTCGCTCGGATCGGTCGCGTACATCTCGGCCGTGTTCTGGATCCTCTTCCGGAGGAAACACCATCCATTCAAGGACCGTGTCCTCCAACTGTCGGACGGCCTGATCGCGTTCGCGTGCGCGCCGTTCGTCGTCGTTTTCTCCCCAGTCATCGTCCTCGCGTCTGCCGCGGTCGCGTACGCCAACAACCCGTCCAGGATCTCGGAGTGGCTCCGACAGATGCGGGAGAGACGTGCGAGGCGACTCGCGGAAGAAAAGGATCGCTGCCTCACCGAAACGATGCTGAACATGACTCGCGAAATGCAGAATGAGCATCTCAAAGATCAGGAGAGATTCTTCGAGGCAGAGAAGCTGCTTATGAAGAAGCTGCTGGAAGGCAAGGTGCGGGACGCGAAGACGCTTCAGCCCGACTGCTTCTCCAAGGCCCTGTCGGGAGAAACCGGAGATCTCGACCATCCCCAGACCTGCGCGAAGTGCTTCAACGACCAGGCTGCGGGTCGCAAGGAGATGCACGCGCATCGCCAGTGCCCGGGATGCGGCAGCTACGCTTACTTCTCTGGCACGAACAGCACGATCCTCTGCCGGAAGTGCGGGTCGAGCCAGGCGTGATGCTGGAACGGGTCTCTCCACAGGACCTGATCGAAGACACGCTCGACCGGTTCGAGTTCGCGACGGCCGGGGAGCGGAAGCGTCTTGCCCAGGCGCTTCGCGGCGCGTTCAATATCCTCGTGGGCCAGGATCGGCGCTCCGCCCTCGACGCCCTGGACGGCCATGTGCGGGCTCTGGAAACGCTTCGGAAGCTCTGGAGGATCAAGGAGTCCCCTTGACTCCGATGTTAATATCTGTTATCATTTGTGACGATGGAACCTATGATGCGAGGAATGACCGTGAAGGAATCCGAACCCTCTCCGGGCGAGGTCCGAAAGAAGCTCGGAATGTCGGTGCAGGAATTCGCCGCGGCGCTCGGGGTCCGTGACTACACGGTCGAGCGCTGGGAGAAGAGCCAGTCGCGGCCATCTCCTCTCGCGAAGAAGGCGATCCAACTGCTGCTGGACAACAGGACGAACGGAACAAGGAAAGAGGCCGTCCCACAGGGGGCAAGGCCAAAGTCGAAGAAATAGTCATCGTCGAAGGAATAGAGTTGAAGCCGAGCCACTACGAACTGAGCGTCCGGAGCGCGATCGAGATGTCCGGCGTCGATCTCGAAGCGCTCTGGGCCGCGATTCGGACCAAGATCAAGTCTCCTCCCATCATCAGGCGACGCGAACTCATCGCGTACGAGCCGATCGCCCATACGTTGGCTTTTGGGGACCCTGACAAGCTGCCGGGCCGGATCGACCCGGAAATCTCGGTCGAAGAGCAGATGGCGATGTACAACTTCTGGTCCTGCGGGAAGAAGGTCTTCAACGTCTCGCGTAACCTTACGAACCTGCTGCTTCATACCGACCTGAAGTTCCAGAAGCGGTACCTGAAGCTGCCCTATCCTTGCTTCATGCTCCGGTTCGAAGACGCGCCCATCGCGCTCGAATGCTCCGATGACACCAGGATCCAGTTGGACGGCTGCTACGTGACACGGACCGTCGATGCGTTCGATTCAGCCTCCGTCCAGGCGCCCGAGGTGCGGAGGATGCTTGCCGCTACGCTGCGGACCGGGACCGTCCCCGATAGCTGCCACTACCAGGAAACGGAGTTTCTCCGTCTCTACTTTTTCTCCCGGTACATCGACGGCATCGGGAATGGAGTATCGACCTACTTCACGCTCTCGGACATTCCGGACGACGCTGTGGTCACGGACGGCTTCATTGAACGGCACAATGCGGTGCGGCACTCCGACCGCATGAACGACTACAGCGCGCTCCAGCGGCTCGCGCTCAACTGCGTCCTATACATCCTCTCGATCGGATCGGATCTTACGCCGGTCATCGCGAAGGGGAACCGGCTCGCGGAGAGGGCCGCGAAACAGTCCAATCCGTCGCAGCGCGACCGGCTTTCGGAGGAAGCGAAGCAGCATACCCGGCTCGACTTCATCGACGTGGGTCGGCGCGTGAAGATGCCGAGAACCACCGACGCGCCGGTTCAGGAACGGTCCGGCAGGGTCTGGACCCTCTCGTATCGAAGCTGGACGATGGGCCACTGGAGAGGGACGTGGAAGAAAACGGACAACCTGGTCGAAGCGGACCGACCCTTCGTACTCGCCGAGAAGGACGGGAAAAGCCTCTTCCGGCAGTGGATCGAACCGTACGAGCGAGGAAAGGAACTGGCCGAGGTCATCAACAAGCAGTACCGTGTCGATAACGAAGCTGTCTGATGCCGTGTCCACGTTTCCTGAAACAGGAGGGGAGAGATGTCGAGCGTGAAGGAGCGGAAAGGTAGCTCTAAGGTGGCCCGGAAAGATCCGAAGGTGATCGAGGCGGTGAAGATCGCGATGCGGTCCGGTAAGACGCTTGCGGAGACGATCGCCGAGATTCGCTTCGAGTCCGGGATCGAACTCTCGCGGAGGACGCTGAGCCGGATCCGGAGCTACGTGCGCGGTCGGAACGGACAGGCGCGGCCCGATACGAAGAGGGCTGTGGAGGCCCGCGGCGGCTCTTCCAGGTCCGCTGGGGTCCGGTTCCACCTGGACGCTCTCGTTCGCGGCTTGGAGGGGGAGAAGGCGAAGGCGCAGGCGGTGGTGCGGAGTGTCGATCGGAGGATCGACGCAACGAAGCGGTTCATCCGCAATTTTGCGGAGTGTTCATAGTCGAAGTCAGTCGAAGAATGAAGGAGGTCGAAATGGCAACCACTCAGGCCCGTTCTGCCGGGGTGGAGGTGGGGGAAGCGGTCCTGGCCTCGATCCGGGACTTTTCGAAGCGCGGGCTCCTGGACGCCCAGATGATCCCAAGGCTCAAGGAGGAGCAGCACGTCAAGCTGACGCTCAGTCAGTTGCGTCGGCTCCGGCGCGACGTTCTGGGGATCAAGCGTGCCGGAGGCAGGGTATCGAAGCACCCGCGGTCCGCTTCGGGCCGGAACTCGACGAAGCGGAGCGATACGGAAGCCGTCGCGTTCAGCAAGCTGAACGGCCAGGGGAACCATCTCCGAGCGATCCTGGACGATACGTGCAAGGAGCGCGACAAGGCGCTCGAACAGGCGCGGGCGGCTCAGAAACGCGCCGATCAGGCGAACCGCCGCGTGCGCGATGTGAAGCGCTTCATCCGCACCCTCTCCAGGCACTAAGAGGTCTCGTCGTACGGGATCTGCGCGGACCTCCGCGCAGATCCCTGCGACTGCCCTGACACCCTGTCAGGCCGATCGACGGACTGCCACCCGTGTCAGCCTCCGCGGATGGAAAAACTTGCGTTTCCGTGCCGCATTCGCGTATACTTAGTGGTGACATAGATGGCACACGACTTGCAAGGAGAGGGGTGTATGCCAATGGAGGGGCAGGTGATGACAGGTTTCGAGATGGTGCCGATGGAGCCGATCCCGGCTGGGGAGAATCCGTACGACCATGACCATTTCAACATGGGTGCGCGGATCGGGTCGAATCTGACCGTGATGTTCGCCTGTTTCGAGACGCAGAAGTGCGGGTACCTGACCCTGGTCAACACGGAGACCGGCGAGCGCGTCCGGATCCTGGTGCGGTGATGGGAGGAAAGATGAACTGCAACGCCGAGTGGAGCGAGCTTCTCAGGTTGATCGTCGAGGTCGTTCGGTCTCACGACGCCGACAAGCATGACAACGACGGTCGCTACTGTGGCTGTTCCGACTGGCTCCGTGACGCCCGTGCCGAGATCGCCAAAAGCGATGGTAAGTGAACGCAAGAACAGGTGCGTGCAGAAGGAGAATGACAATGAACAAGGCTCAGGCGAACGAAGCCCTGGCGCTTCTGATCGTGCAGCGCATGAACGAGTGGACATCGGACGAGATCAAGAGGTTCTTCGGCGGAACGCCGCCGATGCTTGATCGTGCCGCCAATCTCCTTCGAGCGGCCGGGTTCTGGGGTGCTTCCGATACGGTCGTGCTCGTCCTCGGAGAAGTTCTCCGCGACGAAGCGCTGGAGAAGAAGGCGTAGTAGCCATGAGCACGTTCAGCTACTACTACGACGAGCGGCTCTGCCGGATCTGCAAAGGCTACGATCGTCAGGACAACCTGCACTACTACGCGTTCCGGCAGTACGCCCATCCGCAGTGCATGGTGGAAAAGTACGGGCACAAGCAGGCCCTTATGATGGTCAGGGAATGGGGGCGACCGGAATTCAAGAGGATGCTGAAGCGGCCGATCGTGAAGGGGCGGGAGCATCCGCTCTCCCAGTCTCTCAGGAAGCTCAAAGAGGCGCATGGAGGCAAGAAGTGAATCGCACGGACCGGTCTACGATCCGGACTGCCCGGCCTGCCTCCGGGATCTTCCGCACGCGGTCGATGAACATTACGCCGTGCTGCTGCGTGCGACGGGGAGATAAACGATGAAGGCGAAAGAGATCGTAGGACGAAAAATCGTCAAGGTCAGTCAGGAGTTGTGGAAGGGCTCTAACGTCGGGGCTCAGTGGGTGGTCACCAGCATTACGCTCGACGACGGCTCGATGCTGACGTTCGGAGTCCTAGAAGGCGACGGAGAGTACGGAGTTCAGCTAGAGCGATTTATCCCAAAGAATTCGTCGCAGTAGCCAAGGAAGAAGGATGACGCATTGGATGGAGGGCTTCCTGTGAAGGAAAAGAAGGAAAAGCGGTGGTGGTACGTGGCGCGGCGCGAGACCCTTGACGATCTTCCGGTCCCGACCGTGATGGACATGCTCCGGTACGACCAGGCCCGCGTCGAACTGAACGCGCCGAAGGACTGGTACCTTCTGAGCAAGGTCGAAGAGGGCGGGTACCCGCGGCCGAACAGCGACCGGTGGCCGATCCGCATCTACATTCTGGGCAAGAGTGTCGAGCCGCCGACCCACGAGGAGATCTACCACAAGGTCGCGGCGCAGCAGGAGGCGGGTCGATGAACGACCGGGAAGAGTTGGGCCGTATGGCGCGATGCGGGCACGGGCGTCAACGCAAGATCAGCAAGCATCGCGTGATCTGCCTCGACTGTCGGCAGTCGAGGGCTCCGGGAGGGAGATTCGGATCGATGGAGGTCGGCCGATGCGTCGCGCCCGACCTCTTCTCGGACTGCCTGATTCGGGATCAGAATGCGGAGACAAGGCGATGATGCACAAAATTCGGAGGTTCCAGGTCGGAGACGTCGGGAGCGCGGAGGACCTCGCGGAGAAGCTTGTGGAGCATACGTGGTGTAGCTGCAACGGGTTCCGCCTCGGGGGATACCTCTTCCTGAACGATTCGACATCGGCGGACGGCGCCCAGGAGTACGCGGTGGTGCGTGAAGACGGCATGATCCAGATCGAGAGCGTGACGTTCGGGTGGATGAAGCGCCCGGAGGCGCTCCAGACGATCCGAGAGGTTCTCGCGGGGAAGTACCAGCAGAATTACGGGTGGGTTGGGAACAAGATCGAGACCCCGGTGCAACACGGGTACTGCGGTGCGTGCGCGTAAGAGGGTTACCTAAGGAGATCGAGATGAAATGCGCGGTCTGCGGCGCGAGGATCAACAAGAAGAAGAACCACGCCTACTGGGATCAGGGGCCGAAGCGGCACTACGGGTGCAACGAGTGCAACGAGTCGGGCCGCTTCAATAAGTGGCTGGACAAGCAGCCGCTCCTTCCGAAACAGGTTCTTCAACGGAAGGTCTCGATCGAGAAACTTCTCCAGGTTGCGCGAGGGCTCAGCGATTTGGACGCGAAGGGGCACGGCGAGTACTATCGGGGCATGGTCGAACTCATCACGGATGCGGCCGGTCTTCCCTACACGGAGCACTGGGAGGTCGCAGACATGATCGGACTGCACGACGCTGAGAGAGCGGCGCGCTCAGCCAGCGTCGCAAAGGAGGCGCGATGAACACGATCTTTCTGGTGGTCGAGCGGAGATGTCTCGCTCAGCTTTCCGAGGATGACATGTACCGCGCGATCGTCCTCATGGGTCGCACGATGAAGGAGCCCATGCTCCGGTCCTGGGCGAAGGAAACCTGGAACGTCCCCATCGACGCTCCTCTGTCCGTCGTCCGGGAAGCGATCGGGGCGAGCGGCTGGATCGCGATCAAGGTCGAGTGGTAGGAGGCCGAGCAATGGACGCGCTTCTGGCGTTTCTGACCGAGGTCCTCTACGTCCGGACCCGGAACGGGCCAGGCGAGGAGATCTGGTGGACCTTCACGGCGATCGATCCGGATGGGGAGAGGTGGAGAACGTTCAAGAACCTGGAGAAGGACTCGTACCGGCACTACGCTCCGGGGTGCGTCCGATGAAAGCGAAGCCGAAGAACGAGAAGGAGATCAAGCAGGAGATCGCGAAGCTCAAGAGCCTCAAACATTCGGTGCGCAGGTACAGCGTGTTTGGGGGTGACAACTGGGCGAAGATCGAGGCCCAGATCAAGGCGCTTGACGACGACATGACCGAAGACGACACGTACGATGAGTGGCCGGAGGAAGAGGCCGACGAGGAAGATCCGGAGACGAGAGAAGTGACGATGGATATCCGGAGCGACGCGCAGTACGCGATCCGCTGGGCGGACGGCGAAGAGAAAGAGCCTCCCTCGAAGGGCTGGGAACCTCTCACGAAAGGGTGAACATGAGCAAGCGAGACGCGGCGAGTCGGTACGCGAAAGGCTTCCTGGGAACGGTACAGCGCGGGCAGATCACCACGAGCCGTACCCGCCTGAAGGCGATGCTGCGGGATGCGTTCGAGGCCGGATGGGAAGCGGGGAAACAGGCCAAGCCTCAGCCCAAACAAGTCCTGCATTCGAGTTCCCATGCGTCAGAAGAGGGCGTGTTCGACTAGAGAGGTGCATCTTGGATCCAGGGACGCCCGAGTTCATCGCGAAGTACCCGTACCAGTTGCAGGAGTTCGTTCCGTACCGGAACTGGCGGGAGATCGAGGCGCAGAACTTTACGACGATCGAGGAGGCACGGTCGGACCTCCAGTGGTGGGCGGCCCGCAAGCAAGGGCGCCGTCTGCGGATCGTCGATATGCGTACGGGAACGCCTACCAAGTGAGGTCGAAGATGACGCGCGAGGAAGTGGCCCGGATCAAGGTCGAGCTTGCGCTCGACGACATCCAGGAGGCCCAGCGCCTGCTCAACTCGGCAGCGGAGCATCTCTGCTCGGTTTACCGTGTAGACCCGGTGTGGAAGAAGCTGACCGCTCTCCACGACTCGGTCCGGAAGACGTGGTACAGGCTCGACGGCATGAAGAGAAAGGCCAGCCTCGACCACGATCCGAATCCGCAGTGCAAGTGCGACTGCGACCAGATCCTAACCCACAAAGGAGCCGCGAAGTGAAGAATCCGACGTGCTTCCATTGCGAGAAGAAACGGGCACGTTGGCCGCGCGGCGCCACAGTGTACTGTACGAAAAACTGTGCGGCGAAGTCCGGGTTGAGGCTGCCCGAGGCGATGGATCGCTGGTGGTGCGCCGAGTGTGACCTGTGGACCCAGGACGACCAGCGGTTTCATAGCGATACGCACGGAGCGAAGGAAGGTGCCTGATGGAATTCTGTCGATGCGGAACGTGCGGCCCGTGCCGCCACTACGAATCCAACCCGAGGACGAAGGATCTGCGGTCGGATCTGGCGAGAGCCACGGCGGACCTCGTCGCGTTGCAGCGCGAACGAGACGCCGTGAACGTGTGCGCTCTTCTCGCAGTGCAGGATAGGCGCCTGCACGAGCGCGAGAGGAACGTAGCGGAACGGGAGTCGGAACGACTCGCCGCTCAGGTCGAGGAACTCCAGGCCGCGCTCCGCGATGTCGTTCCGTACGTATATTTCGAGGACGATGGGGGGTGGATCGACGAGAAACACCGCAGCGTCGTCGCGAATGCTTGGAGCGTGCTGGATCATCCGATCACTCGCCCGGCCTACAGGGAGAAAACCGCGGACAATCTTGCAGAGATGGTGCGGGTCCACTGCGAGAACTGCCGGTGCTGCCAAAGGAGCTATACGAGCACCGACTGCATCCACGATCGAGAATTGAAGAACGCTCTGCAAGCGTTCGAAGCGGCAAGGAGGCCCTTGTAGTGTTCGCTCGCAACTGTCCGATTCTGGAGCGGACCGGCGACGGCAGGTCGGTTGGACGGTGCTGGTTCGTCGTGGATCCGGACGGTCTCTGCCCCCGGCACGGCGACGTGAAGCGTTACCTCTCCGACCTGCCGAGACTGACCGACGAGAACGTGATGCGGGCGCACCGCGGCCTTCCGCCGCTCTGGCCCAGGAGGAATACGCAATGACACTGGATGAAGTTACGCGCCGGAACAGGGCTCTATGGGAGGCGTGGGATCGTGAGCGCAACGCGAGGAAAGCCTGGCTTGACGCACAGGCTCAGGTAGACGACGCCGTGATCTCGCTCGGCCTTGCGCTTCAGGACCTGGACTGGCAGACCGATCCACGGCGTAGTTCCAAACCGGAGTCTCGCAAGGACCGTTAGCGATGCACTTCGACCTCAAGGCTCCGTGCTCGGATTGCCCCTTCCTGAAAAAGGGGGGCGTCCGGCTCACCGCTCGACGGGTCGAAGAGATCGCCGGGAACATACTGTCGTCGCAGGGTGGGAGTTTTGCCTGCCACAAGACGACGCGGTATAGCGACGACACGGGCGATATGGAGCGAACCGAACAGTCGAGGCACTGCGCCGGGGCTCTCATCTTCGCGGAGAAGAACCGGAACTCGACTCAGATGATGCGGATCGCGGAGCGGCTCGGGATCTACGATCCGAGACCGTTGATGGCGAACCGGAACGCCGTGGAGAGGGTGTTCGGCTCCCTGGCCGATATGCTGCGGGTCAACGCACAATTCATGGGCGAAGGAAGGAGGAAGAAGTGAAGATCGCGCGGAAGGAAATGGAGGCGATGAAGCGGTGTCTGGACATCGCGAACAGCCAGGTCATGCGATTCAGCAAGATGGCGACTCAGGCGCAGGGTCGGGGCGAGACGGCCCGATTGGATCATCTGGCTGACGGAGCCAAGGCGGTCGAGATGGAGATCCAGCGCGAGATCGAGCGCTTGGAGCGTTCGTAGGGTGCGACGCGGTCGTCACTGTAACGGCCAGAAGTCCTGAATGCAGCGGATGAAGGAGAGCGCCGTGATCAAAGTAACGAGCTATCGCGACAAGGGGAAAGGGGAGGTCATGCTTTCGTCCCATCTCCGCGACGTGAAAGAGGCTCTGAAATCACTCGTCCTCTACGAACTGGCCTACGGTGCTCGGATGACCATGGTGGCGGAGGAGCAGATCGAGGTCTCGATCCGGATCCTGCACAACGAGGACCGTACGGTCTTCACCGGCCCGAAGGAGGAGATCGCTGCCTTGGCCGAGGCCGCGATCCTCTGGGATGAAGTCGCGAAGGAGATCCCGGAGGACGAGATCGCGACGAAGGTCCTGGCGCTGAGCCAAGGAAACGCTCTCCTCGTCACGGCTGCCGGTCCGATCATCCGGGGCGACATGATCCTGGAGAAGCTGGCCCGGAAGATCCGGGAAGGAAGGTAGCGATGCGGTGTGCGCGGTACGGATGCGGGCATATGCGGGGGAAGCACGGCGCGGGCTGCCTTGCTAAGGTCTCGCAGCGGACCGGATCGGACGTCCCGTGCAAGTGCCCGTTCTTCCTGATCGCCCCGCTTCGGAGCGTCGTCGTGGCGGGCGGTACGCACGAACTGTACGAGTGCGGGCACGTCGCGGGTGTGAAGGAAGACATCTATGGTCCTACGAACGCCTACAAGCGGCGATGCCGGGACTGCGCGAACGCGAAAGCTCCGGACCCGGAGCGTCTCAAGGAAGCCCAGGAGCGCTTGAACGGACTCGTTCGATGAGTGGGGCGGTGTGCGCCAAAGCGCTCGCAGCGAACGATCCGAACGTCATCGTTTACTAGTAGGGTGTGGAGGATACATGTCGCCTCAGTGCCTGATCTGCGGGGAGTACGTCGGAGCAGGTCTCTGGATCCATATCGAAGGCTGCGCGAAACGCCGCTACGAGGAAGAGGAGGTGAAACGCCAGGAACGGAACGGGCGTGTCGAGCGCGAACGGGCCGAAGAGGAGGACCGACGCGCGGAGAAAGAACGACAGGTGCGCGAGCAGGAGGAGAAGCACCGCGCGTACCGCAGGGCGGAAGGGTTCGAGGACTGACAGGCTGGCAGCCCCTGTCATCCCTGCCTGCCAAAATCGTGTTTTCTACGAACGATTATGGCTTGACACGCGCAGGAATTGCTGTATCATAAATGGCACACAGTTTGATACTGCAATAGACGGGACGCAGGCCCGAACCTGCGGGAAGGGTTAGGTGACGAATGGCGAAGAACAGGATCTACCGGGACATCCCGGAACTCGTGAAGGTCCTCCGGGATCAGAAGGCGCGGGTCAAGGACATGATCGTGCCGAGCGAAAAGATGAGCTTCGTCGGCGACGAGGACGGGCTCGCTCTCTCGGTCGAGGGCAAGGCGTACGGCATCCAGGAGCAGGTCCATCCGCAACTGGCCGGGAAGTTCTGGATCTCGGGGCACTACTACAGCGCGCTGCGGGAGAAGAAGGCGTTCGACCTCCTCGCGACGAACCTGGAGTACTGGCGCGAGCGGTCGAAGGGCGAGAACCGCCTGGTCCGCCTGATCGACGCGGACGTCCGCGGGTTCCTGTCGGACCGGTACCGCCCGATCGACCACCTAGACATCGCGACGATCGCGATCCAGGTCGTGACGGGCCGGGACGCGGAGGGGGGTAAGGAGAAGCCCTGGGCGAAGGGAGCGAAGGCGTTCGACTGGGGTCTCACGCCGACCCGCATGAACCTCGGCTTCTTCAACCCGGGCATCCAGATCAACCTGTGCGATCTCAAGGCCGGGGTCCAGTTCAACAAGCCGGGCGGGTACGATCCGGACGCGCCGAACCACGGCTGGGTCAAGGGCGCCAAAGAGGAAGGCGCTCACTGGGTCTTCCCGGCCGGGTTCGTCGAGAACTCGGAGACGGGCCACGGCGGGGCGTCGGTCCAGGTCGGGCTCTTCGAGGCGGCCTGCGACAACTCGTCCCGGATCGGGACGAATCTCGTGAAGCGGCACCTCGGCGAGTCGCTGGAGAACGAGGACTTCTACAGCCCCGAGACGCTCCGCAAGCGGAACTCGCTGATCTTCGCGCAGATCGCGGACGTGTTCCGCAGCGTCTTCGACCCGGAACTCTTCCTCGCGAACGCGAAGAAGATGAAGGGGCTGGCCGAAATCGAGATCGAGGTCAAGGAGGCGGTCGCGGAGATTGTGAAGCTGCCCGGCATGACCGAGGAGGTCCGGGACGACATCCTCGCGGCGTACGAGCCGCTCCAGGACGGGAAGGACACGCTCCTCGATGTCCAGCGCGCGGTGACCGCGGCGGCGCACGCGCACCGGCAGAAGAGCATCGACACCGCGATCGCGCTGGAGGAACTCGGCGGCGCGATGATCGAAAAGGGGGTGCGCGCTCTCGAAACGACCTAAACCCCTCCCTATAATGGGTCCGCCCGCAACGGGCGGGCCTCATCCCGCCCTCCGCTTGGAGGGCGGAATGAGGCGAGGCGACTGATGAAGGCGAAGGAACTGCACGAGATCATGGCCTGGCTCGAAGGAGCGAAGGCTGGAGCCGATCCGCGCTCAGCGGTGAAGAAGCTGATGGCGGAGAGTGGGGAACTGATGAGTCTTGCTGCGAAGGCCAGCCTCTGGCGACACCACGAGGACTGCAATCCCCTCAGCGAGCAAGGCTGCCGGTGTGGGCTCTGGAAGATCCAGGAGTTCGTGAGCGCGAGATGAGGAACACGAAGGTCGAGGCGAAGCGGCGCGTGGACCGGTTGGAGGCGAAGCTCCGCAAGGCTCGCGAGTGGCTCGTCAAGGCGCGGCGGGACGTCGAGGAGGTATCGGGCGTTCCGATCCTGCTCCATCGGATCGACACGCTGTACCGCGACGTCTCGGAGGCCATGACCGAGGCGTCGCTCAGGTCCCACGGATGCGACCTGACCATGGCGGGGAAGGAATACCTCAAGTACGAGAAGGCGCCGGGAAGGAGACCGAGCAGGCATGGCTAAGCGAAAGACGAAGCCGGGGCGCTACGACTTCCCTCCCGACATCTTCTGGATCTCTCCGGAAGGATTGATTCGGAGCGTGATCGGGCATCTGACCGCGCTTCGCGCTCATCCGGAACGCTACGGGCTTCACCTTGCGCCTCGAACCGAAGAAGAGGTGCAGTCCGCGATGGATCGCCTCTTCTCAGAAGGGTGGGTGCGGGGGCGGTTTAGTCACGGCGTTTTCAGCTTCCAAATGGATCGGCCACGCGGAGTTCCGATGGGGAATGCGTACGATCTGGTTTTGAAGTACGCCGACGATGCGCGCGAGGTCGACGTCGATTTCTGGATTCCGCGGTACTCCGGCTTGGCAAAAACACTCCCAGCCAAAGAGTTCATGCAGCAACGCTTCCCTGCGCGGTGGGACCTCGGCGCATTCGATGAGGAGCCCGGCCTGTGAGAAAACTATTCTACGAGATCCGGGCATGGTGGCGGCGGCAGTTCCACGACCCATATACGGTCGCGTGCGACCTCTCGCCGTTCTGGGCGCCGCATAATGAGCGGGAACAACTGTCCCATGTCAAGGGCCTTTGGCGCGCACGCGCGCTTGCGAACCGGTGGGTAGGTGCGCACTACTGGGGGCAGGCGCGCATCTTGGAGGGCCATCACGAGTGGCCGAAGAAGGTGGAGGGTGCCCGTGGCTAAGCTTCTTCTCGACGTCGATGGCGTCCTGAGCGTCAACGGTCGGGAGAGAAAGCCCGCCGGGACGGAACCGCCGCTCCGGTACTTCTACCCAACGGACCGTGCGAAGACGTTCATGCATTGGGCATGGGAGAACTTCAGCGTGTACTGGCTCTCTTCGTTGTGGGACGAGGCGAACGACCTCGCGCACTGGGCGCATCTGCCCGCAGTGCCGGTCCTCAAGAAGCCGAACATTCATTCGGAGAAGGACTGGAAGCTGGCCGCGGTAAAGGAGCGGTTCGCGGAGACTCAGGATAGGGTCGTCTGGGTCGAGGACGCGGCATGCGAGGAGGCTCGGGAGTTCTTCCGCGGCCGGGACAACTGGCTCTTCGTGAGGACCGAAACCGAGATCGGGATCGAGGAGCGGCACGTAGAGGAGATCGCGCGCTTCGCGGGATGCGCGCCTCATCTATCGGATTTCTACGACGTGGAACAGTTCTAGCGGGATTGTCAGTAGATGAGAGGAGAAGAAGGTGATCGTACTTAGCCTGCCAAAGGCGATCGGAACGAATAGCGTGGTCGGACTCTTCGCGGAGGAGGTCGGCCTCACTCGCGTAGGGACCGTGGAGTCCTACAATAGGACCCTCGGGGAGGCGATGAAGCAGGACATCCTGATCAAGGACGGACACCCCCGGACGCCGGAGGTACTCGCCTTCGTCTCGTCCGAGATCACGAAGTTCCAGGACTGGGCGAAGCGCAAGTGCTATAGCCCGAAGATCCTGTTCGTGTAAGGAAAAGGAGAGACCCATGACCAAAGTCGCCGCAAGCGTGGATCAGGAGATCGCCGAGTCGCTGCGGAAGCGCCTTCCGGCAGGGAAGGCGGTGTACTGCGTACTCCGCCACGTCTCCCAGTCCGGGATGATGCGGGAGATCAGCTTCTTCGCCCTTGCCGCAGATGGGCCGGATGGCGAACCGACCATCCTGGACATCACGGTCAGCGTCGGCGAGTTGCTGGGCTGGAAGATCGGGAAGCATGACGGCCTACGGATCAGCGGCTGCGGCATGGACATGGGCTTCTATGCGGTCTCCCGCCTCTCGCGAAAACTCTACGGCGACGACTACAAGTTGGAGAAGCGGTGGCTCTAACGGAGGACCTGCGATGAACGATAGGTACGTTGAAGCTGCCAAAGTGCTCCTCGGCCGCCTCCCGTGGCCTGAGTCTTACACCGGCAAGAACTCGTTGCCTTCGATCACGCTCAGCATCGAGACGATCTCCGAGTTGGAGGCTCTTCGAGCCGCACTGAGTTCTTACGTGAACTCGTACAGGCAGAAGACTCTGGGAAAGACGTTTCCGATCGAATACAAGGGCTGGCGCATCGAGATCAAGATGGGCCGCGAGTTCAAGGGAACCAGAGGGTCGGTGAAGGGAAAGCGCGGCTATATCGCGACCCGTACGAGCGATGGCAAGATCGTAGAATTCGCACCGTCCTACGACTGCACGCCTTCCGTCAGTGCCGTGAAGACGATGATCGACGCCGAAGTGCGGGCGGAAGAACTCTACAGGAGGGAGTCATGAACGGAGCCAGGATCAAAGAGGCGTGGGCCTGTTCGATCATCGCGCAGGCGCTATGCGACATCAAGACGATGAAGGACACCCCGATCATCTTGGAAAAGGTCGGGCGCACGGCTCTCGGAGTCCGCCCCGATCTGATGAAGGAGTTCAAGAGACTCGTCGAGGCGAAGAGGAAGACTCTCAGATGAACACTCCAAGGATTCAGCACACGCCTATCCCGTGGGCGGTCGGGGAAGGTGGGCGTCACGTCTGCTACGTCAACCCGAGCATCGAGGCGGGAGAGGACATCGACGACTCGCGCCATGACAGCATCATCGCCCGATGCGATGGTATGGGGGCGTACTCCGGGATCTCGGACGAGGAACAGGAGGCGAACGCTGAGTTCATTGCCCGCGCCGTGAACTCGCATGACGAGATGCTGAAGGCGCTGAAGTATGCAGTCGAGGCGTTCGGGCCGGTGGTGCGGACGGGGCGTTGTGCGCAAGGCGGTGAGCAGACTGGAAATCGAGAGCATGTGGAGATTGCGATGTCGCAGATCTGCGCCGCCATCGCCACGGCGGAAGACGAGGGTAGGATGTGCGTGCAGTGCCTCCGACTCTACCGTGGAGTCCCCGACTCTCTCTCAGCGATGACTGGCAAGCACAAGCGATGCAACGAGCCGGGATGCGCCTGCAAGCGTTGCGTCGATATGCAGTGAACGAAAGCGAGGGAGCGTGACTGCACAGAAGAGGCCATCCAAGTGCGCGTGCGGAAACAGGATTAGCACTCTCCGCAAGTCTGGCTCCGAGAAGTGCGGCATTTGTTATGTTAGGGATCTAGGCCACAACCCGCAGGGGTGGAATAAGAGGTGCAAGCGTTACGATGGGCCGTTCGGGGAGTGCCCGTTCTGTAGATCACGAATCGACTGAACGGCCAATGTGCCGATGCGGAAGCGGAAGAGAAGAGGTACGCTTGAGTAAGGTCCTTCGCGGTCGTCCCAAGTGGCATTGCGCGTGGTGCCGCCTCTTTTGGCCCCGGCAGTGTGCGGTGCTGTTCTCGTGGAAGGCGCGGTGAACCGTGCGAAGGAAGAGACCTCGAAACTGTCCGTACTGCGGCGGGAAAGGTAAGACGATCCGCTATGCCGGTGGCGAGCGGTGGCGGTGGTGTACCGTTTGCGACGCCTTGATCTGGACCTCGCGAAAGAAGCCATGAAGAAGAGGCGTAAGGCGCCAGAGGAAGTCAGGTGCAAGGCGCGGATCTGGAAGCGGGATTGTTACCGCAGGACGGGGCGGACCGCGTCAGGCTTCGAGTTGCACTACGCCGAAGCGCAGTGCGCACGCCGGAAAGTTTCCGAGGAGTTCTGCTGGCAGCATCAGCGCGAAAAGGATCGAGGCAGGCAGGTGCTGATCTGCCGCTGGGCATGAGGGATGGGGCACCTACGAGTCGCTTCTGTACGGAGGTAAATGAACGATGGCTCACGAGACCGGAACGATCCTGGATTTCCGCGGGTCGTGGGGAAGCGGAATCGCGACCCTGACGGTCGAGGATTCTAAAGGCCAGAAGCGCACGATCCAGTGCGAGAACGCTCCCACGGTTCGCGCGCTGGACGCGATCTTCGGGGACGTGATCACGCCGAGCCATAGGGTCGATGTCGAGAAGATCATCGGACGAAAGATTCGATACTCGGTGGACGATCTTGGTATCCTGACCGGCATCGCTCCGGAGGAGGAATAGGAGATGTTCGGAATGAACGTGAAGTACAGCGCGAAGGTCAGCTTCGAACAGGTCGAGCGCGCGGCGCCGCCCGGCTATCGGAGGGCGGTGAGCGGCGAAACGAAGGCTCCCGGACTGTATGGAGAAGGAATGGGTGGAGAGCCGTTGGTCGTCCTGCTCACGGGCGACGACGGTAAGTGGTTCGATGCGTTGGTCGAATGACAGGAGAAGCCATGGATGCGAGGCGAATGACGCCGGAAGAGCACAAGCAAGGCTGGGGGGTGCTCGGCTGTGGGATACACGTCTGGACGTGGAGGGGTGCCATTGTGACGGCCCTTCCAGACGGAGCTATCGAGTTCTGCGAAGAGATCGGTGGCCCAGCTATCAAGCGAGAGGTGCTCGACAACGAGTACGCTCTCGCCGTGACAAAGGGCGTGAACGCTCCTACGGCTCGGCACATGGACGGATCGACCGAAAGGTGAGGGAAACTATGACGACGAGGGCGCCGACCCCGCGCTGGATTCGTAAACTCGAAGCCGTGGGCGCGTGTACCGATGCCGTGGAATGGGCGCGGACGCAGGACGATTTCGCCTCCGCGTGGGCGAAGTGCGTCCGTGGGGACTGGATGATGTGGATCGCGGCGAAGTGCGCAGGCAAGCGTGGGTCGAAGGCGCATCGCTCGGTGGTCCTCGCCTCGTGCGCCTGTGCCCGACTCTCACTGCCGCACGTCCGCGCTGGCGAGAATCGCCCGCTCAAAACCATCGACCTCGCGGAGCGGTGGGCGAATGGCGACGATTCGATCTCTATCGCCGATCTGCGATACGCCGCCGACGCCGCCGACGCCGCCGCCGCCTACGACGCCGCCGACGACGCCGCCGCCGCCTACGCCGCCGCGGGCGCCGCCGCGGGCGCCGCCGCCAGAAACAAGACGCTGGCGAGATGTGCCGGAATCGTGCGTGAAATGGTCGAGATCCCGAAGATTGGTTCAAAGAGGTAAATGGCACATGAAGAAAATCCCGATGAAGGAGTTCCGTGAATGGCATGACGAGTGGACCGGATACCACACCAATCAGGACTACGTGTGGTGGCGTCAGGCAAAGGCGGAGGCTGAGCGTGCCCTGAACGCGCCGACGCTACGGCAAGCGAGCGTGGCTCTTGAAACGTGGGGGTCGCCGGAAGAAGCGGCACGGGCAATTCGCAAGAAGAACTGGGGTCGATGAGACGAACCATGAAGGATGAGAAGCTCTGCATGGTGCCGATCAAAAGCCGATGCTTCGGTACGGACCGTTGCCTGCGCGCGGCCGATTGGAGAGCGCCGTGGGGAAAACCTCGGATCTACGTCTACGCCTGCGAGCGGCACCGATCCAGGTATTCGAATGTGAAGGCGTGGGAGCCGGTGAAGAGTCCTGCTGGTCGGCACAAGGAGAATGACCGATGACGCCGGAAGAGATCGTTGCACGTATCGAGGAAGACCGGCACGAGGGCGACTACACATTGCAGCCTGCATATTGGCAGGCTAAGGCGCGGGAGCGCATTCGCGCCGCCATCGCCGAGGAGCGCGAGCGATGCGCTCGATTGATCTGCGACCTGTGCGGATCTCCGTCTACCCACGAGCCGAGGGAGTGGGACGGAGTTAGCTGGCGTCATCGGTGGAAAGAGAGTCGCGAATATTTCGTGGAGTGTGAGGCTGGCCCGTTCTTTGATGCGCCCCGTGAGCGGTCCTAACAAACGGTGATGAGATGGGAATCGAAGAGCAGTACACGCCTGGGGAAGTGGCAAAAATGCACTCGTCCGCGAACGAGACGGCGGCGCAGGAATACAACCGCATGATGAACGAGCGCAACGTCTGGAAACTCAGCGCCGAGATGCGCCAGGCGACGTGCGACTCTCTGGCGAGGCTCGCGGACCAGTGGAAGCGGCGGGCGGAAGAAGCGGAAGCAAAGCTGAGGGTCCGCGCCGCGCTGGTAGCGGAGATGCGGCGGCTTCTGAGCGCGATGCGGCCCGGACACCATGAGCGTAACTGTCCAGAGGGTCCGATTCACGAGGCGACCTGTCAGGAAGCGGGCGAAGCTCTCGCCGAGTCCGAGAAGCTGGATTGATGAAAGATTCGATGAACAAGGGCGAGGCCCCCGAAGTGGGGACCCCGCCCGGCTGATAGGTGTCTGGGAGTAGTATACCCCATGATGGGCGGAATTGGAGGCCAGATGACGGCAATGAACATCGTGAATCCGCGACTCGACTGGTTCGTGAATCAGATGCGGGTCAAGCTGGCTCGCCCGAAGAACGTGGCGAAATCCGACTGGCGGAAGATGACGATGCAGGAGCTATTCGCCAGAATCAAGGACGAGGTAGCCGAACTGGAAGAGGCTCTGTCCAATCACGCGCACGACATGGACGAGGATTCGCTGGAGGGCGTCCTGTCTGAGTGCGTGGACGTGGCGGACTTCTGCATGATGCTGGCGGATCGCGCCAGGTCGTAGTTGGCTGAATTGGAGGAATGCTCGCGTGCGAAAGAAACTGCCTTGCCCGACCGAGCACGATTCTCCGATCCACCATGACCATGAGTACGACAAGAAGACGGAGGAATGCCGCACCAAGGTCGAGTGCGTCCTCTGTCACGAGATCTATTGGACCGGCTGGAGCGGGTGTCCCGGAGAAGGAAACGCAGGTAAGTGCATCGCGTCGGTCGGTGGTATTTGGTCGGAAGACCGGCCTAGTAACGGACCTGGTAAAGGAGACGCGCATGGAGCAGAAACCTAACGTGCCGAATTCGGTAGAGGCGTGGCGTAAGCGCGTTGATGAGTACGCCGACGTACTACTCAAAGAGATCGACGCGCCGCACTGGAGCCAAGATCAGAAGCAGATGCTTCGATACGCTCTCAAGTGGCTTCGGAACTATATTCCGATTACTTCCTAGGCGTGGACGGAAAGACAATGAGGTGATAAAGGTGATCTCTGACGTGTTCGCCACGCAGGAGACTTTGATGGATTTCATCAGAAATCCTCGGGCGTGGGTACTTCTCGCCAATCCAGTGTGGGGTCGCACCGAGACGCGAAATATGATCGCGCTCTTCGACAGCAAGGAGGCGGCGCAAGCATACGTGGACGGCTCGAAGCTGCCCGAAGGTATCCCTGACGAGGATCGAAAAACACCGGACGGTATCTTCAGAAGTTTTCGTCCAGACAGTCTCTTGTGGGATTACAACCCTGAATTTTCCGGAGAATCCGACATCAGGCCCATGCTTCCCTGGATTGGATACGACGGTCTGATGAGCAACCCCGCCGCTCCATCAGGGTCTATCCCGATGGTCGATGGGGCGAAGCTGGATCGTCCCAAGTATGGAAGAGACTATGACGTGGGGTATGGCGGGCCGAGGTCCGACGTGGATGACGTGCGCCCCGAGGTCGGCCACGTCGAGTCGCCGAAACTGGGGCATGACCGCAGTGACGACAGGTGACGTGATGACGCGAGAAGACAGGGAAGCGAACATCGAGGATGTTGCGGACCGGATCCGCATCCTGGTCGAGAACTGGTCGTCCGATCTTCACAGGGACGAAGGCGTCGAGGTCCGATACGCTCTGAAACTTGCGATGGCAGGCGTCCGCAGAGTCGCCCGAGAGGGGCTGGAGACGCCCGAAGGAGAGAGCGCACGATGATTCTCACCGATCTCTGGCGCATCACGGTCCGGTACGGGAAGTCCGGGCAGGACGAGACGTACCACTGCGCGTGCCGGGACATCGAGACGGAACTCGGTAAGTTCAAGCGTGCGATCAGCAGCCACCTGCGGGCCGAGTTCCCAGACGCGATCGAGATCGTGCGCTGCGAAAAGATGGGCAGCATTTTCGTAGCGGGTGGGCTCGATGCTCCGTTCTGAGGCGGAACGATTGGTCAAAGGAGACGCGGATGGGCGGTAATGCGAAGTGTACGCACCTTACGATCGACGACCACAAGCGCGATGGTGCCTGGATCTGCTCGGTCTGCAAGAAGAGCTTTGTCTGGGGTAAAGAGTCGGCGTGGTACGGTCGAATCGAATGCAAGAAATGCCGTCGAGATCTGATCCAAGAGGTTCTCTGCTCGAAACAGTGCAGGACGACGCCGGACGAGCGCGCTCTGCAAGGGACCGCCGGGCATCTCGCGGCGGACTTCGAGCGTCACCAGAGTTCGCCCGATGCCGATCGAGGGACGGGCTTCGAACCGTCCAAGGCGTATATCCGATACGTCGCGTACCTGCTCATGATCATGGACGAGACCGAGAACGGACGGGGCGGGTCTGCCAAAGCGACTCGTCTTGCCGTCGAGGCCGATCCGTACTGGTACAAGATGTCGGATCGGGAGCGCAAGCTCGTGAACCGTCTGTCCGCGGCGATTCAGGACATGAAGAAAGGAGATAGCAGTGGACATTAGAGTCGAGAGGCGCAGCTTTTTCCGCAATCCGGATGGAGGCACTCTGCGGTTCGTGGAGACGAGCCCTGAGCAGGACCGATGCGAGAAACAGATCTGCAACTGCACCAAGGACGTCGTCGAGCGACCGCTGGGAGATCCGTTCGAGGTGCGGCAAGACGTCACGCTACACGGAGAAATGGAGGGTCGGGGCTTCGTCCAGGGTCAATGCTCCTTCGAGTTCAACCTGAGCGATCCTGGGGTGACGTACCGCTGGGGCGCGGACCACCACGCCTATTTCAGCTTCGGCGGAGACATGGAGATGGGCGCGAGCGCGAACGAGTACCACCGCACGATCGGCGCTCCGATGAAGCGTCTCAGGATGGAGATCGCAAGGCCGGGATACGGCCTGACCGGATACTTCTTTGGACATCTCTTCTTCGGGAACGAGATCAACATCGACGTCCTGGCGAACAACTCGTACCGGTCGAAACTCGTGAACCTGGACAAGATCCCGAAAGACGCGATCTGGGCCTACGAGTCGTCCTGGGGAGGCGAGGCGATGGAGATCCTGAGCCCTGAAGCGAAGGGAGAGCTTCAGATCGTGCGGAAGAACGTCGATCATATCCATGCCAGGGCTCACCTGGTCAGTCCGACCTATAGCGTCAATGGCGACCACGCGCTGATCCAGTCGGACGGCACTCTCATCACCTGCTACGCACCCGAGGTAATCCGGGTCACTTCGATGATCCTGTTCGACATGAGGGACTCGGAGCTTTTCCGTGCCTGCGACCGGGTGTGGTTCCGTGCGCGCGAAGAGGAGAAGAAGCTCCACGCGAGCAGGGAAGACTAGGGCGATGAGAAGGGTCTTCAGAGTCCACATGGTACACTGGCAGAGGCACGAAGAGACGCCTCCGGAAGCTACGTTCATCGAGCACATCGAGGTCGTCGTGGAGGCCGAATCGGGCGATGCGGCATGCAGAGCCTCGAAGGCGCTTCTCGGACCGGAGTGGACCGTGCGGTGCGTGATGGTCGAACCGAAGCGATGCATCGAGCCGGTCCTCGTCCATGTAAATGCCGAAACAGGAGTCGAAACGTGGGCGTACTGCGGGATCTGCCCTGAGTGTAGGAGAGGGGCGTGACTCCGTGACGCGAATTCAACAAGAAGACAAGCCGCGAGGAGGTAGCGTGACGACTCTGAGCGTCTGGCGCATGAGGATCATTCCGATCGGGGCGAAAAACAGGCTCGTCGAGGCGATGGACCTTGAGATCTCGCCGTACGGATACGGCGACGACATCGGTGAAAAGGTGAACGAGATTGCCCGCGCGCTCAAGCAGTCCGGATTTGACGTGACCTGGATTGTACGGGTAGATCATCAGAAGAGTGTCGAAACGAACCTCCCGACGCCATGAAGAGATGCACGACCTGCGGATCGACGCTGGAGAGGCACTCCTGCGCCCATGTCCTGGAGAGAATCCGGGCCGAGCGGAGGGTGTCGGGGCGCAAGCTGAGGAAGTTGCGCGACGGGATCCGGGCGGAGATCGGCCGGATGAAGCGGGAGAACGAGGGCTGATGTCCTGACCCGAACGCAAGATGCGGGTCCTGGCGAGGCCCGTCTACATCACGTACCGCTGCGAGAACTGCGGGCAGCAGAGGAAGTACGTGCGAATATGCACGCTCTGCAAGCGCCGGGTCTGCACCGACGTATGGTGCGCCGGAGAGAGGCGGACCTGCCTGGATTGCGAGGTGAAGAGTGGAACCGGACCTGAGTGAAGAACGCCTGAGTGAGATCGTACGCACCGCGGACTGCGAGTCCGCGAAGTGCAACTACTCGACTGCGCAGGAGGTCATCCGCGTCATTCCCACTCTTGTCGAGGAGATCCGCAGGCTAAGGAGTGGGTATCGGTGGATCCTGAAGAATAGGAGCCGGACGACCAGCACGTACAGCGAGTTGGTCTCGGCGAAGCAGACCGCGAAGCGGATGCTGGCATGGGAAAAGGCGCTAGAGGTCGAGAAATGAAGGACGACGACGAACTGTTCGATGAGATCGAGGCCCAACTGAAGGCTTGCGGGCTTACGCGAAGGATCGAAGCGGAGCATTGCGACCAGGCGATGAAGCTACGCATGTGGATTAAAGACCGCATCGAGCTTGCCGTAGCGGCGAAGGAACAGGAGTGGCTCTCCAAGGTAAAGGACGGAAGGCTCGACGTCGGCCTTTTGGAGCAATGGTGTTCGCGGCTGCGATCGTCGCTCCTCGCGCTCGCGGATCACGGTCGCATCCTTCGAAAGGCGACTTATGGAGACCTCTACAACGACGTGTTGTCCGTCGCGACCGAAATCTCGCATGCGCTAGACGCGCTCCTCCGCTCCGGCCCGGACCCATCCCGTAAGGAGGGTAACGCTTGAACAACGAAGACGGCGTATCCGAGATGTACCCGAAGGACTACTTGCACGTCGTCATGCTGGAAGGCTACAGCCCGCTCGTGATCCGTAGCCAGGAACGGGTGACCAAGCGCGGAGTCCTGGATGCGATCCAGAAAGCTCTCCCGGATATCTACGAGCGGAAGAAGGAAGACTGGGGCACGGACGAGATCGCGGACGCACTTGAAGAGGCAGGATTCCAAGTCATCGGCACAGCGTCGGCCGTGATCTGCTTGAGGAAACGAGGCGGATCATGAGGCCGCTCTGCGAGCACGGAGACTACTGGCGAAGAGCCCGGAAGAAGTAATCGCGAAGACTCGAATCGAGAGAACCGGCGCGGCGGATAGCCGCGACGCCTGACTAGTAGAGGCAAACGAGGAAAACGCGAATGAGACCACGGCTGGCGGTAATCGTATGCGGCTGGTGTGGTTGCGATCCTACAGAACCGTGCTTACTCTGTCAGGGTAGAATCAATGAGCTTGGCGAGTATGCCGACTGGCTGGTTGACGCGACCAAAGCCAGAATCTCTGAACTCTACGACGCTTTCCTGACTATTCAACGGTCGAGACGTTCTGATCTCGCTCCAGAGGAACGCTTCCTAACCGAGGTCGTGCCGATCAACGGACCGAACGAGCCGGTTTGCGGTACCTGCGGCCGACGTCTTGCATGGAAGCCGGTCGGGCTCCCGCTGCCTCCCGGAATCGTTCCTTGCCCAGAGTGCAAAAAAGGGAACTAGCGACGCCCGCGCAGAGGCTAGGTCTGCGACAGCGTGATAATGCCGTAAGGAAAGGAGTGGAAATGTTCGGACACGAGAGCGCTCCCAGCAGGTTCTACAGCTACGGCTCCCGAGAGCCGTCCGTAAACATGGAGAAGGTCTCGGAGCAGATGTTCAAGGCGCACCGCTACCGGAACGACCTGGTCGAGCACGAACGCGCCAGGCGCGCGAGGGTCGAGGAGATGCTCGTCAAGCTTTCTCCGCAGCTTCGCGACGTCGAGGAGAGGATCGCGAAGGCAAAGCAGGGCCTGGAAGGTGCCCGCACCGAGATCAAGCGCGCGAGCGCCGCGGAGCGTCGCAAGGTGCGGCCTGCCGAGCCGATGAAGGCCGTATCGGAAGCTCGCGCCGCGCTCAAGGCGCTCTGGCCCGAGCGAAAGAGACTCCGCTCCGAACTCTTCTCGTCCGACGCCTGGATCAAGGCCAACGAAGAGATCGAAGTCTGGGCGAACGAGGAAGGGAAGAAACTCCGCGCTTCCTGCGGAGTGTTCTGGGGAACGTATCTACATGTCGAGAAGTCGATGCAAAGCGCGCGACGTGGAGCGCCTCCCAAGTTCAAGCGGTGGCGCGGCGACGGGCACCTCGCGGTCCAGTGCCAGGGTGGTCTTTCCGTGCCGGACGCGTTTGGATGCAAGGACTCCAGGATCCGGATCGAGCCGGTTCCGAGCGAGGCGTGGAAGCCGGGAGGTCGCACGCTCCGGAGGACCAAGGTGTGGTTCCGGATCGGATCGGAAGGGCCTCGGAATGACATTCCGGTCTGGGTCGTGCTCCCGATCGTCCTTCACCGGCCGATGCCGGAAGACGCGATGATTAAGTGGGTCCATCTGACGAGGGATCGGATCGGAACTCGGAGCAGATGGAGCGTACAATTCCTCCTTTCCCGGGCATCCGGGTGGGCGCGGCCGGACTCGGCGAAGACCGGGACGGTCGGTATCGACGTCGGGTGGCGTCTCCGAGACGACCGGTCGCTCCGAGTCGCCTATTGGGCCGGATCGGACGGAACGGAGGGAGAACTCGCCCTTCCGGCGGACTGGCTCGGCGAGATGAGACGGGTCGAGAGGATCCGTTCGGTCCGGGACAAGCTGTTCGACGCTGCCCGCGAAGCTCTCGCGCTCTGGATCGGAGAGACCCGTGAGGCGAAGCTGACGCTTCCGGACTGGCTCGAAGAGGCCGCGAAGACGCTGCCGAACTGGAAGAGCACGTCTCGGCTCGCCGCGCTCGTCCTGAAGTGGAGAGAGAGCAGATTCGAGATCGACCGTGCGGTACCGAGGAACGGAACGCTGGAGACGCTGCTTCGCGAGCAGGACAAGGAGAACCACCTCAAGCTCAGCGTCCTCGGCCGGGAAGGGATCTTCACGATCCTGGAGGCATGGAGGAAGCGGGACAAGCACCTCCTGGAGTTCGAGGCGAATCTGCGCGATCAGTTGATCCACCGGAGGGAGGACATCTACAGGAACTTCGCTGCGGAGATGAGGCGGAAGTACCGTACCGCGATCATCGAGGATCTCGACCTCCGGGATTTCCAGGAGCTTCCCGACGCGGAGGAGCCCTCGGAGGACGGTGCCCTCCGGGAGCACAGGAAGGACGCCTGTCTCTCCATTCTCCGGCGCTGTATCGTGGAGTCGATGACGGAGGTGAAGGAAGCTCCGAGGCAGAACACGACGAGGCTGCACCACGCGTGCGGGAACATCGAGGATTTCGACCGGAAGCAGTTGAGGCATCGCTGCTCGCACTGCGGCGAGGAGTACGACCAGGACATGACCGCGGCAAGGAACCTGCTCGCGCGGACCGTGAGCGCCTGAGGATATGGTAAAGGGTCCACGCATGGCGTAAGCGGCTGGACCACAGGAATGTCGTACGCTTCATGATCTTTGACAAGTAGGGAAGGACCGGGGAACGTACCGGTGCGCGAAAGACTTCCTATATATCGCTGCGGACCAACCGCATCGAACGACGGAGTTGCAATGGTAGCGCCTGGCCTAAACGGAGGGCGACTAGTCAGGGTTGTGGGCTCGGACGGCATCACGCTGTTGCGATGGTAGCGCCTGGCCTAAAGAGCGGGCGACTCTTCGATGAGTGCCTCCATTTCTTGACCTGACGGGTTGCGATGGCAGCGCCTGGCCTATAGAGCAGGCGACCAGACCTTGTACGTGTTGGCTGCTCCTTGAGCGCGTTGTAATAGTAGCGCCTGACCTAGAGTGCAGGCGACAATCCTAGGAGACGCCCTTGCCCGTTGCAGTGGTTCGCGTGACCTGGAAGGAAAGCGACGGGAAGAGTTGCAGTGGCAGCGCGTGGCAAGACGACACGCGACTCGTGGCTCGCTCCTGGATCAGCAGGCCGTTAGCTTCCAGCAGTAGTGCGTGGCCTGAAGAACACGCGGCATCCGGCTCAGACAGTAGCGGCGCGCGACAAAGAGGGCGCGCGACTTCTGGGGCTGCTGTTTAGTAGAAGCCTTACAGCGGCAGCGCGTAGCCAAGATAATAGGCGACAGCCTGTCTGGCTGAATAGGCAAGCCGGGGGGAAGTTCAAGCAGCCCCAGTGCAGGGGTGATAATCCTGCGACAGCGTGATTCCGAGCAGTAAAACCAGTCCACACCTGTCCTAATTCCAGCGCAGGGGTAAACGATCCTGCGACGGACGACTCGTGGGTGGCTCGGGCGTCTGCCATGCAATTTCAGCGCCAGCGCAGGGGAGTGACCCTACGACACGTAGACGCCGCCGTTCTCGGTCAAGCGACGGCGGGCGCAGTGCCCGCGACGGGGCCTAGTACCTTCGACATCTGTACTGGCGAACAGAGATCCAGAGAGGACGCGCAGTGCCTGCGAGGGGGCTGAGTACCTTCGACCACCAGCGGTGCTCGATGCTCTCAGGCATGTTCCGGCGCAGTGCCAGCGAAGGAGCTTGGTGCCTTCGACAGGGGATTACGAATCGAGGACGAGGGACGCGAGGTGTGGCGCAGTGCCTGCGAAGGGGCCGAGTGCCTTCGACGGGAGGGAAGGCCGAGTAATCGGCACGGTCTTGGGGCGCAGTGCCAGCGAAGGGGCTGAGTACCTTCGACGAGACCTCGTAGAGAAGGAAGGTCACAAACCCTCCAGGCGCGGTGCCAGCGAAGAGGCTTATTATCTTCGACTAGAGGCGCGGCTCAATGACCGGAGGCTTCTCCTGGACGCAGTGCCTGTGAAGGGGCTTGGTGCCTTCGACGGCTGCATGATCATGGCGGCGTTCCATTGCCGAAGGCTAGTGCAGGAGCTTTGTGCCTGCAACAGCGTCGTATGGCTTCGCCTGATCCGATCGGCAAATACCAGTGCGGGGGAAAGCCCGCAACACGAGACGTACCAGCACCTAACCGAAGCACTAGCGCGAAAGGATTATTTCGCGACTGGGAAAGAAGCCTCAATAGAGTTCCTGCGCGGGGGATATAGACCCGCGACAGCAAGATGGTGAAGGAGTCGAATCGCTATGGATCCAGTACCAGCGCGAGGGTTAAAACTCGCGACCGCGTTTGTACGACGACGGGCTCGCATGCCAGCGTAGAGGCTTAATCTACGACCCCCACTTGTCCCAGATCAGGAGAAGCCCGGCCTGGCCGCACCTAGAGAGCCTGGATCAGTAAAAAGCGCCGGAACGCATAGGAGAGGTAGATAGGGAGGGCGCGTCCCGGCGCTTTCTCAGTCTCCGCTAGTAGTCCGTCTCGGCGTCCGGGTTGGTTTCGTCCGCCATGGGTTCGAAGTCCTCCTGGGGTTCCTCCGCGAGAGGCTTGGTTTCCTTCGGCACCGACGTCGGCTGAGCCTTGACGACGACGGGCGCGGGCTTCCTCCGAAGCGCCGAGTTCGCGATCCTTTCGATCGCCTTCTTCTTCTGTGCCGCCTCGGCGCGTTCCCTCGTCTCTTTCTCGGCCTTCTTCGCCTTCTCGATCTCCTCAGGCGTCGGCTGGGGCGGAGGCAACCTTCCGACTCGGTTGAACGGGGGCATGTCCTGTTTCTCCTTTCCCTTCCAGAGTCCTATCTACGGCTGTCGGTAGAGCTACAAGCCTGCCGACCTCTTTACACCGACATTGCGATTTCACAGCCCGGACAAGCGCCGCAACTACCCAGGTCGCCCTTGCAGCGCACGCAGGGAGAAGGCTCGGACCGGCTCGATCGCTTGGCCTCGGCCGACCCGAAGATCAGACTGACCAGGGCCTGCCGCTCACGGCGGACCTTGTCGAGGAGGAGACCGAGGCGCTCGACCTCACTCTTCTTCCCCGCACGGGCCGCGTTCGCGATGCACTCCTCGGCATGACCCTCCGCGTGAAGGAGGTGCTTCACGAGGCACCAGTTCTCCTCCAGCGCGCCCCGGCTCGTGAGGTCGGAAATGTACACGGTCTACTCCTGGCTTCTGAACGGATTGTAGACGACAGCGTCTTCGTCGAGATCCCAGATCACGACGTCGTGGTCATCCGGATCGAGTTTCCTGGCGATCGAGTCGGAGAGCCGCTTCGCGGTCCGCCAGTCCGAGTGCGGAGTGACCGCACCGACAAGACCTCCATCGACCCGGATCACGAGGAACCTGTTTCGAGCCACCATCCTATCCTCTCTTCATTTGGAGCTTCATCTCGATCCCGGAGGGGGAAGGAACCGCAGCGGCACCTCGGCAGGGTATGCCGGAGCGGGCCGAAGCCGGGGGATTCCACGCATTTCCCGGGCTCTCTGCCGGGTGTAGTCGAAAATGGCAAGCGCTCCCTGGAGCAGGCCGCCGAGGTCCAGTTCCTGGCCGAACGTCAGCGTAACCTCCATGCTGCGCGCCTGGATGCGCCCCCCGGACCTCGCGACGACTTCCCTCATCTCTACGAACGTCTCGCCGGTCTCGGACGCTTCCTGAAGCCTCTGAGACATCCCATCGACCCGATCCGTCATCGACGGCGCGATTCCACGCATGACGTCGATCATCGGATCCGGATCGCGGCTTCTCAACTGTGCGCTCATGGTCTGCTCGATCTGAGGGCGGATCGAGCCGATGATCTCAGGCTTGAGGACCTTCCCAGGCCCTGGTTGGTGAGGGCTCTGCTCTTTTTCCTTCGATCGGTTCGTGGTGAAGTAGGCTTTCCCCTTCTTCGAACCGGTCATCATGGACCAGTAGTCCGACATCTACGTGCTCTCCCTCATGGGGGATTATATCCGCCTCGCCGGAGAATCTCCAGAGTTCCGGACGAAAAAAAACGGGCGCCCAGCGTCCCCGTCACAGTGACAGGACGCACCTGGGCGCCCGTTGCGCAACTGTCCTCTTAGGGCTCCAGCTTCACGTTCCAGAACGCCTCGTCGAGGAACGCCTTCCATGAATCGAAGCGTCGGCCCGGTCCGATGTGGTCGAACGCGCTCCACTTCGGCTTCTTTGGGTCGCGCCGAAGCGTCATCTTGGCCTCATCCGGGGTCCTGTTGGCCTTCCGCTTGTTGCAGTCCACGCAGGCGAGGACGCAGTTCTCCCAACTCGACTTCCCTCCGCGGCTCCGCGGCAGGATGTGGTCGATCGTCAGGTCCTTCATCGCGTTCTCGCTCCGGAACTGCTTGTTGCAGTACTGACAGCAGTATTTGTCCCTCTTGAAGAGGTTGCGCCGTGAAAATACGACGCTCCGCTCCCCCTGACCGTCATAGCGCGTCAGGAGGATCACTTCCGGCGCGACGATCGAGATCCGCGCCGAATGGATCACCGCATCGGAGTATCGGATCTTCGCCTTCGAGACGTCGGCCCACGACATCAGGTCGTGCGGCTGGTAGGTCCCGGATTCGATGATCCGAGCGGATCCCTTCGCGACCAGCGCGATCGCTTCCTTGACAGTCGTCGCGTGGAGCGGCTGCCAGTTCTTGTTGAGAACCAGGGTTGGACGGTCCAGAACGGTTGCTGCACCCATGTTCCTCTACCTATCTTTCGGGTCGAACGAGATCCCATTATAGTATCCCCCGGAGGACTCGAACCTCCATTTTTCCTCCTTCGTAGGGAGGTGCCATATCCAGTTAGGCGAGGGGGACGAGCATCTCATGTTGCGCGCTTACTGCTCCTGTAGAGCGCCATTGCAATTCTGTGGGCCTCTCTGCACTTTTCACACCTGCAACGACGTAGATCGTAACCGTTAGTTGTCCCGTGCTGAACGTTCTCGTCCAGTGGTAACGCCCTTTTAGCTGCTCGATACTTAGCCGCGGACTGGGTGTTCGCACGTCTACAGGCGTCGCATCTACAGCCGTAGGCAGCGTAAGCGTACATCGTGCCGTGACGTAGCTGCTTCATTCTTTTTCCGCGCCGACCAGCAGCGGCGCATGAGCGAGAGCAGTAGCTTACTTTCACGCCCTTACGACGACCAGGCAACGAACACCTGGATCTCAGGAATACTTTTCCACAGGACGCGCAGTTGACTTGAACCTTTTTGTCGGGATTGTGCTTCTTTGTATGCTCGCTTGAAGTAGTGACCTCCAAGTTCTCGATGCAGTTGTTCTTTTTCTGATCTTCTTTTTTGTGGTGTACGACCTCTTCAGGAGACAAGAACCTTCCGAGGTGCTGCTCCATCACGAACCGGTGCTCGTAGACGTAGCCAGTTTTCCACGCGTAAGGGTGCCCAGGTACTTTCACGCAGACGTAGTCGTGACTCGTACTCCTCGCAACGATTTGTAGGTTATTGGGGCTGATCCCTCCGGAAGGACTCGAACCTTCGTCTTTACCTTCGGACGGTAGCGATCTATCCATTGATCTACGGAGGGAAATTTTACCGGCGCAGCGAGTCGATGTACACTACTTCTGCGTACTAAGAGCACCCCAGGCAGGACTCGAACCTGCATGTGCCGCTTTAGGAAAGCGGTGCCCATCCTTTGGACCACTGGGGCGTGCTCGTGGTACTGCGGAAGATCCAAGTAGGCCGTTCCGGACTCGAACCGGAATCGTGCGGTTATCAATCCCGCGGCGCGGAAACCTCGGCCTTCAGGCCGAGGAGGAAGCGCCGCCTCCGTTGACTTCCATTCCGATTCGAAATACACTGAGGTTCGTGAAGCTCCGCTACCGCTTCCGCTTCTACCCCACCGAGGAGCAGGAGCGCGTCCTCGCCCGCGTCTTCGGCGCGTGCCGCTACGTCTACAACTGGGGCCTCCGCCTCCGGTCCGACGCGTACAAGAACGAGAAGCTCTCGTTTACTTACGTGGATTCCAGCGCCGCGCTGACCGCGCTCAAGAAGACGCCGGAGCATGCCTGGCTCAACGAGGTCTCCAGCGTACCGACTCAGCAAGCGCTCCGACACCTCCAGACCGCCTTCGTCGCCTTCTTCGAGAAGCGCTCCAAGTACCCTGCTTTCAAGCGCAAGGCGGGCGAGCAGAGCGCGGAGTATACACGCTCCGCCTTCTCCTGGCACGCCTCGGATCGGTCGCTCGCACTCTCCGGCGTCGGCAGGCTCAAGATCCGTTGGTCCAGGATCTTCCGATCCGAGCCCACCACCGTTACGGTCAAGAGGGATACCGCAGGTAGGTACTTCGCGACGCTCTGCCTGGACGAAGAGATCGAGAAGCTTCCGGCCATCCATCGCCCGGTCGGAATCGACCTGGGCATCACGGCTCTGGCGACCCTCTCGACCGGCGAGAAGATCGAGAATCCGCGGCACATCAAGCGCCTGGAGCGTCGGCTCACCCGCGCGCAGCGCGACCTCTCGCGGAAAAAGAAAGGCTCTCACCGGAGAGAGTTCCAGCGACTCCGGCTCGCGCGCATCTACGCGAAGCTCTCCGACGCGCGGATGGACTACCTGCACAAGATCACGACGGACATCGTCCGGCGCTTCGACGTCGTCTCCATCGAAGACCTGAACGTTCGCGGCATGGCTAAGAACCACAGCCTTGCCCGCGCGATCAGCGACGCAGCGCTCGGACGGTTTCGCCGGATGATCGAGTATAAGTGCGCCTGGTACGGGCCGGAACTGAGGCTTGTAGACCGGTTCTACCCGTCGAGCAAGCGCTGCTTCGACTGCGGCTACGTCCTGGAGACGCTGGACCGAGGATGCCGCGAGTGGATCTGTCCCCAGTGTGGAAAGAAGCACGACCGCGACGAGAACGCTGCAAAGAACATTCTGGCGGCCGGACAGGCCGTGACTGCGCGTGGAGGGACGGTAAGACCGATCCGTCGTGGACGGAGCGGCGCATCCCTGCGAAGCGCGAACCAGCCTGAGAGTACGCATAAAGCCTCTTAGGAATCCTCGCCCTTTAGGGCGGGGAGGATGTCAAAAACCGCGGGCTCTACCTTTGAGCTAACGGCCCGGGAGACAGCTTACGCCTCGTCGTCGCTATCATCCAGGACCTCCTCAGCTTCGGAACTCTGCTTCGGTTCAAGATCGAACACGAAGTCCATCGGAAGATCGGCTGTCCCGTCCTTGCCCACCTCGGTCTTCTCCGGATACAGATCGTCGTCATCATCCCAACTGTGCGCCTCCGAAGGCTTCTTGTACCCGAGGCGCTTGCACTCCTCGTAGAGCTTCCGCAGCGACTTCCCGTGCGGGTCCACTCCGCGATCGATCAGGAACATCAGGTGCGGCCGGACTTCGTGCGGCCTGAACCGGTTGTTTCCTTCCTTGAAGCCGAGCATCTTCTTGTGCTCGGGCCAGAGATCGGGATCACCGTACTCCGAGATGAACTCGCGATACGCCTTTTCCTCAACGGCCTTCCCGATCCCAGCTTCGAGAGCGCTAACCGCATCCTCGACGCGTTCGCGGAGCGCGTCCCTCTTCTTCTCGGCCGCGGTAAGCCTCGTAATCTCTTCCCGGAACCGCTGCTCGTTTTCCTCGCTGCGCCAAATCACGCTCTGGCCCTCGCTACGGTAGCGGTAGCCCGGCTCCCAAGGGAACGTTCCTTCGAAAGTACGCGATCCGCCGCCCGCATAGAACCTGTGCGTGACCTCTCCCTTCTTGCGCTCCCAGTCGATCGATCCGGAGACAAGACCGACCCGATCCCATTCTCCGGTCATGAGGTATCTCGGAATCGAGTTCCGATCCTCCGCGTACCAGACCGCGAAGTCCACCTTTCCGCGGCTGTCCCTGCCGCGTGTGATCACGATCGGACGCTTCTTCTCGTCTTTCTTTTTCTGCTGCGCAAGGTGCAGGACGGTGGCCTGGACGATCCGCTCGACTTCAGGATCGGTAAGCTCGAATCCCATGCGCGTGTCGCGCACCCAGGCATCCCAGCGGGGAGACCTCCAGAGTTCGGCCCACCGCCAGTGTCGGTCATCAACCAGCGTCCATTCCCGAAGCTGAACCGATCCGAGACTCTTCGGGTCTTTCATCCCCTTGGGGAAGGAGTAGACGAACTCGTGGACCCAGATGTTCTCGTCGGTCCTCGCGGCCCGAAGCGCGACGTAGTGGCTCCCGCGCTTGTGGCCGATGTAGATCGCGTCCGAGACTCGCGAACGAAGCTCTTCGACGACCGCGGCATGGATCGACGCGCGGTCTCGACGGTCCTTCCGCAGGCCCTCCCGGGTTCCGAACTCCCGAACGATCATCCGGAGCGCCTTCTTGTCGTTCTCCTTCAGACCGCGCTTCGTCTTGTTCTTGAACTTGTACCAGCGCACGAGGTCGGGGACGGCCCTCTCGGCACGCTCGATCGAGACTCCGTATTCCGTGCTGATACTCCCAGCTAAGAGCTTGCGGAACGGCTCCTCCTCGCTCAACTCCCGCTCCTTCGCCCTCTTCACGCAACGGAGAAGCGGAAACATCTCAAGGTAGTTGTGCCGATCCACCCTGGACCCGAGATAGAACACGATGTCGGCCGGGTCCACGTCGTCGTAGTTGATGAAGAGGCGTGAGTCGCGGTTGACCGAACAGGAGGCCCTCTTCTGGGACTTCCGGACGCCTTCGTACGGGACGTAGATCTCGTCGTTCCTGACGTAGCGGAATTTTACGCTGCCTCCATCGACCTCGTCCACACTGTAGATCTCGAAGTCCTCAGGCGGGTCTGCCCTTTTCGGCGAAATATGTACGTAATTCTTCGCCTCGTAGCGCCTCCAGGCCCCGACGATCCGGTGACCCTTGCGAACCTTCGAGTTCAGGTCCTCGAACCACTCCTCGAATGACTTCTTGCCGCTCGGGAGGCAAAGCTCCGCATCGTGAATGAACCGCAGCGCCTTCTCGTACGTCTCCGGATTTCCGACGTTGAGCCTGGCGACAGGCAATGGCCGGAATACGACGGTACGGTCCAGGATCCCCTGGAGGAATAGGAGGATGCGGAGGTAGTGCCGCTGCTCTTCGTCCGCCTTCTCCACCGCCTCCATGTACTCCCTGCTGCCCGGTCGGATCGCTTCCCTTCTCTGCTTGTGCGTGTCCCAGTCGTAGCGGATCGCGGTGAAGATGCGGTCATACTCGTCACGTCGAGGGAAGAGGACGTCATCAACCTCAAGATCCGTGCCGATCCTGTACAGGTTCTCTCCGTTCCGGAGCAGAAAGTACGTCTTGAGGTTCTTCTTGTTCATCTCCGCGTTTGCGTACGCACTGTTCGTGTACTCGACCGTTCTGCGCCGCGGCTTGATCGCCACCATGCCCTTGATCTCGGGCAGGACTTGCTCAAGGTTGGAAGGATCGGACACCCACTTGTCGAACTCCTCGATCTTCTGGAAGTCGAGCCCTCCACTTTCCGCGTTGATCACGCTCTCCTCGTCCATGAAGAGGACGAGTTGCCGGATCGAGATCGGCTCTTCCTTCGGAGCCGGTACGCCCTTCTTCAACTGAAGAATCGTCTCGTCTTTGCCCAGGTAGAGGTTGATGGTCCAGACCGCTTCCTCCAGGCGTTCGACTACCTCCATGATGCCTTTAACGCTCAGTTCGAGCGCCGTGCTCTGCTCTTCGAGGAGGGCGGCGAGTTCTTTCTGCTTCGCCTGGATCGTCTTCTGGAACTTCTGAAGCGCGTTCCTGGTCTCTGCGACGCGGCGCTTGACCTCGCGCGGCTTCGACGGGACGATCAGTTCCTTGCTGTCCGACATCTCGACCGGAGCTTCGTCCGGCCCGAGGAGGCCGTAGGTTTCCCGGACAAGCTGGTCCTGCCGGTCCGGAACCTTCAAAACTTCCTCCATCAGAGCGGCGATCTGCCCCTGACGCTCCTTCAGGCCGCTCGGGTCGAGACGGAACTTCGACTCGAAGTCGTCGAAGTCGGTCTCGCTGAAGTGATGGTCCTTATATAGGAAGTCGAACTTGTCCGCGCTTCCTCCGACGACGAGCACAAGTTCTCCGACCCGGAGCTTGACCCCGCAGCAATTGTGCTCCTGGACGACGCGGTAGTACCCTCTCTGAATCATGCAGCTAGTCTAACACTTGTTAACATCTGTGACAAGAAGAATCGGGGCGGCCGGAATCGAACCGGCCTCGTACCCGGTCCCAGGCCGGGCGGGAAACCACTCCCCAACGCCCCGGATATATGCCAGCGGCGGGATTCGAACCCGCACCATTCTACCTCCTCGGGGTAGCGCCTCTGCCGTAGGTTGGGCTACGCTGGCGTGATGGTCCCTAGAGGACTCGCACCTCTGACATCCTCCGTGTAGGGGAGGCGTTCTAGCTACTGAACTAAGGGACCTTGGTGCCCGCGGGAGGAGTCGCACCTCCGAGTCCTGGATGTGACCCAGGCGGTTTCCTGTTAGCCTACGCGGGCTGGCTTTCCTTGTTGTCCTCTTTGCAGAGGAGAACCGACAGTTCGGAGTGGACGCCGCGCGCCTCGACGCAGTTCGGGCACGGCCCCCAGGCTCCGTACTGATTGCCCTTGCAGTCGCAGTTTTCGCCGTACTGCCAGAGCAGGTTCTTGAGCTTGAGCAGTAGCTCGCGGTCGATCCGGACCATTCCACCCTCCAGAGTTCTATAGCGGGCGCAGGAGTCGAACCTGCATTCTCCGGGTTATGAGCCCGGTATGGATCCAATTCCACCAGCCCGCAAGTATTTCAGCGCCGCAGGCCGGTCTTCTTCTCGGCGTCCCGGACGATCATCCGGAACTCCCCCGGCGTCTGCGGATAGTCCTTCTTGCACTCCTTCGCGACTTCGCGCGTGAGTTCGGTCATCTGCTGGTGGCACTCCTTCGTGCCGCCCTGGACCGCGAAGTTGTCGCCGAGCGTGATCCTCGCCTTTCCGTCTCCGCACTGCATGATGCCGTGGACGACGAAGCGCTTCTTCTCACTCATCTGCTGCTCCACTCTTCCTTGCAACCGCAGCCTTGATCAGCGCGACGATCTCCTGGCCCGAGACGCGGTCTTCCACTCCGGTCCACCGGATCCCAGGCGCGATGTTGTAGTCTACCGCATACCTGTTCCCGTCGCGATCGTAAACGCAATCGACCGCGAAGAGCGGCGCGTCGATATGGGGATGGTACCCCGAGCCCTCCGACTGGATCGCGATCTCGACCTCTCCGACGTTCGACCTCCAGGTATCGTCACTGCGGTAGCGTAGTATCCAGGATCTCGCGCCGATCTGCAAGAGTCGGAAGCTCTCCGGAGGACTTTCGATGTACTCCGATGCGTAGGCGTCTGGGTACTTCTCCTGAGTCTCGATTGACGGTAGGAGCAGCTTACCTTCTCCGCGGTGAGACCCCTCGTCCGTGTAGACCACGAGCTTCTTCAGAAGCGGAGCGATGTCACGAACTCGTCCGTGACGTGGCGTCGTAAACCCGACCGTCGAGAGCCATCGGAGCATCTCGGGTCGCGACATCCCTTCGGTCGAGACCCGGCGGAACTCGTAGCCTTCGTGATCGAACCAGTGGTCGTAATGTGGCTCGCGCCAGTCCGAGATCAGTCGTACCTTCATAGTGCCCGCTGCTGGATTCGAACCAGCACTGTCCATGTCCTGAGCATGGCGACTCCTGCCAATTGGTCTAAGCGGGCTTGGTGGGCGCGCTCGGATTCGAACCGAGATGCCCACGCTTTAAGGGTGGCCCTTTACCGGAGTTAGGGTACGCGCCCACGAGTGAGCCGGGCGAGAATCGAACTCGCACGCAATGAAGCATCGCGTCCTAAGCGCGACGTGTCTACCGTTTCACCACCGGCCCGTGCGATTTCCAAGTGGGGATGGGGAGAGTCGAACTCCCACGCCCGAAGGCAGGTGATTTTGAATCACCCGTGTATACCAGTTCCAACCACATCCCCTGGCTCACTGCGCTTCCGTCGCTCCGTGAAAGACCTCATCGACCCGAACCGTCTGCTCGCTCAACTCCTCAAGATACTTCGGATAGACCAGTCCCCGATCCGCGGGGTCGATCGAGGCGAGGTCGTGAAGGAGGCCACAAGTGCAGATCTTGATCCGGAAGATCTCACAGTCCCCATGATGGACGATCGACCCGTTAGGATGCGCCTGCGTCTTCCGGAAGTACCGTTCCCGCAGCTTCTGAATTCTCATGACGTTCTCCCTGCCTGAAGAAAACGCATGAGTTAGTATCGGTCTTTTTCGAGAACGATTCAATGCTATGGGTGCGGCGGGGCTCGAACCCGCACTTTCCTGTGTAAGAAACAGGCACGCTGCCGCTCGCGTCCCGCACCCAAGAATGCGCTCGGTCGGAATCGAACCGACGTCCCCTCGCTTAAAAGGCGAGTACAAAGCCAACGTTTGTTACGAGCGCATCACGACCTGTCCTATGCCTGCGATGTTCCTAGCAAGCCATCCTTGAGATCGCGCTCACTGACAGGCTTGTTTTCGCTTTCTTTCTCGATACGACCGAGCCCACTCTCTGCTTACGAGCTTGCACTCATCGCACTTTACTGGTCCGCACCTTTGATACGCCCACAAAGAGGCTCCGTGCATGATGGGTTTTTTAGCTCTCTCACTCCTTCGCAGTCCACCGAAAGGAGCCGCGAGCGCCCTCCAGCCCTTGTGCTGAGTTTTGTGCCCGTTTACCACCTCAGACATCTTGAAACGGCTTAGTCCGTATTTCGCGCAGTGCTCTTTCATGTTTGTAAACGTCGTTACCTGACCGTCTGGACTCGCCATCGTATAGGTCTTTTGGTTGACCTGGATCGACCTTTGGTAGGCTTGCGGACTTGCTATGCGCCCAGAAAGCAAGGTCGATAGTTTCCGTTTTGTTTCGTTTGTAACTCTGTGCCCCTTATGGCTGTCCGATAACCTCCTGCGGGTCTCGGCCGAAACTATCCTTCCACTGCTCTTAGCAGAGATCTTGCGCTTCGTCTCCTCGGACATCTTACCGGGACCGTTACCAGCGCGTAAGTTGTAGCCATTCGGAGAAAACGTGTTGAACAACTGTACGTAGAAGATCTCCATCCAGTTCAGTTCCTCTTGGGAGGAGCAGGCGCAGAGTTCCTCCACGTCGAAGCTCGCCTTCCCGTATTTCTTGATCGCAAGAGCGATCGGCATGCGATTATCCGAAGTCGAGGGCCAGCAGTGTCTCCGCCATCGGTTCGCGATGGTTTGCACGGTCTGTCCGACGTAAAGCTTGCCCGTAGCTCTGTTCGTGACCATATAGATCCGCATAGGCAAACTCGATTGGAGTTTACCATCGCACCGATTGACGAATCAAGTAGCCCGTGCGGGTGCTGCCCCCGCTCCTCGACCTTGAAAGGATCGTGACCTAGCTAACGTAGTCGAACGGGCCTTGATAGTCCCAGGGGGAGTTGAACCCACCGTTTCCAGATTGAGAATCTGGCGGCCTACCGTTAGCCGATGGGACCGTGGTATCCCCGGCAGGAATCGCACCTGCATTGGTCCGGGTAGAAACCGGATGCCTCTCTGTTCGGCCACGGGGACGAGAGCACCAGGGGCAGGATTCGAACCTGCATACTCTTTCGAGCGCCGCATTAACGGTGCGGTGGGCTACCGATTACCCGACCCTGGTAGGAAGGCTGGCGACCGGCTTTGCACCGGTAACCTCCCGCTTACGAAGCGGGTGCTCTACTGACTGAGCTACGCCAGCATAGAGGGCGCGGCGGGTGCTGCCCCCGCTAACAACCGCTTTGCAGGCGGCCCCGTTTGCTGATTCGGTACGCGCCCAGACGGAGCGGAGAGTGCGCGAGTCGAACGCGCGTCACGTCTCGCGACGTGGACGGTTTAGCGGACCGTTCTGGCGAACCGACAGCCAGCTACTCTCCAGGACATGAAGACGGAGAGGGCCGGATTCGAACCGGCGACGCCTTGTGCGCGCCCGCGTTTTCCAAACGCGTACCCGCAGCCAAACCGGGACGTCCTCTCCAAGAAGTGCCTCCGAAGCTCGATCGCACCTACTGCATGCGCCGAACGCAACTACAGACCTCCCACTTGCCGGTGAGGCGGTGGAGGCCCTCGCCCAAGCACACGATGCAGCTAGAGTTGGCCTTGTTGGCGGCCCGTTGGATGAAGGTGTTGAGATCGATGCGAAACTCTTCCGTTGACTCGATCCGTCTCGCGCGTGGATCCGGGCTCCCGAAGATGTACGTCACTTCTTCGCCCGTTTGCCGAACCCCTGCGCGAAGGCGACAGGAACCGTGACGACCGGGAAGATGCCGCCCATCAGCCCCCACCAGATCGCCCATCCGACCGACTTGTTCCTCTTGTAGCCGTGGTAGGCCGAGATTGCGGTTCCGGCCACACCGAGAGCGCCCCAGAGCACCTTGTAGAGAGTCGAGCGCGAGGAGGTGTCGGTGTCCTGGCTCAGAGTACCGACACCTTGCGTTCCAGCGGAGAGGTACATGAGTCCATTATCCCCTCGCGACAAGGACGAGTCAAGAAGCGGAAGCGGCGCGAATCGAACGCGCGACCTCTTTCGAGGCTCCTGTTTTCAAGACAGGTCAGCAAGCCAACTGCAATCGCTTCCGAGAGAGGAAGGTGCCGGAGTTGAACCGGCAAGACGGTGTTACCCGCCTACTCCGATTCGAGCGGAGCGGACCTGCCGATGTACCAAACCTTCCAAGAACGGTCAATGCCTGCGAGTGGTAACGCACCACCGTCTTCGGCTTATGAAACCGCCGCTCTACTATTGAGCTACGCAGGCGTGAAGCCGACGATCGGGGTTGCACCGATGTTTGCCCGCTTACAGGGCGGGAGTCTTACCTTAGACGACGTCGGCGTGAAAGCTCACGAGCGGAGTCGCACCGCTATCTCCTAGATACCGGCTAGGCGGTCTGACTCTTGACCTACGCGAGCGAGGTTACTTCTTGGCTTGAACTACGATTTTGATTCCACCGTTGACGAAGATGAACGGGAGATACCCGCTCCATGTCTGCTTGGGAAGCAGGACGATCGTCTTCGACACGAAACCGGCCGTCGCGACCAACTCGATCGGCTCGTTGCCCGGATTTTCGATCGTGATGTCCACCTGGGACCGTCTCTGCGGCGGAGCGCACGCGGCGAGGAAGCAAAGGACTTCAATGGCGACGAATCGAAGGTTCCACAAAGTCTTCACGCAGCGGGAGCCCCGGGCTTCAGTCCAGGGAGGAGCCGCGTTCCTCCATTGTATTCGTAAGCGTCGGAACGATGTACTCGCGTCAGATGCTTCGGATGCACGTCGATCCTACCGATCATGAACGACGGACGATGGCGGATCGCCACTTTGCCGATGACAATTCCGGCATATTTCCCTTTCGGAATGACTGCGCGGGCGACGTCCCCGCTCTGCCAGCCTTGAAATGTCCTGGCTCGCTTCGCGTGCGCCTTCGGGAATCCGAACGCATCGGTCAGGCATCTCTTCCTCCTGCCGTGGCCGATCGCCTTGATACGGAGGGGTACCAATACGGCAGGAACACGGACCTCTGCCCCGGATTTCCCGACGCATGCCGCGTCGATCCAGTGCGCCTTCGGGAGTCCGAGCCTCGCCCTATTGAACTTCGTGCGACCTCCTGTACCGCATTCGACACGCAGTCCCGCCTTCTTGAGCCGCTCGAAGAGTGCCCAACGAGTCGCATTCACAGCAGCGGCGTCTTTGAGCGGTCGCTTAATTTCTGCCTCGACCTCTGGATGCCCGAACTCCGTAGCGGTCCTGTTCCCTTTTGCCTTGTTGCAGGGATCGCAGGCGAGTGTGAGATTCGAAACTCTATTCGACCCACCGCGGCTCTTCGGAACGATATGCTCTACTTCCAGCGGCACATCCCGCACGTCGCAATAGGCGCACTTCCTCCCACGCTTCTCCAAGAGATACTCCCGCACTTCGTATCCCTGAAGCTCGCCTTGCTGATACTCGATGCCTGAAATCTCCGGGTTCTCCATCAACTGCGTGTCGAACCTCACGAGTTCAAGCGAGATAGACGAGACCGGCGCGAGACGCCGCGCCCGAAGAAGCCAAGTCTCGACGTTCGCGACGCGGCTCTCCAAGCTCGGAGGAAGCCAGCCCGACCTCCGCGTCCTGTTCATGAACCTTGGAGCACGATAGCGAAGATGCCTGCTCCTTCTTCCACGACGGAGAGCGCTCCGAGAACCGAGCGCGTCTCGGATCGCTTCGCCTCGATGCGTGATCTCCGCGCCCCAGATGATCCTCTTGCCGTTCTTGAGATCCGCAACAAGCGCGAGTCCCGTGATCTTCGAACCCGGATCGACCTTGAAGGCCACAGGCTGGACCTCCCCACCGGTCCGATCCTTGAGAATGATCGTGAAAGGGTAGCGCCGATAGATCGCCGCCTTGCCCTTGTCGAGCAATTCCTTCGCCCTTGCGGGATGGCACGGCATAAGCGGTTTCTTTTTCCGGTCCAGCACGAAGACCCGCTGCACTTCTCGTTCTCCGAAGAATGCCCCGTTACCGGGGCCTTTCCGCTCTCGCGGATGAAGTTCGCCTCGACAATGTTGGACGGGCTTTTCGCGTCCGGCACACCGATCTACACCCTCGATCTTTTAATGCCGGACGACAGAGCGGAGGACTGGCAACGCATCCTCCGGTGTCCTGGCCCGACCAACGTAGTTCGGCGTGTACGTACGTCGCCGAACTGAGTCTGGTCAACGCGGGCTTACGTCACGGAGTCTTCTCCTTTCCGCAAGCCCCGGACTTTAGTCCGGGGTGGTTGACATCTACTGCACCTCTGCTCTAGTAGTATACCGCATCGATTCGCTCGCCATGGGTGATTGGTTATTCCAATTCGCATTCCGCAACCCATATAATATCGGTATGGGATGGAAATGCTTCGTGATCGAGAAGTCCCTCTACATGCGTCGATCGCTTCGTCGCCACACATCGACCCCATGCGACAAAACGGCGGTGAAGCACCATGATACGACGATCGTCGTAGATGAGTATGTCCCAGCGCTCGGCCTGAGCGAGGGCGCATTCCTGGGAGACGCGGACGACGAGACGCCTGATCCGCGGTGGCCTCGATTCTGCCTCTGCGGATACCGGTTCCACCTGGAAGATCACTGGCAGGTGATCATGGACACCCTGTACGCAGGATTTCCGGACCGAAAGCTCTATTCCCTGCGTGACAATGACCTCCCGATCGGGGCGATGTGGGCATCCGACATGGTCGTTCACAAGGGGCCGGACGGAGCCGCCTGGTGCCTCCGACTTCCGGGAGGAATCGACTGGTCGGTCTACAGCCCGAGTTCGAACGGCGTGAAGTGGGACGTCCGTGGCGTCCCGCCGAGCATCACGGTCTCTCCGAGCATTCACATGCCTGGCGTGTTCCATGGATTCGTGATTAGCGGGGTTATCCAGGAAGATTGCGACGGCCGGAAGTTCGAAGGGATCCCCCGAACCGCGTAGTGGACCCGGCAGGGCTCGAACCTGCAATTTCCTCGATGTCACCGAGGCGTCCTGACCATTGGACGACGGGTCCGAACGGGACAGACCGTATCCCAGGTGCGCTAACCCCCAAGCCGCTGCCCCTGGAGTGCCTTGTCGATAGCGACGGCATCGGGGGGCGGGGGATCGTCGCCTCGCTATGTACCGGCCCGGATCGACCCCCCCCCGCTGTAGACCGCGGGAGGGACTGTACCGGCCAACTCGCGGGACTCACCCCATTCAGCACATCGGCCTGCCTACAGACCTCAGTATCCTATCGGATGGCTCCGCGCCCCCCGGCGCCGTCGCACTAAAGTATCGGGCTCCGCGGACTTGCACCGCGCCGTACCCGTTCCCGAAACGGGTGGGACGCTACCTTCCCTTGAGCCCGCTGGTATAATCGCCTCGATGGATGCCGACTGGATCCTCCACAGGAGCGGCCTGCCCTGGCTGAAGCTCGACATCGTCGTTCCGTATCGCGAGATCTTCGAGGAATCGATCCGAGTTCGCGACCGCTTCGTCACGCACCGCTACCGCGGGAAGAAGGCGAACTGGAGAGCGGTCTGCCTCCACGGGATCTCGGCCGAGAAGATCGACAGCCCGAGCGTGTACGGCTTTGCGTCGGAACGCGACGCTCCGTATCGATGGACCGACGTCGGGGAGTCGTGTCCGGCGACGAAGCGCTTTGTGGAAAGCCTCGGGTACGCATTCCTCTTCCGTGTCAGGTGGATGATCCTGGAGCCGGGCGCAGTCGTACCTCCGCACCGCGACTATCCGAAACCGTCCCTCAGCTACCTGAATGCGGCGATTCGCTACCCAAAAGGCTGCCGCTTCATCGTCCGCGGAGAGGACGTCCCGTTCGAGGACGGAATGGCGATCCTACTCGATGGATCTAACGAGCACTCGGTCCGGAACGACAGCGCGGAGGACCGCCTTCATCTCGTGATCCACGGAGATCTCGCAAGTCCGCAGTGGAAGGATCTCGTCGAGAGGAGCTACGCGTTATCGGGGCGACTGGATTTGAACCAGCGATCTTCTGTCCCCCAGACAGACGGGAATTCCAGGCTTCCCCACGCCCCGTCGATGTGAGCGCCCGGTTACGCTCCGGGTCCCCCTGGGCCACGGCCAGGTGCGCTACTATTACGCTACGCCCACCACGAGAAGTAAGTCCACCAGGGAAGAGTCGAACTTCCGTTGACCGGTTATCGGCCGGTTCGTCTACCGTTGACGTACTGGTGGAGGAACGGGGTGACCGGAATTGCACCGGCATCTGCTCCATGGCACGGAGCGATCCTGCTCTTGGACGACACCCCGAATGGCCGCCCCGCTGGGAATCGAACCCAGGCCCTCCGCTTCAAAGGCGGCTGCACTACCATTATGCGACAGGGCAACGAAATGGGCGCGGCAGGATTCGAACCTGCATCCCTCTCGGTTGACCGGGTTACGGCCGGTTGAGCACTTTGTCCCAGACCTGCTCAGCGCGCCCGCGGAAATGGACGGGAGGAGAATCGAACTCCCCGCACGCTGCGTGCAAGACAGCATCGCCACCTTGGTACATGCCCGCCCATAGTGGACTCGAAAGGATTCGAACCTTCGTCTGCCGATCGCGAACCGGCTGCTCTACCTATTGAGCTACGAGCCCTTATCCCTCTGCGTTCTACCCTCCGTCGTCGCGGAGTCAGCAGATCATCCCACCCGTCGATGGAAGCCCAGTGGTAGCGCACGAGGGGAGATTGGTGCCGCCCCCCGGAGTCGAACCGGGACCTGTCGCTTTTCAGACGACCGTCCAAAACCACCTAGACCAGAGCGGCGTGAAGTTCCTCTGCGGCGATCTCGATCGTGTCTCCGACCTTCCAAGGTTTGCTGTGGAAGCGGACGCGGATCGTCTTTATGTCGGAGAGATCGAAGAGCGTGTAGATGACCTCGGGAGAGATGAAGTCCGAGTGCGAGGCGCGTGGACCTGCCACTAACGCGACGACCCGATACTCCCGACTCATTAATCTATTGTACTGCCTCGCTGGGGTTCGAACCCAAACTTCCCGGGTCAGAGCCGGGCGGTCTTCCAGTTAGCCTACGAGGCAATGGCACCCCCGATGGGAGTCGCACCCACTTTCTTCGCCTTGACAAGGCGACGTCTCCACTGCTTCGACCTCGGGGGTACGGACAGGCCGTAGAGGACTCGCACCTCTGACTTCCGTTTTGGAGACGGATGCGTTTCTACTACGCCAACGGCCTATTTGGACCGGGCGAGGAGAGTTGAACTCCCGACTCGAACTTGGGAAGTTCGCGCGTTTCCGTTACGCCACGCCCGGGTGTTGCATGCGAGTGCGGGCGACCGGGCTCGAACCGGTACGACGACTTTGGAAAAGTCGCAGGCTGCCATTACCTCACGCCCGCAAGTCGGAGAGAGGCATCTGCATCCGGCAGACGCCTCCCTCCGTTTGTTTCTCTCGTTTCGACCCGATTGCCAAAAAGCTGTTCGACCCGTCCCGGCTACCGCCGATGGAGCGAATCGATCCCGGGAAACAAAAAAACCCGCGGCCGGTCTCCCCGGGCGCGGGTTCATCAAGTTTCGTTCTCTACTTCATCTTGTCACCCCGCACCCGGGCCTCGCGTGCCCGACCGAGTTATCCTCGTACAGGCGCGTACCGAGGATCACGGCGGACAAGGGCGCAAACGAGGCGGACCATGTCCGCTGGCCGGTACGTTCCGGTCGCTTGCTTCCTTGCCTCTGGCGGGTTACCTGCATCATCGTCACCGCTGAACCTACGCTACGATCCAGAGAAAGTCAAGCACAAAATTCGAACCGCTACGGAATCCTGTTCCCGGCCTCGTCGAACCACGGCCTCCTCTTCTCTCCCGAGTAGGCCCTGGCGAGCCCCTCCGTGAGCAGGATCTCCGCGGCCGATCTCCAGCCGTCGCCTTCCGGGAACTCGACGTCGGCGAGCCATCGGCCGTACTGGTCCTCGGATTCCTTGCGTGAGCCCGGCTTGTAGGTCCGAAGGATGACTTCCTTCCCGAGGATCAGAGACTCCATCCGCGCCTTCGCGCGCTGCGCGAGGGTGCGCTCGTGCTGATTCGAGGATCTGAGTTCGGGCGTGTCGATCCCGTTGATCCGGTAGGTATCGACGTCGTAGTCCTTCTTGCCGCGGTCGGTCAGTGCCGTGATCGTGTCTCCGTCTACGACGATCAGGACCTGTGCCCGATAGTGGAAGAGCTTCGGATGCGTAAGCGTAAACTTGATCATCGGATCCTCCTACAGTCGCGGCCTACGATGCCGACGCGAAAGTACGACGGCGATCACCAGAACTCCGCCGAGAAACACCGTCAGAGAGATCAGGAAGAGCAGAGGCTGGGTCACTTTCCCGCCTCTCCGCCTTCCGACCCGAGTTGTCTCGCGCGCCTCTTGATCTGGCCCTCTCCGATGCCTTCCGCAATCTTGGTCATGAACTCAGCCGCGTCGTCCAGTTCCTTACGGATCCCCTGGATTACTTCCTTGCTGTTAAGCAGCACCTCTCCGGCGACGTACCGTTCCAGGTCGTTCACGAGAGCGCCGATCTCCTCGTCGATCCTCCCCTTCGCGCAGCGGACGAACGCGGCCTTGACCGTCGCCTTCAACCACTCCCGATCGACGAACTTGTCTTTCCAGATCGGTGCCGGATCTCCGCCCATGGCTACAGCACCTCTTCTCTTTCTCTCTCGATCGCGTCTACTACCGTAGCCTTCAACCTATTGAGCGCCTCGGTGTGCTGCTCCACCATGCGTCGCCGCACGCGCTGGATCAAGTGACGTACGATTCGATCCGCAAGCTTGTTGGAGGCCCTCTCCACTTCCTTCTCTTCCCGTGTCGGATGGGCCAGAATCTCCCGGATCGCCTCCTGGACCTCGGGAAGAATCCAGCCGCGGTCGATCGCCTCGCTCAGCCAGGTGGTGTTCAACGTCCTATCCCTCGCGATGTGCCGTAGCATAAGCCATTGCACGTATCGTTGCAGATCTCATCGCGCGTTCCATGCTACCGCTCGGACTTCCCAGACCTGTCGATCCTTCGTCCCTCTATCCTCGCCTCGACCCAGCCCCGAGTCCAATCCGAAACTGGTCCGATCTCCTTTACGATCGATGTGCTATAGATCGCCCTTTCATTCTCGACCCAGGAGATCGACATCCCGATCACTTTTTCAGGCGCTACGACGTGCCCAAGCTCATCCGGAGTGATATCGACGAGTTGAAACTCGTGTCCCGGGACCAACCTGAAGAAGTACCCGATCCGGAACTTCGGGTTCGGGAATCCATGGAAGTCGTAGACCCGATCGCGACCAGCGGGGCGAACAATAAATACGATGTCTCCAGAGATCTGGTCGAAAACGATCTCCTCGCCTCGCTCCGTCACGATTCGCCAGAGCGAGGCGCCCCACCGTTTTTCCTTCGGGATCTTCTTCATGTCTCTCCGTAGACGGCATCTAGCCACTTCTCGACACGTTCCGGCGTAGGGCTGTACGCCCACATGATGAGGGCGATATGGCGACGCGTTGGTTCCCCGCCTTCCCAAAGCGGCTCTCCGCGCAGGTTAACCTGGGCCATGTGCCTCTTGATGAAGTTGTTTCTCTTCTCGGCCCAAGCATCCGGCACCCTGTCCGGATCTCCCCCGGACCTACGATAGACCGCAACGAACCCCCGCCCTGACCGCGCGACCTCGGAGACGCCCAAGTCTCGCGCGATCGGAACCGTGTCGTTGAGGATCGAAAGCGGAAGCCATCGGTATCGCACTCTATAGCGCTCCTTTCGGCGCACGAATCATGTAGTCGCTTCCGGGTTCTTCCGGCTTGAACCCGAACGTCTTGTACCAGCGGATCAGTTCTGCTCTCTTCATCTTTTTCCCACCGCCAGGCGTTGGGGCCATCGGCACCGCGTTGAGACTGAGCGTCACGCCGAGCCGATCCGCGCGATCGACGAGAACCTGCATCGCGGCTCTTCCCCCGCCTCTTGCGAGCGCACGGACCTGATCGATACTGACGTGGTTCGGCCCCCAGAACTGCGCAGCCAACGGCTTGAGGACTACCCCAGCTAATAAATCCTGCGATCGTTCATCGATCAGAAGCCCCTCGCGAGGATTCATAGGGTTCTCGTAGAATCCGTCGAGCAGTTCTTCCAGCAGTTCGTTCATCGGTTTTTCAGGTGCCTCCAGATCGCGTGAAGCGTGACCCCGGCGAAGAGGCTCGTACCTACCGCGGTCAGGATGTCCCGCACAGGTCCTTCCGAAAGAAAGAACCGCGTACCGATCATCAAGAGCGAGATCGAGCCTCCGACCGTTTCGATCGCCACGATAGCCGGGTTCGGAGCGGCTACCTCGGACAATGAGCTTGCCCTGCGCGGCAATTGCGACAGGTACACTACGCCCTCCTCTTCTTTCGTGGCGCGAGAAGCTTCTCCCATGAGGTACTGATCATCGCACCCGCTCCCCTTCGACCCAGACTTCCTCCGCAAGGTCGATCAGTACGCGGCCCGACACGACAAGCTCGCATTCCGACTCGCATCGCCTCATCGCTGCTATTGCCTGCCCTCCCCACTTCTCCATGTGCGCCTGGACCCGAGCAAGTTCCTCCGCGATAAGAGACTTTGCGTACCGCACCAGCTTCGTCGTTCTTTTTACGTTGCCTACGACCTCTCCGTAGACATCGAGGAGATCTCCAGAGCGCATTCGGGCGTCGAGTTCCGTCACGAGGCGCTCCGCGTCGAAGACGAAGCCGTTCATCAGAAGCGCGTTCCGTCCAGCCTGACTGAGCCGGTGCCATGCAGACTCGGAAGACACGAGATCGTAGGGCCATCCACCGACCGCGAAGAATACGAGATCCATGTCCCCGGCGATGAGATCCAGGCATTCGAACCTGGACCCCGTGTCGGCCCACACCTTGCCCATCCGAAGATCCTTCAGCTTCTCGTTGGCAAGCGCGCGAAGCGCCTTTCCGATCGGGCTGTCGCCGTAGTGCATTTGCAAGTTAAGAGAGCACGCCTCCGCGATCTCGCGCCGGTCCACCCGCTCAGACGCAGGCGTCAGGAAGCCCTGAGCGGCGATCGCCTGGACCGTCCTCTCTCCTCCCCGGACCCAGTGGTACGCCCCGATCATGCACCCCTCCTCGTTACGACGTAGTCGCCAAGGCCCATTCTCTCGACCAGTTCGTACAGGTAGGAGAAGAAGCGGGCGTACTCTTCGTCGGTCCAGAACTCGTCGGTGACGACCCGCAAAGGAAGGAAGAACCGGGCCTTGTACCCACGCCCGCGCGGGTCCCGCTTCCACGGGATCTGCCAGTCATACTCGACCTTCTGAATCAGATGCCAGATCGCGTCCATGACTCGCTTGCGCTCTTCGACGTCGATTCCCCATCGTTTCTCAGGCTTTCGTACCGTGACCGGAACGTTGAAAACGACATCGACGGAGACCGCCACGTCGTAATTCGGATTCCCGCGCCGGATCACGTCGATCCGGAATAGGCCCGGACTGACGCTATCCGCCACAGCCTGAATTCGTTCGCGCTGTTCCTCGGATCTCATCTCACTCCTACCAAACGGTACGCTTCCCAAGGCTCGTTACTGCGGAACCAGATCGCGCCTCACGCCAGTCTCGTCGATGCGGGCCGAAACATCGCTCAGGAAGGCAGCGACATCATCCTCTTCCATGTCGAGCGGCAGATAAAACTCCAGGAGATAGACTTCTCCGTCTCGGCCGCCGCCGACCGGTACTCTCCATTTTTTCTTTATCGCTCCTATCACTTCCTGCACGCCTCGCTGGACGATCCGGAATATACTAAGCTCCTTCTCAGGCACAAGCGTCATCCACTCCGCACCCCACCTTTTCTCCGCGTACTTCCTTTCAGCTATTGGTATCCTGAACCCGACCAAGACCCACAGCGTTCCTGGATCGCTTCGCGTCGGTTCGATAATATCGACAAGGAAGGTACGGGGAGAGACCCGATCGGCGACTGCCTGCATCCTGCGCAGATGCGCTTTCCAGTCGCTCACGGCGCTCTCCGTTTTTCCAACAGTTCGCTGGCCGCGATCTGGCCTCGCCTCAGACCCGCCCAAGCGATTTGTGTTTCAAGGTCTCCCAGAAACTGCACGATCTCGTCCCTCTCCATATTGAGCGACAGATTGAACCCCAGAATGTAGGCGTTCGTCATCCGGGTCGAGCCGACCGTTGCTGTCCAGTGCTTCTTGATCTCCCCGATCACTTTCTGCACGCCCCGATCGACGCGCTCCTTCTCATGCAGAAGCGCCATCCAGTCCGCCCCCCATCTCTTTTCGGCGTATTTCCTCTCGACTACTGGCGTCTTGAATCCGACCATTACCATCAACCTACCTGGTCTTCTAGGCATAGGCTCGGCAATATCGAGAAGGAACGTGTCCGGCGCGAACAGATCCGCCGCTTGCTGCATCATCCTCAGGTGTTCTACCCAGTCGTAGTCCCAGCCTTTCCAGGTCATACCCTCTCCCGAACGACATGGTTCATGAGGCCGAGACGCCTGATCTCTCGGATCACGTCGTTGAAGAAACGAACGAAGTCCGCCCCTTTCTTAACCCTGCTTCCCTTGAGATCTGGATCGAGCCTCCAGTACGCATCTCCATAGGCCATCGCCATGGCCTTCGGGTCCTGATCCGTCGCAACATCCCAGCGCTCAGCGATCGTTCGAGAGAGGACCTCGATCCGATCTGCGAGCGCCTCGAACGAATCCGGACCCCAGCCCTTTTCTCGCATACGTAGCGGGATCTGCGCAACATCGAAGCTCAGAACAACAGTGTAGATGAACCAGGTAGGTCCAAATGCTTGGACATGGATATCGAACATGCCAGGAGCGATCTCGTCCGCAACGCTTTGGACAGCATCTCCTCGGACTTTTGCCGCCCCGCAACCTCGCGCTGACCTCACGTTAACTCCCAAAAACAACGGTGGCAATTCGGTCCACGAGCGATTGCGTAGCTTCCGCTCGGATCTCCGCAAAACGAGACCCCAGGATCGGAATCCGGAACACGACCGATCCGACCAACTGCCCGGATCTACCGGGCCACGGTGCGACGACGTCGATCACGTACCATTGCGGAGCGATGCGGTCCGCGACCAACTGCATCCCTCTTGCGTGGCCTAGCCAGTCCTTTTTCCAGCCTTCCCAGACCATCATTTCCCCCGCGAACCTTGCCGAACAACGTGCTCCATCAGGTCGAGCCGTAGCGTCTCGTCCATGATATCTCTGAAGAAGCGTTCCATCTCCGCATCGTCCCAGTCCCCTCGGTCGATGAATTCCCAGCCCACGAGACCTACATCCGCAACGAGGCTTGGCTCGACATTCCAGCGATGCGCTATGTTTGTGGACAGGACTGTCATCCTTTTCGCAATGGCCTGAGCGGACTCCGGTCCCCATCTCTTCTCTCTGAAGCGTGCCGGAGTCCTCGATACGTCGAACCGCAGTGCGACGCTGTACAAGAAGCCAACTCTACGTTCTCTTTTATAAACAAACTCAGGATAGAGAACGTAGATCCTGAGCGCCCCAGGCGCGACGTTGTCAGACAGAGCTTGCACGGTGTCGGCCCTGATCTGCCCTGCCCAGCCGCTTCCTGTCGTCATACGCTTCCCATCGGAACGACGCGATCTATAAGGTCAAACCGGTCGATTTCTCGCACGATTGACCTGAAAAATCTGACCATCGTAGCGTCGTCGTAAATGGGTCCTGTGTTAGACTCTGAGAGTGTCCATACCACAGTTGCGAATCCAGACTCCGAATCGACTCCGGACGCGGAGCCTACTCCCCATTCGTCCTGTATCGACTCAGCCAGCGCCTCCATCCTCTCGACAACGGATCCAAAGGAGTCTCTTCCCCATTGCTTCTCACGCATGCGCGCCGGGACCTTCGGAAGATCGAACGTCAGGTGGATACGCGTGACGATGTCTTTCTTGGTCGTAAAGTACCCGTAGATCTTGAAGGTACCTGGCGCGACCCGATCCGCCAAAGACTGCACCCTAACGGCTCGCGCATGGGCTGCAAAGTCTCTTCCTGTGGTCACTCGATCTCGCTCCAGGGCACTACGTAGCGACCGAGTCCTCTGCGCTTGATAGACTCCTCGATAAGAGCGAGCAGAGCCGTCTTCTCGCTTTCGTCTACCGCTCCTTTTCTAGTCGCGTACAGCGCCCAGAGATCTTCACGCCCCGCGATCGGGCTGAGTTCCACCGCGTCAAGCCCCCCTTCCCGTAGTTGCTCCGCAAGCCCGCGAAGTTCCATGAAATCGTAGAACTCTTGTACGACATCGCAGCCCCACCTCTTCTCGACGAATCGTGCCGGGGTGCAGATGATGCGGAATGCGATCCCGATCGACAGGAACGCCTCGTGGATTGGTGTTCTCTCAGCTTCCACGATCCTGAAGACATCCTTGACTATGCGTTTCGGAATCTTCATTGGGGAGCCTCCGGCAACTCTCCGACGCGGATGAGGAGAGGCTGAAGTCCCGAGCGGACTATTCCGTTCCGGAACGAGATGAAGAAGTGTTGGTAGTACTGGAAGAATCGCTCCCTGTCTTCGGGATCCCAGTCCGGATAGTTCTCCATCGGAAGATAGGCCAGCGAGACCTGCAAAACCGTGTAATGGGGTTTGTCCGAAATCGGGTGAAGGACAGCGATGTCCCGAGGACCCCACGCTCTTCGGATCTCGTCCTTCAGCGACTGCAAGCCCTTCTCGGCCTTTGCCTTGATCTTCTTCAGGAACTCGAACTGCTGGCCCCATCTCTTTTCAAGCTCACGTACCGTAATGACCGGTACGCCGAAGGAAACTCCAACCAGGATCGCGGGCTTTCCCGACTGCTCTCTCTCTGGAGGAGAGACGTAGACGTGGAAGACGTGGTCGGCCACGCGATCCGCCGTTCGCTCAAGGTCTTCCTGAAGATCTTCCCAGTCGCTCATTCTGTGTACCAAAGAGGGGTCCTCTTCAGTGCCCGATACCGCCGCAGCGCACGATACGTTCCGATCGTTATTGGCCCTACTCCTCCGTCAACCTCGTGATCGAACTGGTCCGCCGTGATATCGACCACGCGACCATCGACCTCGACCCACCAGTGCCACGGGAAATAGGCATCGCCCGTCTCCCACGCTTCTTTCGGCGTTACTTCTGGATCCGGCTCGTCGATCTCGAACGTGCCCCCTACGATCGAAGCGCCGAAGCCAGCGTTCCGCAACTCGCGGTACAGTTCAAGTGACGCCTCATAGCACTGCGCGGTCGAACAGCCCTCGCGCTCGATCAGTCTTTTTCTGACCTGTCGGGCAATTTTCGTGACTTTCGCGGACGCGGAGGCCACGCTTCAGATCTCCTCGATGTCCAGCGTTTCGAGAACCCCGCTGCGGAGCCCACGCTCGTCTCCGGCCTTGGCGAGCGCGTCGAGAAGGACCAGCATGTCGTCTGGATTGAGGTCGATATCGACACGAGAACCGAGCATCTCCGGGTCTTCCATGAACCTCTCGACGGTCCCTCCGCCGAGTTGTTCCTCCATGAATCGCTCCACGTACTCACGCGGACTCGCGAGAGAGATCGCGTAGAGCACCGCACGGACATCGCTGGACACCAACTGCATGTTGTAGAGTTCCGGTAATCGGTTACGGATCACCCGCTTCGGCGCCGTACCCCAGGAGTAGGTCACTCGTTTCCGCATCAGCACTCCACGAGACCCATGTTCAGCAGGGCCTCCTCCAGGTCTTCCTTGAGGACTACGATCCTCTCCGTACGCTTCGCACCACCGAGCGCTCCGAGGACCTTCTTCACCGCGGTCAGAACCTCTTCGCGCGCAGGTTCGTGGAAGTCGTCCGCTCTTTCCTTCCCGCGCTCGTACGCCTCTCCTTGGGAGTAGTAGAACGACAGGAACCAGCGGAGCATCTGCTCTTTCTCCCAGCCAAAAACGCTCGCGAGAAAGAGGCCAGCCTGGAAATCGTCGTAGACCTCGTGCATGTGCCGCGGAAGCGTATCGGCGGCAGGTCCCCATGCTGGATCTTCTCCATCCGGAGCCTCGGACCGCACGATCTGGACCGCGGGTCCTCCAACGTACGGATGCTCCTGCGCATAGAGCATGACCGCGTCGATAGGATCGATCCAAAGGCCGAGCATTCCGGCGCGCTGCGGGTAGACCTGCTCCCAGAAGGCCGACCCGCCGCACCTGCTCCAGACGTGGAAGTAGTCTCGTAGCGCCATATCACCACCACTGAGCCGCGTGCTCGAAGAACTCTTCCGTGCCCATGTTCTCGACTTCTGCATAATCGTCGCCTTGAAAGAAGACTTCACCTACTGGCTTGCGTAGTTGGATCGCCTCCCGACCCCTAAAAACGTACCCTTCGACGATTCTACCCTTACCCGGCACGAAACGCTCCGCCCCGCGATATCCAAGACGCGGATTCACACTTGCGATCAGGAGAGCGACCTCGTCCGGATCCGATCGATCGACCTCGTACGAGACGTAATCACTGCTTCCTGCCGAGATCGCAAAGAAATGGCTTCCCCACTGGACCGCGCGAGATGAGTCGAGGTGCTCCTTCAGCCCAATCTGAAAGAAGATAGGTTTGGGATAACCCGGCCAGCGTTTCTCTTCCGGAATCCTTCTCATCTCTACACCGTCGCGATCTCCTGGACGATCCTGCGCGCCGTGGCGAGTCGAGTCTCGGCAACCGTCACGACGAACGGCATATCGACCTCTTCGACGCGGCTCATCGCGGGCTCAAGGCCCAGGTACGCCAGCTTGTTGAAGACCTCGACGGCCAGGGCCTCGGCTTTCGTCTTGAGCGCGATCGCCCTGCGCTCTTTCTTCTTCTCGGAGATCCAGACCCCGAGGCCGATCCCAAGGCCAGCCCCGATCACGAGCGGGATGAACATGATGCTCCTCTACGAAAAGCGGTCAATGAGTGCCTTCAACAAGCAGCCTTCGGCGTTCTTCACCTCGCATCGTCAAGAAGCCTCGGAAGCGTTTTCAGGAGGGCGATCAGAGCCTCGTTGTCGGGCGGGAAGCCTCCCTTGGACAACCACTTTACGATGTCATGGATCCCTTCTTTCGCCTCATCGAAGTCCCCGTCTTCGCGAATCGTGTTCGCGAGCCAGTAGAACGCCTGGGTTGGATCCATGCCTATCTCCTCCTTATCGACGTGATCCCCATCGCTTCTCGGATGGAATCCCCGTCGCGATCTGTTGATCGGCCTCGACGTAGCTGTCCGCTACGATCTCCTCGATCACGTCCTCAATATCGGCTGGAAGCCTCGCTTCGTCTCCGAGCCAGTGGTCCAGATCCTTACCCTCCCTGGTTTCTCGCGCTTCTCCTGAATGGACGAGCCGCACGATTCGACGCAACTCCTTTATGCTTAGCCTCTTCTTGCCTCTTAGGTCCACAAGGTAAAGAAGCACCGGGTTATGCACCCCAGGTCGATCGTATTCCACCGCGACGATGTCTTCGGGTAACGACTCATTCAGCTTCCTGACCAGAATATCCCGCGCAAGACGGTCACGGGTCGTTGCCGAGTTCCCGTCATCGAACCCGTACTTGTCGTTGAAGTCCCACCATTTCCCCTGCGCCATTCGACACTTCCTACAGAAGATCGCTCTGCGGTATGTAAACGGGCAGGCCCGTCGCTTCAAACTCCTGCTCCTGTTCTTCGACCAGTTGCCCGCCGAACTTCCTCGCGTACGCCTGAGCCGCCTCCCAACTTGTGAACGGACCCTTGATCTCTTTCCGGCCCGTCGCCGTGTCGCGGTACGTGACGTAGTACGGGATCTGGTACGGCCCGAGGAAGGCAGGGGACCCGGTCGGAGTTTTCGTCGTGAGATACCGGGCCGGATCGACCCAGATGCCCATCGCGCGAGCGTCATCCTCCGGCCTGAGGCAGCCCTTCGACTTCCCCCACATCCAGGCGTCCTGGTATCGACGCGGAAGTCTCGGCTCGCAGATGAGCCCGGTATCAGGATCGATGAAAGCTCCCAGTACGGGGAGGATGGACGGAGTCGGGTTGCACCGGATGTCCTTGATCTCGATCACGGTTGGAAACGACTTCAGAACGGTCGCCATCTTGTGAATCGCCGCCACGTCGAGGCGAAGGAAGAGCCCGCCTTCAGGGTCGCATTCCACCGTTCCGCCGTTGGCAGGAACGATCCATCCTTCGCTGTTCAGGTACATGGTCTCTCCTTTACGAGGGGAGGTATTCGAGCGTCCCGGTAGCCTGGATCGCGCCACCTCCGGCCGCGGATCCATCGACGTGGAAGCTCGCGAGATCGGCCGCCGCGACTGCGACCGGAACATCGACCTCGACTCAGCCGGAAGACGCGACCCGTTCCCATCGGCACGGGCCTGGGTGCCACTCCTGGGGCGCCGAGTCCTCGCCGATGTACACCTAGACCTCCTCGGCGAACCCAAAGGAGCGAATAGAGAGCGCTTTTCCGTCCGGAGCTTCCGCGTGATCTCCGACCACGATCGGCTCCGTGGCGTTCACCACCCCACCCGAGAAGATCGGGTAGTTGTCCGGGTAGTAGTACTGGTCCGGCGGGCACCAGAAGAAGTACTCACCATCGGCCGTCTCGATCCAGTAGCAGTCGTCGTACCACGGCTCGACGATCCAGCCCGCGTTGATCAGGTACGGGAAGAGATCGACGCTGACGATGTGGTGCCGATGCCTCGGACGACCCCAGCGGTGCCGCCAGTCGCCACGACGCGGATGACCGGGCCAGCGGCTCCGATCCGCTCCACGCGGAAAACCGCGCCCGGGGAGCCCAGGCATCCGACCCGGACGACCGCCCGCGGGACCTCCAGGCCCGGGACGCCGACCCGGACCACGAGGCGCGACCGGGACCGCGGGAGGACGCGCGCCACCGGGCCGCGGCGCTCCACCGGCTCGACCTCCACCACCAGGACGTCCGCCGCCTCCAGCGGGACGACCCCCACCGCCACCACCGCCCGGACGCCCTCCTCCACCGCCAGGTCCTCGTCCTAGATACATATTGCCTCCATTCGAGAATGTTCAGCGTCGAGTAGACTGGGCAACGATCTGCCCAGTGCTAAGGTCCACCACATGCCACCAGTCGCGATCTCCTCCCTTGACGTTCGCAGCCCCGATCAGGGCTTCTCGCTCCGTTTCAAACGCGCCCTGGAAGTCGTACCATCCTCCCGATGGGTAGTAATCGGAGCCTGCGAAAGGAGGTACCGGAAGTTGTTCTCCCTCATGTCGGCCTCGACCAGACTCCAACGGAGCGGAACACGTAGAGGTAAGGATCGGCCCACTCCTTCCGGAAGAGGCCGCCACTCGACGTCGGGAGGCTGGAGATCCAGCGAACGAACTCCCGCTTGAACTCCTCGATGTCCCGCAGCCGGTCCACCATCACCTCGACGAAGGTCCGAGCCGTCCCGCCCCGAAGCGCCCTGAACCCTACCGTTCCCCGCGGCGCTGCTCCTTGATGCGAGAGATGACCCTGGAGCCATCCCGCGATCCGACCGACCGGAGCATTCGGCGCTTCGTTCAGGTACATAGCTACGATACTCTCCTCAAGATCGGATCCACTTTCCTTCCGCCGACCCACCGGATCAGCGCGGCGACACCGAACCCCACGATCCCGAGACCGAGCGCGTATCCGGCCGCTCCGAGCGCGGAACTGATGAACGCTTCCTTCCGTCGCTCTCCCGCCGTCAACTGGAGATGCATCGTCTCCTTCAGAGCCGCTTTCGCGATCTCGCGCTCGTCGTCCTCCGTAAGCTCGATGCTCGTCCCCATCGGAGTCACGAGCGTCGCGAATCCGCCCGGCTTCGGCACGAGACTGTAGCTTTGCGAAAGCCCGACCGCGGTCGCCGTCCCGCTAAGATACATGCGCCTTCCCCTTCTTCTTTTTCGAGAGCGCGATCGCGAGGACGATTCCTCCCACGACAACGCCCCCTCCGACCAGAAGGACCGGCGTCCAAGGGAACGGAGCCCTCGGCTCCGGCGTCCACTCCTTCACGGACGGGACTCTCGCAAGGATCCACCGCTGGAACGTCGCGAGAGCCTCGTCCGGCACGCTCAAGACCTTGTAGATCTCCTTCTCGACCTCTTGCGATTCCTTCATGAGCCGCATCGTGAGCGAAAGACCGACCAGCTTGCCCACGATGCTGTTGACCGCACCGATCATCGCCGGAGCGGCCGATAGCCCGATCAGGAGCCCAAGCGCCTTGAAGGCGTATCCTACGATCTTCCCTTCGCGCGCCTCGCTCTTCAAGTGCTCTTCCTGCTTCTTCAGGTAACGCTGGAACTCCGCCTCGAAGTGCCGCGCGAGAGCGTCCGGGTTGTTCTGGAGGAACTGCGCGACGTCCCGTTCGATCTCCTCGCGAGACCGCGGGAAGTAGTCCGACATCGTTAGCTCAGGATCGAAGTAGCGGTACTCCTGGTAGAACGCGGGCGGGAACGGAGCCTCCTTGCCGTGCGTTTTCCGTTCCGTCGTCAGGCCCTGGAAGAACTCGTGCGGCCACGGGATCGAGAGATGAACCTCCTGAAGCATCCGCACGTTCCGGATCGCGGCGGCGATCCGTTCGGCCGGGATCGACCGATCGACCGCCCAGTTCACGTACGCGCCGAGAAACCCTCTCCACTCGATCGGGAGAGGATCGTCCGGGAAGGGAGGAAGCTCCTGCCCGATCCGGAAGTACTTGATCCCTCCGACGCTCGGCACCGGCCAGCTTTGCGTCCGAACTCCGCTCTTGTATTCCTTCAGGATCTTCTCCGCGCCGACCACGTATTCGAACCGCTGAGGCGTGTCCTGCCCGGACGCTGCGGCTTCGTACCACTTCCGAACGGGCCACCAGTCCCGGATCCTCTCGATGTTTCCCGCCACGTCGCCGCGGATCAACTGCGGACCGGGCGGAGCAACCGCCTCCTTCAGGTAGCAGCCCCCGCTCTGCGCCGGAGAGCCCGGGTTGACCAGCCTGTACTCTTCCGCCGGAGAGCACGCGGGAGGAACGAAGCACTTCTTCGCGAGCGGATCGTAGATCTGACCCTGCGGACAATCCGCCTGACTTGCCGGAGCCTGCGTCGTGGTCGTCGTGGTAGGGCTCGGCGTGTAGGTGATGGTCGGAATCGGACCGGAGACCTGGATACCTACCGTGCCGGTCGGTCCGGTGTAGGTATAGGGAGACATGATCTGCCCAAGCCTACCCTTAGACCCGACTCCCGACAAGGCTCCGCTCGATACGTACATCTGCTCCGATCGCTCCTTTACGCTTTTCCCGCGCCCGTAACGCTCCCGCACTTGACGCAGGTCGAGAACAGCATCCCCTTGTACGCCTCGACCTCGCTCTCCCACGGAGCGCCCCACTCGTGGGGTCATGTGCGCGGATTCGGTTTTCCCTTCTTGATCCTCTTGAGTTCGCCCTCGGCGGCTTTCCGCGCCTCGCCCTCCACATAGCTGAGATCTCCGATGAAACCCCAGCAGGAGTCGATAACCTCGCCCTCCGTCACTTCCCCCGTCTCCGGATCTTCCTTGTCCCCCTCACGGACCTCGTATCCGTAGACTTGACCGCTCAGGTAGAGGTCGTACGTCTCGACATCCGAGACAAGGGTCCTCTCCGCATCTTCCAGCGCCTTCTTCACTTCCGGGCCGAACCAGCGCTTCCCGGCGTACTTTCCGTGAAGCTTCTCCGGCAGAACTACGCCGAACTCCTTCTCCACGTCCGCACGCGTCGCATAGGTGAACCCGACTCGACCGCTGTCCCACTCCGCATGTTGCGCGCGGCCCATGAAGCTGCCAGTGCTGATTCGGAGGCCGCTGTGGTCGTAGAGCCAGAGCGGCAGGATGACCGCGGCATCGTGGTTCTCGATGAGGTCTTTTTCAAGCTCCCGCCAGGAACCGTAGTTACTCGACTTGAAGTCGGTCTTGTCGCCGAGGTTGTACCGCTTGTGGAACGCGACCATCGTTCCGAAGTTGTCGTATTCCTCCCGCGGATTGATCGGATCTTCATCGTAGTAGATCGTGACCGTCAGGTCTCCGACCTTGAAGCTCTTTACCTCGTCCACGCTATTCCTCCTCTGGGAATCCGAAGTCCACGCCGAACATGGACCCTCCGTTCGGAATGTGGACGACACCCATCGACCGCTTCATCCCGTAGCCGTACCGCGGCGTCTGCTCGAACGGGCTCGTCGCGACCTGCGGGAACTGCGGAAAATCCACGCTCTCCGGCTGCTCGAAAATGACCGGCTCCGGGCCTACCATCTCCTCCGTCTCGAACGGACTCATCATATCGGTGTCGAAAAGCGTCTCGACAGGATTGGGCCGTAGCCGCGAGCCCGCGCCGGGCAAATGACCAAGGTCGTTGACGTACATGCTACCGAGGCCCCCTGCGCCGTTCGTCGTGGATCTCGAACCACTGGAAGATTTCCGGGACGGGGAAGAACGGCGTCTTCCGTCTCGGACCGGTCGAAATGAAGATGACCGGCAGATCCTCCTGCTGGTCGATCCAGCGGTACACGGTCTGCACCGCGACACCGCATCGGTTCGCAACCTCGGCCGCGGTGATGGACCGGCTTAGGATTTCCTCGATTATGCGCTGGTCGGTCAGATAGCTCACGTATTTTCCCTAACGAATATTTACTCGAACCGGACCGGGGCTTCAGCGCCCGAGACGACGTCGGAGAGATTGGCCCAGGCACCGACGTCGAATCCCTGCGGATCCAGCATCCAAAGCTGAGGCTCTTTGCCCGGCCCCCAGAAGATCGAGTGAGCCCTCCACTCTTGACCTTTCTTCGTTTTCCCCAGCGTGGATCCGTTTCGGATATTGACCACGATACTGCCCCCGCGAGCCAGCGTCACGATGTCGCGTCTCGTCTCGATCATGCCGCTCGTACCGGCCTTTGCCACGGAACCCCCTTTGGGTTAATTGTAAACAAATTCTCAGTTTCGGAGAAGAAGAAATGATCCTCTTCTTGGGAGATCCCGTGCCTACTCGCCGTCGTCCGCAGGACCGTCCGTGTCGTCGTCGCAGAAGCCGAACTCGACGCCGGAGATCGCCTCTCCGAGGGCGTTCACGTCGCGGATCCCGTTCTCCTCGACGCACTTTAGGCGCTTGACTGCACCTTCCGTGGTCTCGTATTCGACCCTGTACTCCGAGCGTTCCTTCGGAGGGAGAGCGCCCTCCTGCGCTCCATGCCAGAGCCACCACTCGGGGCTGCCTGGAGTGATCCACTTAGGAGGAGTCGCACCTTTCGGAGCCCTCAGAGCACGAGGATCGGTCGTGGGGACCCAAGACTGAGCCTTAAGGTCCCAAACCGTCCAGGTTGTCGGCGCGTCTTTGACCAAGGTCTTCCGCTCGCTTTTCCAGCGCCTGCCGAACAATTTCCACTCCATACGCTCGATATTGTCGGGGCCGATCGTGGAGCGGAGCTTACCGGCCTCTTCTACCGCCTTGCGGACCGCGTCTTCTTGGGGCGTCCATGTGACGTGCCCTTCCTCGGCCGGAGGAACCGCGTACGGTCCTTCGTCATCGGGAGGGAACTGGTCCCATGGCTGCCCTTCGCCCTCGGGAGCCCTCCCTCGGGGAGGTTTCTCCGGCTTCGGCTTCCTTCCGGCAGGAGGCAGCGGCTTCCCAGGCTTCCCCTGTCCAGGGAACTCCTCGACCGGGATCTCCATGCCAGGGTAGTCCATCGGCAGCTTTGCGTCGGGGAACTTCTCGGCTCCACCACCGGGCTTCGACTTGTCGGACGGAGCAGAAGGTCCGGGAGGGGGCGGGAAGTCGAACCGCAGCGGACCGGATTTCGGCGGCCTCAGCCCCGCACCGGACGTCTCTTCTTTCTCGGTCGGAAGAAGACCCTCCTCGTCGAATTGCATCCACGGAGGAGGCTCGACGGCGGGTTCGAACGGGAGCTTGGGCTCGCCGGGACGCTTCCAGGGAACGGGCTCGGCGCCAGACGGAGGCTTGGGTTTTCTAGGCGTCAGAGCTTCCCCTGCTCGCCGCGCAGGAAGCCCCTCCTCCGGGAATTCCTCCCACGGCTCGGCTTCCTTCTTCGATGGGACCCCGACCACAGCTTTGAACTGCGTCGTAGGATAGAGCGTCGTGAGAGCGACGTGCTGATCGGTCCGCGGCAGGTAGCGAACGGTGACCGTGTCCCGCGGATGGATCGTGAAGGTCACGGGCTTCCCCACCTTCATATCCTCGCGCAGCCGGTTCGCGATGCTCGCGAACAACATCGCGAGCGCTGTGTACCGGTCCTGCGTCTCCTTGACCTTCGAACGTCGGGCAGCGGAGGCCCACCAGCTTTCGAGATACTCGAAATGCTTCTTCAGCGCTTCCTGGACGTCCGGATCGAGCGTGAAGGCGCCGACCGGGACTCCGTACGCGCGCTGCCGGAGGCGGATCGACATCGCGAAGATCTGCACGGCCCAGCGGATCAGGTTCGCGCGGTTCGTCGGATCCTTCTCCTTCTTCGACTCTTCCTCCAGTCGGTACGCTTCCTTCTCCAGTTCGTCCGCCTCGGAGAGCAGGCCCTCCGCGGCCTTAGTGAGCTTCGGGGGCTGAGGAGCCGGGCTGGTCGGAGTAACCGTCGCGTAGGACATCTTCTCGGCGCGGTCCGCGCGCTCGAAGAGTTCATTCGCAACCGTTTCGAGCTTGAGCGCGCTCGTCCGGCACATCTCGCTGAGCACGGGGTTCGCTGCCTTGAACTTCGCCGCGAGCTTGCGCAGATCCTGAGCCTGCTGCTGGTATCGAGCGCCCGCCTCCTGGTACTCCTCGGACGTCCTCGGCGTCTTCGGAGGCGTGTACGACGTCAGCGCCAGCGAGATGAGTTCCGTTTCGATCGGGGGATGGGCGGGCGCGGGAGATTTGTCGAACTGCCACTCAGGCTCAGCCAGTACGTTCCCTGTCAGAATCGCGTCAGGGTCCTCAGAAACTGTACCTGACCGGTTAACCTCAACGACGTTTCCCTCGACGACCTCCTCAGGCCCCGAGGGCACTCGCCCGCCGCCGGTTCGCGAAGGCGCTCCGAGCCCTTCCCTACCAAGGTACATTCTGCCTCCCGAGTCAGATGTGAATATTTTAACAGAAAAGATTGGAAAAGTGATCTGTTTCTTGGATTGGAGTTAACTTCCGCTAGGGAATCATTTGGACGAACGGACTCCCATTTCGACGCGTACCTGCCTGAGCTTGTCCTCTGCCCTCGTCCTTGTCTCGGCAGATCCCGCAAACGCAATCGCGCTTTCAAGGTCCTTCTCAGCCCCAATGAGGTCATCAAGGTTAATCTTCGACAGCGCCCTATTGTAGTAGGCGTCGCTGTTCTGAGGCTGGATCCCAACCACGCGATCCATGTCTGCGACCGCCTTTTCGAATCGGCCTAGATTGAAGAAGGCGTTTGCTCGATTGAAGTAGGCCATCGCGAGAGTTGGGTCCTTCTCCACGCTCTTCCCGCAGGACTCTACACAGCCTTCGAACCTCTTCAGCTTGAACTGTACGTACGCAAGATTATTCCACGCTGTCGCGCTTGGAAACAGTTGGACCGTGCGTTCGAAGTCGCACAGGGCTTCTACGAATCTACCTTGCCTGCTACGCGCCATCCCTCGCAGTTCATATCCGGAGCTTTCCATTTGGGACAGCATGATAGCTTCAGTCGCATCTCGGTCTGCCGCGTCGTAGTCCTTACTACGGAAATAGGCTTGACTGCGTCTACAGTACGCGACGTGCAGAGGCTTGACCCCGATGGAAGAGTCCAGCAGCTTGATGGCTCCTTCTGTATTTCCTTGGTTCAGCAAGTCATCCGCTTCTCTTACGAGCCTCAGGGCCTCTTCCGTAGCTCGCCTTTTCCTCGCCTCTTGCAGTTCCGATTCCACACGGCTCGCCTCCGCCTCCATCCTGTCAATCTCCGCCTGCCGCTTCTCCGCGCGCTCCTTCATCCACCGCTGCCCGAAGAACGCCCCAACCATGCCGCACAGGAGCAGCCCGGCCAACCCGACCCCGAAGAGCGCCTTCTTCCGAAGGATCGTCTTCCTCGCGCGGTAGAGCATCGAGGGCGGGTGCGCCGCGATCGGCTCGTGCTTCAACCACCGCCCCAGGTCGTTCGCAAGATCCATCGCGGTCCGGTAGCGCCGCCTCGAATCCTTCTCCAGGCATTTCAGGACGATCGTGTTCAGGTCCTCATCGACCCGATGCGAGACCTGCCGAGGCGGTACCGCCTCGGTCTCCACGATCTTCCGGAGCAGGACCATCACGTCCTTGTGCCGGAACGGAGCGTGCTTCGTCAGCAGGTGGTAGAGCGTGACGCCCAGGCTATAGATGTCGGTCAGACCGGTCAGTCTCCGCTCCCCCGTCGCCTGCTCCGGGCTCATGTAGAGAGGCGTCCCAACCACCGTCCCGGTAGAGGAAAGCGCCGACTCCGCATTCATCGCCTTCGCAAGCCCGAAGTCCATCACGAAGACCCGAGCCGGACCCTTCTCGGCCGGGACGACCATGATGTTCTCAGGCTTGATGTCCCGGTGAACGATCCCGCACTCATGCGCGTAGTGGAGCGCGAGGGCGGACTGCCGAATCCACTCCACGATCGTCCGGACATCGTGGTTCGAGTCGAGAGTCCGGCCCGGGACGAACTGCATCGCGATGTAGTTGTCGTGGGCTTCGTAGATCGCCGCGATGTTCGGATGGGAGAGCCTGGCCGCAGTCTCCGCCTCACGCTTGAACCGGCCCCGCTCCGCGGCGTCCGTCCCCTTCAGGAACTTCAGGGCGACCCAGCGCTTGAGTTCGGTGTCCCAAGCCTTCCAGACCTCGCCCATGCCCCCTTCGCCGAGCTTCTGGGTCTTGAGGTACTTCCCGACCCGCTCGCCGGTCAGAGGCTCTTTCGACTTCGACGTCATAGCGCTGCCCATTCCCACAAATGTTAACATATGTTGCGGGTGGCGTCAAGGGAATTATACCCTACCGCGGACTGTTGTTGCTCTTCTTCCGTGTAAAGAGCCATGTGAAGAAGGCGATGGAGAGGACCCCGGCGCAGACCAAGATGTACCGAATCCAGAAGTCGTCCATAAGGACATCGCCTAACGCAGGTCGAATAGGTACAGCACGGTGCCCCACCCTGTCGGCAGCATGTTCGGAGGAAACTCAAGCTTCTTCCCGTACTCGATCGCGACACTCAGGAAGTGGCGAGCGTGAAAATAGGCTTCCAGCATAGGACGCGTTGTCTCCAGCCACTTTCTATTGTGCGACATCTCGAACTTCTTCCCGGTGCCCTGACTGACGATCTCCATGAACCACTTGTTCAGCGGCCGGTCCGGTAGGAGAGAGGAAAGAGCCTGAACGATCTTCAAGGTCCGCGATTGGATCCCGTATACCTTGTAGCTCTGGTGATAGAAGCGGTAGACCGCCTCCCGGCCTCCCCATTCGTGGTCGCACTCGGCAAGGAGAGTCTCCAGAATCGGCAACGACGCCTTGAGGTTCGAGAAGAGTTCCTTTACCTCTGCTCGATCGTCCTCGGATGGATTCGACCGCAACGATTCGGTGACGTTGACCATGTTTGTTACCGCACTCGATTCAGGGGAGTCCCGGAGAGGAAGCTCATGAAGTTATAGAGGTCGTCCTTGCGGAGGAGGGCGTACTCCGGATCCGCACCGGACAACCCGAAAGCTTGCCCGCCCCCCGACGCCTTGAGATCCTGGTACATCTCGTCGGTCTCTTCCATTGCCACCGCGACAAGGGATTGGATCCTACGGACGTCCACCGGGTCCAAAATGTCAAGGAGCCCGTTCTCTCTCAGCATGAGAAGCGTGAGACCGATCGCCACGGTGTCTCCAAAGGCGCGGTAAGCATAAAATCTCCCCTTATCGTCGTCTGATCGGCGAGCGTTGTCACGCTTGGTTCGCGCTCTCCCGAGAGCGGATTCAAGCGTGCTTACCAGCCAGTCTCCGTCTTGGCTCATAACCTTCAGAAAGTGGGCGCTTTCAGCGCACTACCCATCCCCTACGAGACCCGAACCCTGTAAACTCCGACCTCTTGGGGGACCGACTCACCCGAAGACTTCATTGCATCTACCGTAGTTCTAATCGCGCACCGAGCGTTTCGGAGAGCCTTAACCTTCGTTTTGCCCAAGGCGAAACAGCCAGGCAGGGCGGGGACAGACACGTTGTAGACCCTCCCCTTCGGATCCCACTTCAGGGCTACAGTGAACTTCATCACTCCTCGCTCTCAGACTCGGCCTGTCTGACAACAGCTACGAATTTCTTCACCATGCCTGGAGCGTTCTCGGAAAGCCAGCGTTCGATCGCGGTAGCGTCGATTCCGGCCTTCACGAGTTCCACGACGTCCGTCCTGTCTTTCGAGCGCGGTGATTTCAGTTTCAGGTAGATAAGAGCTTCGACCGGGGCGATAGGGATTCCCTCTCGAACAATCGGGCGATCCACTGCCGGAACAAGGAATGGCTCGTTGGCAGTCATCGAGATGGAATCGATAGGCACCTCACCGTAGGAGATTGGAACTCCGGGGGCAAGAGTCACGAATCCTCCCCCATGGACGATGAATGCCTCGTCGCCTACGAGGAAGTCAACGTCCTTGCTCCACCGAGGCCATCCGTAGGCTCCAACCGCCAGACCACCTACCAAGGCGTGCCTGACTCCAGCCGCCGTGAGTTGCGCCGACGCCTTCTCCATCGCCTCAAGGATTCTCGGGTGGATCGTCCCCTCAAGCAACGATAGATCGGGATACTCTGAAGCCACTCGGAATCTCCTTGAAGCGAACTGTCGCATGCACGCCCTCTACACAATTGTTAACATCTGTCGTGCGTTGGGTCAAGGGCCAATTACCGGGGAAGGTCTGACTAGGAAGAGGTTATACCCTCCCCAGTGCTTCAGGAATTCTCCCACCCTGACCCACTCCTCAGGAACAGCCGGGCTCGTCGTGGAGGAGTTCGAGATCAGAAGTTCCGTCCGGAGCGTTGCGCCAAGCCTCTTTCCTTCTCGGATAATCTCCTCCTCAACGACACGGGCTCCCGCGATCAGTACCCAGTGGTCGGGACACTCCAGAGGCCCATTCTTCTGGTGAACGACAGGAGCGACTCCGTAGTAGCCAGCGTCAATCGCCATCCGCACGTACTGGAACCACTCCAGGGAGATCTCCCAGGCCGGGGCGCCGAAGAACGAGGAGGACTTCCAGGGAACCCACCAGGGGATGTCCGTGACGAGTCGGTCGATCGCACCCGCGGATAGGAGCTTCTCCAGCGCGTCGTACATCTCCGGTCCGGCGAAGCTGTCTTTCGCCGGATCTTTCCCGAGCGAGGCGTAGATGGACTGGACGTCGCAACCCAAGAGGCCGCCCAGGACGCACGGCCCGCAGTCTCCGCCAGGATGAAGGAAAGGAACGGGCTGAGCCGCGACCCGCCTCGGAAGGACGACACTGCCGGTCCGCATCTCTAGCTGCGCTCCGTGTGCCAGAGCAGCGTTTCGTAGAGTTTGTCGCCGAGGATCCGTCCCAGGGATTCGGACTGACGCTTCACGCCTCGGAACGTCTTCTGGGCTTCCTTCATGTCCTCGAACCCGTACTCGGCCACCCAGTCGTCGAGATCCGGATAATTTTCGTAGGAAACCGCATCCATTGCGACCGTGTCCAGGACCTCCTCCACGGTCGGAGGCGCTCCCTTATGCCCGATCCCCTTCGAGTATGTGACGGTCATCCTTCCGTCCGGACCGATCAGCGTGACCTTGTAGTGGTCCGCTTGCTCCCAGCCAGGTCGATGACCGAAGTATTCCTTCCAGGCCATCCGCACGCCGGACCTCTTGATGAAGTCGGCGAGGCTCATCGCGGTGGTCATCTCCCGTTCCTTTCTCTAAACGTGCCGAGTGAGATTAGCGAAGATCCGCGGGAACGCCTCCCGCAGCTTCTCGGCCTGCTCGTGGTGGTTCGCGTCCTCCAAGGCTTCGTGGGCCGCCGCCAGGATCGCGCCGCTCCTGCCGTCGTGGTAAGACCCGAGAACAAGACCCGACGCGAGGATGTCGTAGATCAGAGGGTCTCTCTCCACGACCTCCGTATGGTACGAGCGAAGACGGTTGTTGACGAGAACCTCCATGATGTACCGACCCATCTCGATCGGGTTTTCTTCGACCGCCTTCCCGACCTTCTCGATCAGCGACTTCTCTCGCGGTGTCATCGTGCTTCTCCCTTATTTCTGTTTCGGTTCAGGAATCTCGTCATCTGGTGCGAACCACCGCTTCGCACCCATCCGAGTACTCGCTTCGTAGATTTCGATCCGCCTCTCCCGCGGAAGCTCGTCCCACTCCAGCCACTCATCATCCTCACCTGGATAGAGAACATCTCCCTCGAACTTCCATCCGTAGATGTACCCCTGCGACGCGATTACTCCGCTCGCACCGACCGGATTGAAAACCCGGCCAGATTCCTCGACCAAATACCTCCACTCCGTTCCGAGCGTGGTCGGATCGAAACCGCCACTGTACAGGTCCTCAAGCCGCTCCACCGTCAGCCACCCATACTCCGGCTTCAATGGGCGGACCGTGTTCTTCGTGATCTTGAAGTACTTGGTCTTCGTCACCATTATGAGACCCACCCGTAATGTCGCAGTTCTCTCCTTACGATATCGCTCAGCCTGTTCGGCCTCAGATCCTGGATGCCAAACTCGAAGTAAAGCATCTGGGGTAGGTGCGTTTCGATTCCTGCTCTCTTACCGTCCTCGGTCAACAGGAAATCCTCGATGATCGCCAGCGTCTTCCGATCGCGCGCGTCGTAAACCTCGAACCCCCAGATAAACCTTGGGCCTCCGGTGACCCGAATCCATCCGCTCGCGAGCGCGTCGTCATGCGTGATCCCCGTCGCTTCGTAGATCGCATCGAAGTGAATCATCCCAGCGGGGACCTCGAAGCTCGACCCATCGGGAGCGATCCAAAGATTCATCGCGGCTACTCTCGCGAGTAAGCTTCCCTGGCGGCCTTTCGGTAGCCCGGAGTCCATTCGAGGATCGCTTTCACGAACCTCACCGGCCTACCTTCCGCCCACTCCTGCACTGGGTCTTCGACCGCGTAGCTCATGTGGGCGTAGACTGCGGGCTTCCGCAGGTTCGGGTAGGGATACCAGGTGCCATGGTCCGAGATGAACCCGTCCTGGCTGATGATCGGCGCGGACGTCAGCGCGTCGATGTCTTCGGGAGGAACCATGTTCCATCCATTCGTGAGCGCATACTCCAGCATCTCGTAGAAGCCGTTGTTGGTTTCGTTCCTCGCGACCCACTCCTTCGCCTCCTCGATGCCCTCGGGCGTGGGCTCCAGCCAGAGCGCATCTCCGATCTCGACGAGGTTGATGAAGCCCGCCCTCATCAGCAGTTTCCGCTTTTCTTTCATAGCCTCTCCGTTCAGAACCTATTCGCAGCAAGCAAGATCTGGCCTGGCTTAGCCCCCTTCGCTCTCGTCATCATCATCGTCTTCGTACTCGTCGTCTTCCACATCCCATCCACCGGGCTCGTCGTCCAGAGTTCCGACGATCGATCCGCTCACCCTAGCGTCGAAATACTTCGCGAGGTATCGGTGGACATGCGTCACGCAGCCTGTCTTTCCGGTGTCATCGTACCAGAGGCCCCCGATTACTACGCGCGATACACCGTCACGTTCGAGTCTTCTACGGAGCCTCCACAAGAAGGGAGGCCATGGCTGTTCAGCTTCATCGAAGTGGATCCAGACAATCGGCGGAAGACTCTGAGAGCGTTTCTCGATCTCGTCCAGGAGCCACATTCTAGGCTCTGACGGCTTTCCCTCGTCTTCCCAACCCTGGTCCACAATGTAGACCGGCCCCTCATGGAATTTTATCGCTGCCGCTATGGCCTCGGCCAGGTCGCCGCCCGTCCACGACCCGATCTCTTCCGTGTAGGCGTCTAGGCTTGAAAGATGGACGATGACCAGGGCCTCCTTAGACCTCTTCATCGACTTCCTCCTGCGTAAGGATCGCCATGTCCACCGCGGCGCGCTTCGCCAGCGTCTCGAACGCTTCGACCCACTCGTTGCCTCTCAGATCCGATCCCATCAATCCGCCGCTGAAGATGTAGTCGATCATCTCGTCGGCCTGCGTCTCCATCGCGGACAGTTCGTACTCCTCGACGCTCTTGTACTGCCGCGACATGTCACGCGCATCGTAGAGGCCAGGGCCTTCGTACTCGGCGGCGACCGGATCCCAGCCTTGCTTCTTACGATAGCTACCGTAGGCCGAGTCGTGCGACTCCTTCAGTTTCTTCCAGTCCTTCTTTCCGCCGACGTTGACGAAAGGCTCTTCCTCGAACACGTAGCTGCCCTCGTCGCCTTCGAGATCGTACGCTTCGGTGTACCGTACGAACGGCTCGGAGTAAGGGACTTCTCGAAGCTCAATCGAGTCGAGAACTTTTCTTTCCCCCTTTTTCACCTTGATGTCTTTCAATTCCTGCTGCGTCGTATAGATGAGCGCCAGACCGAGCGATACGCGCTCCAGGCTCGGGAACTCCGCGTACGGCACGATCTTGAACGTGCCGCTTTCCTTCAACTGGGCGTCGTACCAGTTGATCGCCCGGATCGTGGGACTTCCCCAACGCTTCTCGTGCTTCCCTTTCCGGGCTGACTCCCAGTGCGCGCCCGTGATCGGCTTATCGGTGAACATCGCCTCTGCGAAATGCTCCGCCATTACGCCTCCTTGAGCGCGGACTTGGGCCAACGCTCTTCCATCTCGGGCCGCGACAATCTGAGCGGATACCCGTCGATGTTGTCCCAGCCGTGATGGTCTCCGACCATCCTGTATAGCTCGGCTCGCTGGAGCGGGTTCGGGCTTATGGACATCTCTCCGAGTTCGGTAACGCTTACGCCCATCGTGTCTACGATCGCGAACCAGTCCGCCCAGTTGAGGTCCTTGACCGGATCGTCCTCGATGTCGAATCGGTAGACGGTATACCGATCCTCCCCGCGCTCGTCCAGGAACGCACCCCCGACCCATGCGTTATCGACCCAGAACTCCACCTTGGTAGAGGACTCCGTCATCTCGTACACCGGCTTGAGACGCTTCCTGATTTCTCGAATCGCCTCTTCTCTCGTAGCGAATTCGCCCAGGTCCATCCCAGGCGCAAGTTCCGCGGTCCACACCTTGTACTTCCGCTGCTCCTCTTCGAGAGGCTCATCCCAGTACTCGGCGCCGATGTATGCCTTGCCGCGATTGACGTAGCGAAACACGATCAATCCGCCGTAGTCGAGCGGGCTCTTGTCCCCGAGGTTGCCGAGGACCACGACCTCAGGCTCTTCTCTCATTGTCTTCTCCGACACTTAGAACCTCACGAGGGACTTCTTCGCAATGTCGATCAGGCTATTTCTAGACGGAAGGTGTCCATTATCCACCATGAAGGTCAGCAGTTGATTCGCGTACCTCTCGGTCGTGGCGATCCAGTCGAATTCATCCCCCCATCTACGCTTTCCTCCGCCGACCTTTTCCAGCACCTCGCCCGCCTCGATCGCGACTTGGTAGAAGCCAACGAAGCCGTCGCTGTCAGCCAGGGCGGAGTTGTACGCCCGCATCCTCAACGCCTCGTGAGCGCCGAACTCCAGCGCGATCGCTGCGACATTCTCAGCAACGGCATACTGGGCTTTGTTCACGGTCCTTTCTCCTTTCGACCAATCGCCTTCGCAAGCGCGTCCTTCCCGACCAGCGCGACCATCAGTCCTACGACGAATCCGGAGAACCAGACTGCGAAGATCATCCAGTTGAACTCGCCGACTTCGGCCAGTAGAGTCACGCCTACCCCTTAACTCTCGTGACCCGGAACGCTGTAGGTCTTGAGTTGCTTCGTGGGATCCGGGATCCGGTTGAGAGGGACCGCTGTGATGAAGAATTCTTCCAGATATTCGCACGCTTCCAGATCGTCCATGCTGCGATCGTACTCCTTCGCTCCTCGACGAGCCTTGCTTAGCGACTCGTAGATCCCAATCATTCCGGTACAACCCGATGGACCGGCGTAAAGAACGTAGACCGTTCGCATCATCCCTCCGCAATCCACCGCTTCCCGATCTTCCGGAGATCGGGGATCACGCCGTCGTACATCTTGAGAAACCTGTCAAGATCCGTGATCCCGTACTCCACTTCCAGGTCGATCACCGCCGTCCCGCGCTCCGCCCGGATCTGTCCACGGGTCTCGGCCCCTGAAAGCGAGAGCTTCAGAAGCTTCGCCTCTCGCTTCGTCAACATGACGAACTCAAAGATATCCGGATCGACGCCGAATTCCATCGCGAGGTCCGGATCCAAGATCTCGAACTGGATCCAGTAAAGCTTCTTTTCTTCCGTCACGGTCAGAACGCCTTCATTTGCGTGATTATCAGCGCCCTGTGAATGATGCGTCGATTCTCCAGGATGATCGTGTACACGTCGCCCCAGTCCGGCGGAGGCTCCGACCACCGCTTCTCTCCGAAGACCGGAGCGATGGGCGTCCAACTCTGCTTCACGATCTTGACGTCGATTGGAAGATGCGCCCAATCTCCTTCACCCTCGTCAAGCTTCCACCAGATCGTAAAGGCCACACCGCTGAAGATCCCCACGCTTGGGTCATGCTCGGTCGAGATGAAGTCGGTCCGAAGGACGCCGCCCTTCTCCAGAACGGCATCGACATCGATGTCATCGATCAGTTCTCGGAAGCCCTTCTCGACCTTCGCAAGCTCGGTTGAAATCATTCGCTTACCACCTCTTCTCGATCGACCGCTCGTCCGGCATTGCGCGCTCCGAGACCAGTTCGGTGTAGACCTCGTAGTCCTCCGGATTACGCCCCTCTCTCTCCATGATCAGCCTGTACGAGTTCAGCAACTGCTTCGGGTAGCTCGCGAGAATCCCCCAGCGGTGTATCTCTTTTCCTCTCACCGCGTACAGGATCGATCCAGCGACGTGGACGAGACCTCTGAGCCACCCGCCCCTGGAGATCTCCTTCGTAGGTTCACTGCCAAAATACCGATCCGTGATCGCGGCCTGAGCGTCCTCGACGACCTCGTCCCAGATGTGTGCGGCTTTGCCTGGAATACCCTCGACCCGAAGCTCGTAGTCCGGATTATCCGGATCATCGCCGAGTTCCTCCGGCCGCATCCTGCGAGCCCACTTCTCGAAGATCTCGATCGCGTCGGCTTCTCCCTGGCTTTCGCTCGTGTAGTCGCTGTGGCTCGCGGTCAGGACGGCGACGCGCAACGGAACGTGCCCGGACCCGGCATAGAGCATGAAGCCCCACCAGCCATCGTAGATGCCGCGAAGCAGATCGGGCCGTGAAATCTCGTCTTCCTCTGCGTTGAGGTAGACGTGAGCATCCGCTTGACGAGTCTCTTCGAACATGGCGCTCCTACGCAGAATCCCCGTAGTCCGCGCCTTCCTCGTCGAGCTTCCGGATCTCGTCCCAGACGTCAGCCTCCATCGCGAGGAAGGCCGCGGTCTGCCTCATCTGCTTCCAGTCCGCGTCTGGCCCGCTCATCGCCTTCACCTCGCGGCTGTCCGGCTCGTTCCGAGTATCTCTCAGAACGATCTCGTGGTTCCCCGTGTAGATGATCCACTGGGAGCTATCGACGTCCTCATGCACGCGATCGACACGTTCGTTGTGGTCCCGGCGCGAGTCCGGTAGCTCCTCATAGATCTCACGCGCGATCGAAACGACGCTCTCCCCGTATCCTGCGGGCGGTCTCGGCATCTCCTACCTCCTTAGCTGCTCAACGTTAATTGTAAACAAATTCTCAGTTTAGGCCGAGGGAAAAGGTCTACGGATCCGGCTCGAAATCCTCATGGGGAAGGTCCGGCACTCCGGGTTCAGAAAGCCGCGTCGTCGGCTCTCCGCTCCTGCGCTGCGATCGTAGAGTTCCTGCGTGTTCTCGTGGGCGGCGGGGATGTTCGTCCTCTTCGACGTAGGTCGGAACGTCGTCTCGCATCTCTGTCCAGCACTCGACATGGGAGCGTTCCCACTCCATGTTCGGCGCTGCCTTCAATAAAGAGGTGGATCCGGGGAGAATCGAACTCCCGTCCAGACGACCGTCATTACGGCGCTTCTACGTGCGTAGTCGGTGTTTTGATCTCGGGCCGCCGCCGGGCGCCAACACCCTGCGAAGGTCCGTACTCCGGCTAGGTTCTCGGCAGAGGTCTCCCGGATTCTTTCCCCTGCCCAGCAGATGCATTTACGTCTTGCCGATCTATCTGCGTCGGCCGGTTCGACGGGCACGGCTAAGCCGCAGCCAGGAGCTTATGCTCAGCAGTTGTCTTTTCATCGCCTTTTAACGTGTCCAGGCGATGAACCACGGCACGCCACAACCGCACTTCGGTCGCTGTCGAAACCATTTCGGACCCACATTTCCAAAGATCGCAATTTTTAGGCTGCGGGGATCAGTCCCCGCAGCGAACCGTTACGCTCTCGCGACCGAGTCGCGTCGAATTATTCTATCCGTTTCCGGGCTCGACTTCGATCACAAGTTCGTGGCCGTTCACGCACGAAGCCCGGCCGCCACGCTTGAAAAACGGGTCCGTCACGTTGACCCACTTCGGACAGGACGGACAGGACGCGTAGACCTTACCGGCCGAGTTCGACATGAAGAGGATCCCGGTCATGCCGAGTTGCCAGCGGTAGTCGGAACGAATCGTCCCCTTGCCTCGACAGACCGGGCACTTTCCCTCCCCGTCCGTGGCGCGCGACCAGAACGCAGCGCTGATCCCGGGCGGTCCATGGTGGTGGACCTTCCCTTCGCCTTCGCAGTACGCGCAGGTCACCCGATCTCCGCTCTCTACCATGAATACCCCGCGATGTGCCGATCCCCGCTCCCCTTCGGGACCTTCTTCGACCGATAGACCATGCCCGACAGAGGCAACCACGCCATCGAGCCGTCGTACGCGCGCCCCCAGTGCTCGCATCGCGCGATCATGACCATCACGTCCTTCGGTTCGTTCTCGATCAGGATCTCGGGTCCGTTGTCGATCCGGATCTGGAAAATGCCAAGCTTCAGGAGCGAACCGATCGAGATCTGCTTGCAACGGGGATTCATCTCAACAGATGATAACACCTGTGGGGCTGGTGTCAAGGGACGGGCCGAACTGATAGTGCCTTACTTTCGATCGCCTGCCTGGAAGATTACTTAGGGAGACGTCTCTTGATGACCTTGATTCTCGGGTCGTAGCGGTCATGCTCGATCAGCGCGCGGCGAACCTCTTCGGCGGTCGTAGCAAGATCCCAAAACACCGTGTCGATCCACTTCTGTCCGATATATACGTCAAATACGCCATGACGAGGTTTCCCAAGATCGTAAATCGGCATATGCTGTCCTTACCATTCTTCCCTGGAGATCCTACTTGGACCCACCGAATTAGGGCGCTGCTACCGCACGAGTTTCATCTCGGCAGGTGCAGGCTTCCACCAGCCTCCCGCCCGGATCCGGACGATCGCGACGTGCTCGTAGTACGCGCTGTCTCCCTCGCGCTTTCCCACCCCGGGAGGGCAAGGTACGGGAACAGAACTATCGATCGCGATCACGACCGGATCCCGGCCTTCGTACCGCATATCCTCCGCGTACTCGAACGCTAGATCCGCATCGTCGAAAAGGTAGACCGCAAGTCCGCAAGGTCCGGGGGACGGACGGAGCCCTTCTTTTCGAATCGCGGCCCAGGTCTCCCGGTCCGTGACGTGGAAGTACCGGCTCACCCGTTACCACTCATCGAAGCCGCAGATGCCCGGCGCGTCGCCGATGATCACGATGTCGTCCGCGGCCCCTTCAGGACGAACGATCGAGGACCCCTCGTCGGACCGGAGCATCTTGTCTCGCAGTGGTCTTTTGTCCACGGGGAAGCCGTACTTCCGGTCGAGGACATCCCATTGACCGCCCGCCTCTCCGCCGCCCGGTCCCGCGCTGTGCGGGTTCAGGATCGCGAGCCTGCACATGTCCCACAGCACCTCGGCGAACTCGTCCAACGTGACGGCCGGAGTCCACCCGAGGCTGAACGTTCCGAGGCAGACCGTGCCGCCGAAGATGTTCGGGTGAACGATCGGCGTGATCCACTTCACGTCGGGCCGCTGGAGCGGGTACTGCGCGCCTAGACTTACCAGCGCTTCGTGCGTCTTTCCGATCTTCGCCCCGCCCCCGTCCCGGTCCGGCACGAGTCCATTTCCGTGGAAGAACATCCTGTAGAGGTCGGGAGGATCTCCCTCCGCATCGAAATCGAGAATGGTCGATTCGCCCCGGAGCTTCTCCATGCGCTTGAGGTCGGCTTTCAGCCTGCGCGAACGAGGTGAGTCGAACGACATCACTCCAGTCTACCAGCCGCGCCGGACCGCCGGAAGAAAATCGAGCCTTTGGTCCCCTCCACTATAGTCTGGGAGCCGGAAAGCAGGGATTTGTAAGAAGAAAATGATGGATACGGAATCGCATCTAGCTGAGTCAAAAGATGTTGACTCATCATGAGACTGGGTTACAATTTTCACATCGAGAGGTGGCAGCGATGAGTGAAACCGCGATCCGCGCTCGAAAGGAAACAGACACGGAGCGGCTAACTCAGCAGGCAGAGGCGCATCGCAAGCGCGGCCTGCCCGGCGACATTTCCTGGGCGATCACGTACGAGAGCCTCGTGCGGTCGATCCGCGACGGAACGATCCGGGACATGGCGAGCCGGTATCGAGCCTCCGACTAAGGGGAGAATCGGTCCGCGGGGGACAGTTGGAACGTTACCTGGTTTCGCCCGACGCCTTCTGGATCTCACCGGACGGCACGGTTCACGCCATCGCCGCGTTTGGGCACGATTCCTTTGCGCGGGAGCAGGGATTCCAATCCGCTCGGCACGCGATCCTGTCAGGATGGATCCGGGGATTCGCAAACGAGGGATACCTCGCGTTCCACATCGGCACTCTGGACGACGAGAACGCGCTCGAACTGATCGAAGACTTCGCGTTCACGCACGGACCGAGCTACGGTCGCTGGATGGCCGTCATCGAGACCGAGAATCCGACCGACCCGAAAATTCAGGTCATGGACCGCGACCTCCTCGATCTCGGGATCAAGGAAGCGGTCGCGTACGAACGAAGAATTGCCAGGCTGCGTCCTTTCGGCATGTCCGGGCTCGGGCTCCACTTCGAGGGGGAACGGGAGCGCAAAGTGCGGACGCGCAAGGGCACGCGAACGGTTCGCGAGCGGCTCTGGTACGACTCAGACCAAGATGAGGTGATCGTAGAGCGGTTCGAGGAGTAAAAGAGCCTGGCCCTGGAGGTTGAAGCGTTGTGGAAGCGGTAAAGACGAAGCTCTGCCCACGATGCGGCGAAGAGCAACTGATCGAGAACTTCGATCGGAACAAGGCTCGACCGGACGGAAGACAGGTCTACTGCAAGGGCTGCCGCAACGGGACGAAGAAGCCTGTCGAGCGGCCGAAGAACGGCACTGTCTCGCAGGTCCACGTACCGACCTGGGACCAGGAAGGGGTGACCGAGGCGGTCCTCCTCCGACACCGAAAGAAGTTCATCGCGATCATCGAGTCCGCTACTTTCGCCTTGGAGCGAATCGAATCGAAGCTGAGCGTACGCACGCGGAAGAAAACGAGCCGACGCTTCGTGGCGGACCGCGAAGAAGCGCCCGATGCGATCGACTGGCTGGAGGACGATGAGTTCGGCTGCGAAGCGATCTGAGAGCAATAAAAAAGCCGGTACTGCGCTTTTGACGCAGTTCCGGCCTGGAGAGAGGGGGTTGCCCGAGCCTTCCGGCTCTGCATGTCCCCCATCTACTATACAAAAAGTGCATCAGAAGTCAAGGCTCTGTTAACTGATGTGGAACCCATGAGGAGCGGTATAATGGGTAACCGGCTCTTGGAGTCGGATCGGACGCACGTAGAGACTCAGGCTCGCCCCTCCTCGCGTGCGTCCGTTTTTTTACAGGTGAATCCATGCCGTGTGCGATATGCGAGACCGATCGAAATGTCGAGTGGTTCAAATGCCGGGTCTGCGGAAAAACGATCGGGAAGTTCTGTTCGGAATGCTGGCTCGGCAAGGAGGTGTTCAAACTCTACGAATCGAACTGTAGGAATGGGAAGCCGCACCGCGGCGAGATCGAGAACAAAGGAGGGAGCGCGACGTGAGCATCCTCGACGATATCGGAATGATCCTGAAGGCGGTGGCGCCGGAAATCCTCAAGAACCTGACGAAGCGAGCGAAGGACGGCGTCCTCCGCGAGTTCGTGAAGAAGCTCGACGTCGAGGAGGTCGAGACGTACGACTTTGGCGACGGGACGGAGGAGAACGTGACGTGGAAGCACTTCATCCTGACCGAGGACTCCGTGATCGGGATCGGGAAGCGAGGCCCCCAGGTCAAGAAAGCGCGGCGCGTCCGGCGCGGACCTGCGGATGCAAAGAAATGAACATTCTTCGCCGCACATTCTCCACACTGGTCGCGAAGCGATAGGGTGGAGTTAGCGGCGCGGCGGTCCTAGCTCTCGATGTAGATTGAGGTTATGACTAAACGGATGTCCGAGGTCCAGAGAAGAGTCACGTACCGGCTCTACCCAACGCCGCGGCAGGCCGTGGCACTGGAGGAGCGACGCGCTCTCCACTGCGAACTCTACAATGCCGCGATCGAGGAGAGGCGTGAAGCGTGGCGAAGGCAGGGCCGCTCCATCTCGTACTACGACCAGCAGAACCAGCTTCCGGAGATCAAGGAGGTCCGTCCAGACCTGGAGCCGCTCGGTTCCCACGCGCTCCAGGCGACGTGCCGGAGAGTGGACCATGCCTACAAGGCGTTCTTCAAGCGCTCCAGAGAAGGGAAGACTCCAGGGTACCCTCGCTTCAAGAGTCGAAGACGGTTCAAGGGCTGGACGTGGCCCGATCCGACTGGGTGGAAACTGGTCGCTCCGGAGAAGCGCAGGAGACATCGACCGAGAGGCGCGGTCTTGCGGGTCTCCGATCTGGGCGACATCAAGATCCGAGGCCGGGCGCGGAACGAAGGCGAGCCTGTGACCTGCACGATCACGCGGCGAGGCGGAGGCTGGTACGCCTCTATCGTGATCGACTGCGAGCCGGTGCGGAGGCACGGCACTGAGAAGGTTGGGTTCGACTGGGGGCTGGACTCGTTCCTTATGTTCGACGACGGATCGAAGCTGGAGAATCCACGGTTCATCGGGAAGGAAGAGGTCCGGAAGCTCCGGGGTCTCTCGAAGGACCTATCGCGCAAGCGGCTCGGATCGAAGAACTGGAGGAAGTCAGCACGCAGGATCGCCCGGTTTCACGACCGGATCGAACGGCGGCGGGAGGATTTTCAGCACAAGGAGAGTGCGCGGATCGTGGATCGATCCGCGCTCATCGCGACGGAAGGGTTAGATACGAAGGAGTTGATCGAGAAGGAAGATCAGCCGCGCGCCCGCAGGCGCGCGATTCTGGACGGGGCACCGGCAAGTTTTCTTCAGAAGGTCCGGTACAAAGCGGAAGAGGCTAGTACCGGATACAAGGAAGTCCCAACGGTGCGCGTCAAGCCGAGCCAACGTTGCCCCGGATGTTTCCGGCTCTGCGGCAAGAAGAGGCTGGATGAGCGGGAGCATCACTGTCCTTTCTGTGGCTGGAGAGGACCGAGGGACCAGGCTTCAGCGAAAGTTTGCCTCCAGTGGGCGGAGGGCAGGCGTCTACCGGGCCGGGGACCGGCCTCGACTGTGGAGGGGTGGGCTCGTAAAGACCCCCTTGGAAGCAGGAAACCGAACGCTAGGCGCGCGAGCGCCAGCGGGCGGTAGTTCATAAAGCCGGAGACGGGCCGTTAGACCCGCCCCCGGCCACTCTGGAGTGGAAAGAGTTATCGCGCGGACTCTACCCCAGAGGTCGCCCTACCGCGTCATCTTCACCTCCGGCCTACAGAGTGAATTCGATGACCGTCAGGTTTACAGCCGTATCGGCCGTGTCGTTCGGTCCAAGCCCCTGAATCGAGATCCCGACCGTGTGCGAACCCGCTGCGACTGGGACCGTGGCGCTGTGCATCAGCGTGAAGTCTTCTCCTGCAACCGCAACCGCGCTTGCCCCGACTTCCGCTCCGATCGCGGATCCGTCCACGCTGATCTGACATCCGATGCTCACATCAGGACCCGGGTCCAGGTTGAATGCGCTGTACACCACTTCGGCGATGACTAGAACTGGGCCTCCGGAAAACACAGCGGCCGGAATCTCGACGAGGATCGGAAGTCCCGTCAACTGGTTTTGCGCGTCCAGCAAGCTCCCACGGAGAGCGACTCCACCTCCGCCACCACCCGCCGCCACGACCTGGGAAAGAAAGTCGCCCTTTCTCGTCATCGATGATCTCCTACCCTGAGACTCAGATACGGAAGATCGCCTTCCCGATCGCCGCCATGGCTCCAACGGCAAGGACCGCGCCGAGTCCGATCAGCGTGACGGTGAAGGGCCAGCACAGTCCTCTCGATCCGAGGCCCGCGAGGGCGCCGGTACGTCTCGACTTCCGCTTTCGCTTCTTCCGCGGATTCACCACGAGAAGGTCCGGATTCCTCCGGACCTTCGGATTGACTACCAGAAGATCTCCCATGAAACGCTCCTTTACAGGCGTCCGCGATGGACCGTGCAGTTCAGTTTCTGCCCGACCCGGCTCGTGCCCAGGACGGTGAGGATGCCGGTGTCTCCGTCGAAGCTGTAGTCCACGCCTGCCGACAGCAGCTTGATCGGAGCGCCGGTCGCGGCATCGTACGCCACGACGCTGACGACCTCGGTCGCCGTCGCGCCGAGACTGATCGTCGCTGCGATCGCGACTCCATCCGCCAGGACCTGATCGACCAGGCTGGTCCGCATCGCGTCCCGGATCTGCGCGGTCGTGAGAGAACTCCGTACCTCCAGCCCGAGCGTGGTCAGCTTCGGAGTCGTGCCGCCGTCCGCCGTCGTCATCCGGACCTTCACATCGACCTTGTCCGGCTTCGTGGCGGAGACATCGACCAGCGTGTTCGGAGCGACGTTCAGTACCGTGACCGCCCCGTCATCGAGAACGAGGTCGTACAGGATCGTCGTCCCGGCGGGCTTCGTCTCGACCGGCTTCACGATCACGCTTTCCGTGTCGAGGAGCGAGAGCCCTTTGAAGGACGCCGACCCTGCGAGAACCCACGGAGAGGCGATGGGCGTGGTCTCCTCGATCAGCAGGTTGTCCCGGTAGTACGTCCCGCCGCTCGTGAATCGCCAGTCCGCGCCGAGACCGAAGCCCGTCTCGACCCGGAAGATGTTGCCGACCTGACTGAGCGTAGCGAGGTTGACGATAGTCTGGTCGTATTGGACCACGTTGTCCGTGACGTTGAAGACCTTCATGCGGACGGTCTTCGCCACGATGTTCACTTCGAGCGAGATGTCGAAATACTTGTCGAGAGCCAGGGTGTTCTGCTGCACGAAGAGTTGCGTACTGAATACGGTGACTCCGCCCGGACCCTTGATGTTCAGGAATCCACCGGTCCACTCCACCGCGCTGCCGTCGCTGCCGCGAAGCGCCGTCGTTCCGATCACGACCTGATTCGTCGAAAGATTGGTCGGGCTCTTCGTGGCCTTGTGCCGGTACGTGACCTTGAGGTTCGCCCCGTGAGGCGTGAGCAGGTTGATGTGGATCGGGTTGTTTCCGTCCGTATTCCCCTTCACCGCCTCCTTCGTCGTCAGGTTGACGGAGAAACACGGAGTCCCGGGGCCGCCACAGATGAGCCCGAACTGGGGATTCACCTCGCTCATCACGGTCGAGACGGCGGCGGTGAAGTCCTCGTTGAAGAGCGTTCCGGGACTGAACGCGGAGGCGAGTTGGAGGAACTGCCCGATCGCGATTCCGATCGAGTCCCCCTTGGAATCGTTCAAAAAGTTGACGCTCTTGGTCGCCGAAACCGCCTCCGTCACCGAGGCGCCGCCGCCTTCGAGGACGTCCAGCCTGGAATCCAGAAGGTCCAGTTCGTCCTGAAGCCCTTGCGGCACGGTCGGCGCGCTCTCCAGTTCCGTGACGCGTGCCAGGATGTCTCCGATCGCAGCGGCCAGGTTCCCCATTTCCTCCAGGGCCAGGAGCTTCGCTTTGTAGAGCGTAGCGCCGGTCTTGAGGTCGCTGAACGACCCGGTCTGGATCGACTGGAGCGCCGCCAGGTCCGGATGCGCCGCGGCCTGCGCCGCCGCGATCGCCGCGGTCAGCTTCGTCTCGTAGAGGGCCGTCTCGCTCGCGAGAGCGGTCACCATGGACGGAATCGGCTCGGCCGTGATCATGAAGATCGGGCCGGTCAGGATGTTCTGGAAGATGACCGTGCTCGTCGCTTCGTACCGGTCCGCATAGGCCGGAGTGTCGTTCATCAGGGTGACGATCGCGGGGAGCGACGGAACGTTGGAGAGCGCACCGACCGCGGTCTTCAGGCTGTCGCTCTCCTGCTTCGCGCCCTGTACCGTGTTGGACACTTCGGTCGTGAGCGTCTCGACGTCGGTCTCCAGGGTCTTGATCTGCTGCTGAAGCTGACCGACCGTCGTCATGTACTGCTGCTGGAATACGTCGTCCTGCGCGACAGTCGCCTTCCCATTCGGGACGAAGACCATCGCGATCCGGACCTTGCCGACCTCGTTCAGTTCCTCGTCGGTGAACTTGACACCGGCCGCGCCCGCTACGCCCTGGATGACTTCGAAATCCTCCTGCTTCGCGTTGCCTCGCGAACGGACCACGCCTTTCGAATCGACGTCGCTTTTCAGAACGACGAGATCGTGCCGGTCCAAGCTCGCGTCCGCGGCCGGGATCGAGAGCGTCGCGACGATCTGTCCATCGACCATCGCGCTCTGGCCTACGATCTGCCCCTCGATCAGGGCGGAGCCGTCGTTGACCGAAACGACGCGCCCACCCGTCGCCGTCACCTTGAAGTTGTAGGAGACGAGTTCGAACTTTCCCGTCGTCGGATTCTTCCTGCGCTGCGGGATGACTCCGCTACCGAGCGCGCTCAGAGCCGACGCCAGGATGGGATCCGACTGGTCGTCGGAGCGCTGGTCCTTGAGAATGCCGTCGAGACCGGCAACCAAACGGGCGCCCATGATGAACCTCCCTTAGGTGTTTCGGAGAGTGCGTTTCCTTCAACTACGGAAGGGTCTCGTCGGTCTGGTTGACCGCGAGCGAACCGCTCAGAGCCGCGCTGCCCACGTTCTTCGCCGTGACGGTCAGCTTGGTCCCTTCCTTCACGCGGAACCTGGGCTTCGCGGTCTGGACGTGCGCAGGAAGAAGGCCGGAAAGGAACGTCTCGGGCTTCCCCTTGTGGTTCGTGCCCGTGATCGTCCACTCCAGGTCGTTCGAGTCGAACGTCGTGACCGCGATCGTGTCGTTCGGGGCCGGGATGTCGATCTGCTGGGCAGGGGACGTCGCGCCCGGAGCGAGATTGGTCACCTTTGCAACGCTGGTCGCCATAGATCTTTCTCCTCGTTATTCCACATCCTTCAGGACCGAGACGGATCGCTTGAAGTCGTCCAGGATCCGCTTGGCCTCGGCGCGGGTCTTCTTCTCCTGTTCGACGAGGGTCGGTGCGGGCTTCATGCCCGCGTCCACCAGCATCTTCTTCGCCTTCTCCTGCACCACGAGCGCGTTCTTGAGACCGGCCAGTTTCTGCCGGAGGACGGGGAAATCGTTCGGCTTCATCCTATTCTTCTCCTCTAATGGATGCTGAACACGCGAGTCGGTATCTCCATCACCTCTACGCATAGGACCGTCTGACTAACGATGAACGCTCCCTTTCGGTTCGCTACGCGAATGCGACCCAATCGTAGTCCACTCCGAACGCGTTCCCGATTACACCTTCCAGCCTGAAGTCAAGGCCTACGATGGAGGCCGTGAAGTCGAGCGACCGATGGATCGGGAATACGACTGGGCCTGTGTCTCCGAAAATAACCCACGCGATCTGTCCCGGCATGGTGTCCGTCTTGACGAGAGAATCGGCTCCCTCCGCAGGAAACCGCTCGTAGACCTCCACCTTTCTCAACGGACCCGCAAGTCCGGTCGGAATCGTTCGCGGACTGGCGCCGTCTCCGCTGTAACTACCCGTCGCGATCTGTGTACCCCCTCCACCACCGGCCTGCTGCGTAGCGAGGAAGTCTCCTTTTCGACTCATTGCACAACCTCCCGCTTGGGTCCGCCCGTTCTTCTCTACACGACATCGAGATCGCGAATGTGCGTCTTGAACCGATCCAGCGCGTACTGGTACGCGGCCGAGATCGCGTTCATGTCCTTCTGCCTCTGGCGCTTCACGCCCGAGTTGTGGTCCACCCACGCCTTGACCCAGCCCTGGTACTTGCTCTCCAGGTCGGACAGGTTCTGCTCGATCACCGCCGCATCCCGCGTCGTCGCTACCGGCATCTCTTGACTCCTAGAAAACGAGACTATTTTAACAGTTCATACCTTTATTAGCTAGACGTTTCGGTTCGCGCGGCAGATCCCGCCAGGGCCATTCCAGCCTCTACGTCGTCGCGTACCACGCGTACACGGCGCCTGTACGGTTCGGGGTCGTCCCGCCCGGTCCATTCACGACGAAGTCGAGCGCGGAGACGGAGACCTCCGTGTTGGTCGAAGCGACGCCGACCTCGGTTCTCTTCTCCGTCGTCCTTCCTCCGCCCGTCGCGGGAGAGATCGCGTCGATGCAGTTCCACTCGATTCCGACCGGGATGCCGCTCAAGGAGACCACGTACACTTTGCGGCACGGCGCGGTGAATCCGGTCGCGATCACTCTCCCGACCGCGTCGTTCCCCGTGTAGAACCCGCTCGCGGTTTGCGCACCGCTCCCGCCGCTTCCGGGCGATACCGCGTTCCATATGAAATCGCCTTTCCTCATCGTTCACCTCGCTTAGCCAAGCTCGATCGACCCGATCATGAAGGAGCTTCCGGTCGTCACGCCGGTCGCGTTCACCTCGATGGAGATGAGAACTCCGACCGCGACCGGTACGGTCAGCCCGGAAGAGAATACTCCGGTCGATCCGGCGGCCAGCACGATCACGATAGCGGTCGGCACTCCGTTGACGCGAACCGTGACGGGAACGGGCTGGTCGTAGCTGTTCGTCACCACGTTGAGATGGAAGTTGCGAAGCGTTCCGGCACGCGTCGCCGGGAACTGCGCGTTCAGTTCGGACGCCTGCGCGACTCCGAACCCGAGGTAGCGAGTCGTGATTCCGGGCGTGGACCCGCCGACACTGTAGATACCCCCACCGCCCGACCCTCCGTTTCCACCCGGAGGAGGGCTGTTCGATATGAAATCTCCCTTTCTCACCGCGTCACCTCCATCTTCATGCCCTTCCTCTCCGCCGTATCGGCCCGAATCGCGGCGATCCATTCATCCGCGATCGTATTCCACCGGTAGGTCTGCACCTTCGCCTTGCCTCGGGCGGAGTACTCCTCCCACCGCTTCCGATCCTTCAGCATCCGCACCGATTCTTCAAGGAACAGCGACTGATACCGATCGGACCGAGAATCGCCCGGAATCAGGATTCCCGCGTCGCCCACCGTGGTCGAGAGAGCGGCAAGGTCCGACGTCACGATCGGGACTCCTCCCGCCATCATCTCCGCCGCAGTGATGCAAAACGTCTCGGTAAAGAACGTTGGGAAACACCACAGATCGGACCGCATGATCTCCTGCGCGAGTTCCCTCTGACCGATCCGGTCGTGGAACGTCACGCCGGGCTGGCAGAGCGCGGCCTTGATCCTCCGCATCCATTCGACCTGCCGCGGATCGTTCCTTCGCTCGATCGCCGCTTCCCAGTTCTTGAAACCGTAATAGACATGGAGCGTCGCCTCCGGCACTTCCTTCCGGATCTTCGGAAAGAGTTCGAGGAGAACGTCCAGCCCCCGGTCCGGACTGCTGCTGTAGATCATCCGGCCCCGCTCGCGAGCAGGCGCGTCGTTGAAGCGCGAGAGATCGACACCGTCCCGGGTCACCACGACCTGATCCGGAGCGATCCGGTGATGCTGGACGAAGAAGTCGCGGTGCCACGGCGAGAGAACGTAGTACTTGTCTACGAGATCCCGCTTCACGTCGTACGAAGGATCGGACGAGAGCCAGATATCGTGGACCCAGCAGATCTTGTACCCCGCTCTGATCGGAAGCGAGAAGACATCGGTCTGACGCGACGTAACGAAAATATCGATGTAGTTCTGCTCGGCAAAGGCCGGGAACTTCCTGTAATCGGAGTACACCACGTCGTCGTAGACGCCCTCTTCTCCTCCGATATCGGAGAAGACGAACGCACGGTAGCCACGCGCGGCAAATGCCCGCGCGACGTGGACCGCGCAAGTCTCGCTTCCGCCGATTCCTCCCTTGTCAATGCTGTCGGGACTCCACCGCTCCCAGGCCGGGCCGGTATAGAGTGCGAAGATCGGCTTCTTCCACTTCTCGTTGAAGTAGGCATGGTTCGCCCGGTCCTCCGCGTGGTGCTGCTCGTGGTTCGTGTCCTCGCTCTTCTTCCGGGTCTTCCCGCCGAAGTGAAAGACCCAACTGTCGTAGCTCTGGACGATCCTGTATCCCAACTTTTTGATCCGGCGGCAGTAGTCGAGGTCCTCGTCTCCGGACCGGAACTTCTCGTCCAGGATCCCGACGCGATCGATCACATCGCGAGGCGCGAGCGTGCAGTAGAACGCGATCCACTCGCGGTCCGTCACGACCTTTTCGTGCCGGTACGATTCGATCGCTGGAACGATCCGTTCGACGTCGCCGATCCCCATCCCGGCCCGAAGCTCCTGGCCCTCGATCAGGATCGTCTCGTCGTGGAGCCATCCCTTGTCGCAGTTCGAGAACGGACCAACCGCGCCGACTCCCGGCTTCATCGCTTCATGCATCAGAGCCGATAGCCATCCCTTCGAGACGATCGTGTCGTCGTTCAGGAAGCAGACGTACCGCTCCTTCGCGATCCGGAGCCCCGCATTGTTCGCCGCGGAGAAGTGGAGCCGGACCGGAGAGTTGTAGTAAATGATGTCGGGCTGCTCCTGGAGCCAGCGGCCGGTATCGTCCGTGCCGGAGTTGACCACCACGATGTTGTACGGATGGTCCGTGTTTCTCCGGATCGATTCGACGCACAGCTTGAGGTAGCTCAGATTGTTCCAGGTCGGGATGATAATGTCCACCTTCGGAGGCGAGCAGTTTTCTCTGCACGTCTCGTCGAGGAGTGCGAGCCACTGTTCTCCGATCGCGTCGATGAAGTATTTCTTCCTGACCTCGACGCGAGCGGCGCGGCCCATCCTCTCCCGGAGCGAAGCGTCGTCCCGGAGAAGCATCAGGTACTTTTTCCAGTCCTCGAAGTTCTCGCAGATGAAGCCGGTTCTTCCGTGCTCGATCGCTTCACGGTATGCCCGGAGGGGGGACGCGACGACGGGGAGCCCGAGCGCCATCGCCTGCGTCGCTTTCGTGTTGGACTTCGCGGGCTGGAGCCACTCGCGCTGAGGGCAGATCGCGATGTCCGCTTCGGACATATCGTGTAGCCACGTCTTCGCGTTCCACCGCTTGTCCGCGCAGTCCCACTCCGAGATCACGACCAGTTCCATCCCGAGTTCCTGGATGATCGGCCGGAGCGGGTCGAGGTTCTGCGCGTTCCCGCCCATCCCGCACCACACGACCCGGACCTTCCCGTCCTTACCATGAGGTTCGTACCCATAGTTGACCGGATCGGTCGGCAGTTCATAGCTGTCCGGGATCGTTACGGTCCTGCCCAGGTCGGACCGGAGCTTCGAAAGCTCTGTGCTGCACGTCACGATCCTGTTCGCGGACTGGAGGCACTCGTCTCTCCAGGGCTGGCCCGGAACGTCCTCGTTGTGATCCGCCGCGACGGCAACCCCGCTCCTTCGCAAGCGCTCGATCAGCCGCTTCGCCTCCGCGTTCCAGTACGTCACGATGACGACGTCCGCTTTCCGAAGCTCGGCAAAGAGCGCATCCTCGGACGGGTAGGCGGCTCGGACCAGCATCTTCGAGTCGATGCCCTTCCACTGGAGCCAGCGATGTACGTTCACTCGCCGGATCCGGCACGATGGGTCGTCCTCGTTGATTCCGACCACGAGCCAGCGGGCCTTGATCTTCTGCGCTACCTGTCGCGCCGTAAGATCGATCGCCGGAGTCCCGCACGCATCGTAGTTCCGGATCTCTTCGATTCGGAAGCCGTTCTCCTGAAGGAGACGTTGGAGTTCGGCCTTCGTAAATCCGGTCCGGTGATACTGTCCATCCGGAGGCTCCGCTCCCTGCGAACGCTGAATCCCGTAGATGGTGTACCGGAACCATTCCTTCGGCGTCCAACGCTCATCCGGACCTTTCGCCCGATCCTCCTCCCGGAGGAACGCCTCGCAGCAGAGGTCGAGGTCGGGCACCTTGAGGACGAGTTCTCCTCCATGACGCAGAACCCGAGCCCATTCCCGGATCGTCGCACGGGCCGCGTCGTGGCTCGCCGAGTGCTCCAGCGCGTGCTCGCTATAGATCGCACGGACGCTCGCGTCCGGGTACGGTACGTGCCCCTGATCGAACCTCTCCTCGACGCGCGGTCCTTCGTAGAGGTCGCAGTTCCGATAGCTCGGGATCGGCTTCGACCCTCCGCCGAGGCTGAGGCGTACCGGCCGCTCCGCGACCCGACCCGGGAAGATCCGGTCGCTCAGGTACTCGCGGTTGAAGAGGAGCCGCGGGTCGGATGGCCGGAACGCGAGCGCCTTCTCGTTCGCCTCGTACGCTTCGCGAAGACGGCCCGTCTCTCCGTAGCACTTGCAGAGCCGGTCCCAAGGAACCCACTCGTAGTTGTCGAGCAGAACGGTCCCCCAGGACTCAGGGATCTTCCGCGTTGCCGCAAGCTCGAACCAGGAAATGGCCTTGGGCCAGTCAGACCTGTTGTAGTAGATCTGCCCGATCGTGACGTAGAACTCGGCCCACCGCGGATCAAGCCGGATCCCGCGCATCGAGACGTCGATCGCCTTCTCTTCCTGGCCCAGCTTCCAGTGCGCAAGCGCGAGAAGAAGGTGCGCGTTCACCACGTTCTCGTGCCAGTCCCCGCCGAGCAGGTACTTTTCGAAACTCCCGACGCTCTCCTCGATGAATCCGTCGTTGAACAGTTCCTTCGAGAAGTAGAAGCGCATCCTCTGGTCGTCCGGATACTGCTCGATCGCCTTTCTCAGGATCCGCAGGTTTCGTCCGTTGTCCCGAGCCGACGCCTCCGGAGTCCTCCGGTGCGTCACGACGATGTTCGTCATCGCTTCTTTCCAGGTCTTCGGCGTCTGGATGCACTCGTGGATCGGGTATTTCCACCGGGCTTCCTTCGTGTTACGGAGGATCCGGTGCCGGAAGAAGTGGCAGATCGTCCTACCGTTCCCGTCCTGCGCGTAGTCGTAGCGCATGAGATAAGCGTCGGCATCTCCGAGGCGGCTCTTGAGCGCGAGCAGGCGCTCGCGGCTCTCCGGAAGAAGGACGTCGTCCGCATCGAGCCACATGACCCATTCCGAATTCGCGCTATCGAACGCGAAGTTCCTAGCGGCGGCAAAGTCGTCGATCCATGTGAAGTCGAGGACGCGCGCTCCGTAGGAAGAAGCGATTTCCTTCGTCCGATCCGTGCTACCCGTATCGACAACCACGATCTCGTCGAAGACTCCGCGGACGCTTTCGAGACAGGCGCCGAGGCAGTCCGCTTCGTTTCGGACGATCATTGCCAGACCGAGACGTGCCACTCTTTCCACCCTACAAATCTAACCTATCGGTCCTCGACGGTCGTTTGGTTAGTAGAGTTCTAGCGTCGCTACCAGCCCCTGTCCACCGAAACCCATCGTAGTGACTTCCTTGAGTGAGATCTCGTCTCCTTCCGCAAGTTGGATGCTGTCCGTTGTGTTGAACCCCTCATCGTTGGTTCCGGATATGGTAACGGTAATCGCCGTATCAACGCCGTTTTTTCGTATCGTAAGAACGACGCTTTCACCCGCTCCGGGAACGGTCGCAAGCTGAGCCGAAAGCTTCATCCCTACCGCAGGACGCGGGCTGTGATACTTCATTTCGCTCGAAGCGGAGTTCCCCGAGACCCGAACGAACCGAGTCGCGCTTCCGGTCATTCCAGGGTCGGACCAGATGAGAACGCCGGTCGATTCCAGGCTCGTGAACGCCTTTCCGTTCGCGTTCGCGTTTTCCAGTTTACAGGTTCCGCATTCGAGATCACCAGCCGTTCTGGATACGTCCGCGGTCGGGCCGCTCATGATCCCTGTAAACAGACTGAGCCGCCCGCTCGCGATGTTGATTTCCGCGCCGATTCCGACCGATCCCGTCACGACGAAATTCGTGTCTCGTGCGCTCCAGTTGCCGACCGACGTATCGACCAGAAGTCCTCGCTTCGTTCCGGTTCCGGCTCCTTTCACAGTAACCGTCGTCGCCCGGATCGCGTTGACTTCGCGACCCGGAGTTCCGGTGCTCTGAGCATGGACTCCGATCGCGTCGGACGTCCCCGCACCCGCCGCGGTCTGATCCACCGTGATGACCATTACCCGGATCTTCGCGGTCTGCGACGTAGTGCCGGGAAAGAGCACCGCTTTCAGGTTGACGTGCGTCGATGCGGTCAGTTCGACCGTCATGTCCTCGATGCGCGAGTTCTCGCCCATCGTGATGAGGGTCGTATCCGCGCTGGCCGCCATCTGGAGCTTGACCGAGAGAGTCGAAGCTCCGCGGATCGAGACTCCGGCCGGGATGGTGAATCCTGCGGTCAGCGTGTAGGTGCCAGGCCTGATGAGGATCAAATCGCCTGACGCCGCGGCGGCAATCGCGGCTGCAATCGTCGCGAAGGGACGGGTCGCATCTCCGCCCTTCGCCGTCGAGTCTCTTCCACTCACCGAATCGACGAAGAGAGTCTTCCCTTCGAGGACCGCGGTGGACATTTTACGCGGCTCCCACGATTTCAAGCGGAGCGTAGCGCATACGAACCGACTGCACGTTTCCAGGAGCAGTGGCCCACGCGGCGGTCAGCGTGAAGGTCTGATCGACCGTGTTGTCGAACCCGCCCGAACCGAACGAAGCCTCCTGCTTGAGCGTATCCGGACCCGGAAGGATTACTCCCGAGAAGTGGTGCGAGACCGCGCCCGATCCCGTCGCTCCGATGAAGTAAAGGAGCACGATCCGGTACGCCGATCCGCTCGGAACGCTGATCACGACCGGGGCAGGAGCGACCGCTCCCATCTTGGCATTGAGCGTCAGGTCGATCGGAGATCCTGAAGTCTGGATCCCCGTGATGAGAGCGGTGAAACGGAGCATTCCGTTCGATCCGAGGATCCCGCCTGGAACCGTACCGGTGAAGAGGGTCGTCTCGTCCGTCGTGTTCCCGACATCCTGGGTGACGTTCTCGGCCGCGATCCGCTTTTCCGAAAGAGAAGTACTCAAATTAGCTCCCCGTGTACTTGACCGGCGTTCCAACCACGAGGTCCGCCGCACAGGCGGCACGGGCATCCACCAATCGTTGCCATCTCGATCCTTTACGCGCTACGGATTCCCTACGATTTCAAGCATTCCGTAGTGCATCGTAATGCTTGGGCTCACTCCGGGCGCGCTCGCCCACAGCGCGGTCACGCTGAAGGTTTGATCCACCGTGTTATCGAACGTGCCTGACGCTACGGTGGCGTTCATATTGGTACTGGTTCGCGGTAGGATGACTCCAAAAAACTGATGGCTCACCGACCCGGAACCGGATGCCCCGATCAGGAAGATCACATGAAAGATGGTTATCGTTCCGGCCGGAATGCTTGACGTGAGCGAAGCCGGACCGACCGCGTCCATCTTTTCCTTGAACGTAACCGAGATCGCTCCGCCGGTCGCATTCTGCAACGTAAGGATCGCGGTGAACCGGAGTGCGCCGTCCGATCCGAGCGTCTTCCCAGGAACCGGCTTCGAAAAGATCGTCGTTTCGACTGCGGTGTCGCCAACGGTCTGAGCCACGCTCTCGACCGCGACACGCTTCGAGACGTTGCTGAGCGAAGTGCTCATAGCCTAACTCCCGGTGTACTTGACCAGCATTCGAACCACAAGGTCAGCCGCAGTCGTCGCGCGGGCATCGACGTCCAGCGTGAAGACGTCCCCTTTCGCGAAGACGGTCTCATCCGGAGCGAGCGCTTGAACGTGCCGGTTCGTGCTGCTCGCAGCGCCCAGCATCGGACGGTTCGCCTGCGTCGTATAGATGGTCGAGGGCAGGACCGAGTATGGAGACGTAAGCGCCCCTCCCGGGCCGGTTCCACGATTAACGTCCACGATGGACGTTCCGGTCGTGCCCGAGTCGCCTTCGCTCATGAAGATGTCGAGGATCGATCCGAAGCGCGGAGCGACTCTCCATCCGTCAACGGCGGATTGCGAGGTCGGGAGCGAACCGTTTAGGATGAAGTCCCAGACGTCGGCTCCCGCGACACCCGAACCGCCTTCCGGTCCGGTCTGCCCCTGAACACCGGTCTGTCCCTGGACTCCGGTCGCGCCCTGCACGCCCGTCGCGCCTTGGAGCCCGGTCTGACCCTGCACGCCGGTTTCGCCCTGGAGGCCCGTCACGCCTTGAACGCCGGTCGTTCCTTGAACGCCGGTCTGGCCTTGGACGCCCGTCTGACCCTGTACTCCGGTCTCTCCCTGAACTCCGGTAGCGCCCTGGACCCCGGTCGCTCCCTGAAGGCCGGTCTGCCCCTGAACCCCAGTCTCCCCCTGGAGGCCCGTCACGCCTTGGACGCCGGTCGCTCCCTGTACTCCGGTCTGGCCCTGCACTCCGGTCGTACCCTGGATGCCTTGAACTCCGGTTTGCCCCTGAACGCCCGTGGCGCCTTGCAGACCCGTCGCGCCTTGCACTCCCGTTTCACCCTGGACTCCGGTCTGACCTTGGACGCCCGTCGTGCCTTGAATCCCCTGGACTCCGGTCTGGCCTTGCACCCCGGTCTGTCCTTGAACGCCGGTCGTTCCCTGGACACCCGTAGCGCCCTGAAGCCCCGTCTGCCCTTGAACGCCGGTTTCTCCCTGGAGTCCGGTCTGCCCTTGGACGCCGGTTGTACCCTGGATTCCCGTAGCGCCCTGAACTCCCTGGAGACCGGTCACACCCTGAACGCCTGTCGCGCCCTGAGCACCTTGGAGCCCCGTCTCGCCCTGGACTCCCGTCGTGCCTTGGATTCCTTGAATGCCGGTCTGACCTTGGAGCCCCGTCGTGCCCTGAACGCCGGTCGCACCTTGGAGGCCCGTTGCGCCTTGCACACCGGTCTCGCCCTGAATGCCCGTAGTGCCTTGCACGCCAGTCGTGCCCTGGATTCCCGTCGCACCCTGGACACCCGTCTCACCCTGGAGACCCGTCACTCCCTGAATTCCGGTCGGACCCTGGAGACCGGTCTCTCCCTGGACCCCGGTTTCTCCCTGGATCCCCGTCGTTCCTTGCACACCGGTCGGACCTTGCAGTCCGGTCGCGCCCTGAACACCGGTCGCACCGAAGAGTCCGGTGAAACCGAATATCGTCAGGAAGTCGCCTTTACGAGTGCCCATGCTACCTCTAGTCGAAAATGTTTCCTACCGGGGCAGGTTCCTTCACATCGATATGCATCCGAGGCCGCTCACCGCTCGGAATGAACTCGGCCCAGGCACCGGCTTCTCTCTCGAACTCCCGCCAGTCCTTCCAGACGCCGATTTCCTCGGTATCGTTAACGTACATCGCTATCCCTGCGTCGGACCCTTGATCCGCTTGAGACCTTCCGTCACCGCCTTCGCCCCGTTTCTCCACACGCCCTTCCAGATCAGTTCGGCGAGTGCGGTGTAGGCCGTCGTGTCGATCCACGCGAGAGCACTCGCGATGTCCTTCTTCTGCCATCCCGCGACCGCACCCACGATCGCGCCGATCAGGACGGCCCCGATCGCGTACTTCGGCTCGAACTTCTCGGTGCTGTCCGTGTTCTTGATGTGCCCGAGGACCGCGGCGAAGATTCCCGAAACCATTCCGATCCCGATTCCGATCAGCGTGCCCGCGGTAGCGCTTTTCCCTTCCGCTCCGTCCGCCGCCATGGCGACGCCGGTCATCGCGAGAAGAATGAGGAACGCGAAAGCGAAAATCTTCATCTTGAACTCCTCTCGTATCGAGTCAGCTTTTCGATCATCGCAGCGACCTGGCCCGCGAAGATCTCGGCACCTTCCTGCACCGCAAGATCGTGTATCGCGTTCAGGTACCCGAACGCGTACTCGACCCCGGCTACGTCGCGCGCATCGACCGCGCCAAGACCACTGTGGTACTCGCGGCCCGCGAGGTTCATCGCGGCGGCTTGTTCTGCCTCTGTGTGGAGACCGAGTCGAGCCATCTTTACCTCAAGCTCCCGACGATATGGTCCACGCCTCCGTTCGGCGCGTACGTGCCCTCGTCCGGAATCGTGTACCGGTTGATCGCAAACGTGTTCTGATAATCGACCGAACGCATGCGGTGTGCCGGAGGAAACCCGGGCAGATACTGCGCACCCGGTCCCCAGTAGGGTCCGCGGCGGTCCTGCGCCCAGTGGTCCTCCCACTTGTCGAGCCCTTCGATCACCAGGAGGTCCCCGCCGAGCCCCATGAATTCACGTTCAGGTCCGTTGATGTACATCTACCAGGCTCCTTCGGGATAGAAATGCACCGATGGCTTGGGGCCGACGCTTCCGTACATGAGCCAGATGTCCTCCACCTGCGCGCGAGCCTCATCATGGGAGGCGCCGAGGTAGTAGATCTGCGTCTCGCCCTGCTCCAGGTTCATGGTCGTCTGCTGGTCCATCATCGCCTTGGCGAAGTCCCAGGCATGGTCCCAACGGACCGCCGCGATCTCGTTCCTCGCCTTGGAATACGCGACCGAATAGAATCCTCCGTCCCCGACATCGCCGAACGCGGTATGGACCTCTGCGGGCGCCTGGTGGATCGACCAAGCGACGCTCTTCCCCAACCACCGCGGAGAGGTCGGTATCCCGTGAGGCTTCACAGAGTCCTCCTGAGAAGCGTCGCTTCGTATCGCTTCAGAACGTTGTCGAGCACGAACGCGCTCGTGACCCAGGTGCCGAGCGCCATAAGCGCCCGCTGATCGACCCGAACCTTCGGCGTCTTCCCGGCCGCCGCGTTCCTGAGCGAGGACAGTTCGTTCCTCACCCCGGTCGTCACGCTGTCCATCCAGTTGAGCCGTTCCGCCATGAGAGCGAGGTCCTGGACGACGTGCGGCCTCATCTCCTCGATCTCGGTCAGCGTCTCCGCTCCCTTCCGGATCACGTCGTACCGCGCGCGGAGACCCATGTAGAGGTCGGACGCTTTCCGATACCACTCCAGGATTGACCGGAGATGTCCAGGAGAAAGCGTAACCGGCTCGGACGGGGCGGAGGCGAGCGAGGCCGGGATCGGCTTCTTCCCCGCCTTGCGGAACTTCTCGTCGATCCTCATCACGCCCAGACCGATCTCCTTCACCGCGTCGAGCGCCTGCTGGTTCGTGATCTGGTCCGCAACGGCCAGGATCCGGTTGACCAGGCTGCGGCGGAGATCGATGACGCTCCGCATCGTTTCGTTCTGCTGCGCGGGCGGAAGATCGAGGAACGAGTCCAGGATCTGGTCGAGCGCCTGCCCGAGCGTGGCGATGGCGCTCCGCATCTCCGCCGCAGCGATCCGAGTCGATTGTTCCGTTTCGTTCAGCATAGCTTCCTTAGAGCGCGAGCCGGATCATGTCCGGCGTCAGGGGGAACTCGACGACGACGGCCCGCAGGCCGCGGAACTCCTCCACGAGGTTGTTCCTCTCGATCGAACCCGCCTGCGCGACGATCTTCCGCACGCCGCACCTCTTCACCGCCTCGATCTGCGGCTTCGTGTAGTCGAGCAGGAAGACGACGCTCTGTCCGTCGAGGAGCGCCGATAGGTCCGCGTTGGAATCGACGAACACCGCCTCCACCGGCTCGCTTTCGAGCACCCGGCGGATCGCGTCCCGGCACGCCGCGTCGTTCGTCACGACGATCGCTTTCGGAACGGGGCGGTGGCCGTTCAGTACCGCGTCCGCTTCCCCGCAGGTCCGCTCGACGCGGGCCAGAGTCTCGTCGAGCCTCTGCTGAGAGACGGACGTCATCGGAACCTTCTTGGTCGTCATGCCCTACTTTCCTTTCGCCACCTTCTCGATAAACCTCTCGATACCCTGCCGCATCCGCTCCATCCCCTCTACGTATTTTATCGCACTCGCTTCGCCGCGTTCGTAGAGTTCGTAGATCTTTACGTCCTTCCGCTTCAGTTCGCGGTAAAGGAAAGCGCACACGAACATCAGGATGACGGACAGGCCGACCCATCCGTACTCAAGGAGAAACTTCGCGAGCGATTCCACCCTATGCCCCCGTTTTGTTCGCCACTTCCGAAGCCCCGGCGATCGCGAAGGCGAGTCCGGCCACGCTCACCAGAGCCCCGAGCGCCCCAGCCCCCGCCATCACGTAGCCGGTGGTCCGTACCAGCTTCGACGGCGATTCTTTCGCCACTCCGAAGTGGAAGAGGACTCCGGCACCTCCGACCAAGAGGCCGATCGCGGTTCCCACGATCCCCACGACCAGCTTCGTTCCGGTCAGGTCGCCCTGCGACTCCGGGTTGAGCGCGGTCAGGTTGCCGGTCAGAGCGGCGCTGATCTTCGGGATCGCGCTCACCTGCTGGAGAACCGGGCTTTTCGTCTCGGTCTGTCCGACCCGGCCCACCATATTGAGATACATGATTCCTCCTCGTTCAGGCGAGGACCGCCGCGCCGCCGCGCGGAGGCCGCCCTACAAAGATGAGAAGCCCGAGAGCGGTGACCCCGGCCGCCGCGATGCCCAGGATGGCGCCCGGCTTCAGCTTCCCTTCCTCGTTCGTGAGGAAGTTCCCGAGCCCGCTTCGATCCAGCACTTTCTCCAGTGCCTTCACCTGATCCTCCAGGCACTCCACCATGCACTGGCAGTCCTTGCGCGCCCAGAGACGGGTCACCCTGCTCCACTTCGATCCGTACCGGAAGTCCTTCGCCGGTCCCTTCGCCTTCGAGTAGCGGTGGATCCAACTGAATGAAGCAAGCGCCGTTCCTGGACGATTCGCGGCGCCCAGGCTCGCAAGGATCTTCTGCTTCCGCGCCTCGTTCGGGATCTTCTCGATCCGAGCGTAGAGTCGCGCGAGCCGGTCCGCGGCGCGGAACGCGCGCGTCTCCCATGCCACAAGCTGCTCGTACTGGTACCAGCCCTTGAACTCGTTCGGGTTTGTCTGCCCGTCGATCCGATACGCGTGGCTTCGGAGATACATTATTCTTCCTCGCCTTCTTCCGATAGGTGCGTTGCGTGCTCTTCCAAGAACCTCTCCTTGGACTGCTCCCACTTTTCCTTGCTCATGTGGGGCTGACGCACGAGAGCCTTTCCACACTCGCAGGTCAGCCTCTCGTGTCCGCTGCTGGTCCGGTCCTCTTCGATCGCGTCTGCGATGCCGTCGAGCCTTCCCTTCGCCTTGCCGCGCTTCTTCGCGCAGCTTGGACACGGCATCAGCTTCGGAGGCATCGACTTCCCCTTCTTGCTCCGATAGACGTGGCTCCAGACCCTTCCTTTGCCGATGCAGGTCGGGCATTTCTTTTCCGACGCATCGCCGAGACCTCCAGACCTGCGCCCCGCGAATTTCACCGCGATCCAGATCGCTCCTGCAACTCCGACCGGAACGGTGAGGAGCCACCAGTTGAAGCCCGGCTCCTTGACCGGGACCTGATACGCAATGACCGTATCCGGCTTCGCCGAGACGTTCTGCGTCGGGAAGTCCGCGTGCGAGATCTCGAACGCCATGACGGGAAGAGCCACGACATCCTTGAAGATGACCTCTCCATCCGCGCCGGTCACCATTTCTCCGACCTGTCCGATCGCGGGAGGGAGCCCTCCGAACAGCTTCACGGTCGCGCCCGGGACCGGCTTCCCTTCGCGCACGACCTTCACGCCGACCGAGGTCTTCGTGACCTTCGTCTGCTCGAACCAGGAGAACTCTTTCCGCGTCACATCGGCGACCGGGAACGTCACGACTCGCCCGATCTCCCCGCGCTCCGACTCGCTCTCGACGCCCAGGACGGTGGCCCGGAAGTTGAACGTCGCAAGCAACCTGGCGATCTCGGCCTGGTGCTGCTTCGCCTGATATTCCAGAGCCTGAGCCTGCTGAGTCTGACCCGCCGCCGCCATCGCCTGCGACTGGGCAGTGAAGTTCTTCGCCGCAGTTTCGTGCTGACTGATCAGGTTGAGGCTCTCCTGGGTTCCCGTTCTGCCCTCGACCCGGAGAAGAATCTTTCCTGCGGCGCGCTGGAGCAGCGCGACGTACCCGACCCGGACATCGTTCGGTCCGCTGACCGAAACGATCCGGTATCCGGCAAGAATCTTGTTGATCTCCTCGATCGAGCCCAGTCTCATATTTCTCCTAACCGCGCTTCAGTTTCGCGCGGAGCGCTTCGTTTTCACGCTTGAGATTTCTGTACCGGATCACCTGACCCGTTATAACGACCATGTCCGCAACGGCCAAAAAGATCGCTGGAGTAAGTAGAGCGCCCACGGCCAGCCTGGACCAGAACTCCAGTTTCGAGTCGCCCGTGTCCGGAGAAAGCGCCCCTTGACCCAGCGATGCCCCGGCCCTTCGTTCCGACTCCGCGTCCAGACTCATCGTCGCGACTCCACTATACATCGTATCGCTTCCCTCCTTGCGCGCCCACCGCGATCGCGATGCCCGTCGCTACGACGGCGACGACCCCAGCCGCGATGACCTTCTTCCTGTTCCTCTGCCAGAAGGTCTGCGCTCCAGCCTCAGCTTCTGAGGCTCCAGGAATCGTGATAGCCCCGCCTTCACCGGCCACTCCTCGGCGGTGGTAAATCGTATAGATCGCATTGTCGTCCAGGTTGCGCGGCGACATCGCGAAGGAGTCTCCGACCTTGATAGGCCACTTCTCCTCGCTTCCCTCGATCGCTCGGGCCATCATGTCGAGCCGGGGCGCGTCGGCAGCGATCCGTTGCGCGTTTCGCTCCGCCTCTACTGCCTGGGACCTCATGCCTTCTGCGGCGGAGTCAGATCCGATCTTTTCGAGCTTCGCCGCCGTCTCTCGCAGTTCAACCGCTTTGGACCTTTCAGCCTCCGCTTGGGCGAGCAGGCCAGAATCGACGCGAGCCGATACGATCTCGGCAAGAACGCGCATCTCGACTTTACCCGGAGACAAGAGGACGAAATCGCCCGCCTTCGCCTGGGACGCGCGAAGCGACGTCTTGACGAGCGAGGACAAGGAGTCCTCGATCACTCCGCCGAGCGATAGATACATCGCCTCTCCTTCTACCTTGCCTGCCGGGTACGGGCCGACCGAATCGATCCGATACCACTCGATCGCGGTGTCCGCTTCGCGAGGAGCACTGCCGCCAAGACGACCCCTCCGATCGCGACGCTTCCGACCAGGATTGCGATCCCGAGCGGAAACTTTTTCGCCGGGTAGGCCGAGGCGGGAATCCCCCACCTCGAAGCTTCCTTCTTCCATGCTTCGGGACTCCCCGCTCGGTACGCCGCCTCGACAAGACCGGCCGTCTTCCACAGACTCATGTCCGCCTCGAACAGCACGACCTGGCCTTTCGGATAGGCGGGATCCGAGGTGGCGATCCTTACCGCTGTCACGTAGCTCGTCTTTCGAGGAATCCCGAAGGAGATCTCCTCTTTCTCCTCGCGGCCCGTGACGATAGAGCTTTCGGTTCGGATCGGAGGAGTCAGAACCTGACGCTTCACGACGTCGCCAATCCGGAGATCGGACCACTTCGCCGCCTCGACAGCCATGTAGTCGGACGGAACGAATTCGGGATCGGCCCCGATGTACATTAGGATCCGCTCCTTTTCTTCCTACGCGCGAGGAGAAAGATTACTCCTCCTCCGACTACGACCGCTCCTCCGATCCCGGCCCAGAGCCAGGGGAAGCCTTTCTTTGGTTCAGCGGATACGGTCTCCGGCCTAAGGCCCCCGGGGCCTATGAACCGTTCGACTTCTTCCAGTGCCCTCTGCCTTGAAGGAGGGCGGTAGACGGTCCAATTCGGCGCAATTGCGCCAAAACTGACAGGAAACGATTGCGTATCGCGCTTTGAAGAAACATCGACTCCGTCTTCCTCGACGATCCTCCACTGGAGATACGGTTTTTCGGTTGGATTAACCTTCCCCCCAACTCCGATCTCCAGCTTACTGATGTCGAGAACGAGGCGTGCCCAGGTCTTTGGACCCTTTGAGTTCGCAGGCACGTTAAATAGAATATAGTCGCCGATCGCGATCTCGTTGACGTCGGAGACGGACACCTGTCTGTAGCCACTCGGTACTCCGTCCAGACCAGCGATGTACATAATTACACCAAGTCCAAAGAGAAGGTGTACGTCTGGGCGGCGAGTCTTTCGCTCGTTTGCGGATCGTAGATCGCGACTGACATGACTCTCCTATCCGGAGCAATAGCGAAACTCGGCGTCTTCACCTCAAGTACTCGCTCGACCGTTGTGGAAGGCCCGATACCGACGATTTCATCGGGCCACACATTTTCGAGATTCTCCGGTTTCGGGTCCTCTCGGTACTGCGTGACTCGCAGCAGGACAGAGTCGGGGACCTTCCTGTCGTTTTTTACTCGCAGCCTGAACCTATGATGGATCGTCGGTGGAAGCCAGGTATTAAATGAGAAGTACTCGCCCGATAGACTCAGCCCTCTCTTAGCTACTTCCTGTACCTCGGGTCCCACAGCACCCTGCTGCTTCCTTCTCTTAGATTCGGACAGTCCAGCCCAGACCGCGAGTCCCGCAAGACCGACCGAAGCGATGAGGAGCCCTACCTTTACCGGCTTCCAATCGTCGGGGACTAGCCTAGCGGAGAACCCGAGCGCTCCGGCTCCTGCAACGTACGGGAACGCGGCTCCGATCGGACCGAGCGAGTCGGCCAGTCCGGGAAAGAGCGTCAGGTTGACCGAACCCCAGTCACCGTCTCCGAGTCCGGCCACTGGGGCAGGTTCGGCCGGACGACGCGAACGGATCGCCGCTACCGCCCCAGCCGCGACCAGAGCCCCCAACGGCACCGCGACAAACCAGAACCCTTTCGGAATCTTCGCGGAATCGTACCGCGTCTCGACCAGGCCCTTGATCATGCGCTGGGACCGCGTGAGGCGGTGCGCTCCGATCCCGGCCGCGGCACGCCTCGTCTCGATCGCCATCCGGTTCTTCCGGAGCCACTCCATGTCGGTGCGAGCGATACGCCGCGTCTCCTCATCGGCCGATATGTTGACCAGGTAGCTCAGCCTCTGCACCGCAGTCGCGTATCCGTCCTTGCGAACCGCACGCACGACCCGCTCGTGCCGGGCACTCTCAGGAAGGTCCTTCCTCCATCCGTAGAGCTTTCCGCGCTTCGCCTTGTACCGTATCGGCGGGACGCACTTCCCTTTACGGGAGCGCACCTTCCCGCGAGGACATGCCCGAGCGCCGGACAGCGCCTTGACCTCCATTCGGCTCGCGCCAGGTCCGTAGAACCCGGGCGAGAAGCCGAACTCGGCCTCGTACGGATACACCGCGTATTGTCTGAAGCGGGGCATCTAAGCCTCCACCGCCCTCTTGTCCTTCCAGATGTCCGCTGCCACTTTACTGAACCAGAAGACACCGAGAATACCGCCCGCGATCGCCGTAATCGTCGCCGCGGTCTCCAGCGCTTCCCCGACGCCGCCGAACATCTTCGTGATCGAGTCCTTGCTCGCCAAAAGCAGGTACGCCGTCACTCCGCCGATCGCCACGATCACGAGCGCCCACGCGGCCGGGACGAACCAGATGACCCCGAGACCGTGTAGCTCATCTTCTCCGCGCCGGAACGTCTGTTCGAAACGGTCGTACTGGGCTATGCTTCGTTCCGCCCGCGCCCGCTCCGCCATTGGAAGCTTCGGGAGCTTCTCCGCGATCTTGTTTCGGGCCTCCCGACAGCGGCACATCTCGGACCGCGTCGTGTCGAGCCGCCTCCGGAGATGGGACTTCTTGTCCCGCGCTCTCCGATACTGATCGACCTCGCGACGAAGCGCGACGATGACAAGATCGAACGGAACGCCGACAGCTTCCGCCATCCGCGCCGCATCGATCTCAATCTCCGTACGCGGCTCCAAGTGCATAACGCTCCTATCCGCCGGAGCCTCCGACGTTCTCTCGTTCGCCGGAGGCTCCTATTCCCAGTGCGGAGGATATCCGCTATGCGTCGCGTTCGACCGCGACGATCACGAGGTTCGCGCGGTTGCCTTCCGCGCCGCCCAGGTCGAGCGCCTCGGCGAAGAGGGACTTCTCGCCGTCGCCCAGGATCTCCAGGAGCGGGGCTTCGATCGCGAAGCTCTTCAGCACCTCGCCCGCGGACGGACCGACCACGTCGATCAGCGGAACCTCGACCTGATCGGTCAGGTGGTACGTGATCCGGATGCAGAACGAACCGTCGCAGTTCGACGCATCGATCACCTGGACCTGCGAGATCTTGTTGGTCGGGAAGAGCCATTCGGTCAGGCCCGTGTTCACGGTGTTGCCGAGATTCGTGATCTCGGTGAACGTGATCGGACCTACCACCGTGATTTCCCCCGACGTCAGCGTGTGTACGAACCCGGCCATGTCAGTCTCCTCCTATATATGCGGACCTTCAACACGTAGAGAACGGGGCGCTCCCGCCCCGAAAATGCGAGGCGGGTTCCCGCCCGCCCTTTACTGCAAGCAAGCGAGGATGAGCGCCCCGCCGAATACGCGATTACCCCTTGATCTTCACTCCTCGAACCTCGATCGTTCCGGTCGCCGAGCCCTGCCCGGTCTTGTGGAGCGTCAGCGTGATCTCTTCCCCCTTCGGCACGAAGAACGGGACGAGCCGACCCGACTCCCCGAGGTTCCTCACGATCTCCTCGTTCGTAACGGATAGACCGTCGATCGGGATGTTCGAGAGCGGCAGATCCTCCCCGTCCAGAAGGAGGTAGGTGAACGCAGCCGATCCGGTCGAACGGACCACGAATCCGTAGAAGTCCTCCGTCGCGCTGATGATCCCGCTCAGGACTTCGACCCCGTCCGGCTCGTCTCCATCCGTCACCGTGAACGGCATCGCGACGATGAACGGCACCGCGGAAGGATCGATGAACCTCTCGACGTTCCTCTGTCCCATCGTTTTCTCCTTGCCCTATATATATGGGCGAGAACTCGCTCAGAACCTCAGAGTCAACCCGAACGGCGACGGACCCCGGCCATGCTCGGCCTCGCGTGGAGCCTCGCTTTCGGCTTCGCCGTCAACGCGATGAACCCCACGACGCCGAGTGCGAAAGCCGCGGTCCCGCCCGTGATCCAGAGCCAGGTCCGGACGGGCAGTCCGAGGAACTCCTCGCCTACGACCCGGGTGGTCTCGACGACCTTCTCCCTCTCGATGACCTTGATCACTTCCTTTTCGGTCACGACCGGATCCGGCAGGATGCCGTAGGTCCGTTCGGCCTGGTCCACCTTCGGGACCAGTTCCGTGACGAGTTCCTCCAGCGTCCCGATCCGCTTCTGCCTGCGTTCGAGATCGAAGAAGGCGTAGTTGAGCGGCACGAAGCTCTCGACCTGAGACACGCCGTATCGCGCCCACTCGTAGCGGTTCGAGAGAGACTCGCTATCTTTCCGATCGCCGAGGCTGTCGAGCAGCGTCTTCCTCGCGGTCAGATTCGCGATGCGCAGGATCCGGTTGATCAGTGTCTCGTACTGCTGGATCCCGCGCTTCGCGCGCTGATACCACTCCTGCCCTGTCGCGGCAAGATCGCTCATGTACATGAATCTTCTCCTCTATGGCGCTGCCGGTGCGGGCCTCAGAACGGGTCGCGCCGGAACGGGCTCCGCCCTCTCCCTCTTTTCCTTCGGACCCCAGATATCGCGCACGATGCGCGCGGTCCAGACCACCATCAGGAACCCGGCCGCGACGGTCACCACGACCATGCCGGTCTTCACCGCTTCCCCGACCGGGCCGAACATGTTCGTGATCTGATCCTTCCCTTCGATCAGGATGATCGCGAGAGAGATCGCGACCGCGAGGCCGATCGGAGCGAGGAGGGCCAGGAGCGGCTTCATCTGCGTGATCGCGATCGCGACCTTCGCGACCGGCCCCACCGCGGCGGCAGCGCCCAATCCGCCTTCGCCGCGATCGGTCAGGAGCCCGCGAAGAACCGAAAGCCCTTCCTCCATCGCGTGAATCCTCTGCCAGATCTGGGCGCGAAGAGAAGCGTCGTTCACGCGCACCGCTTCGCTCTCCAGCGCCTCCAGGTCCTTCAGGAGCTTGTTGTATGCCTCGACCAGTTTCCGATGCTGCTCCGCGACGAACCTCTTCCGGTCCGGGGCGGCACGGTACGCCGCGTCCAGATCGGACGCCACCTTGCGAAGCAGCGGCTGCGGGATGCGCCCGACCGCACGCTCCACCGCTCCCAGACCGTTCATTCCGCGATACATGTCTCTCCCTATTCGGGCCGGACGTTTCCGTCATTCGCACCGAGCAGACGGATCGCCCGGTAAAGCCGGACCTTCGCGAGACCCAACTGGTCCGCGACATCCGCCACGTAGTTCTTCGCCGGAAGCCCCTTCGTCATCGGCTTCCCTTCCGCATCGACCCAGTAGTCCTCGATCGTCGCGTCGAGGTCGTTCATGATCTGGTCGATCCGAACCATCGCGTTTTCGAGCGCCTTCCGGACATCTCCCTTCGGCACCCGCCGCGCAGGCTTCGACTCCTGCTGCTGGAGCTTCCGCCCCTTCGCTTTCCGTTCGATCTCGCCGATATACATCTAGTTCCTCAAGAGCAGGATCGTGGCCGGGATCCCGACCGCCGCTACACCCAGCCCGATATAAAGCCCGTACTTCTCGAAGAAGCTCTTCTCCATCGCCTTCGCGGCATCGGCCTGCGATGCCGCGAACTGCGCCGCGGCCTGCGCCGCCGCGGTCTGCTCCTGCGCGAGCCTCAACTGCGCTTTCTCCTGCGCCTCCATCATCTTCTTCGAGAGGCTCGCGGTCAGCGCTGCGGTCCCGATCGTCGCGAGGCCGCCGACGACCGAAGCGAGGATAGTGTCCCAGGCGAAGCCGAGACCTCCCTCGTTCAAGTCGTCGATGTAGAGAGCCATCTTCTTACCTGCGCCCTCTCCTCGGTTTCCGCATCGCGACGAAAAGGACCGTACCGATCACCGCCGCGGCACCGACGCCGATCACGGTCGGCATGACCCAGGACGGCGTCTCCTTCTTCGGTTCCCCTGTCGCGAACGAAGAGACCGGGACATAGACGGTCTGCGGGACGCTGGTCGTCCTACCCGCGAGTCGCGCCGTCACGTAGGTCTGGTACATCGAAGCGATCGTGTTCGGCAGCGAGGACAGGAGCTTCTCCCAGACGTCCGGCTCTTTCTTCGCGATCTCTTCGGCCTTCTCCGGCGTCAGCGTGACCGTCATCGATTCTCCCGCCTTCGACGCCACGCCTTCCTTGAGCGACTTGAGAAGCTCTTCGAACGTCATCTGCCCGATCCCGGTCTCTTGTGCCGCAAGATACATGTCAATCCCTTTCCTCTCGACTCGGACGGGTCAGCCAGTACACGGTCAGGCTGCTCACGACGCTCACCCCGAACATCGCGACGGCGAACGGGAGCAGCTCCTTCATCTTTCCCCAGAAGGTCGTCGGCTGCTCCTTCATCACGACGACCGGGACCTGCCCCACATCCCCATCCACATGCCCGAGAACGCCGACGCCTTTCCTCGAACGCCGATTCGACTCGCAGCGATCGAGTCCTTTCAGCCCGTTCATCGGAGTCAGCTTCAGCCCGCCCACGAGCTTCCCCGCGGGCGTATACGGGACGTAGTCCGTGTAGCTCACAGATCCCCGTTCATGAGCCTCTCTTCGAACGCCTCGAAATCCTCGATGCGCCCCGCCCCGTATTCTCCGAGTTCGGCCGCGAGCGCGATCGACCTCTTGCTCACCGGTTTCCCGCGGCGAACCGGGTGGGTCACCGGTTTCAGTTGCCGGGTCACCGGAGGAGTCTCGGACGAGACAGCGACTTTCGGGACCTTCGTGGGCTTCGTCACCTCGGACTCGTCGAGCGCCTTGTCGATGTCGGCATCCTCGACCGTCTGGTACTCCGGATCCTGGCACTCCTCGTCCAGTTCCTCGTCGCGATCCTCACTCTCGACCATCTCCTGGTCCTCTTCCTGGACCGTCTCGTCGCGATCCGCCGCGAACTCGCGAAGCTTCTTCTCCGCCTCGACGCTCGCTCCCTCCTCCTCGATCGTCGGCTCCATCACCTTCTTGCCGAACATCTCGGAAGGAGTCGTCGGCGCCTTCGTGGCCGCGTTCAGCCCGCTCACGTTCTCGTACGTCGCGTTCACCGCTTCGAACTCGTCCGGGTGGTAAGTCTGGCGCGGCCGGTCCGTCCCGACCTCATCGACTCCGTCCGTCTCGTCCACGCCTTCCACCTCGTCCACCCCGGCGAACTCGTACGGGTTTTTCGAGAGCCGCGGGCGCTTTCCCGCGTCCTGCTTGTTGAAGCTCGGGATGTACCGTTCCGCGCGGATCGGCTGCATCTCCTCGCTCAGGATCACCTTCCCGGCCGCGTTCACTTCCTGCGCCTCGATGATCTGCGCGTCGCGCTGGACCCGGTCCGGCACCTCGTAACTGGGCATCACGCGCGGATAGAACGGGTAGTGCGTCGGGAGGTCCGCCGTTCCCTTCTCACCCGTCTCCGGACTCTTCGGCGCCAGGCTACGGATCACGCCGACCAGCGCGACCGCTCCCGCCGCGAGGGATGCCACGATGAGCGCCACCGGGGTCTTCGACCCCTTCGACTCGCTCGCGCCATGCATTCCAGCCACTTTTCTCACCTCTTTCGGCCCTCGCAGGACCGACTCGATCCTTCTGATATTCCTCTCGCGCGAAGCGACGCTCCGCGCGAGAGACGCCGGTATCTCGGCCTTCGACCGCCCCATCGCGCCGTGGATCCTCTTGACCTTCGCCCGCTCCTTCGCCGTGTCGGGATGCCAGATGCTCAGGACGACCGGACTGGCCGAGCAGACGACCTTGTACCCCTTCTTCTTTCCCTTCCGGAACTTCCTGCCGACCCTAGTTTTCCGACCCGTCTCCGGATCGAGGACCGGGCACCCGATCACGACGCGGTGGTCCTTGCCACGCTCGATCATCTCACGGCCGATCGCGTGCCGGATCGTCTCGGGATGGATATAGCGCCGGTAGTCCTTCCCTTTCGGGAGGAACCGCTCGATGAACCAGTTTCCTCCCTTGACTTTCTCGATCCGCGGCTTCATCTCTTTGGTCCTCTACGGAATCCCGTACGCCGGGAGCTTTCCGGTCTCCATGTACGCGACGATGTCGTACGCACGCTCTAGGTCCTTCCGCTTGACCAGGACAACGACCTGGCTCTTGTCGAGCGTGTGCGAGAACCACGGGATCTTTGCTCGGTCAAAGAGCGCGATCAGGTTCTGCGACTTGTCGGTCGGACCGACGTACGCAGGGCTGCCGAGCGGGGCGGGCTTTAGGAGAAACTCCCAGAGAGCGGCCCCGACTCCAGCCCCGACGACTCCGGCGATCAGATATCGAACCATCGGCCTTCCTACAGTTTCTTCCGTCCGGTCAGCCACTTGTCGAGAACGATCAGGCTCGACAGAATGTGCTGCGACAGAGTCGCAGTGTGCTCTCCGTGGAGGAAGTCGTCCTCCTCGTCCGCCCAGTTGTAATCGACCAGAGCCCGCATCGCACGACGGACCATCTGGATCGTTACCGGCCTCGCGTAGAGCCTGTCGATCTCTTTCCTTCTCGCCTCAACTTCGGTCATCCCTAGCTCCCGAACACGGTCACGTCGATCGCGCCCAACGTATCGTTCTGGATAAAGATTCTGCAAATCTCCAACTGGTCCTCTTCCGGCGTCCAGCGGCGCTCACCCGTGACTGGAAACTCGGTCGTCGCCAGATCGTTGATCCTCACCTTCACCACGTCGGTCAGGCTGGGCATCGAGACGCGGAGAGACGTCACGGACCGTCCGAGTGCCTCCTGGAGATCGACCACGTTCTGGATGAAGGTCGATCCTGCCGCGACGCTGATCGTCTGGTTGAAGAAGTCGCGGTACTTCACCTCCCCGCGCTCGATCCGCTCCTTCTTGAGCTTGATGTCGATCGCGAGGTCGGCCGCTTCGCTCGCTCCGTTCTCGAACTCGACCTTGACGAGCGTGGATACGACGGGCTCTACCAGCCTGATATCGCAGTCCGCGTCGTACATCTTGACCGTCCTCTGCCGGTCCACCCGTTCCCGGTCGATGCTCTGGATGATCCGGACCAGGCTGTTCTCTCCGACCACGCTCGCCTTCGCGATGCCCTTGATCGAAGCGAATCCCTCCGCTACCCAGAAATCGCTCGAAAGCTTCCCGCCCGCGGGGACCCGCTTCCTCTCGCTCAGGATCGTGAGAGCGTCGCCCATTAGAAGACCTTCTTACGGATCGGATAGATCCAGCCGTTGAGACCCACCGTGACGGACCTTATCCCGGGCAGCAGGTTCGTGACCAGGACTCCGACCTTCATCTGTTCTTCGAGCCGCATCGAGGTGCGCCACGAGACGAACGGACTGACCGTGACCCGGTCCGCGAACTGGCTCTTGAGCCCGCCGTACTGGATCGTGAACTTGATCGTGCTGATCGAAGCGTCCGCGACCTCGAAGGTCCCGCGCTCGATCACGGCTTCCCGGAGCGCCGGGACCTCGAACTGGATCGTCGGGAAGTCCGTCGCCAGAGCCGGGATCGTGAAGACGTCGCTCAGGATGAGCGGCTCGGAGTAGTCGGGCGGCGCGACGATCTCCGGCAGGTAGTTCGCTTCGACGCCTCCCGGATAGGGCCGGTGCTCGTCCGGGATGTTCGCGCCGACCGCCTCGTAGAGTTTCAGAACGCCGCCGCGAAGCGCAACGCTCCGGTAGCCCCATTCCTTCCTGCGGACGATGGTGCCGACCCGGTCGTTCCCGCGGACCTGATGCTCCATCGGCAGATCGCCCAGAGTGACGAACGTGCCCTGAAGCCTCTCCGCCTCGCTCCCGGCGAGCATGTATTTTCTTCGAACGATCATCGAGGACCTTACTGGCCCTGGCGCTCGATCCTCTGGAGGAAGACCTTGAGACCGTGGAAGACGACCCGGATCGTGTAGGGGAAATCGCCCGGATTCGAAGGCACGACCCCGTCGATCGTTCCATTGTCCTGGAAATCCATCAGAATGCCGCCGCGGGCGACGAACCGGCGCGGAGCGACTTCCGCGAACGGAAGCTCTCCGCTGCCCGCGAAGTCCACGAGCGGCATGAAGTCCCTGCTCCCCGTCAACTCCACGTCGGAACTCACGTCCTTGAAGCGGACGTTGACGCGGGACATGAACTGGATCGGAAACGCCGTGACCTTGAGGTAGTCAAAATGGAAATCGGAGGCGTTCGTGAACGTGTCGCTCTCGATCGCTCCCGACTCGTCGAACGTCGCTTCGAGGATGACTTTGAAGACGTCCTCGAACACGCCCTGACCGCGCTTCGACACTTCGCCGACGTCGTCGGTCTGCTTGTAGATCCGCTGCTCGATGTTCGTCAGGCGACTGTGAAGCGCGTTCTGGTTCTTCGCGATCTTGCGAAGAAGTTCCTTTTCGTTCAGTTCTGTCACAAAAAGTTCCTCCGGGTCGCGAACCCTTTATCCCACCGCACGCGGTACGAGGGCGGGGGCAAATACCCGCAGCGAGATAGAGAGGGAAGGGCGCGGAGGTCGCGCCCTTCCCCTTGTTTCGCAGCGGTACGTTCCGAACCGCAGTTCGCCTACGCGACCTGCCGCTTCAGGAACCCGTACAGCACGATCCACACGCGGATGCCTTCGCGCTCGTCCGCCTGCGTCGTGATGGTGATCGCGGGCGTCCAGCGGAACTCGAACACGAACGGCTCCAGGGTGTTGATCGGGATCGGGAGCGAACGGTGGAACTTCATCACGTTCGCGATGTTTCCCGGTCCGATCGTGCCGCGGACGTCTCCGGCGATCGCCACGGCGCTCCGCACGTTGTCGAAGATGCCGGTACCGCCCGCGATTCCCCAGATGGGGATCGGGGACGGATACGCCTTGTCGGACACCTTCAGCGTGCAGTACCCCTGGTTGATGATGTGCTGCACATCATCGGTCTTCGACCCGTCCTCGACGCGGAAGACTTCGCTCTTGATCACGAAGCTTTTCACGCCGCCGAGGAACCCGGCGCCCTGGGTGACGTTCGTGTCCACCGGGGTCTTGCCCTGCTGACCCGCGGGAACCTGGAACGCATCCCATTCGGCGACGGGGTTCGGAATCTGGAGTCCGCGACCGGCGATCCCGCTCACTCCGAGCGTCGCAGCGTCGTAGACCCAGCCCGTCACGATCTCGCGTTTGCCCGTAAGACGCGGCATGGACTGAATCCTCCTTCGGCTCGCGCCGAAATCCCTCGCCCGAGCCCACCACCCTCCGGCCGTTTGTTGTTGAAAGAGTGCAACGGCTCGAAAAAACTCATGACACGCGCTAGAACGGGGTGTCGGCCATCCCCATGAACTCCTCTTCGGGCGTTCCGCCCATGAACTCCTCTTCGGGCTCGTCGTCGGCCGGGCACTCCGGCTCGTCCTCGGAGACGATCGCCTTCTCGCTCTGCTCCTCTTCCGGGAGCGGGCGGACGCGGCCGATCGCGCGCTCTTCGCTCTCCGAGCCGTAGCGGCCGATCGCACGCTCTTCGCTCTCCGAGCCGTACCGACCGATCGCACGCTCTTCGCTCTCCGAGCCGTACCGGCCGAGGCCGCCGTACTTGTACGGAATGGCCTTGCCGTCCGCGCCCTTCGTGGACAGGCCGACCCAGCCGAGCACGGCGTTCGTGCCCATCGCGAGGTACTGGAAGAGTTGACCGCCGATCGAGCCGAGCGCGGCGAACTGACCCACCGCCTGGCCCTGCGTCTTGCCGCCGACCAGCTTCCCGACCTCGTATCCGCCCACCATGCCGACCAGATCCGCGATGTGGTTGATCGCCATCACCGGGATCATCGGCTCCGTCTTCCCACTCGGCGTCAGGAAGTAGTGCATCAGGTGGCTGATCGTGTTCGAGAGCGTACGGCCGAGCGTCAGGCCGCCGAGAGCGGCCACGCTCTTCATCGAGAAGAGCCACTTGAACGCCCCGACGCCGAACGTCTCACCGGCCGGGTTGCCGTAGATGCCGTGCATCCGACGAGCGCCGAAACGACGGCCGAGAACCGACGTGCGGCGACCGCGGTAGCCGTAAAGCTCCGCGCCTTCGCCCGGAAGCTGGCCCATCTTGTACCGCTCGACCGCGTAGCCGAGACGGCGACCGCGGCGCCGCGCGCCGTCGATGCCGAAGCGGCCCGCCGCGTAGGCGGTCTTCATGTAGCCCATTCCGTCGATGCCGAAACGGCCCGCCGCGTACTGCGTCCGCATGTAGCCGAGGCGACCTCCACGACGCGAGCCCTTACGGCCCTTGCGGTGCGAACGCTTCCGCGCCGCGCCCATGCCCTTCCGGGACTTGCGGGACTTGCGGCTCTTCCGAGCCTTGCGGCGATGGACCGCGCCCATGCCCTTCCGGCGACCCTTCCGGCCCTTGCGAGCCTTCTTCCGACGATGCGTGGCCCCCATGCCCTTGCGACGCGACTTGGACCGGCGCGTCTTCTTCCGGCGCTTCAGACCACCGAAGAACTGCTCTTCCGGCAGCGCGCCCAGACGGCGACGACGCTTGCGCCAGCCCTTCTTCGACGCGAGCGAATGTGCGCGTCTGTGACCCTTCCAGGTGCCTACGCCACTCAGGCGACGACGCCTACGCGTGCGTCCAAGGAGACCTCCGACACCGCGCCGTTTCGTCCCGAGTCTCCTCTTGGGAGCACGGCGCTTCTTCACAGCGGCCATTCTTCGCGCCTCCTAAAGTTTTCGAGCTAAAAGAAAAACCCCGCGGATCTTCCCGTCCTTTCGGACCAGGAAAACCCGCGGGGTCTCTCGCGTACTGCGGGGAGGTGCGCGGGGTTCGCTTACGGATTCTTGCGAGGGTCGGTCAGCCGCACTTTGAACGTGACGTCGATCTCTATCGCTCCGTCACGGTTCGTCACGTCGCTCAGCGTGACTCCGGCTCGATCGAGTGTCGCGAAGAATCCCTTGATGTACCGGTAGAGCCCTCCTACAAGTTCGTTCGGACCTTCCTTCTCCTCTTCGGAGGAGTCGCCCATCTTGCACTTTTCCGTCCTTTGAGTCAGCGACTACTATAGCATTGAGTCGTTCGCTTCGTCAATGGTTTCGTCCCATAAATCCTGGTGGAAGCGATCGAAACCGATCACGAAGCGAGCGCATGCTCCAAAGCGGCGCGCGTCTTCGCGTAGCCGCGGTCGTACAAACCTCTCCGTTCCTCCAGGGAAAATTTGAACTGAAACGTTCCGAACGGAGGCGAGTCGGACAGCACGATCGCTTGGCCCTCGTGGATCGCTTCCTCGACGCTCTCGACCGCATCGTGTACGTTGTCATCGACGAACGCGGACATCAGGACGTCCAGGGTCTGAAGCACTCCCTTTCCCTGCGGCACGAAGATCCGGTCGTCGTGCGGATCGTGTCCGAGGAGAAACCCGAGCCTCAGCCGCGGGAAATCCTTCCACGCATTGATCGGGAAGTGCCGGTAGAGACCTCCATCGGTGAACATCTGCTCCTGGTAGAGGAAGTTGTCGAAGCCCGCGGGAAGGCTCGACGTGATCCGCGCCGCGTCGCAGAGAAGCATCCCGGAGTATTCCTCGCGCGTGAACACGACGAGTCGATGCTTCGTGATGTTCGTCCCCATGATCTTGAGTTCGACGCGGCTATCGGCGAACGTCTTCTCTCCCATCATCTCGCGCAGGAGATCGTGGTATTTCGTACCGTTCGAGAGCGCGCCGCAGAGAAGCAGCCGCGCCTTCGCCCACCAACTGTCCGAGATGAAGCTCCGTGGATCCTCCTTGGAGAGCCGCTCCCAGATCGCCTCGGGCTCCAGTCCGCTACCGTAGAGGCACGCGACGACTCCGCCCGCGCTGTTGCCGGAGAAGCGGATCACGTTGCACTTCGAGTCCTTCACGGCTTGGAGCACGCCGGTCAGTTCGTAGAGGCCCTTGACGCTGCCTCCGCTCAAGCAAAGATCTATGTCCACGATCTACGCCTTCTTCCCCTGGAGCTTCGGTGCTTCCTTCAGAAGCTCGTTGACGGTCTTCCTCTTCTCCTCGCCGAGCCGCAGCTTCTTCTTCGGCTTCTCTTCTTTTCCGTTCACGAAGACTTTTTCGTCCGCCATCGATCGATCCCTCACTTCGCAAGCTTGTACGACACTTCGAGCTTCCGATCCACTCCGCCCGATACGCAGAAATAAATCGCACGCAGGTAAAGCCCGATATAGAGCTTCGTTGCCTGACCCGGAACGATCGCACCCGTCGCGTTCGCTTTGGCGGGACGCTTCTTCACGTACTTCGCAAGCTCGACGACGGTCCCGGGCGGAGCGTACCCGAGGACTCCGTCCTTGTCGATCACGGAGAACTCCAGGTAGTCGCCGGACTGCACGTTCGCGTCGCACCAGTACTCGCCCGCGAACAACTGCACGAAGTTGTCCGCTCCGACCATCGTAGCGTCGATGACCGTGTCGAAAATGTTCGTCGAGTCCGGGGCGGCGATGAACGGAGCGTCCGCATTTCCCTTCTCGTAGAACTGCCGAGTCGCGCTGTACGGTGCGGTCGCAACGACCGGGATTCCTTCCGTGTCGGCCGGAGCGGCGAGAGCGTACTTGGGGTACCCTTCCGGAGTGTAGCGCTGATTGGCCGGAACGATCGAAGGGGTATTCGAGGCCGAGACCGTATCGATCGCTCCGTCCGTATCGACCGTGTAAGTCTTAACCGAGAGGCTGGTCCACTCGACTCCGTACGATCCGGACGGGTCGATGCCGGTCGCCTTCCCTACCTCCGTCGCGCCATCGAGCAGGCGCGCGAGAGTCGATCCGGTCACCTTCGCGAAGACCGTATTCTGCCCCGTCGTGAGCGTGATGTCTTGAGTAGGCAATTTAGTTCTCCACGGCAAACCAGGAAAGACTGGTCGTCACGGGTTGACCGAACTCGATCTTGAAGGACGTGGTAGTGACCTGTTTCACGCGCGGGTTGACCGGAGGAAGGAGGTCCCCGACGAGAGTCACCACGATCTGCGGAGGGCTCGCGAAAGGCCGAGGGAAAAATACGATGAGGCTGGTGATCAGAGTCATCGTCACCACGCCGTTCGCGCGCGACTTGATGTTCTGAACCTGGAGGTCTCCGTTGATTTTCATTCCGTTGCGATGATCGTCCCTGACTGGGGAAGAGCGAAGGTCACCGTGAACTGGCTCGTCAAATCGTGCGTGATCGCATTGGCGAGAATGACCGCATTATTTTCATCCAGGACCGTCACGACCGGGAAGAGTCCGAAAGTGTGCTCGACCACGACGATCGTTTGGTTTGTGAACGGCACCTCAAGACGCCTCGGCCTGGTCGCCACAATCCTCCCTTATCCGACGATGCCGCGCCCATCGACAAGCGCGCTTCCACCGATCAGGAAAAGCTCCTTGCCGTTCGTGGTCGTGGTCAGCATCGGATTCGGATCGTCGAAAAAGTGAATGTACCGAGCCGCTTTCCCGCTCTTGTCCGATTTGTAGACCACGGCTTCGAGGTCTCCGACCTGCACGAGCCACCGAGGAGCCTTCCGTTTCGAGGCGGGGAAACGCACGACTCGATCGGCCGGTTTTCCCCAGTTGACTTCCCGGAACTTCTCGACCGCTTTCCTGCCTTCGGGCTCGTCCGGCAGGTCGTCCATCCCCATGTCGGACCTTCCGTCGCGGCGTCTCGAATTGAGATAGCCCACGACCCCGATCCCGATGAACGTCCCGATCAAGCCGAGACCTGCCAGAAGCTTCTTGCCGTCCATTCTACTCGGGCCTCACGATATCGAAGAAAACCTTCTTTCCCTGCTCCGCTCTCTCCCAGCCCATCGGGTGAGAAACGGTCGGGTCGAGCGGCAGCCAGCGCGACCCGTCCTCCCGGTCCAGGAACGGCCCGTCCTGATGACGCACCTGGACGTACAGATGCGAGAGGAGGTCCGGCTTTTGCTTCGTCGATACGACGACGTACCGAGCCGGTCCGTGACCGATCGCGTAGAGATGTGCGGCGAGCCAGACCGCGAGGTCCGCCGCGTCGCCTCCGCCTCGCTTCTCCGTCGCGGGAGGAGAAGCGACCGCGCCGATCTGCTTCAGCAGCTTCAGCCCCTTGAGAGTCGGGTGCGTTCCCTGCGCGTACTCGAAAAGAGCCTGGATCTCCTTAATGTACGCTTTCCGCGGGATGGAGGGTTCGTACTCCAGGACGATCCGCATCGCATTTTTACGAACCGCCGGATCCATCGACCCGTTCAGGGCAAGCGCTTCCATCGCGCGAAGAAGCCGTTCCGTGTCGGCCGGGAGGTCGCTCATCGCGACACCTCGAAGTATGCCTTACGGAACGGATCCGGAACTTCCCATCCCATCTCGAACCCGACCGTGGGATCGAGCGGGATCCAGCGCGAACCGTCGAGTTCGTCCACGTACTCCCCGTCCGGCGCCGCGACATGCAGGTAGACGTGAGAGAACTCGTCGTCACGCGCCGCGTCCGCCGCGACGACGACGATGCGAACCGGCCCGTATCGGCGCGCGAGGAGATGGCCGCTCAGATGGGTAGTTAAATCGTCGCAATCTCCACCGCCCCACTCCTCCGTTCTCTTCGGATGCTGGAGCGTCTCGGCATGGTAGACATCCTTGAAGTACCGAAGCCCGCGGAGGCGGGGATGCGTTCCCTGCGCGTACTGGAACAGCGCCTTGATCTCGCTCAGGTAGTCGCCGCGCTCGATCCGCGGACGGAACTCTCCGATGATCCGCTCCGCGTTCTCCGCCGCGAACCGCGTATTCATCGTGGCGCGCACCAGCGCGGCCATCTGATCGACGGTCGCTTCGGTCCCCCGATCCGAGTCGTCGATCTTGTACTTCGTCGCGACTCCCGCGGTGGAACCGAACGAATCGACCGCTCCGATCCCGGACTCTTCCGCGTCGCGAAACGCCGGGCAGAGTCTCGGATCGCATCGATCGCCGTGAACGGAGCAAAGGAGGAAGCGACGGTCTCGCTTCCTTCCCCCCGAGCTTAGATACATCGGTTCCTCGACGCCTCTCCTTCCACTCCAGAGTCAGCCTACGATATCGAAAGGAGATCCGTCAAGGAGCTTAGGCTCCGGCGCTCTGCTTCGCCGCCTCTTCCTGCTCCTGCTTCTTCATCTGCTTCTGAAGCTCGATCATCCGCCTCTGGATCTTCTCCAGGTAGGCGACCGCGGCCGGAGAGGGGACGCCCTTCTCGTCGCAGAGCACGGCCTTCTCTTCCGGCAGCGCGAACTTGACGATCTTCTCCAGAACCTTCTTTACCGGCAGGAGCGCGAGCGCGGTCCGAGCCGTCGCCGGGAAATCGGGGCTCATGACCATTCCGACCAGCCAGTCCTCGTCCGCGTTCGACGCGATGGCGTTCGAAATGACGGGCACGACGTCGTCCCGGTACTCCTCCAGAAGCTGTTCCAGCATGTCTTTTCCTCCGCTGGGTTCCTCGGTTTTCGTCTTCACTTCGACAGTGGGTTCGGGTCTCTCCCTGCGCGCATGCTCCTGCTGACGCATCTGCTCGTGGTAGAGCTTCTCCGCCTCCGGCATGATCTCGGCCGGACTCTTGCCCTGCTTCTGCTGTTCGAGCGCGATCTCCAGGACCTTCATGAGCGGAGCCTTCGCGAAGTCCATGATCTTCTCGAACTCGGACGGCTTTTCCTTGTCCTCGTCCTCGTCCTCGTCGTCGTCCTGGAACTTCTTCAGCATCTTGTTCGCGCGGCCCATCAGGGCGAACTGAGCCTCGACGTTCTTTGCCGCGCTCATCGTCACGACGTTCGCGAGCTTCGTGACCGTTTCGAGCATTCCGCTGCCGTCGTTGCCCTTCTTGTCCGCGGCGGCGGTCTTCCAGACATCGATGATCGTCTCGTTCATCTTCCGGTCGCGCTCGCGCTCCGAACTCTGCGTCGTACGGTCCCGCTCGCGCTCCGCGATCTGCGCCGCGCGGTCCCGCTCCCGGTCCGCGTTCATGCTCGTCAGCATGTCCTTCATGCCCTGAGTCATGTCCTTGATCGCGCCTTGCATCGCGGTCATCTGCATGCCGATGATTTCCTTCTGGATCAGGCTCTGGTTCTGGAGCGCGTCCTTCATCGCCGAAGCTTGAGCCTCGGTCGCCTTCGTCATCGCGGTCGCCTGCGCCATCGCAGCCTCTTTGTGCGCCGTAGCCTGAACCTTGCTCGACTCGTTCATCAGCGTGAAGATCGCCGTGTTGTCGTCACGCTTCGGCGCTTCGACCGGCGCCTTCTTCGCGTCTTCCCTGAGCAGCTTCACTTCGTCTTTCAGCATCGTGACCTGATTGCTGAACCCCTCTCGGATCGCCGCGATCTGGCCCGTGTACATCGCCTCAAGCGACTTGATCATCGGCTGGATCTGCGCCTCACTCCCCTTCCCGTCCTTTAGGACGGTTTGAAGGAGCGTCATCTGCTGCTGGAAGCCGTCCCGGAGCGCGTTGATCCGTTCGTCGCGCTCCTTCTCCAGCTTCCCCAGCATGTCCTTGCGATCCTCGCGCTCCGCCCTGTCGCGCTCCTTCTCGCGCTCCCGATCGACCGAAGGGTCAGGAATGTTGAGGCCGCGCCGCGATCCATCGTAGCCGGGCGCGGGCCGGGCGTACCCGCCGTAAGGCCGAGTGCCGCCGTAGTCCGGCCGCAGACGACCGCCCGGGTACGACTTCTCCCCCTTGCCGTACAGGCTCACCTTGAACGTGAGCGGCATAGTGGAGATCTGGTCCTTCGCCTCCTTGGTCTTCACGAGCGCGGAGAGCGTGGGGCGCGTCGCGAAGACGTTCCCCTTCATGAGCTTCAGCTTGAACTCGCCGCCCTCGTCCTCCTCCGGAAGGATGTTCCGGATCGCCTCGTAGATGTGGACGTCGGTCGAGAGCGGCACGTTGCCGACCCACTGCTCCGACTTGCCCGGCTCGATCTTGAAGACGGACCAGGAAAGCTGCGAGCGCTCGTCGTCGGGAAGGATCGAGCAGAGTTCGGAGACGAACGCGCGCTCCTCGTCCTCCGCGCGCTTCTTCTCTTCGACCACCTTCTCCTTCTCGTGGTCTTCCTTCTTCCTGCGCTCCGACTCTTCGGCTCTCTTCTCCGCGTCGATTCTCTTCTTGTCTTCTTCGCCCGCGAGGAGATCATGGAGACGCTTCTCGCGCCCCAGAAGCTCTTCGCGCTTCCTTTGGAGCAGGAACTTCTGTTCCTCGTTGTTGACCTGCTGCTCCTTCGCGAGGATCTCCTTCTTCTCCGCGTCGATCGCGGCCTTCTCTTCCACGGTCGGCAGGATGGGCGGGAGCGCAGCGGTTGCGGCACTCGTTGCGGTTTGCAGATCGGGCATGGTTCTCCTCCGCTGAGAAAAGACCGACTCCAGAGCCAAGAACCATAGTACCAAACGATTCGGTTTGTGCAACACAATAGCGGTTGCTGTGCGGTAAAAATACCGTGCTATCCGTGTGATTCGCGTGGCGATCAAGCGTGCAGATTTCGTAGGATTCCCGTCGCACTTTTTTCTACAGAAAGCATACGATTCGTTGACGATACGTAGGCAGCCCTGATACGATAGCATCCCGTGGACGCAAAAACGGCCAGGGAGAAGGTCCTTGCTCGCAAAAAGCTGACTGGGACTGCGCTCCGCAAGCTACGGAAGTACTTCGGCTACAGTGTGGACGACCTGTGCGAAGCGACCGGGATCCGATTCAGGACTATTCAGTCCTGGGAGGCCGGATACCGCGAGCCACGAGAGGAAGGGTGGATCAGGCTTCGCCGCGCCTTCGTCGATCTTGCGATGCAAGAAGGCCGCGAGCGAAAAGACGCGATCGGATTCATCGACGAGAGGCTCTTCCCGAAACCGATCGTACGCTGACTCATGATTTGACTCATCGCGAACTCTGGAGGGAGACCGTGGGAGACGAGAAAACCAACGAGAGCCGTCCGCTGAAACCATGCCCGGCCTGCAAGAGCACGGAGCGGATCGTCCGGATCGGAACGGACCAGCCATCGCAGATTCCGATCATGCCTAACATCACGAAGACGACGATGATCCTTCCGACGCAGATTGAGGTTCTCAACTACGTCGCCGATAAGTATATCTGCGAGGGGTGCGGGATCACCTACAACGACATCAAGCAGAAGCACGTCATGCAAGGCAAGGCGCAGTTCCAGACTCAGGACGGAAAACCTCTCGACCCGACGAGGATGGGATGACGCTGAAACGCGATATCAAGCAGCGGATGATCACCTTCCAGGTGAGGATCCCGTCCGAGTTCGTCGAGGAGATCGAGTGGAGGTTCATCGAGCCCTTCCAGGAACTGCTGAAGGGCAAGGTCGGAGAACTCCTCGAAGAGTACGGGTGGGAGTACGAGGAAGGCGAGACGACCGCGCTCGACGCGGTCGATGTCCAGGAAATGAAGAAACCGCTCCTCCTGCTCAAGCACTTCCTCCATCGGGTTCTCATCGCCGGAGCGCTCGGCCGGAACGTGAAGGAACGCGTGATCGCTCGCATTATCGAGCACTTCAAGTTCGAGAAAAAGATGGCGCTCAAGGCGAAGGAGTACATGGCGTCGTATAGCCACGACGGGGACAAGACGCTCCTCTCGACGCAACTCGACCTGAAGTTCGACAAGAAGACGCCGACGATGTTCGACCGCTGATCGATCTCCGGGGTGGAAATGAGGCTGGAGCTTTCGCAGGGCAAGCTCTATCTACGCGACTGCGACGACGATTCGATCGCCGCATTCGCGCACATTTTCGGCGGGGCGAGGGAGAGGGGGACCAGGAACTACCTGCTGCCCCTCACGCTCGACGCGATCCAGTACTTCCAGAAAGACGTACCATCCTGCGATATCGCCCCTGAGATCCCGCAGTTTCTCGAAAGGCTCGACCAGGTCCTGAAGAAGGCCCGCACGTTCGGCGAACTCGACTACAAGTTCAAGGAGGGGGTCCCTCCGCCCTTCGACCACCAGAAAGAGTCGATGTGGTTCGCGTCCGTTCTCGACCAGGCGATGGGTCTGCTCGACACCGGATGCGGGAAGACCAGGCTCGCTGTGGACGCGATGTGCTATCGACACCTGAAGAGCGCGGTCGATAGGGTTCTCGTCGTGGCGCCGAATTCGATCCACAAGCAGTGGGTGAACGAGATTGAGCGATTCGCGACCGTTCCTAATCTGGATATCCGCGTGATCCGCGGGACAAAACCGCAGCGACTCCGCATCCTGAACCAGCCGATGGAGCCGGGAAGACTCACGATTGTCCTCGTCCACTACGAAGCCCTCAGGGTCCTGAGGCAGGAACTGAAGGCCCTCGACTGCCAGATGACGATCTGTGACGAGACCACGGTTTTCAAAAATCACAAGTCCAAGATCGCGAAGTCCTTGAAGAAGATCACCGAGGACTGCACGTTCAAACTTGGCTTGACCGGAACGCCGATCTGGAACCGCCCGCGCGACATCTACTCGCAGTACCAGTGGATCGACCCGTTCTGGTTCGGAGTCTCGTTCGTCATCTTCAAGAACTCGTTCCTCGTCTACGACGACGAAGCGATCGGCGCCGGGGCGAACAAGATGACCGCTTACAAGAACCTGGAGGAGATGTCGCGAAGGCTCTACTCGATCGGAATCCGGTACAAGAAAGAGGAGTGCATCAAGGGTCTGCCGCCGCAGGTCTTCGAGACGCGGCGGGTCGAGATGACGCCCGAGCAGAAGAAGCTCTACGCGCAGGCGAAGGAAGAGTTCATCATCTTCATCGAGCAGGCGGAGCAGCAGGGGCTCCCGAGGGCGGTCGTGATCCAGAACGCGCTCGTCCGGATGCTCCGGCTGCAACAGATCTGCTGCGGGCACACCACGGACGAGAACGGAGACACGATCTACATCCCGACGAACAAGCCGAAGGAAGTCGAATTTGTCCTCGACGAGATGATGGGGGAGCCGGACCGCAAGGTCGTGATCTGGTGCAGGTTCATCCCGGACCTGCTGCTCCTCTACAAGACGCTGTCTCCTCTCTACCGCTGCGCGAAGTTCTATGGCGGGATGAAGCCGGAAGCGAAAGATGCCGTGCTGACCGAATTCTGCGGCAAGAGAAGGCCGGACGATTCCTGGGAACTCGGGCCGACGCAGGTTCTGATCGCGCAGACCCGGACCGGTGGAGTCGGGCTCGACCTGTGGCAGGCGTCGGTGAATCTCTTCTACTCGTCGGAATGGTCCTGGGGTCTGAGGAAGCAGGATCAGGACCGGACGTTCCGGAACGGGTCGCAGATCCACAAGTCGATCACGTACTTCGACATTATCGGAGCGGACAGTATCGAGGAACGCATCCTCGACGTCCTGCGCAGCAAGAAGGAACTGTCCGACGTGATCATGGAAGTGAAAGACTTGAAAACGCTCCTCGGAAGGTCCATGCTCGGAGAGGTCGCGTGAGCAGGAAACAGTAAGGAGATAGATACCGATGACGACCGAAGAGTCCGGAAAGCAGATCACGACCCATCTTGAGGCCGAGATCGTCCCCGAGTATGGCGTCGAGCAGATCGACATCGACTACAAGCTGATGCTGGAGAAGTACCGCGAGCGGTCCGTGATGCTGGACGGGATCCGGAAGGACGCTCTCTCGAAGACGAAGCCGCACAACTGGCTCGCCCGGAAGGACAAGAACGGCACGGTCACGCTCTCCCTGATGGCGCCGGGCGCGGAGCGGATCAAGATGAACTGCCCGATCGGATTCCTCAACATCGTCCGAAAAGAGGAGAAGTGGAGCACGGACGAAGGTCCCGGCTACACGATTTATCGTGAAGCGCTGGTCTACGTCGGCACGCCTTCGCTCGGGACGCTGCCGGTCATGTCGTCGTGCCGTTCCGACTCGGACTTCTTCAGCACGGAGTACGCCGAGTTGCCGTACGTCGAGGAGAATCCGGAGCACAAAGCCCTGATCGAAAGCGGCGAAGGCCGCTTGTCGTTCGACAAGAAGTCGCTCCACATCCGCCGCAGGATTCCCGCGAGCGAGGTCCACAAGGATCTGATCGAGAAGACCGCGCTGACCCAGCTTTACGTCGCTGGCGTCACGCGAGTCCTCGGCATCCGCCAGATCGCCCCGGAGGAACTGACCGACGTCGGGATCGACATCACGAAAATCCCGACGATCGAGTACGGAAGCGGAAAGGCGAAGGCGGGCAAGCTCGCTCCGGCGACCGAACAGAAACGCGGAGAGATCTGGGACATGCTCCTGGAACTCCATAACGGCGACGGCAAGAAGGCCGCGGAGGACATGAAGAAGCGCACCGCGTTCAACGACTACGCGGGCACTTCCGATCCGCAACGTCTGACCGAGAAACAGATCCCGTACCTGTACGAGAAGGTCAAGGCCGACTACATGAAGACGCGGGAAGGCGCCGCTCCTGAGAAGACGCAAAAGAAGGGGGATCAGAAGGCCGGGGGACAGAGCGAACTGCTCTAGGGATGAGTTCGCCACCGAGAGCCTTGGCAGGAAAGAAGCGCCGGTTGCCGCCGGACTATGGCGGTTTCCGATCGGAGTGCGATCTGGCTCGTGAGATCGTGCGCTACCTACACGACCTGCGGTGGGAAGTCTACCAGGAAGTCATGCTGAGGCCGCCCGACAACGAGCCGAATCGGCGCGAGAGGGTTGCCGACATCGTAGCGGTTCAGGACGGCCAGTTGTGGGTCGTGGAGGTCAAACTGTCGTTCGGACTGGAGCTTCTGGAGCAGGCGTACCGCTGGCTGGGCTTTGCCAACTACGTGTCGGTCGCGTCTCCCCGCAGAAGCCATTTCGGATCTATCGTCTGCCGCCGATTCGGGCTTGGCGCGCTCTGCGCGTCCAAGTATTTAGAAGACGCCCGAGTCATCGAAGAGATCGCGCCCGCCTTTAGCCGGAGAACGACGCCGCGCCTCCGCGAATCTCTGGTCGAGAAGCAGAAGACATTCGCCGAAGCTGGCAACGCGAAGACGCGTTTCTACAGCCCGTTCCAGGCGACCTGCGAGGAAATTCTGAAGGTGGTAACGACCAGACCCGGCATCACGCTGAAGGAACTTCTTTCCTCGATCAAGAGCCACTACAAGACCCCGGAGAGCGCCCGGGGCTCTATCGTTAAGTGGGCGGACAAGGGAGTAATCCCAGGGGTCGAGGTGCGAAGAGAAGACCGGAAGATCGCGCTCTACCCGTCGAAGGAGAAGCCGTGAGAAGAAAGAGCAGCAAGCCTAAGGCTTCGAAGTCGAAGCAGATCCTGCTCCGGTTCATGAAAGCGACGAAGGAGTTCGAGGCGGCGCTCCAGAATCAGAAAGGAGCGAAGGATATCTGGGAAGAGGTCCAGCACCTCTCGGAGGATCCGAAACAACCCGCGTACGTCCAAGAAATGAGCATGATCATGGCGCGCGGCCATCAAGCGGCGAGGCGAGACGTCCCGATCGGAGACGCTCTTGACCAGGAGATCACGCGCAGGAAGAAGATGCAGGATCGGGATCAAGGCAAGGCGTGAGCGAGTTCGAGAAACGTCCGAGACCGCGCGAGGCTAAGCAGCGTCGAATGACGACGGACCTTGCGCAGCCTAAGATCGAGATTCCGGACGCGCCCGCTCGGTACGTACCGATCCCGGCCGAGCCGATCATCTCGCGCGACATCGCGGTTCCACCCGCGGCGTTCGACGCCGACCCGGAGCCTGGATCGTTCGCTCACGCGCTCATGCAGCCGGACAAGGATGTCGCGCGCATCGTCGTCAAGTACTTCACGAAGCCGCGCGATCCGTGGTTCAGCGAGTGGAATTCGGCGAGCGAGGTTGGGGATCCGTGCATCCGGAAGATCGCGTACCAAAGGCTCATGCCGGAGAAGGCCCTGCCGGACGACGACGAACTCACGATGATTTTCCGGCACGGGCACTGGATGGAGAAGGAAGCCTACGCCGAACTCGCCGACGCCGGGTACGAAGTGGTCGAGCAGCAGCGCACCTACGTCGATCGCGAACTGATGATCAAGGGAAAGATCGACGGGAAGCTCGTCCTGACGATCGACGGGCAGAGAAGGAAGCCCGCGTTCGACATCAAGGGCTACGCTCCAGGCATCTGGGATCAGATCGACAGCGCGAAGGACCTGCTCGATGCTGGCCGTCCCTATCTCCGAAAGGTCCCGGGCCAGATCACGCTCTACATGGTGCTCGACAAGGAGAACGCGGAGTCGAACCGTGCCGGACTCCTCTACCTGAAGAACAAGGTGACCGGCAAGCCGAAACAGATCGTCGTGCCTTTCGTCCAGAGCTACGTGGACTGGCTGATCCGGCGCGTCCGCATGATCAACGACTACGTGGCACGCAAGGAACTACCGGCGCGCATCGAGTACAGCGAGGAGGAGTGCGGATCCTGCCCGTTCCGTCACCTCTGCCTCGGAGAGATGCCGCCCGGCGCGGTCAATCCGGTCGTCCTCGATCCCGATCGGCAGAAGGAGCTTCACGGTCTTCTCGACGACTGGACGCGGCTCTCGCCGCTCGCGAAGGAATTCAAGGAGATCGATCGCAGGGTCTCGAAGATCCTCCAGGGCCATCCGAAGGTCATCATCGGAGACTTCATCGCGACCGGCGGCTGGATCGACCAGTCGAGGTTCGACTCCGAGTCCGTCCCGGACGACATCAAGAAGAAATTCACGAAGAAAAATACGTACTGGAAAAAGGATATCGTGAACGTGCGGAGTCCTCGTAAAAGAGACCTCATGCCCTAATGGACCGCTTTCTCTACGTTCCGGTCCAGGGTCCTGAACGGGTCGGCGAGGTGTGCGCGTTTTTTTGTGCTTGACAGAACATCGTAACCGGGGTAATTAGAATAGCCCGAGGGGAAAGAGTCGGAGATGTGGAGAGAGATAGCGGTCCAGGCGAAATAGAAAACTCACGTCTCTCGTCACGTCGATCCGTTCGCTAAGACGACATCGAGATCGAAGTTAAAGGACGCGCTGTGGCGAATCGTCGAACCGCGACCTCTACGAGTCGGCTCGCAACGAACGATCCCGGAAGTAAAAAAGTGGAGGCGCGTCTTGTATAAGCGCCTCCACGACACGGCCTGCGACAGCGTAAAGCTCGGACTCATCAGCGACTTCGCGCACCGCTGTTGGTCGATGGGTTTGAGCCAAGCGGACTGGTTCGGACGCCTCCCGGCCGATCCTGAGAAGTTCCGGATCATCGTGTTCAGGAACCGCCCCCAAGTCCAGGAGCATGAGATCGCCCAAGCCCTGGACGAGCTTGCGAATGTTCGCGACGGCCTGATCCACCTCTACCAGCTTCCGAACGGAGAGCGGTACCTGGTCTACCACAGGCACGAGAAAAGCACCCCTACCGGGAACTTCAAAAGCAAGACGATCAAGTACCCCCCTCCCCCTCAGTCGATCTGCAAAGAGCCTAACTGCGTGGCGTACCATCCGGAAAAGGAGACACCAGCTAACGGCGTAGGGGAATCCTTCAGGTTCGCTAAGGATCTTTTCAACAAAGTTTCAACAATGTCTCAACAGTCCGTTGAGAAGAAGACTGACCAGTCCTGTATAGAAAATAATCAAAAGGCAAGCAGCGGACTGACCAGTCGCGAGAACGCGACTGGTCCGTTCTCTTCTCTTCTCCTCTCTTCTTCTTCTCTTGGTAGGGAGGGGTGTGGGGAGGGGAGGATTCCGCCGATCACGGACAAGTCAGACTTTGGTAGGCTTTGTCAGGAATTCGAGAAGATCACGGGTCGGCCCGCGGTGTACGGGATGATGCGGCCTGAGGAGTTCAGGACGCGGGTGGACGAGGCGATCGGCCGGTGGGGTCTCGTGTCCTGTATTCGTACGATGCGCGAGAAGAGCATCTGGTACATGGAGCGGAACAACGGGAAGCCGATCAACTCGATGCTGTACGTCCTGGCCGTGCTTGAGGACGAGAAGAACTTCAACGGAAACGGAGTGAAGGGTGGGCTTGCCCCGGACGGGGCTTACTCGCTCAGTTCGGACGATCTCACGAAGAAGCTTATGGAACGAATGGAGGGTGCCGATGGAGGAGACTGTGGCGGCGGATCCGCGCGTGACGTCGTACCGGGTCAAGATCCGCAACAAAATCCTGGAAGCCCGTGACCGGCTGAGGCCGGACATCGAAGTTCCGGATCGGTTCAAGGCCCGTGCCCGATTCGACCAGATGAAGGCGTGGTTTCCGGACCGGGAAGCGATCCGGTACTGCGAGGAGTACGCGCAGGACTACGTCGGTAAGCCCGCGCCGTTCCTGCTCGGGAAGAGCGGGGATGGGAAGACGCATCTCCTGTGGGCGACCATTCGAGGAATCGGGGAGCGGTATCGCGCCGCGATCGACAAGGCGGCGGACCTGGCTCTGGAAGAGATGGGGCGGCGGATCGATGGGGGGCAGTTCCCGGACGAGCGTGAAGTGAAGTGGCCTGACGTTCCGCAGATTCTCGTGACGAAAGGCGCGGAGGTCGCTCACGAGATCCGGATGGTGGTGGAGAAGAAGAACCTCGACGAGGTGATCGCGAAGCACCGGCAGGAGAAGCTCTATCGGGCCTTCCTCAAGCCGATCCTGGTCGTGGACGACGTCGAGGTCATGCAGATGAAGGACTGGCTGAACGAGGAACTCTACCGGATCTTCGATTTCCGGTACGAGCACAGCCTGCCGACCGCGCTCGCCTCGAACTTCGACATCCACAGGCTGCGGACGCACGTCGGCGACCGGATCGTGCGCAGGATGCTCGACATGACGAAGCCGTTCGACATGACTCGACTCGCGAAGAAGAAGTAAGACATGCTTACTAAGAGGGCGGTCCTGAGGAGGTCCCGGTGAAGAGCAAGAAGAGGTCCGCCGCGAGAGAGTGGCTTGCGGAAACGGACGACGAATTTCTCTGCGCGGACGGCTTCGACGAAGCGATCGTCGGATATGTGGAGCGTGCATGCAGCGCGCCGCTCGCGCTCTACGACCGCGAGAAGTGCATCGAAATCCTCATGAAGGACATGAGTCGCGACGAGGCGGAGGAGTATTTCGAGTTCAACACGATCGGCGCCTGGGTCGGCGATCGAACTCCGGTCTTCGCGACGTTCCGCCCCGTCGAGACTGGACGCACGAAGAAGAGCCGCACTGCGAAAAGGCGGGCGAGGAAAGCGGTCTGAAAGGCCGAATGGAAATGAGCAAGGTGAAGCTGAGGGCTGAGACGCTCGCGCTCATTCGAGCGAAGGCTGCGATGTGCAGTATGTGCAGGAGAGCCGTGGAGTCGGTTCGGGAGGACGGCACGCTCCGGGATTGGCCGCTCGGAGCGGACGTGGTGGAGTATCCGGTCGATGCGCAGAAGTACCATATCGGCACGGAACTCAGGACCGAAGAGACTGGGAAGGGGTAGCGGGAGGACTGAAGTGTCGCAAGAGAAGCTGCAAGACGAAGAGCGGAAGTGCCAGGACTGCGGTGCGGACTACATTTTCACCGGGAGCCAACGCGAGAGCTTCGCACAGAAAGGCTACGAACCGCCGAAGCGGTGCGTGCCGTGCAGGCACAAGAAGGCGGAGCGCAACCGTGGCATGATCGACGAGTACGGAGCGATCGTCGGACCGATCGCGGAGCCGATCGTCGAGAAAAGAAACGGGGAGGAGATCCGCGTGCTCCTCGTCTCCGGGGACTTCGAGAAGCTGGTCCGCCGCGAGGACGTGATCACGACCGGCATGACGGGTCAGCGCGTGCGGATCGTGCTGGCCGATATCGGATATGAAGTGATGCGCCGGGCGCTGGAGAGCGTCAATCCGGAGAGAAGGTAGCTTGAGCCTGATCGTCTGGCCGTTCTGGGCAGGTCCGTCCGAAGTCCCGAAGCGTCTCTCGCAGCGCATGATCGACCCGGGTCCCGTCCTTGAGGGCGACCCGATGGAGATTCTGCCGCGGGTCGTTGATTTCCTCTCCTGTCCAGACGTGCAGTCGCGACTGCGGAGGTCCGACCTTCTCGGCATGCAGTTCGCCCGCGCGCTCTGGGATGCTCCCGAAGTCCTCATGCAGAGCGCGTCCGGTTCGCCGAACCGCAGGATCGTGCCGGGCTCCTCACCGAGCATCGATACGAGGAAGCTCGCATACTACGCGATCGGCGAAACGGTCCCGATGCTCGTAACGGGCAGTTGGATCCTGCTGGGTCAATCCGAGGATTTTCTCTACGAGGAGCGACGGATCAATCCGGTCACTGCGGAAGGCATGGCGGAGTTCCTGAGCGATCTGTTCGATTCGCCCAGCGCTCTCGTTGCGTTCGAGGAGGGCTGGACGCTTGACCTGTCGCTCGCGGCGGCTCTTGCGGAGCACAAGGACCGGGAGACTCGCGAGACACTCAAGGAATGGGGGATCGAAGCGTGACGAATCCGACCGCAGAGACCGACGCGAAAGCTCTGACGCGACGCGCTCTCGACAGCGTGGGCGAACTGAAGTCGCACGTCACGAGCCTGGAGTCCGAGATCCACGCGATGATCGAGGAGTTGCTCCGCTACCAGAGCATCGACATCGACGAGATCAAGAAGTTCCTCCGCGAGCCGTGGTGCATCGTACCGAAAGGCCGCGACGAGTACTGGGTCATCGTGCCGCGCTGGGTCGGCCTCTCGGTAGGATGGCTCGAACGCACGACGGAGACGTACAACGTCTTCAGCATCAACCGGTACTCGCACTGGTTCGGCGCGGTCCCGGACGAACTCCGCGAGAAGCTGAAGACGCCGGAGCCGTTCGAAGCGACGGTCGAGGACGGGAAGCTGAAGACGAGCGCAGTCATTGCGGAGAAGTTCAAGGATCACCTCTGGGGACAGCTTGCGGAGGGCGAGTACAGGATCCGGAAAGGTCACGAGTTCGACATCATCGCCAGCATCGTCGAGGCCGGGGCGCTGCCCTTCAAGCCACGGCCGGTGCATCCGGAGGACCTCCGGGATCCCACGCTCTCCGGAGTCCTGTCCGAGCTTCGGCCCTATCAGATCGAGGCTTGGGAGCGATTCAAGCAGTACGGAGCGATCGGTGTCTACCTGCCGTGGGGTACCGGAAAGACCGTGATCGGAATGTACCTGATCGCACGTCTCAAGGGTCGGAAGCTCGTGGTGTGCCCGACCAACACGCTGGTCGAGCAGTGGCAGAAACGCTTGCGGCAGTGGTTGACTCCCGACCTCTCGTTCGATGTTGAGGTGGTGACCTATCATGCCTGGGAGAAGGTCAAGGATCGGGACTGGTCGCTCGTCATCTACGAAGAATCCCATCGTCTTCCGAGCAATCAATTCTCAAGACTCGCGTCTCTTCGCACGAAGTATCGCATCGGTCTTTCCGCAACTCCGCACCGCGAGGACGGACGCGAGCATTACATCATCGCTCTTACAGGTTATCCGGTCGGTATGGACTGGTCCCAGTTCGTGCGGAGCGGATTGGTGAGGCCACCGAAGGTCCAGGTTCAGATCGTGGACGGATGGAGAGAAAAGGTCCGAGCTGCGGAGGCGGAGCTTCGGGACGTGGACGGGGCCACGATCATCTTCTGCGACTCGATCCAGAAGGGAAAACAACTCGCGAGCCGGTTCTCGTGCCCGCATGTCTGGGGAGATACGAAGAACAGGATCGATACGCTGGAGAGCGCCGCCGTTGCGGTTGTATCGCGTGTCGGGGATGAAGGCGTCTCGCTCCCGAAGCTCCGAAAGATCATCGAGATTGACTTCCACGGAGCGTCGCGACGCCAGGAAGGGCAGCGGGTCGGACGACTCCTGCACGCCGATGGTGTAGGATCGCACCTGGTTCTCATGACGCGCGAGGAGTTCGACAAGTTCGAGGGGCGATTCCTCGCGCTCGAAGAGAAGGGATTCAAGATCCAGGTGAAGGAGGAGCGGTGATCGACACCGACATTCTGGTCCGGGTTCCATGGCAGAGGATCTCGCGCGTCGCTGCTCGGTTGCTGCCCGAGATCGTCCTCCACCGGGAGAGGTACGGAAAGGAGACCGCGACCGAAGATGAGATCGCGGAGTACTCGGTGGTCCTTGCAGAGAAGATCTGCGCGGTCACACTTCAAAGGGCAAAGCGCAGGCTCAGCGAGGTGAGAGGACGGCGTCCGGGTTGCAGGATCTGCGGAGGGCCGCATGAGCATACGCACCTGACGAGGAACTCGTGAACGAACTCGCCGCGATCGGAGTGGTATACCTGACAATCGGGTTGGGGGTATCTCTGGTCGGTTTCGTCTCGGATCTGCGAGCGGGGCGGACCAAAGGAGTCGGGCCTCTCACTCTTGAGTTCGTTGCCGTCGTTTTCGGATGGATCCTGCTCGTCGCGATAGGACTTGTGATCGATTTTCGTAGATCCTCGAATCGGTCCAAGCGTGGCAGGTCGGGTAGTTCGGGCGAGGACTGAGCGGCGGGATCGAGGGATCTCGAAGAAGGGAGAGTCAATGGGTGCGGTGACGTGTCCGGAATGCAAGGGGAACAAGAAGATTATGGTGCTGGCCTGCCCGGGAGCGAGGATCGTCGCGATGCCCTGCGAGACGTGCCGGGAGACGGGAGAGATTTCCGGGCAGCAGGTCGGGTGGATCAAAGCGGGAGACGCGATGAGGGAGGTCCGGATCGCGCGCGGACTCACGCTTCGTAAAGAGGCGGAGCGTCGCGGGATGTCTGCGCTTGCGCTCAGCCGCATGGAGCGCGGGATCACGGAGCCGGTCCGATCGGAAGAGGATGCGGACGCGAGAGGTGGAGCGTGAAGTATCTTCTCTTGCGATTCTTCTTCGGGTGGGTCGCCAAGCTCGGATGCTGGCTACAGAACGTACTCGTGGAGGCGCAGTGCGAGTACATGGTCGCCCACGCGCTCCCTCCCGGGACTCAGGTGACGCTCCTCTGCTCGTGCCACTATGGAGCCCAGTGGTACGTCGAGAAGTACCACTCGGACGCCGACGACTATACGCTTGTCCGGTGCTGGCCTCCGCCTCCGCGGTTGACGAGGAAGTTTGAGGTGGACTCCATGTTCATCGAGAGGAAGAACTTTGGCCCTGGAGCGAGGAGCGCGGCATGAACCCGCAGGAGCAAGCTCAGTTCGAGGCGGTGCAGTCCCTGATCGGCGCTCTAGAAAAGGCTGCGAATGAGAAGCGCAGAAACGGAACGGATCTCCGCGATTCGCTGGAACAGATGTTTGAGGCGCTGGCCGGGGCACTGGGGTATCTTATTGCGTTGAGATGCGAGAACGATGCTCAGATGGTGGAACTCTCCGCCCTCCTCAGGCTTGGGATTCTGCGGGCAGCTTCGTGGCTTCGCGAGAATAGGGTCGTAAGTGGAACGCCCTATCTCTCGGAGGAAGCGGTTGGGATGCTCGCGAAGGCCAGCGGTACGGCAATCGTGGCGATAGATGGGAAGATCTCTCCCCTGGGGCTGGCAAACGCTCTTGCGGAAATCGAACGAAAGCGAAAGGAGAATGGATGATCGACTACGTGGAAGCACCGAACGCGCCGAAGGAGCCCATGGGATTCAGCTACGGAAAACCGAGGCTTTTCCTCGCGGGTGGAATCACGGGTTGTCACGACTGGCAGAGCGACCTCGTCACGATGATTCATGACCTCCAGTTGGAGGTCCTGAACCCGCGGCGGAAAGAGTTCCCTGCGAACGATCCGGATGCCGCGGCGGAGCAGATCCAGTGGAAGTACTGCATGCTTCGCTACGCCGATGCGATCGCATTCTGGTTTCCCGCGGAAGCGCTCTGCCCAATCGCGCTCTTCGAACTCGGTACGTGGTCATCCCGGTGCGAGTCTGGGCATTCCTATGCGTCGCCAAGGCTCTTCGTCGGAGTCCATCCGGAGTACAAGAGAAGGCGCGACATTGAGATTCAGATGAGTCTCGTGGCTCATCAGGTCGAGATCGTGTACGACCTTCCGAGCCTCGCGAGGCAGATTCGCGAGTGGCCGGTATGGGTCGATGGTGAGGTCAGACACCGTCCGATGCCCACGCCGCGGATCACGACGCTCTTCAAAGAGGCGGACGGTAGCAAAGAGTGCGGAACCGATGGGTAAGGAGCGGCGGTCCACGGGCAGTTCTCGCAGGGGTGGTTGGGCGCTGTATCGGTCCGCTCCGTGCGCTCACGGCAAGAAGGAGCGCCGGTACTGCGACAAGTGCAGAGAGGAAGAGCGCAAGAAGAAGGAGTATCTCAACCGCGAAGGCGTGCGGATCGCTGACTCGTGCGGTGGCTCGATCTGGGGTCGCAGTAGTTCGTGCTAGAGCAAGGAGGCGCCCGATGGGAGCGTGGGGATACAGAGCGTTTCAGAGCGACGGGGCTCTCGACTGGATCGGATCCAGGATCGAGGATCCTATCGCACTGACGATCCGGAAGGAGCTTCGGGACTTTCTGGACCGACCGGTCCGCCCGAGGACGATTTGGAGAATGGTACCTGGTCCCTGGGTGAAGCGAGGAAAAGGTAAAATCCAGGAGAGCAAGCCCGCAGGGAAGAAACTGATCCTGCCCGGAAGGAAGAAGGGCCACGACGTCGCGGAAGCCGCGGCGGGACTGCTCGACAATCTGACTCCTCTTCACAGAGAGCACCGCAAGAGGGTCGCGGAGGAGAAGGGACTGCTCTCGCCTTCTCCGTTTACGCCGACCGGAGTCCAGATCGACCTCCACTACAAGGCGGATCGCTGGAAGCTCTACAGTCTCGCGATTCGCGCACTTCGCGAGATCGTGAAGGATCGAGCTTACATCGTCTGCTGGACGAATCCCCAGGCGAAGCAGCAGGAACTCTCCAGGCTGATCGCGAGCCTCGAAGCCAAGCTCCCGTACGAGCACGGCCGGAGGCCGATCTCCCGTCGCGAGCGGGCTCATGGAGGTCGCAGGGCGCGGCACCGCGGCTGGAGGAAGTGATGAAGGGGAAGAGACTCAGTCTTCCGGAGGTCCGCGCGATCACGGAAGCGCTATCGCCCTGGGCTGGTGTAAGCTTCGACGCGGGATGGAGAAAGAAGATCGAAGCGCTCTGCGCCGACTGGGAGGACTTCCTTCACGAAGAGATCGCGGGTATCGCGGGTGCTTTGGACCTCGCGGCCAGCCTGAATGCGGGCCAGAAGACCGTCGTCCATATCGAAGCTCTGGAAGATGTCTTGCGTCTGCCGCTCTGCGGACCGTGCAAGAAGCTGATCGGCGGAGATCATGTCGTCCCGCCGAAACGGATCGCGTTGGACACCGTCGATGCGGAACTCCTCGCATGCGTGCTGCACGAGTTGAAGCAAAGAAAAGACGGGGATAGTGCGGCGGCGAGCGGAGACCGTCCGGAACACGTTCCGTTTACGAAACTGTGCTCCAGCGAGAGAGAGTACCTGATCGGTATCGCCCGGGATCTTCTCTCTTTCCTGCGCGCTCCAGTGCTGAACACGAAGATCGGAGGATGAAGTCATGACGCGATGCAACTTCTGCGACATGGAAAAGGCGACGAAGAGTCGGGTCCCGGCCTGTCGAAGACCGGCCAGATATCGGGTGCGGGACAAGACCGGGTGGTGGCTCTACTCGTGCAGCTATCACTGGAAGAGGCGGCAGGATCCGGTGCGCTGTTACGCCCGCCTTATGAACCGCGGAAGGCAGGGCTGGCTCTGCCACAGAGTCGCGAGAGTCGTGATCCGGTGCAAATATGGAGAACTGGCACGGTGTTCGGTCCACGCACGGCAAGAGAAGCGCTCGATCGAGATGAGCGGATGTGCGGTCAGCATGAGGGAGATCGCGTAGTCGGGGGCACATGAGCTACGAAGACGATCTGGTCGAACGGGCCGACACGGATGCGCAGTCGCGGCGGAACGAGAGTCCGGAAATGAACCGGGAGTTTGCGATCGCTCCCCACATGCTGGTCGAGGCGCTCGCGGTCGGGGTCCTTCGATCCGACCGCTACTACCTGGACTACACGGTCCCGAGGAACTTCGAGGCGGTCCTGAACCGGTTCCACTTCAGGGTCCTGGAGGCGATTGGACCGTTGGATCGGTACGGCGTGGCGCACCTGACCTTGAACCAGTGCTGGGGGCTCCTCTCCAAGCTCCCCGCCCTTGATCCGGACTATCTCGCGTGGAGCGAGGTGCAGGACGAGCCGCCGGGCAATCATGACGGGCCGATCTCGAAGTCCCGTGGGTGGATCGACCTCGTCGCGGTGACCCAGAACGCGATCGTCCACCTGAAGGAGATTCTGAAAGAGTACGCGCGGTGATGCTCGCGTCATCGCGCGAGGAGACGGAGGGAAGCAGTGCCCTGGTGGTTGATCGCATTCATCGTATTTTTTGGCCTCGTATTTGTAGGTCTTCTGGGCTTCGCGTTCTGGGCCGCCGTCTTCCTTCCCGATGAGGATGACTGGGAGATGCAGCGGAAAGCGTTCGAACGGTACGACCGGTTCAATAGGTAAGGAGGAAACCATGGAATTCGAGGTCAATGGATGCAAGGTAACGGCCGGGCGCTGCAACCACTGCGGCGACGTCGCTACGGAGGCGGACGCGGCGCGCGAGATGCGAGACTTCGAGAGGGACTGCAATTCGTGCGGAGAGCCGATCAAGCTGGTCCACTTATGGCTTAGCACTCACAGCAAGGACGACAAAAGCGGCGACGACCGGTGGCGTGGTCGTTTCGAGCACGAGGACTATATCCGCCTTTCCAGTACGCTGATCAGCGCAGTCCCTCAGGCTTCGATCTATTCCGAGTACATGGTCCACAAGCGGTGTTTGGGCAAGTGCTTCCCGGCTGCGACCCAGAAGTGGGATCGTCCGACAGAAGGGAAGCGTCATGAGTAGCGTAGTCCGTCCGTTCGGCTCGTACCGCGCCTACATCCTCGGGGCTGTCGGGATGCTCGCGCTGGGCGGCGCGGTCCGGATCGCGGTGGCTGACCTGCGGAATCACGACGGTCTGACGTCCCTCGCCTCCTGGATCCCGTGGTGGGCCTCGACCGTGATCATGCTTTCATTCGCTGTCCTTTTCGTCTGGGCCGGGAGGCGCATGGCCTTGTGGGATGAGTCGATGAACCGACAATTCGCCGAGCACGACGCCCGACTCGAAGAGTTGTGGAAAACGCGGCACGAGTCTTGCGTAGACTACTGCGCTCGATGCAAGGCTTCGATGAAGGATCCACTGTGAGGCAAAGGTGAAGCGGAGCCTCGAATGACCGAGCAGGGACTGTGCGGATTCTGCGGTATCGCGCAACACTGCGTAGAGACGAATCGCGGCTGGATCTGCGCGGCGTGCTACAAGAGAGAGGTCGATGCGGCGGACCCAAACATGCCGGGATCAAGCCCGGCGAAGTTCCCGTGCCGCATCATTCCAGTCGCGCATCCGAAGCGCAGCGTCTTCGTGCTGGCCTCCGATGAGACCTTCATTACTTTGAATGGAGTCCTTTACACTTTCGACCGGAGAGAGGACGCGGAGGCGATCCTCAGAAGGGTCGCCGAGGTAGGATGCGACGTCGCTGGGCTGCGCGTCGCCTCGCTCTTTGCCTCTGACGTCTGCGACTACGTGAAAGACAATGAGGACCTGATGATGAAGCCGATCGAAGTCCTTGGGGAAGCCAAACCATGACGTGCTCGCTGGACCTCAGCGTCTTCGACATGGAGCATGGGCTTCCGCTCGATCTGGGAATCCCGTTCGGCGTAAACAAGTCCTCGTGGGCCGACGCGATCAAAATCTTCAACCACGCGAGCGGGGAGAGGAAGCTGGAGTTTCACTCCTCGGAACAGGACGTCAGCATCGACGGTATCCGATGCTGGTGGACCGATGACCAGATCGCCGTCTTGAAGCTTCTCGATTACCTGGAAGAGAACGGGTGTCTCGGAATGAGCGAGCCGAACATCCTTTACATGCGAAGACAACTCACCGGGACCGGGACGGGTAGATCCGGAGCACCCTGGCACTGCCGGAAGCTGAGGTTTTTCCTCTCCCTGATCTAGTATGCCGACCGTCGATTGCGTCGCGTGCGGACGACCCACGAACACCGCGGTCTCGGACGTGGACGACATGACTAGGTTTGGGAAAACCGCGGACCGATGCTTTGCATCCTGGAGCGGGTCACGCTGGATTCGGGGCTGCGCCTACGATCTCGCCGCCCCGTTCATGAGCGGGTTCGTCGATCGACTGATCGAGTCGTACGATAAGAAGCAGGTACGAAATGATTGAACTAATTATGGCTGGGGGCCAGTCCGGCGCGGATCGTGCCGCCCTGGACGTCGCGATCGCGCTCGGGATTCCGCACGGAGGATGGTGTCCGAAGAACCGGATCGCCGAGGACGGCCGAATCCCAGAGATCTACAACCTCAAGGAAACGCCGAGCGAGGAGTATCCGATGCGGACCGAACTCAATATCCGTGATTCGGACGCTACCGTGATCTTCCTGAACGGCGGAGTCGGCGTCGGCTCGCTCCTCACGATGGACCTTGCGCGACGGTACAAGAAGCCGAGGCTCGTCCTCCAATTGCAGGATCATCCGGACGTAGTCTACGAAGACCTCCTGGCCTGGATCGCGGACCATCCGGAGGTGAAAATCCTGAACGTCGCAGGAGCGCGCGAATCGAGGGCTCCCGGTACTTACACCCGGGTCGTTCATATCCTCCGAGGCGCTCTTGGCCGCGAACGTGCCGCTACCTCTCCTTGACTTGCGGACTCCACAAGTGTTATCTTGTGTTCCACGCGGGAGAGAGAAAGGGGTTCTCTGTGCGGACCATTGCGTGGATTCTGATCCTCGTCCCGATTCACCTTCCTCTAATGAAGAAAGCGCGGTTCAAGGGCCATGGGACGCGGGGATCTCGATCGTTGTGTCGAATGCGGGAAGAGCGCGGAGGAATCCGCGAAGCCTCGCGGATTCCGCCTGAACGACGACAGGCTGTGCTTCCTCTGCTGGTACGCGGAGGAGGGTTTTAAGTGCGAAGGAGGGAGCGATGCTGAAGGGCCTATGGCCGCATTTCGTCTCGAAGACGACCCGCGGCGAAACCTGCATGATCTGCCGAAAGAGGGCGACGCATAGGATCGGCGAAGAAATCGCCCACGACGATCCTGCTCAGGAGCGCCACAACTGGACGAGCTACGTCTGTTGCGCCCATTTCCGATCGCTTATGGGCGCTGCCGTCTCGTGTCCCCTTCCCAAGCCGGACCGGCTCTGGAGGGCGCATCCCGACGAATACCGCAGCTACAAGGACGCGATCCGTTTCCTGCGGAAGCAGACCGGACGGCATAGCGCGGTGCCCCGCGTGCTCGACTTTCTCAAGAGCGTGATCGAGGCGCAGAAGGAAGTCGATAACTGCTGGCGCTCGCGAGGCCGTGCGGTAACGAGCGTCAGGAGGGCGAGATGACCCAGATTCCCGGAGAGCCGATCCCTGGGGAAGAGCCTCCGAAGCCGGAAGCGGGAGGGAAGGCGAGGCGGAAACGGAAACCTCGCGACCCATCGCTTCCGCCGAAGCCGCGCACCTACAGGTGCGCTCGGTGCGGAAACGATCCGCGGCCGGGACGACTCGCGCGCTGTCTCGGATGCAAGAAGAGGAAGCACTGCTGCAAGGACTGTGCCGGTCTCTTCACGGGATGCAACGACGCGTGCAGGGCGATCAGCCGAGAGAAGCTCGCCAAGCCGTTCGACCAGATCGCGGGCTCAGTCGGGTTCTCGACCGAGAAGATGAAGTCGAGGGAGAGCGCGGAATGATGGACACGACCGAGCGCATCCTCGCCGCGATGGGGAAGTTCAAAGAGGGCATCGGCATCCTGGAGAGCGGCCCGGCAGAATTCTACTTCGAAAAGATGAAGGGGTACGCGAACGCGCTGTTCGAGCAGTTCGCTCCGTGGAAAGCGTCGGACCGCGTCGTCCTTACCAAGCCCACCAACGGCGGCGTGGGATGGAGGTCGGCGGAAGAGATCTGGCTCAAGCCGGGAGCGATCGGGACGGTTCACGCGGTCGATTTCTCGGATCGCTACTTCACCGCGGCTATCGAGTTCGACGACGAGTCCTGGATGGACAGTGAAGGGCGAGTCCATCCAGTTGCGCCGAACGGAAGGCACCTCTTTCGTATCGACGAGAGGTTCCTTGAACTCCATGGCGCGGTGAATGTCTGGAAGAAGCAGGACATGCTTACTCGTGCCGGGAAGCTGGTCGAACTCTTCCTCGATCCGATGAAACTTCCGTGTTCGGCGTCGGGCCACAATGGAGAAGGGGTGAGATCCTGCACTTGCAGGAACGTCCTGATCGAGAGGCTCTCGAAATCCTTCCTCGACGACCTCTGGCCCGTAGCGCCGGGGCAGGAGGCAGAGAAGACCGAACGAAAGGTGGACTGATGGGGTATAGATACGTCACGCCGATGGGCGAGGAGTTCTCCGGAGTCACGACGGCCGGAGCGGATCGCCTCGTGCGATGTCTGCAACAGATCGGTTTCAAGATGGGCACGAAGCGGAAGCGCGTGACCGGAGACGGGACGCCCCTGCGGAGGAAGTTCTCGCTGAAGGAAACGCTTCTGGGCGTGAACGACGGGATCAAGGTCTCCGCGGAGGAGTCTGCGCGGATGTACAGCGCGCTACACCGGATCGCGGAGCAATGCGAGGACCCTGGGTTCATCTACGACGTCTCGCAGTTCTTCCTCTCAGCGTCTCGTCACGGTGGATTTTACGTCTGGTAACGATGCCTCACTGGAGAGAGAACGGAACGTGTCGATGCGGGCCGATCCACCGGACCAAGGCGAACCGACAGGCGGATCGGGCCGAGATAAACGGAGGATCGGACCGCAGAGAGCTATGGCTGCGAAAGCTCAGGCGGTTACCGTGCCACTACTGCGGGGCTCCTGCGGCTCCTAAGAACACGATCGACCACAAAGTCCCCGTTTCGCAGGGCGGGCAGACGATACCGTCCAACGTGGTTCCGTGCTGTACCCGCTGCAACGGGCTTAAAGGGGACTTGAGCTACGAAGTCTTCATGCATGTGGTCCGAACCGGAAGAGAGCCGGTGCTGATAACGCTTCGCTACCAACCGGGCGATCTCCCGGCCTTCGTCCGGCTGATCCGGCGAGAGCTTAAAGAGGAGAAGCGATGTCCCTGAAAGGGCCGAATGCCCCGGACCTCTACGAATTCAAGTTCCGCCAGAGGTCCTGTCCCGGCATCGAGTGGCTTGCCGGAACGTACACGACGCGAGTCGAGTCGTACGGATTCGAGGGTGCGTGGAAGAAAGCGTTCGATCGGATGACCATGGAGGCTGAGGTCTCCGGAAAGTTCCTGTGGATCTGCGTATCGGCCGAGAACCTGTCTACAAAGGAGGTCGCGCGATGAGGTTCAACGTGCGGGTGAGAGACGGCGAGAAGGGCAACGGGACGATCATCGAGGCGAGGGCTCCGAGCGAGTCTCTTGTCCGCGAGTGGGCTGACTCCCAGATGAAGCTCTGGGGCTGGTCGAGCGGAACGATCCTTTCCGTCGAGGAGAAGAAGGAAGAGGCCGAGTCGTAGATGGCCCGTTACTGCGCTATCTTCCAGGAGTTCCGCCCGGGTCGGACCGCGCGCGTGCCCGAACTGGAGTTCGATGCGGAGCGGGATGAGGATGCGTACCGGTTCGTCATCGACGAGATCTTGAACCGGCAAGGAGGGGGAGGCGCTCTTCGCGCGCTGCTTCTCGTCCAGGTCGATCCGAGCGGACGCATTCCGCTGATGCTCTGGAAGCCGGAGACCGGATGGTCCTTCGCGGACGGCAGGTCGGCCGGATTCATCGACCGGGCGATCCGTTGGTAGCGGCTTGACACGGATGATCACATCTGTTAAACTGTGTGGAGATAGGAAGGAAGCGATGAGCCTGGACGCAGACCTTGCGCAACCGCTCGTGAAGCAGGCCGCGGACTACGCCGCCTCAAAGCACGCGCACCAAAAGAGGCTGGACCGAAAGACTCCGTACTTCGAGCATTGCAGGGCCGTCGCTGGCATCGTCGCAAGCGCCACCGACGACCCTTCGCTCATCGCCGCAGCGTACCTGCACGACACGATCGAGGACACCGGAGCGACGTGGGACAAGCTCGCGCGCAGATTCGGGAGCGAGGTCGCTACGATCGTAGCTATGCTCAGCATGGACAATCGGCTCCCGGAGGAGCGTGCGCTAGAGGAGTACCGCGCGAAGCTTGCGCAGGCTCCGGTCGGAACCTGCCTCATCAAGGTGGCCGACATCATCCACAACGCGCAGAGTCTCGGTAGCGTCTCGATGAAGGACGATGAGGAATTCAAGGCGAAGGTCGTGAAGAAGTCCCTGGGGACGCTGCATGCGGTCGATCCGGACAGATTCGCTCCAGAGATCGAACTTTACGAGTCCTATCGCGCGCTCTGGGATCGTGCCGAGGGGCTCCTGGACGAGCACGCGAAGGTGCTCGGGTTGGATCTTCCGAACGAGGGGAAGTCCTAATGGGAACGTTTCTGAGCGTCCTTCTTGCTATCGCGATCATCATCGCGATCGACCGCATCGTGTACTGGGTCGGGTCATGGGGTAATGCCGCGATTCGCGCAAGGCGCGCGATCCGTGCCGAGGCGGAGGCGGTGGCGCGCGAAAAGGCTCTTCTGCGCGAGGAGCGTGCAAAGAACGAGATGGTCCTCGCGGAACTTGGCAAGGTGCTGCTGGACCTTGAGGAGAGAGCGGTGAAGCGTGACGGGTCCTGGTACCCTGGGCTTCACCAAGCCTCCGCGCAATTGGCAGAATCCAAGCGCGAGATCGTCGCCCTCAAAGAAGAGATTGCGAAGGCGCCGGTCAGGTCCAAGGAGGAACTCCGGGAGATTCTCAGCCAGTTGCAGTCGGTGCAAATCGCGCACCAGGAGAAGGTGTTCGATATGATGCGGGGTCTGATCGCTGAACATCACGCAGCGCGATGCGTTCCGCAAGGTACAGTTTACGTTCCGATCTTTGGCTGCTCCTGCGGGTCGGATGGTCCGCGCTGTTCGCTGTGCGGATTTCGGATCAACGTGTCGGGCGAAGCCGGAGGCTGTCTGTGCCCACAAGGTCCTTGCTGCTTCATGTGCAAGCTCCCGATCCGTGGTATGAATCGGTCCGCTGTCGCGATTCAGTGCATCTGTGCTACCGGCTCGCATTGCGGAACCTGTTTCCAGCAGATTCGAGAGGTGGGCTTCCGTGTTGCAGATCCGGAACTCTAAGAAAGCGTGGTGGGCTCCGCCAGGTCTGAAGGGCAAAATTCGCCGTATCGTGTCGGTGCCGCTTTTGGGCACTTGGTACGAGTTCGGTGAGACGGAGGAGACCGCGCTGTTCGTCGCGCTCCTTCTCGGGGAGAGGAATCCGTGGAAGGGAAGCAAGGCGAGAACCAACTTCCGAAAGCGCCAGCTTGCGGAAGAGGGATTCCGTCAGATCGTTCATGCGATCTTCCTACAGATCCAGCAGACTGCGGCATCGGAAGTCACGAGGGATCTCCTTCAGGAGATCAGCGAAAAGATGAGGCCGCTCGTGTTCGGTAAGGTGTCACAGATGATGGACGAATCGCTGCAAAGAGGGTCGCCCCGCCTCGGACACCGGCCGGAGGGCAGGTAATGGAGAGGCTTGCCTACGTCTGGGTCTTCGGGCAGGACCGGAAGATCCTGGTTACGGACGACCCGGGTCCTCCGGTCCGCGCGACGGGATTTCTCGGGTTCTACCCCATGCCGGACGGGCCGGGATGGGGGAACGCGGAGACCATGGCGCGGAGGGTCGCGGCCGAACGTGGGTTCAGAGTGGAGTACGACGCTCCGCTCTCCGGAATCTCGCCGGAGGAACCGGAATGATCCGCTGTATCCACTGCGGGCAGGATGCGGACACGCTGGACCGGCGTGTGGTCAGCATCGACGGGGACTTCGTCTGTTCGCGGAAGTGCGAGATGGATCTCGTGAGGTCTACGGACCTTTTCACGCGGACCGTACTACAGGACGAGCGCAAGCTTCAGTCCTGGCTTCTCGGTAGGGAGGCAAGGTCGTGACGATCGAGGTCAAGTGCGCAGCGTGCGGAAGCTCGACATTCTACTGCATCCACGCATATTTGCGGGACCTCGAAGCGGAGCGCGACCGTTACAGAGCGGCGCTTGAATCCATTGTGAATTTCTGCCCGCCTGAGGACCTCCGGACCGGAGCGGAGCAGGAAGCCGTCCTCTCGGCTGAGGAGGCACTCGGTCCTCTGAGAAGGGCGGGGCCTTTGCACGGGCATCTGGACAGCAGTGGTAAGTGCTCGCTCCCGGGATGCCATTGCACGTAGAGGCTTGAATGAGTGGAAAGAAACCCGAGAAGGTGTCCGAAGAGTTCGAGGACGCGTTCACTTCCAGTGCGGGCACGATCCACGCGACCTGCGAACTCTGCGGCCGGAATTTCATCGCGAGTGAAGACGCGGGCGATTACGACGAGGGAGAGTACGAGGAGTTCCTCGAAAAGGCCAAGAAGGAGCCGGATCGTTACCTGGTCTGGAGCGCGTATAGTGCGATCAGTCTTGGGTGGATCGACGGGAAGCAGTTTGTCTTCGGGTGCCCGTGTAATGCTCTGGCCCGATACGAGCAGTTCATCTGGACCCATCGAGCGCAGATCGTGGAGTATCTCAGGAAGAAGACGGAGCGGCGTCTGATGGAGGCTCAGCGTGAGGCTGAGAAGCTGAACGTCCTGGATGGGCTGCGAAAGGAACAAGCGTGAGCGCGGCTGAGGATGACTGGGCACGGCAGAGTCTCACGCGCGAACTATGCCAGGTCTGCCACCTACGGTGGCGTGAAGATGACAGGCTCTTCTTCGTGCTGGATGGCAAGACCTACAAAACATGCCCCAGGTGCTTTGAAGAGTTTAATGCTATCGCGGAACGGTTCTTGGGGCGTCGCCTTGAACCGGGAACGGACTTGGATGCGCTGCGAAGAAGTCGTAACACTGGAGGAGCGGTATGAAAGTGAAAGAAGTTCTAAAGCAAGCGGTCTTAGACGCGGCGCTGAGGAGGGACAGGGAAAGGGTAGTAAAGCTGATTGACGAACTGGGTCACGATACCGCGTGCCGGACCGTCACGACTCGTTTTTGCTGCTGTAACTGCGGTCTCGACGTCCTGAAGATGGCGGTGGAGAGTGGAAGAGAAAATTACCCATAGCGGGAATGCGATCTCAAAGAAAGAGTGGAAGGCTCTCGTGGCTCGTAGTGCGACGAACAGCTACGATCTTCATGTGCTTACGCTGGCTCTTACCATGGCGGAGCGTAGGTCTGTTTTCGAGGCTCCGCTACGTGAGTTGCCCTGTCACTCCGCAATGCAGGTAACCAAGGCTCGGCGTATCGCGGAACGGATCCGCTACTGGGCGAGTCTGGACTTTGCGACGAGGACTCGATGATCGAAGCGCTTCGCGTCAGACTCCAGGACAAGACGGGCACGGGAGAGACCGTGCTCCGAAGAACCGCGCGAGTTTTAGCGGCAAATGGTGGGTGGGAAGTCGGGGGATGGGGAATCCTGAGCTTCGAGGCTCCGAGTGCGGAGAATCCTTGGGGTGATACCGGGATCCGAGAGGAGGACGGTATCTTCATGATGCGGATGTCGGCCTTCATGTCCGGAGTGGCGCTGTGCCGGGGTGCCACGAAGGAAGAGATCGCGACGCTTCTCCAAGAAGAGACCGTCCGTGCATGGCAAGAGCGGCAGGCCGGGGTCTTGGAGAGGATGGATCCACTGTGACTGAGCCCGCGGCTGAAGGAAGCCGGGGGCCGATTCCGGACGATGCGGTGCGTCACGCCGTCTTCAGCCGGAAAGAGATCCTCGCAGCGAAGGACCTCCTGGCGCCCTACTTTCTGAAGGAAGAGCGCGAGCGCAAGCGAGGACTGATGATGGCCGACGTGATCGCGCTCGCGAAGACCCCGCAGGAAGAGGCGCTCTACCGCGCGTTCTTCAGCGTTGCGGACCTGAATAACAAGAAGCCGCTCGGCAAGTTCTACCGCGTGATCTACGATCGGATCGACGCGGATCGGCACCGGATAGAGATCCTTTTTTAGCGAGGAGCCGCAGCGTGTGCGACTACCAGGGCAAAGAGTTCGGAGCGAACTACCTCGACTCGGTATGCATCGACGGGTTTCTTTGGGATGCGGACTCGTGCGATGAACCGGGAGGCCCGCTCTATTCCGGAGGGGACATCCCGTGTCCTCAGTGCAATCATGAGGAGTGGCTGTCGCGCTTCCAGGGCGTGGTGGAAGCGAAGGGCGGTCGGGCTGCGCTCGGCGGTAATGGTAAGGAGGCGTGTCCGTACCCTGGGGAGGCGCGTTTCCCTCAGGATGGTCCGAAATTGCGCGAGTGGTGGCTCAAGGGCTGGGACGAAGAGTCGGCGGAACTGAAGGCAGGTACGGATAGCAACGTGCCCAAGATGTAATCGACCCTGAGATGAAGAAGACCTCACGACGAGGATTGCGATATCTGCGATCCGGAGGGAGTCGGAAGTTTGGACAAGGTCCACTGCGGCTGCTACTACGACGAGGAGCCGGAAGATGAGGCGGCAACGATGAAGTGTGCGTGCGTATACGAAGGGTAGGAGAGACGAACGATGAAAACCCCGAAGATTCAAAATGCTGCAAAGAGTTCTCGAAAGAACTGCGACTGCCCGACCGAGTGCCCCGGTTGCGGCGCAAAGCTCGGGCACTGGGAATGGACAAGGCATCTGTGCTCGAAGAAAAAGATGGCGAACCGTCCTGCTGAAAGGTGAGGAATAATGGCTACGGTGACATGGGTGCTGTTGACTCTCTGCGCCGCAGTCCACGTTCTCTATATCGGATGCTGGGGTCTCTTGATGTACATGGACTGGCGCGGTTCGCGGCGCGTGAGAAGGCTTGGTTATTTCTAACAAGTGACCTGCTGACCTGTGAGCGATGGAACTGAAGCAAACTGGCTGGTCCTTCAAAGGCGGCGCTAACGACGGAACTAGGGCGAGATACGAGCGTGCCGATGGAGCGTACGTGATTCAGTCAACGGACGAATACTACTCGAACCCGCTCAACCCTCGATGCAGGATGTGGATGGCGTTCATGGGGGCCGATCCGAAGGACATTCTTAGCGACGGTGTTCCCATCCACAAGAAAAGAGTACGCGGTTCGCGTTTCTATATTCCTCGGAAGTGGAGCACGGCGCTGTCTGCGATGCGGGCTGTGGATCGTGAGTATCCCTGTCAGGATGCGCGATCGGATGAAGCCAATGACGAGTGACGGTGATCCCAAGAAGCCTGTGCGGTGCCCGGCCGGTTGCGGGATGCCTATCGACTTCACGAGACCGTTCTACAGGTGCGCCAGGTGCGGGAAGACCTTGTGCTTCTTCTGAGCCTGGAAACGGAATGGCTTGCGATTCTGCAAGCCCTGCCACAGGGATGGTATTCGACGATGAAGAACGTCCGACTCCAGCTTGGGTGGCTCCTGTGCGTGATTGCTCTTGGTACGTTCGCGGTCTTCACGCTCGCCTTCACCATCACGCGATTTCAGAACGAGACTTGGACCGAGACTCAGTTGATGCTCTGGTCTCTAGCGAGATGGTGGGGATGGGTCCCGGCAATCGCAGTCGGTGGAATCGGTTTCTGGCTCGTGTACCGCGAGTCGAGGTAGCGAAAGGACCAGTGCAGGTGGAAGTTCTCTACGGGACAGATGGGGACGGGCTCTACGTAGACCCGCGATGTCCGAAATGTCGCTGGATCGGGAAGCGTCCTAAGACGGTTCAGGTTTTCATGAATGGGGTGGGGGAGGTTCGATTCAAGAGTAGCTTCAGATGCAAGAGGCACGGATGCTTCGCGCCAGAGATCACGCTGAATAATTTGCAAGAACCGTAGGGCAACACGAGGAGCGAGCGATGAGCCGGTACACGAAGAGGGAAGTGCTCCGTATGGAGAAGAAAGCCGCCTATTGGCGGAGGCGGGCTATGCGTGAATGGGAACTCGTCGTAGTCGCCGCCGATGGTGCAGGGAAGCGGGCATGCAAGCTCAGGATCGGTGGGTCGAAGTAGCGCCGTAATGGAGGAGATTATGCGCCTGTACCGCATCAAGGATGGCGGCGCGGTCTTACACTTTGTTTTCGCAGGCATCCAGCGTGAGGCGAGGAGGATTCTCCAATCGCACCTCGAAGGCAAATGCGGCCTGGACTCTTGCGACGTTCGCGAGTGCATGAACCGACTGTCGTTCCGGAGGCTGAAGAGCGGCGACAAGCTCACGGTGGACCACGACAACTCTGAGGGACCTGAGAAGAAGACGGCTGCCGAGTGGATCGAGATGTACGGGCAGAAGGCCGCGTATTTCGTGTGTTCCGAGTATTGAGCGGGAAGGCAACACGGTGAAGTGGAGAGACGTGCCGTATCACGATGGAGCCAGGATTTGTGACGCGGTCTGCCGCTGCGGTAAGCATCTCACGACCTTCGTGGCGTGGGACCAGCACATGAGGTCGAAGCACCGAAAGAAGAGGCGCGAGGCGAGGAAGTCCGGGCTCTGGAAGTATAAGCAGCTTGTGTGGAGATAGCGATGAAACTGCGGGTGGACGTGAGATACCTTCGTGATGACGGCTGGGAAGAGGTCGGCCTTGTCGATTACCCGGCTGGGGTAAAGCCGAAGACGCCGACTCTGTTCTTGTCGGCGCTCTGCCGGACCCGGAAGGACCGCAAGTGGTTCGAGCGTACTGTGACGGCGCTTACGCGCAAGAAGAAGCCGAAATCGTAGGAGGGCGATCGCTTCTGGTGTACCGCGGCCGAGCTTCTCGTGAAGATCAAGTTGTGAAGAAAGGACTGTGCTTGACCATGCACGGAACCGCAATCGGGTTGATCGAGGACGCGCTCTACGTTCTCAAGCGCAAAGCGATCGGGCCTGCCGAAGTCGCTGCGCTCGATCGTCTCCTCGTCGCCGCGATTCACGTTCTTGAGGCGGACCACGCGGTAGCGCAGATGCCTGAAGTCCGAAAGCCCCAGGAGAAGCCGTGATTCACGGTCCTTGCTATGCCGAATCCTACGAAAGATCCGGACCAGTGGGAGCGCCTCGGGCCGGACTCGGTCCGGCACAAGCCGTGCGGCCAGGTGAAGTCGAAGGTCGTGCTCATGGCCTTCGGTTGAGTTCAATGTCACATTCGATCTCTGGATGAGGCTGCGGAGAAAGAAGCGAACCGTGAGAGATAACGCGGAACTGAAGAGCGGGAAAGCCCTGACTCATGGAGCGAACAAGACGAAGGGTCCGAGCGCCCCGAAGTGTTCGCAGTGCCGAAAAGCCCTTGGGGACTGGTGCTGGCAGTACAAGCTGACGTCCGAGGTGATCTGCGATAGCTGTCACGAGTACAAGAAGAAGTACGAGGAACGGGAATCTATCGAGACGGCACGGTTGCGCGACGACGGGCGGTCGCTGGAAGATGTCGCGAGGAGGGAATCGTGATCGAAGGAAGCGCGGACAGGGAACTCGGACGGTGCGTTGCGCTGGCCCTGTGGTTCGAGGAGAGGGCGTCTTCTTCAGGCAAGAGCGAGATCGCGACAGAGATGAGAAGCCTGAGTGTCGCGATGCGGTATGGATGGGTCGCGCTCGGTAAGGAACTCCTCCGGCCGGAAGAAGCTGCTGAGAAGATTCGGAAGATGGCGGAGTCGAACGGGTGATCCATGGGTCAAGCGCGGACCTATCGTGCGGAAAGGATACGAATGATTCATGCGGGATGGGCAGTGCTGCTGGACGGATCGGTCTACCTGCTGTACCAGGATATGGAACTGGCGGTGCGTAGAGCGGAGCAAGTCTGCGGAACTGTCGTAGAGGTGTTTACTGTTGGAGCGCGATAGATGCTTTTCAGAAAAAGAAGCAAGCTGAATGGAGGCTCGCGATGACCTGGTACTCGCCGCTGATCGACGCCACGATCGCACTCACGATCTTTGCGGTGCTAGGTGTGCTGTTCAAGGCGCTCTTTGCCGGTAGGTTCAAGCCGAAAGAGCCGACGAAATGCTTCCGCTGCGGATACGAGAACGAACGGGACAGCCTATCCTGTACGAGATGCGATCCGTCCTTCACCGTGATGGTGTGGATTACCTGTATCGCGATGATCGTGGGGCAGATCCGGAACCCCACGCATCCAACCAACCTCCTCGTTTCCGGCCTCGTTGGATTCCTTCTTTCTGCGATCATCGAGTTCGCCGACGCGATGGGCAACAGGCGGAAGGCGAGAGCGGAGGCGAGGCGGCAATAATGCGGTATCTCTTCAACGTCCCGATCATCACGAATTATGGGACGTTCGGATACCGCAAGAGTTCGTTCGACGAGGCCAAGGCGTTCGTCGAGAAGCCGGGCTGGACCAGCGCGATCGGGCACGAAGGCACGGCGAGGTTTCTCTCCGCTGTTCTCGGCATCGAAATCGCGGTGAACCGAAAGACGGTGCGGATGGGTCCCGGAGACGAAGCGTTGGTCCTTCGGATGCTGGAGCGGGTTCCGGAAGGGACCGTGTTTCGGACCATCGACGAAATCTCGCGGTGGCCCCACGAGTTCGGTATCTTGCGGATGTTCCAAGCGGAGGGAGGGAACGGGCAATGAGCGACCGCCAGCACGATCACGGGCACTTCAAAGGGAGGTAGTGGATGTTTTGCGCGTGTTGCGGCGAGTCGCTGATGACCGGCGGGTGCGTGAACTGTAACCAGGTGCTTTACTGCGGCTCGTGCGTATTCTCCTGCTGCGGGGTCCACCACGGAGAGGATTTCGATCGGCATGTCGCGTCGCATCGTTCCGCGGAGCCTTCGCGAGATACGAAGTGATTTGCAACGCTTGCTACGATAGGATCACGTTCTGCAAGGCATGCGGAAAGGACCACTGTTTCTGCGGGTGGAAGACCTGCAAAGCCGCAAAGGCGGCACCGAAGAAAAAGGGAGGGTCGGGTGAATTTTCTGGTTCCCGAAGAGTATCGCCGAAAAGTATCGATCGAGGAGCAGGCGGATCTCCTCCTGCGCGCTAAGAAGGCGAGGCGCTTGCAGAAGAGCATGATCTGGGCCACCGCTCTCTTCGTCTCGTGTTTCGTGACCGGTGCGGTTATTGCCCTTACCTCTCCCATGGAGCGGTACGGTTGGGCGGTTCTCTGCGTGGTGGGTGCCTTATCGGCGTACACTACCGGTAGTCTGGCGGTGCATTCTCGCAGGCTCGCCGAGGACATCGAGTCCTATCTGCCGGAGTACGAAGAACTAACGAAGGCCAAGAAATGAGCGCGAATCCCCACGTCCTTGCGAGATCGGATTGGGCCGATCTGGTTGCGGCTCTGATTCTTCTTTTTGGCTCCTGCGTCTGTATTTCCGCGGTCGCGCTCTTGGGAGCGAACTGCTGGCCTCCTCCGTCGTTCAGGGCATACATCGGAACGGGTTGCCTCGCTCTTTTGGTCCTTTGTGCGGTCGCGATGGCCTACATGGCGATCTTCTGTTTCGGGCAGCAATGGATGCGTGACTGGCGACAGTCGCGAGAGGAGGACACCCGTGCCTGAGATCTCTCCAGCCGAAATCATCCGCCGGTTCGCGGACCGCGCCGAGTTCAGGAAGCTGGTCCAGGCGAAGACGGTCACGGAGACGGAAAGCGTGGTCGGGACCAGCCTGACCGAATATCTGTTCGGTCCGCACCACCGCAACCTTGCCGCGATCGGCCTTCACGCGATCGTGGTCAGCCCCGACTCCGGATATTCCGCGATGCCGCTCCCGGCCGAGTTCGCGAAGCAGTTCTCGAACCTCTACAAGCACGCGGAGGTCGAGCCCGGGAAGTTCCAGCAGGTGCTCCATGAGGGCGTCCTCCTCCTCTACACCGCCGGGTTCGCTCCGGTCGTCGTCGAACTGAAACGGGTAGAGAAGGGTCTCTGGCTCCGCGTCTTTACGCGGTCGGAACAGGCCGAACTGGGTCGGCAACTGGTCGAAGGCGTGAAGTACTACTGCCAGGAAAAGAACACGCTTCGCGGCCGGAAGATCGACCCGCAAGGCAGGTTCCTGAAGATCGGAAAGTGCTCCTGGGACGATCTCGTAGTGCCGGAGGAGATCAAGCAGTACCTCCAGAACGACGTGGCCGGGTTCGTCCAGAAGCTGGAGCAGTACCGGAAGTTCGGGCTGAAGACGAAGCGCGGAATCCTGCTTTCCGGAAGTCCCGGAACGGGGAAGACGCTGAGCGCTCGGGTCCTCGCGAACGAAGTGGACTGCACGCTCATCTGGGTCACGCCGCGGGACTTGGCGGATCCCGGGAAGGTCAGGGACATCTACCGCATGGCGCGGGATCTCGCGCCGAGCATCGTCCTCTTCGAGGACGCGGATCTCTACGCGCTGGACCGGCAGAGCGGGAATCGCAGCGCCATCATGGGCGAACTGTTCAACACGCTCGACGGCCTGGAGGAACTCGAAGACGTCCTGACCGTGATGACGACGAACCACCCGGAGCAGTTGGAGCGCGCCCTCGTGGACAGGCCGGGCAGATTCGACAACGAGATCGAGTTCCCGCTTCCGGACCGCAACCTCGCCCTTCTCATGGTGAAGCGGTTCACGCAGAGGTACGAACTGACCAAGTTCGACAATCAGACGTGGGACGCGATCGGAAATATCCTGGCGGGATTGTCCGGAAGCCACATTTACGAGGTGGTCAAGCGCGCGACGATCCGGGCAATCGACAGCCGCATGGTTCAAGCGAACCGGCTTCAGGTCCCTCTCAGCTTCATCCTCGATGCGGCCCGGGATGTCCGCGACAAGCATGAGGCGAACTCGAAGAGGTTCGAACTTGTGGACATTCCGGACGCTCCGGCGCCGGTCCTTAGGTCCGCGTCCAGGTCCGAATCGGAGGGGTGATGCTCTACCATGTAAACATCCTGGTCGATGCGCCGGACGCGCGAGCAGGCGAAGCGGTCTACCGGAAATGCCTGGAGCAGGTGATCGCGGCGAAGCTTCACGCGCGGGGAACATCGCACGCGGCGGGATCGAAAGGCTGCGGGTGCAACGTCCTGGACCTCCAGACGGTCATCGACGCGAAGATCGAGGAGCGGAACATGCTCGCGCCCGACATTGACAAGCCGGGCGACACTTGTTAACATTTGTTGAGTCGGAACTCATGGAATGGCAAGAAAAACCTACGCGCTCCGCATCCTCGAAGCAACGGGGAAGAAGTGCTGCCTCCTCTGCGACGAAAAGATCCCGCAGGGGATGCGCGTCCTCGGAGTGAAGTTCTCGATCCAGTTTCTGTCGGTGCTCGATATCGGGAAAGACGAAGAGGCGCACTTCGGCTGCGTGGAGCAGTTCGCGAGCGAGAGCAAGGCCATGGTTTCCAAGGCCCAAAGGAGTTGATTCGAATGGAATGCAGTGCAGCGATAAAGGAAATGTCGGACGAGGCGCACCGGCTCTCGGAGCGGCTCGTTCTTCTCGCCCGGGACAAGAGGACCGGAAACGAACTCCGCGAAGTCGCGGCGAAGCTCAGCTATCTCGCTCGCCACGTCTTCGCGCTTTCGGCCGCATCGAAGGGAAAGGCATGATCAAGAGAGAGAGTAGGGTCCTGAAGTCGGGATGCGACGGATGCCGGAAGGCGCTCAACTCGGAGTGCCAGCGTGAGGGAGGAAAAGTCATGGGAGTCCACTACGGACTCCTGAGAAACTGCTTCGGATACGGGAGCGGTCTCGACAACATCCAGGATGATAGCGAGGGGATGCATCTGTGCGAGCGGTGCTGGACCAAGGCGCTCCACGCGGTCGGCATCCCGGTTCACGCGTTCGATCCCGCGCTCTGCCCGGTCTGCCGCAAGCCGAGGCGCGGGAAACACGACCATCCGAACTGCATGAAGCGCTGGCCTCCGTTCATCGCGCTCTCGCAGGAACAGGAGCGCAGCTACTTCAAAAAATGGAAAGCCGAGAAGAGATCAAAAAGACGTTCCGCTTCGGCGTCGAGTTTGTGATCGTGGATTACGAACAAGGCTCGAAGGACCGCGTGAAGGCAGGCTTCGGCTTTGCCACGATCGACCAGGCGGACGCGTTCGTCGAGTCCGTGTTTGGCAGGGAGAAAGCGAAAGAGGGTTTCGGTGGCACAACTAATCCCTAGCGGAGTGAAAGAGTCGGTCCGGCTTCGCACCGAGTACGTGCTCGCCTTCGAGGGGACCGGGAAGTTCGAGATCAACGTACCGAAGCAGATTCAACGCGTGAAGATCGTGACGGCCGAGGTGTTCGGCAAGGCGAACTATCTCGACAAGGTCCGGTTCATCGACCGGAACGGGATGGAATTCCTCGTCCTGCCCCTCGCGATGATCCTCTCGATCGGGTACGTTCCGATCCATCAGTTCAGGCCCGAGTACACGCGGCCCCACTACTACGGGTCCTGCATCGCGCCGGAGGGGGTCACGATACGCGGCTGGGGCAAGGTCACCACGGTCCAGAAGCTGCCCAGCACGAACGGAAACGGAGTGGAAGGAGATAAGAAATGAAGTTCTCAAGCATCGTGCGCGTCCTCATCATCTCGGCGCTGGTCCTGGTCTTCGCGACCGGACTCGTGGTCCGACACATGCCGGAGAAGAGGCGCGACGCGCAGCCGGTCTCGGTCCTGAAGGGGAGGGCTGTTCCGAAGTGGTTCCTCTGGACCGCCGGGATCTCGCTCGGATCGGTCGCGTACATCTCGGCCGTGTTCTGGATCCTCTTCCGGAGGAAACACCATCCATTCAAGGACCGTGTCCTCCAACTGTCGGACGGCCTGATCGCGTTCGCGTGCGCGCCGTTCGTCGTCGTTTTCTCCCCAGTCATCGTCCTCGCGTCTGCCGCGGTCGCGTACGCCAACAACCCGTCCAGGATCTCGGAGTGGCTCCGACAGATGCGGGAGAGACGTGCGAGGCGACTCGCGGAAGAAAAGGATCGCTGCCTCACCGAAACGATGCTGAACATGACTCGCGAAATGCAGAATGAGCATCTCAAAGATCAGGAGAGATTCTTCGAGGCAGAGAAGCTGCTTATGAAGAAGCTGCTGGAAGGCAAGGTGCGGGACGCGAAGACGCTTCAGCCCGACTGCTTCTCCAAGGCCCTGTCGGGAGAAACCGGAGATCTCGACCATCCCCAGACCTGCGCGAAGTGCTTCAACGACCAGGCTGCGGGTCGCAAGGAGATGCACGCGCATCGCCAGTGCCCGGGATGCGGCAGCTACGCTTACTTCTCTGGCACGAACAGCACGATCCTCTGCCGGAAGTGCGGGTCGAGCCAGGCGTGATGCTGGAACGGGTCTCTCCACAGGACCTGATCGAAGACACGCTCGACCGGTTCGAGTTCGCGACGGCCGGGGAGCGGAAGCGTCTTGCCCAGGCGCTTCGCGGCGCGTTCAATATCCTCGTGGGCCAGGATCGGCGCTCCGCCCTCGACGCCCTGGACGGCCATGTGCGGGCTCTGGAAACGCTTCGGAAGCTCTGGAGGATCAAGGAGTCCCCTTGACTCCGATGTTAATATCTGTTATCATTTGTGACGATGGAACCTATGATGCGAGGAATGACCGTGAAGGAATCCGAACCCTCTCCGGGCGAGGTCCGAAAGAAGCTCGGAATGTCGGTGCAGGAATTCGCCGCGGCGCTCGGGGTCCGTGACTACACGGTCGAGCGCTGGGAGAAGAGCCAGTCGCGGCCATCTCCTCTCGCGAAGAAGGCGATCCAACTGCTGCTGGACAACAGGACGAACGGAACAAGGAAAGAGGCCGTCCCACAGGGGGCAAGGCCAAAGTCGAAGAAATAGTCATCGTCGAAGGAATAGAGTTGAAGCCGAGCCACTACGAACTGAGCGTCCGGAGCGCGATCGAGATGTCCGGCGTCGATCTCGAAGCGCTCTGGGCCGCGATTCGGACCAAGATCAAGTCTCCTCCCATCATCAGGCGACGCGAACTCATCGCGTACGAGCCGATCGCCCATACGTTGGCTTTTGGGGACCCTGACAAGCTGCCGGGCCGGATCGACCCGGAAATCTCGGTCGAAGAGCAGATGGCGATGTACAACTTCTGGTCCTGCGGGAAGAAGGTCTTCAACGTCTCGCGTAACCTTACGAACCTGCTGCTTCATACCGACCTGAAGTTCCAGAAGCGGTACCTGAAGCTGCCCTATCCTTGCTTCATGCTCCGGTTCGAAGACGCGCCCATCGCGCTCGAATGCTCCGATGACACCAGGATCCAGTTGGACGGCTGCTACGTGACACGGACCGTCGATGCGTTCGATTCAGCCTCCGTCCAGGCGCCCGAGGTGCGGAGGATGCTTGCCGCTACGCTGCGGACCGGGACCGTCCCCGATAGCTGCCACTACCAGGAAACGGAGTTTCTCCGTCTCTACTTTTTCTCCCGGTACATCGACGGCATCGGGAATGGAGTATCGACCTACTTCACGCTCTCGGACATTCCGGACGACGCTGTGGTCACGGACGGCTTCATTGAACGGCACAATGCGGTGCGGCACTCCGACCGCATGAACGACTACAGCGCGCTCCAGCGGCTCGCGCTCAACTGCGTCCTATACATCCTCTCGATCGGATCGGATCTTACGCCGGTCATCGCGAAGGGGAACCGGCTCGCGGAGAGGGCCGCGAAACAGTCCAATCCGTCGCAGCGCGACCGGCTTTCGGAGGAAGCGAAGCAGCATACCCGGCTCGACTTCATCGACGTGGGTCGGCGCGTGAAGATGCCGAGAACCACCGACGCGCCGGTTCAGGAACGGTCCGGCAGGGTCTGGACCCTCTCGTATCGAAGCTGGACGATGGGCCACTGGAGAGGGACGTGGAAGAAAACGGACAACCTGGTCGAAGCGGACCGACCCTTCGTACTCGCCGAGAAGGACGGGAAAAGCCTCTTCCGGCAGTGGATCGAACCGTACGAGCGAGGAAAGGAACTGGCCGAGGTCATCAACAAGCAGTACCGTGTCGATAACGAAGCTGTCTGATGCCGTGTCCACGTTTCCTGAAACAGGAGGGGAGAGATGTCGAGCGTGAAGGAGCGGAAAGGTAGCTCTAAGGTGGCCCGGAAAGATCCGAAGGTGATCGAGGCGGTGAAGATCGCGATGCGGTCCGGTAAGACGCTTGCGGAGACGATCGCCGAGATTCGCTTCGAGTCCGGGATCGAACTCTCGCGGAGGACGCTGAGCCGGATCCGGAGCTACGTGCGCGGTCGGAACGGACAGGCGCGGCCCGATACGAAGAGGGCTGTGGAGGCCCGCGGCGGCTCTTCCAGGTCCGCTGGGGTCCGGTTCCACCTGGACGCTCTCGTTCGCGGCTTGGAGGGGGAGAAGGCGAAGGCGCAGGCGGTGGTGCGGAGTGTCGATCGGAGGATCGACGCAACGAAGCGGTTCATCCGCAATTTTGCGGAGTGTTCATAGTCGAAGTCAGTCGAAGAATGAAGGAGGTCGAAATGGCAACCACTCAGGCCCGTTCTGCCGGGGTGGAGGTGGGGGAAGCGGTCCTGGCCTCGATCCGGGACTTTTCGAAGCGCGGGCTCCTGGACGCCCAGATGATCCCAAGGCTCAAGGAGGAGCAGCACGTCAAGCTGACGCTCAGTCAGTTGCGTCGGCTCCGGCGCGACGTTCTGGGGATCAAGCGTGCCGGAGGCAGGGTATCGAAGCACCCGCGGTCCGCTTCGGGCCGGAACTCGACGAAGCGGAGCGATACGGAAGCCGTCGCGTTCAGCAAGCTGAACGGCCAGGGGAACCATCTCCGAGCGATCCTGGACGATACGTGCAAGGAGCGCGACAAGGCGCTCGAACAGGCGCGGGCGGCTCAGAAACGCGCCGATCAGGCGAACCGCCGCGTGCGCGATGTGAAGCGCTTCATCCGCACCCTCTCCAGGCACTAAGAGGTCTCGTCGTACGGGATCTGCGCGGACCTCCGCGCAGATCCCTGCGACTGCCCTGACACCCTGTCAGGCCGATCGACGGACTGCCACCCGTGTCAGCCTCCGCGGATGGAAAAACTTGCGTTTCCGTGCCGCATTCGCGTATACTTAGTGGTGACATAGATGGCACACGACTTGCAAGGAGAGGGGTGTATGCCAATGGAGGGGCAGGTGATGACAGGTTTCGAGATGGTGCCGATGGAGCCGATCCCGGCTGGGGAGAATCCGTACGACCATGACCATTTCAACATGGGTGCGCGGATCGGGTCGAATCTGACCGTGATGTTCGCCTGTTTCGAGACGCAGAAGTGCGGGTACCTGACCCTGGTCAACACGGAGACCGGCGAGCGCGTCCGGATCCTGGTGCGGTGATGGGAGGAAAGATGAACTGCAACGCCGAGTGGAGCGAGCTTCTCAGGTTGATCGTCGAGGTCGTTCGGTCTCACGACGCCGACAAGCATGACAACGACGGTCGCTACTGTGGCTGTTCCGACTGGCTCCGTGACGCCCGTGCCGAGATCGCCAAAAGCGATGGTAAGTGAACGCAAGAACAGGTGCGTGCAGAAGGAGAATGACAATGAACAAGGCTCAGGCGAACGAAGCCCTGGCGCTTCTGATCGTGCAGCGCATGAACGAGTGGACATCGGACGAGATCAAGAGGTTCTTCGGCGGAACGCCGCCGATGCTTGATCGTGCCGCCAATCTCCTTCGAGCGGCCGGGTTCTGGGGTGCTTCCGATACGGTCGTGCTCGTCCTCGGAGAAGTTCTCCGCGACGAAGCGCTGGAGAAGAAGGCGTAGTAGCCATGAGCACGTTCAGCTACTACTACGACGAGCGGCTCTGCCGGATCTGCAAAGGCTACGATCGTCAGGACAACCTGCACTACTACGCGTTCCGGCAGTACGCCCATCCGCAGTGCATGGTGGAAAAGTACGGGCACAAGCAGGCCCTTATGATGGTCAGGGAATGGGGGCGACCGGAATTCAAGAGGATGCTGAAGCGGCCGATCGTGAAGGGGCGGGAGCATCCGCTCTCCCAGTCTCTCAGGAAGCTCAAAGAGGCGCATGGAGGCAAGAAGTGAATCGCACGGACCGGTCTACGATCCGGACTGCCCGGCCTGCCTCCGGGATCTTCCGCACGCGGTCGATGAACATTACGCCGTGCTGCTGCGTGCGACGGGGAGATAAACGATGAAGGCGAAAGAGATCGTAGGACGAAAAATCGTCAAGGTCAGTCAGGAGTTGTGGAAGGGCTCTAACGTCGGGGCTCAGTGGGTGGTCACCAGCATTACGCTCGACGACGGCTCGATGCTGACGTTCGGAGTCCTAGAAGGCGACGGAGAGTACGGAGTTCAGCTAGAGCGATTTATCCCAAAGAATTCGTCGCAGTAGCCAAGGAAGAAGGATGACGCATTGGATGGAGGGCTTCCTGTGAAGGAAAAGAAGGAAAAGCGGTGGTGGTACGTGGCGCGGCGCGAGACCCTTGACGATCTTCCGGTCCCGACCGTGATGGACATGCTCCGGTACGACCAGGCCCGCGTCGAACTGAACGCGCCGAAGGACTGGTACCTTCTGAGCAAGGTCGAAGAGGGCGGGTACCCGCGGCCGAACAGCGACCGGTGGCCGATCCGCATCTACATTCTGGGCAAGAGTGTCGAGCCGCCGACCCACGAGGAGATCTACCACAAGGTCGCGGCGCAGCAGGAGGCGGGTCGATGAACGACCGGGAAGAGTTGGGCCGTATGGCGCGATGCGGGCACGGGCGTCAACGCAAGATCAGCAAGCATCGCGTGATCTGCCTCGACTGTCGGCAGTCGAGGGCTCCGGGAGGGAGATTCGGATCGATGGAGGTCGGCCGATGCGTCGCGCCCGACCTCTTCTCGGACTGCCTGATTCGGGATCAGAATGCGGAGACAAGGCGATGATGCACAAAATTCGGAGGTTCCAGGTCGGAGACGTCGGGAGCGCGGAGGACCTCGCGGAGAAGCTTGTGGAGCATACGTGGTGTAGCTGCAACGGGTTCCGCCTCGGGGGATACCTCTTCCTGAACGATTCGACATCGGCGGACGGCGCCCAGGAGTACGCGGTGGTGCGTGAAGACGGCATGATCCAGATCGAGAGCGTGACGTTCGGGTGGATGAAGCGCCCGGAGGCGCTCCAGACGATCCGAGAGGTTCTCGCGGGGAAGTACCAGCAGAATTACGGGTGGGTTGGGAACAAGATCGAGACCCCGGTGCAACACGGGTACTGCGGTGCGTGCGCGTAAGAGGGTTACCTAAGGAGATCGAGATGAAATGCGCGGTCTGCGGCGCGAGGATCAACAAGAAGAAGAACCACGCCTACTGGGATCAGGGGCCGAAGCGGCACTACGGGTGCAACGAGTGCAACGAGTCGGGCCGCTTCAATAAGTGGCTGGACAAGCAGCCGCTCCTTCCGAAACAGGTTCTTCAACGGAAGGTCTCGATCGAGAAACTTCTCCAGGTTGCGCGAGGGCTCAGCGATTTGGACGCGAAGGGGCACGGCGAGTACTATCGGGGCATGGTCGAACTCATCACGGATGCGGCCGGTCTTCCCTACACGGAGCACTGGGAGGTCGCAGACATGATCGGACTGCACGACGCTGAGAGAGCGGCGCGCTCAGCCAGCGTCGCAAAGGAGGCGCGATGAACACGATCTTTCTGGTGGTCGAGCGGAGATGTCTCGCTCAGCTTTCCGAGGATGACATGTACCGCGCGATCGTCCTCATGGGTCGCACGATGAAGGAGCCCATGCTCCGGTCCTGGGCGAAGGAAACCTGGAACGTCCCCATCGACGCTCCTCTGTCCGTCGTCCGGGAAGCGATCGGGGCGAGCGGCTGGATCGCGATCAAGGTCGAGTGGTAGGAGGCCGAGCAATGGACGCGCTTCTGGCGTTTCTGACCGAGGTCCTCTACGTCCGGACCCGGAACGGGCCAGGCGAGGAGATCTGGTGGACCTTCACGGCGATCGATCCGGATGGGGAGAGGTGGAGAACGTTCAAGAACCTGGAGAAGGACTCGTACCGGCACTACGCTCCGGGGTGCGTCCGATGAAAGCGAAGCCGAAGAACGAGAAGGAGATCAAGCAGGAGATCGCGAAGCTCAAGAGCCTCAAACATTCGGTGCGCAGGTACAGCGTGTTTGGGGGTGACAACTGGGCGAAGATCGAGGCCCAGATCAAGGCGCTTGACGACGACATGACCGAAGACGACACGTACGATGAGTGGCCGGAGGAAGAGGCCGACGAGGAAGATCCGGAGACGAGAGAAGTGACGATGGATATCCGGAGCGACGCGCAGTACGCGATCCGCTGGGCGGACGGCGAAGAGAAAGAGCCTCCCTCGAAGGGCTGGGAACCTCTCACGAAAGGGTGAACATGAGCAAGCGAGACGCGGCGAGTCGGTACGCGAAAGGCTTCCTGGGAACGGTACAGCGCGGGCAGATCACCACGAGCCGTACCCGCCTGAAGGCGATGCTGCGGGATGCGTTCGAGGCCGGATGGGAAGCGGGGAAACAGGCCAAGCCTCAGCCCAAACAAGTCCTGCATTCGAGTTCCCATGCGTCAGAAGAGGGCGTGTTCGACTAGAGAGGTGCATCTTGGATCCAGGGACGCCCGAGTTCATCGCGAAGTACCCGTACCAGTTGCAGGAGTTCGTTCCGTACCGGAACTGGCGGGAGATCGAGGCGCAGAACTTTACGACGATCGAGGAGGCACGGTCGGACCTCCAGTGGTGGGCGGCCCGCAAGCAAGGGCGCCGTCTGCGGATCGTCGATATGCGTACGGGAACGCCTACCAAGTGAGGTCGAAGATGACGCGCGAGGAAGTGGCCCGGATCAAGGTCGAGCTTGCGCTCGACGACATCCAGGAGGCCCAGCGCCTGCTCAACTCGGCAGCGGAGCATCTCTGCTCGGTTTACCGTGTAGACCCGGTGTGGAAGAAGCTGACCGCTCTCCACGACTCGGTCCGGAAGACGTGGTACAGGCTCGACGGCATGAAGAGAAAGGCCAGCCTCGACCACGATCCGAATCCGCAGTGCAAGTGCGACTGCGACCAGATCCTAACCCACAAAGGAGCCGCGAAGTGAAGAATCCGACGTGCTTCCATTGCGAGAAGAAACGGGCACGTTGGCCGCGCGGCGCCACAGTGTACTGTACGAAAAACTGTGCGGCGAAGTCCGGGTTGAGGCTGCCCGAGGCGATGGATCGCTGGTGGTGCGCCGAGTGTGACCTGTGGACCCAGGACGACCAGCGGTTTCATAGCGATACGCACGGAGCGAAGGAAGGTGCCTGATGGAATTCTGTCGATGCGGAACGTGCGGCCCGTGCCGCCACTACGAATCCAACCCGAGGACGAAGGATCTGCGGTCGGATCTGGCGAGAGCCACGGCGGACCTCGTCGCGTTGCAGCGCGAACGAGACGCCGTGAACGTGTGCGCTCTTCTCGCAGTGCAGGATAGGCGCCTGCACGAGCGCGAGAGGAACGTAGCGGAACGGGAGTCGGAACGACTCGCCGCTCAGGTCGAGGAACTCCAGGCCGCGCTCCGCGATGTCGTTCCGTACGTATATTTCGAGGACGATGGGGGGTGGATCGACGAGAAACACCGCAGCGTCGTCGCGAATGCTTGGAGCGTGCTGGATCATCCGATCACTCGCCCGGCCTACAGGGAGAAAACCGCGGACAATCTTGCAGAGATGGTGCGGGTCCACTGCGAGAACTGCCGGTGCTGCCAAAGGAGCTATACGAGCACCGACTGCATCCACGATCGAGAATTGAAGAACGCTCTGCAAGCGTTCGAAGCGGCAAGGAGGCCCTTGTAGTGTTCGCTCGCAACTGTCCGATTCTGGAGCGGACCGGCGACGGCAGGTCGGTTGGACGGTGCTGGTTCGTCGTGGATCCGGACGGTCTCTGCCCCCGGCACGGCGACGTGAAGCGTTACCTCTCCGACCTGCCGAGACTGACCGACGAGAACGTGATGCGGGCGCACCGCGGCCTTCCGCCGCTCTGGCCCAGGAGGAATACGCAATGACACTGGATGAAGTTACGCGCCGGAACAGGGCTCTATGGGAGGCGTGGGATCGTGAGCGCAACGCGAGGAAAGCCTGGCTTGACGCACAGGCTCAGGTAGACGACGCCGTGATCTCGCTCGGCCTTGCGCTTCAGGACCTGGACTGGCAGACCGATCCACGGCGTAGTTCCAAACCGGAGTCTCGCAAGGACCGTTAGCGATGCACTTCGACCTCAAGGCTCCGTGCTCGGATTGCCCCTTCCTGAAAAAGGGGGGCGTCCGGCTCACCGCTCGACGGGTCGAAGAGATCGCCGGGAACATACTGTCGTCGCAGGGTGGGAGTTTTGCCTGCCACAAGACGACGCGGTATAGCGACGACACGGGCGATATGGAGCGAACCGAACAGTCGAGGCACTGCGCCGGGGCTCTCATCTTCGCGGAGAAGAACCGGAACTCGACTCAGATGATGCGGATCGCGGAGCGGCTCGGGATCTACGATCCGAGACCGTTGATGGCGAACCGGAACGCCGTGGAGAGGGTGTTCGGCTCCCTGGCCGATATGCTGCGGGTCAACGCACAATTCATGGGCGAAGGAAGGAGGAAGAAGTGAAGATCGCGCGGAAGGAAATGGAGGCGATGAAGCGGTGTCTGGACATCGCGAACAGCCAGGTCATGCGATTCAGCAAGATGGCGACTCAGGCGCAGGGTCGGGGCGAGACGGCCCGATTGGATCATCTGGCTGACGGAGCCAAGGCGGTCGAGATGGAGATCCAGCGCGAGATCGAGCGCTTGGAGCGTTCGTAGGGTGCGACGCGGTCGTCACTGTAACGGCCAGAAGTCCTGAATGCAGCGGATGAAGGAGAGCGCCGTGATCAAAGTAACGAGCTATCGCGACAAGGGGAAAGGGGAGGTCATGCTTTCGTCCCATCTCCGCGACGTGAAAGAGGCTCTGAAATCACTCGTCCTCTACGAACTGGCCTACGGTGCTCGGATGACCATGGTGGCGGAGGAGCAGATCGAGGTCTCGATCCGGATCCTGCACAACGAGGACCGTACGGTCTTCACCGGCCCGAAGGAGGAGATCGCTGCCTTGGCCGAGGCCGCGATCCTCTGGGATGAAGTCGCGAAGGAGATCCCGGAGGACGAGATCGCGACGAAGGTCCTGGCGCTGAGCCAAGGAAACGCTCTCCTCGTCACGGCTGCCGGTCCGATCATCCGGGGCGACATGATCCTGGAGAAGCTGGCCCGGAAGATCCGGGAAGGAAGGTAGCGATGCGGTGTGCGCGGTACGGATGCGGGCATATGCGGGGGAAGCACGGCGCGGGCTGCCTTGCTAAGGTCTCGCAGCGGACCGGATCGGACGTCCCGTGCAAGTGCCCGTTCTTCCTGATCGCCCCGCTTCGGAGCGTCGTCGTGGCGGGCGGTACGCACGAACTGTACGAGTGCGGGCACGTCGCGGGTGTGAAGGAAGACATCTATGGTCCTACGAACGCCTACAAGCGGCGATGCCGGGACTGCGCGAACGCGAAAGCTCCGGACCCGGAGCGTCTCAAGGAAGCCCAGGAGCGCTTGAACGGACTCGTTCGATGAGTGGGGCGGTGTGCGCCAAAGCGCTCGCAGCGAACGATCCGAACGTCATCGTTTACTAGTAGGGTGTGGAGGATACATGTCGCCTCAGTGCCTGATCTGCGGGGAGTACGTCGGAGCAGGTCTCTGGATCCATATCGAAGGCTGCGCGAAACGCCGCTACGAGGAAGAGGAGGTGAAACGCCAGGAACGGAACGGGCGTGTCGAGCGCGAACGGGCCGAAGAGGAGGACCGACGCGCGGAGAAAGAACGACAGGTGCGCGAGCAGGAGGAGAAGCACCGCGCGTACCGCAGGGCGGAAGGGTTCGAGGACTGACAGGCTGGCAGCCCCTGTCATCCCTGCCTGCCAAAATCGTGTTTTCTACGAACGATTATGGCTTGACACGCGCAGGAATTGCTGTATCATAAATGGCACACAGTTTGATACTGCAATAGACGGGACGCAGGCCCGAACCTGCGGGAAGGGTTAGGTGACGAATGGCGAAGAACAGGATCTACCGGGACATCCCGGAACTCGTGAAGGTCCTCCGGGATCAGAAGGCGCGGGTCAAGGACATGATCGTGCCGAGCGAAAAGATGAGCTTCGTCGGCGACGAGGACGGGCTCGCTCTCTCGGTCGAGGGCAAGGCGTACGGCATCCAGGAGCAGGTCCATCCGCAACTGGCCGGGAAGTTCTGGATCTCGGGGCACTACTACAGCGCGCTGCGGGAGAAGAAGGCGTTCGACCTCCTCGCGACGAACCTGGAGTACTGGCGCGAGCGGTCGAAGGGCGAGAACCGCCTGGTCCGCCTGATCGACGCGGACGTCCGCGGGTTCCTGTCGGACCGGTACCGCCCGATCGACCACCTAGACATCGCGACGATCGCGATCCAGGTCGTGACGGGCCGGGACGCGGAGGGGGGTAAGGAGAAGCCCTGGGCGAAGGGAGCGAAGGCGTTCGACTGGGGTCTCACGCCGACCCGCATGAACCTCGGCTTCTTCAACCCGGGCATCCAGATCAACCTGTGCGATCTCAAGGCCGGGGTCCAGTTCAACAAGCCGGGCGGGTACGATCCGGACGCGCCGAACCACGGCTGGGTCAAGGGCGCCAAAGAGGAAGGCGCTCACTGGGTCTTCCCGGCCGGGTTCGTCGAGAACTCGGAGACGGGCCACGGCGGGGCGTCGGTCCAGGTCGGGCTCTTCGAGGCGGCCTGCGACAACTCGTCCCGGATCGGGACGAATCTCGTGAAGCGGCACCTCGGCGAGTCGCTGGAGAACGAGGACTTCTACAGCCCCGAGACGCTCCGCAAGCGGAACTCGCTGATCTTCGCGCAGATCGCGGACGTGTTCCGCAGCGTCTTCGACCCGGAACTCTTCCTCGCGAACGCGAAGAAGATGAAGGGGCTGGCCGAAATCGAGATCGAGGTCAAGGAGGCGGTCGCGGAGATTGTGAAGCTGCCCGGCATGACCGAGGAGGTCCGGGACGACATCCTCGCGGCGTACGAGCCGCTCCAGGACGGGAAGGACACGCTCCTCGATGTCCAGCGCGCGGTGACCGCGGCGGCGCACGCGCACCGGCAGAAGAGCATCGACACCGCGATCGCGCTGGAGGAACTCGGCGGCGCGATGATCGAAAAGGGGGTGCGCGCTCTCGAAACGACCTAAACCCCTCCCTATAATGGGTCCGCCCGCAACGGGCGGGCCTCATCCCGCCCTCCGCTTGGAGGGCGGAATGAGGCGAGGCGACTGATGAAGGCGAAGGAACTGCACGAGATCATGGCCTGGCTCGAAGGAGCGAAGGCTGGAGCCGATCCGCGCTCAGCGGTGAAGAAGCTGATGGCGGAGAGTGGGGAACTGATGAGTCTTGCTGCGAAGGCCAGCCTCTGGCGACACCACGAGGACTGCAATCCCCTCAGCGAGCAAGGCTGCCGGTGTGGGCTCTGGAAGATCCAGGAGTTCGTGAGCGCGAGATGAGGAACACGAAGGTCGAGGCGAAGCGGCGCGTGGACCGGTTGGAGGCGAAGCTCCGCAAGGCTCGCGAGTGGCTCGTCAAGGCGCGGCGGGACGTCGAGGAGGTATCGGGCGTTCCGATCCTGCTCCATCGGATCGACACGCTGTACCGCGACGTCTCGGAGGCCATGACCGAGGCGTCGCTCAGGTCCCACGGATGCGACCTGACCATGGCGGGGAAGGAATACCTCAAGTACGAGAAGGCGCCGGGAAGGAGACCGAGCAGGCATGGCTAAGCGAAAGACGAAGCCGGGGCGCTACGACTTCCCTCCCGACATCTTCTGGATCTCTCCGGAAGGATTGATTCGGAGCGTGATCGGGCATCTGACCGCGCTTCGCGCTCATCCGGAACGCTACGGGCTTCACCTTGCGCCTCGAACCGAAGAAGAGGTGCAGTCCGCGATGGATCGCCTCTTCTCAGAAGGGTGGGTGCGGGGGCGGTTTAGTCACGGCGTTTTCAGCTTCCAAATGGATCGGCCACGCGGAGTTCCGATGGGGAATGCGTACGATCTGGTTTTGAAGTACGCCGACGATGCGCGCGAGGTCGACGTCGATTTCTGGATTCCGCGGTACTCCGGCTTGGCAAAAACACTCCCAGCCAAAGAGTTCATGCAGCAACGCTTCCCTGCGCGGTGGGACCTCGGCGCATTCGATGAGGAGCCCGGCCTGTGAGAAAACTATTCTACGAGATCCGGGCATGGTGGCGGCGGCAGTTCCACGACCCATATACGGTCGCGTGCGACCTCTCGCCGTTCTGGGCGCCGCATAATGAGCGGGAACAACTGTCCCATGTCAAGGGCCTTTGGCGCGCACGCGCGCTTGCGAACCGGTGGGTAGGTGCGCACTACTGGGGGCAGGCGCGCATCTTGGAGGGCCATCACGAGTGGCCGAAGAAGGTGGAGGGTGCCCGTGGCTAAGCTTCTTCTCGACGTCGATGGCGTCCTGAGCGTCAACGGTCGGGAGAGAAAGCCCGCCGGGACGGAACCGCCGCTCCGGTACTTCTACCCAACGGACCGTGCGAAGACGTTCATGCATTGGGCATGGGAGAACTTCAGCGTGTACTGGCTCTCTTCGTTGTGGGACGAGGCGAACGACCTCGCGCACTGGGCGCATCTGCCCGCAGTGCCGGTCCTCAAGAAGCCGAACATTCATTCGGAGAAGGACTGGAAGCTGGCCGCGGTAAAGGAGCGGTTCGCGGAGACTCAGGATAGGGTCGTCTGGGTCGAGGACGCGGCATGCGAGGAGGCTCGGGAGTTCTTCCGCGGCCGGGACAACTGGCTCTTCGTGAGGACCGAAACCGAGATCGGGATCGAGGAGCGGCACGTAGAGGAGATCGCGCGCTTCGCGGGATGCGCGCCTCATCTATCGGATTTCTACGACGTGGAACAGTTCTAGCGGGATTGTCAGTAGATGAGAGGAGAAGAAGGTGATCGTACTTAGCCTGCCAAAGGCGATCGGAACGAATAGCGTGGTCGGACTCTTCGCGGAGGAGGTCGGCCTCACTCGCGTAGGGACCGTGGAGTCCTACAATAGGACCCTCGGGGAGGCGATGAAGCAGGACATCCTGATCAAGGACGGACACCCCCGGACGCCGGAGGTACTCGCCTTCGTCTCGTCCGAGATCACGAAGTTCCAGGACTGGGCGAAGCGCAAGTGCTATAGCCCGAAGATCCTGTTCGTGTAAGGAAAAGGAGAGACCCATGACCAAAGTCGCCGCAAGCGTGGATCAGGAGATCGCCGAGTCGCTGCGGAAGCGCCTTCCGGCAGGGAAGGCGGTGTACTGCGTACTCCGCCACGTCTCCCAGTCCGGGATGATGCGGGAGATCAGCTTCTTCGCCCTTGCCGCAGATGGGCCGGATGGCGAACCGACCATCCTGGACATCACGGTCAGCGTCGGCGAGTTGCTGGGCTGGAAGATCGGGAAGCATGACGGCCTACGGATCAGCGGCTGCGGCATGGACATGGGCTTCTATGCGGTCTCCCGCCTCTCGCGAAAACTCTACGGCGACGACTACAAGTTGGAGAAGCGGTGGCTCTAACGGAGGACCTGCGATGAACGATAGGTACGTTGAAGCTGCCAAAGTGCTCCTCGGCCGCCTCCCGTGGCCTGAGTCTTACACCGGCAAGAACTCGTTGCCTTCGATCACGCTCAGCATCGAGACGATCTCCGAGTTGGAGGCTCTTCGAGCCGCACTGAGTTCTTACGTGAACTCGTACAGGCAGAAGACTCTGGGAAAGACGTTTCCGATCGAATACAAGGGCTGGCGCATCGAGATCAAGATGGGCCGCGAGTTCAAGGGAACCAGAGGGTCGGTGAAGGGAAAGCGCGGCTATATCGCGACCCGTACGAGCGATGGCAAGATCGTAGAATTCGCACCGTCCTACGACTGCACGCCTTCCGTCAGTGCCGTGAAGACGATGATCGACGCCGAAGTGCGGGCGGAAGAACTCTACAGGAGGGAGTCATGAACGGAGCCAGGATCAAAGAGGCGTGGGCCTGTTCGATCATCGCGCAGGCGCTATGCGACATCAAGACGATGAAGGACACCCCGATCATCTTGGAAAAGGTCGGGCGCACGGCTCTCGGAGTCCGCCCCGATCTGATGAAGGAGTTCAAGAGACTCGTCGAGGCGAAGAGGAAGACTCTCAGATGAACACTCCAAGGATTCAGCACACGCCTATCCCGTGGGCGGTCGGGGAAGGTGGGCGTCACGTCTGCTACGTCAACCCGAGCATCGAGGCGGGAGAGGACATCGACGACTCGCGCCATGACAGCATCATCGCCCGATGCGATGGTATGGGGGCGTACTCCGGGATCTCGGACGAGGAACAGGAGGCGAACGCTGAGTTCATTGCCCGCGCCGTGAACTCGCATGACGAGATGCTGAAGGCGCTGAAGTATGCAGTCGAGGCGTTCGGGCCGGTGGTGCGGACGGGGCGTTGTGCGCAAGGCGGTGAGCAGACTGGAAATCGAGAGCATGTGGAGATTGCGATGTCGCAGATCTGCGCCGCCATCGCCACGGCGGAAGACGAGGGTAGGATGTGCGTGCAGTGCCTCCGACTCTACCGTGGAGTCCCCGACTCTCTCTCAGCGATGACTGGCAAGCACAAGCGATGCAACGAGCCGGGATGCGCCTGCAAGCGTTGCGTCGATATGCAGTGAACGAAAGCGAGGGAGCGTGACTGCACAGAAGAGGCCATCCAAGTGCGCGTGCGGAAACAGGATTAGCACTCTCCGCAAGTCTGGCTCCGAGAAGTGCGGCATTTGTTATGTTAGGGATCTAGGCCACAACCCGCAGGGGTGGAATAAGAGGTGCAAGCGTTACGATGGGCCGTTCGGGGAGTGCCCGTTCTGTAGATCACGAATCGACTGAACGGCCAATGTGCCGATGCGGAAGCGGAAGAGAAGAGGTACGCTTGAGTAAGGTCCTTCGCGGTCGTCCCAAGTGGCATTGCGCGTGGTGCCGCCTCTTTTGGCCCCGGCAGTGTGCGGTGCTGTTCTCGTGGAAGGCGCGGTGAACCGTGCGAAGGAAGAGACCTCGAAACTGTCCGTACTGCGGCGGGAAAGGTAAGACGATCCGCTATGCCGGTGGCGAGCGGTGGCGGTGGTGTACCGTTTGCGACGCCTTGATCTGGACCTCGCGAAAGAAGCCATGAAGAAGAGGCGTAAGGCGCCAGAGGAAGTCAGGTGCAAGGCGCGGATCTGGAAGCGGGATTGTTACCGCAGGACGGGGCGGACCGCGTCAGGCTTCGAGTTGCACTACGCCGAAGCGCAGTGCGCACGCCGGAAAGTTTCCGAGGAGTTCTGCTGGCAGCATCAGCGCGAAAAGGATCGAGGCAGGCAGGTGCTGATCTGCCGCTGGGCATGAGGGATGGGGCACCTACGAGTCGCTTCTGTACGGAGGTAAATGAACGATGGCTCACGAGACCGGAACGATCCTGGATTTCCGCGGGTCGTGGGGAAGCGGAATCGCGACCCTGACGGTCGAGGATTCTAAAGGCCAGAAGCGCACGATCCAGTGCGAGAACGCTCCCACGGTTCGCGCGCTGGACGCGATCTTCGGGGACGTGATCACGCCGAGCCATAGGGTCGATGTCGAGAAGATCATCGGACGAAAGATTCGATACTCGGTGGACGATCTTGGTATCCTGACCGGCATCGCTCCGGAGGAGGAATAGGAGATGTTCGGAATGAACGTGAAGTACAGCGCGAAGGTCAGCTTCGAACAGGTCGAGCGCGCGGCGCCGCCCGGCTATCGGAGGGCGGTGAGCGGCGAAACGAAGGCTCCCGGACTGTATGGAGAAGGAATGGGTGGAGAGCCGTTGGTCGTCCTGCTCACGGGCGACGACGGTAAGTGGTTCGATGCGTTGGTCGAATGACAGGAGAAGCCATGGATGCGAGGCGAATGACGCCGGAAGAGCACAAGCAAGGCTGGGGGGTGCTCGGCTGTGGGATACACGTCTGGACGTGGAGGGGTGCCATTGTGACGGCCCTTCCAGACGGAGCTATCGAGTTCTGCGAAGAGATCGGTGGCCCAGCTATCAAGCGAGAGGTGCTCGACAACGAGTACGCTCTCGCCGTGACAAAGGGCGTGAACGCTCCTACGGCTCGGCACATGGACGGATCGACCGAAAGGTGAGGGAAACTATGACGACGAGGGCGCCGACCCCGCGCTGGATTCGTAAACTCGAAGCCGTGGGCGCGTGTACCGATGCCGTGGAATGGGCGCGGACGCAGGACGATTTCGCCTCCGCGTGGGCGAAGTGCGTCCGTGGGGACTGGATGATGTGGATCGCGGCGAAGTGCGCAGGCAAGCGTGGGTCGAAGGCGCATCGCTCGGTGGTCCTCGCCTCGTGCGCCTGTGCCCGACTCTCACTGCCGCACGTCCGCGCTGGCGAGAATCGCCCGCTCAAAACCATCGACCTCGCGGAGCGGTGGGCGAATGGCGACGATTCGATCTCTATCGCCGATCTGCGATACGCCGCCGACGCCGCCGACGCCGCCGCCGCCTACGACGCCGCCGACGACGCCGCCGCCGCCTACGCCGCCGCGGGCGCCGCCGCGGGCGCCGCCGCCAGAAACAAGACGCTGGCGAGATGTGCCGGAATCGTGCGTGAAATGGTCGAGATCCCGAAGATTGGTTCAAAGAGGTAAATGGCACATGAAGAAAATCCCGATGAAGGAGTTCCGTGAATGGCATGACGAGTGGACCGGATACCACACCAATCAGGACTACGTGTGGTGGCGTCAGGCAAAGGCGGAGGCTGAGCGTGCCCTGAACGCGCCGACGCTACGGCAAGCGAGCGTGGCTCTTGAAACGTGGGGGTCGCCGGAAGAAGCGGCACGGGCAATTCGCAAGAAGAACTGGGGTCGATGAGACGAACCATGAAGGATGAGAAGCTCTGCATGGTGCCGATCAAAAGCCGATGCTTCGGTACGGACCGTTGCCTGCGCGCGGCCGATTGGAGAGCGCCGTGGGGAAAACCTCGGATCTACGTCTACGCCTGCGAGCGGCACCGATCCAGGTATTCGAATGTGAAGGCGTGGGAGCCGGTGAAGAGTCCTGCTGGTCGGCACAAGGAGAATGACCGATGACGCCGGAAGAGATCGTTGCACGTATCGAGGAAGACCGGCACGAGGGCGACTACACATTGCAGCCTGCATATTGGCAGGCTAAGGCGCGGGAGCGCATTCGCGCCGCCATCGCCGAGGAGCGCGAGCGATGCGCTCGATTGATCTGCGACCTGTGCGGATCTCCGTCTACCCACGAGCCGAGGGAGTGGGACGGAGTTAGCTGGCGTCATCGGTGGAAAGAGAGTCGCGAATATTTCGTGGAGTGTGAGGCTGGCCCGTTCTTTGATGCGCCCCGTGAGCGGTCCTAACAAACGGTGATGAGATGGGAATCGAAGAGCAGTACACGCCTGGGGAAGTGGCAAAAATGCACTCGTCCGCGAACGAGACGGCGGCGCAGGAATACAACCGCATGATGAACGAGCGCAACGTCTGGAAACTCAGCGCCGAGATGCGCCAGGCGACGTGCGACTCTCTGGCGAGGCTCGCGGACCAGTGGAAGCGGCGGGCGGAAGAAGCGGAAGCAAAGCTGAGGGTCCGCGCCGCGCTGGTAGCGGAGATGCGGCGGCTTCTGAGCGCGATGCGGCCCGGACACCATGAGCGTAACTGTCCAGAGGGTCCGATTCACGAGGCGACCTGTCAGGAAGCGGGCGAAGCTCTCGCCGAGTCCGAGAAGCTGGATTGATGAAAGATTCGATGAACAAGGGCGAGGCCCCCGAAGTGGGGACCCCGCCCGGCTGATAGGTGTCTGGGAGTAGTATACCCCATGATGGGCGGAATTGGAGGCCAGATGACGGCAATGAACATCGTGAATCCGCGACTCGACTGGTTCGTGAATCAGATGCGGGTCAAGCTGGCTCGCCCGAAGAACGTGGCGAAATCCGACTGGCGGAAGATGACGATGCAGGAGCTATTCGCCAGAATCAAGGACGAGGTAGCCGAACTGGAAGAGGCTCTGTCCAATCACGCGCACGACATGGACGAGGATTCGCTGGAGGGCGTCCTGTCTGAGTGCGTGGACGTGGCGGACTTCTGCATGATGCTGGCGGATCGCGCCAGGTCGTAGTTGGCTGAATTGGAGGAATGCTCGCGTGCGAAAGAAACTGCCTTGCCCGACCGAGCACGATTCTCCGATCCACCATGACCATGAGTACGACAAGAAGACGGAGGAATGCCGCACCAAGGTCGAGTGCGTCCTCTGTCACGAGATCTATTGGACCGGCTGGAGCGGGTGTCCCGGAGAAGGAAACGCAGGTAAGTGCATCGCGTCGGTCGGTGGTATTTGGTCGGAAGACCGGCCTAGTAACGGACCTGGTAAAGGAGACGCGCATGGAGCAGAAACCTAACGTGCCGAATTCGGTAGAGGCGTGGCGTAAGCGCGTTGATGAGTACGCCGACGTACTACTCAAAGAGATCGACGCGCCGCACTGGAGCCAAGATCAGAAGCAGATGCTTCGATACGCTCTCAAGTGGCTTCGGAACTATATTCCGATTACTTCCTAGGCGTGGACGGAAAGACAACTCCAACCAAAATGAAGGAGGCGGTTTCCATGAAATTCCAGACCGGAAAAGGGTGCGAGTCGCTGGCGTCGATGCGTGCCCGAGCGCGTACGGGGAAGCGCGACAAATGTGGAGGGGTCAAAAAGCCGCAGAGGCAGTATCTAGTGCTGAACCTCCTTGCCGCTACCAGTCCGGCCAAGAGCGTTGGAGATGCCGACCGTAGAATCGAGCGAATGCTCGATCGTCACGCGCGGCAGGGATTCCGTCTTGTCGGAATCGCTTTCGGAAACAAAGCGATCATGGAGAGCTTCTTGTAGGCGTGGCTGGAAGTAGCGGAGGAGCACATGAAGAGCAAGCCTCTATGCAACGCGAAACAAGACACGGACTGTGGCCTGCATTACTGCGTCATGCGGCGCGGCCACACGAGCCCGCACCGCTGCGGTACATGCGGTGAAAGGTGGGCCGCTCGCAAGGCACGAGCGCGTGGTCGGGCGTAGGGTATGAACGCTCCGGAAAAGTGCAGCTTTTGTAAAACCAGATTCCAGGATCCGGCCAAGGCGGTCAGAGCGGGTGGATCCGGGAACGGGGTCGTCTGGGTCTGCGACGAGACCTGCAAGGAACTCTACTACGAGGAGCGGCACAAGAAGGGCGTCGAGGCGCGTCGGCCACCCCGCCCGGAGCGAGCAGGCCGCGATCCGGGACGAGCCGACAGCGAGTACAAGGGCAACAACAAAGGAGCGTGGTAGTGAAGATCAGGCGACCTGTTCACAAGCGCACCGGTCTGCCATCGTCCGGGTTCCTCTGGGCCTATATCCGGCGTTGGGTGGATCAGCGCGGCCGGTTCATCCTGAACGTCAACGATCGGTGGCGTCAGATGCTGGAAGGCAGCGAGTTCGATCTCTCACGTCCGATCGGGGTGAACGGGATCTTCGTTGGGATCTTCGTTCGTCCGAAGAACTGGCACAACTGGAGCGATCCAGGTCCGACCGTAATCGTCCTGCGGTTCCGGGACGTCCTGCTCTGCCAGGACGGGAAAGAGGCGTTCGCCTGGGTCAGGACGAGGTTTGAGAACAAGAGAAGCGAGACGACATTCGAACTGGACGACATGCTGAACTCGTCCATTGTCGATCAAATTCGACAGTGGATCCCGAGGCTCCCTGGCGCATAGGGATTAATTACTCAGGCCGGTCCTAAGACGAAGGTCTCCGGCTACCAAAGGACCTCGTTACCCCTGCCAGGGAGCCTCCGGAACCACTGACAGGTTGGCAGTTTCGCGCCGTCACTGCCACCCTGACAGCGCTAAAAAACGCTGTTTTTGCTCTTTTTGCAGTGACACAGATGGCACACAAATTGCACTAGGTCGGCCATGATCGCTCTGGAGGGGAAGGTGGCCGAAGCGAAGGAAGTCTTCTCGATCCCGGCGGGGAATCTTGCGAAGGTGCAGGACCGGATCTTGGCCCTGAACAAGCGGGCGGCGAAGCTGGGCTGCCAGCCCATCGTTCTGACGATCAGCGATCCGATCCGGGTCGAAGTCAAGGTGCCGGTCCTCGACGGGCGCGGGAGGCACGTCCTAAACGCCGCGACCCGGCTGCCGGAGTTCACCAAGGAGGTCCGGGTCCACCACGAGGTCACGTTCAAGGGCGAGGCTCCGAAGTTCGCGGGCTGGAGCCTCGTCGCGGCGCTCCAGTACGTGGCGGGTAACGGCGAGAACGATGCCGCGATGCTGATCCGGTCCGTCCCCGGCGAGACGCTTCCGGAGTCGTTCAGGACCGCGGAGTCGCGCTGTGACCACTGCGGCCTGGTCCGGCGCCGGACCGAGACCTTCGTGGTCCGGCACGAGGACGAGACGTACAAACAGGTCGGCCGCCAGTGCATCGCGGACTTCCTGGGCCACCGTGATCCCGACGCGATCCTGGCTGGGGCGGAGTTCCTGTTCTCCGCCATGGACATCCTGGGCGAGGGCGAGGACTGGGGCGCGGGCGGCGGCCAGCGCGTGGTCTGGCTCAAGGACTACCTCGCGTACGTCGCGATGGTCTGCCGGACCGAAGGATGGCTCTCCCGTTCGAAGGCTCGGGAGCTTGAGGAGCAGGCCGCGGGGATCGGCGGGGCGATCCACACGCCGACCGCGGACCGGGCCTACAGCTACATGTTCCCGTTCAAGCGGACCGGCGATGAGCCGGTGCCCGAGGCCGAGGACGCCGAGATCGCGGAGAAGGCGATCGACTGGCTGCGCGGTACGCTCGCGGCGCAGGCCGACCTCAACGACTACCAGCACAACCTCGTCGTGGTCTGCACGCGGGACGCCGTCGTGGAGAAGGGCTTCGGGATCGCGGCGAGCCTCATCCCGGCCTACAAGCGGGAGATGGGCCTCGTCGCGGAGCGGAAAGCGCGGTTCGACTCCGAGTCGAAGAGCGAGTACTTCGGGACGGTCGGGAAGCGCGAGGTCTTCAAGCTGACGGTCCTCAAGGTCATCGACTGCGAGAGCCAGTTCGGAGCGAGCCACCTCCACAAGTTCGTGGACGAGAAAGGGAACATCGCGACCTGGTTCTCCTCCGCGCGGTCGCTGGAGATCGGGAAGACGTACGAGATCAAGGCGAGGGTCAAGAGTCACGAGGTCTACAAGGGAGTGAAGCAGACCATGCTGACCCGCTGCGCGCCGGAGTGCGAGTGGCAGTGCTGGGTCTGCCTCGCCTACTGCGATCAGGAGCAGGTCGAGTGTCCGATGGGGCATCGGAAGGTCGCCTGGGTCTGCGCGCTCTATCACCGGAACTTCGACGCGAAGGTCAAGATCTGCTCGGAATGCGGCCTCAAGAAGGGGCAGAAGGCGGCGAGCCAGGAGCAGATGAAGCGGTTCTGCGATCTTATTCCGAAGGTCGCCTCCGGACTCGCGACCGATGAGGAACGCGAAGAGGCGCTCCGGTTCGTCGCGGATCACCCCGAGGTCCGGAAACAGGCCGCGTACGAGGGCGTGATCGAGACCCTTCTCAAGAAGGCGGTGCAGGAATGAGCGGGGACAAGAGGCCGACGTTCTACCGCACCTGCACCATCGTGAGGACCTTCAAACGGATCACGAGGACCGTCAACGTCATGACCCACGCATGGAGGGATGAGAAGGTCGAGATGGTAACTGCGCCATGCGAGGTACCTCTCTTCTGTGACGACGAGATGGAGACCGGAATCTGTCGTGGCTGCGCGACGGGCTGGGAGGTCGGGGACAACCGGTTCGCGACCGAGAAGGAGAGGGAACGCGCGATGGAAAGCAGGGGTAGCCTGTGATCGATCCAGCGATCCGAAAGCACACGGCCGTTCCGTGGACGCTCAGTATCGTCTACACGGGGAAGGACCGGCAGCATACGGACTACGTGATCCGGGGTCCGAACGACAACATGCCGGACGGGGCGAAGGTTGCGATCGTCGCGGATGGGCGGCACGCGCTCGACCCAAAGCCGAACGAGGAGTCGGCCGCGAACGCCAGGATCATGGTGGCGTCGCCCAAGATGCTGAAGGCGCTGGACCGGATCGCTCTTATGGCCTGCGGGTGCTCTTCGCGTGCTTTGGCCGAGGGGATCGTCGAGTGCGCGAGTTGCATCGCGCGCGAAGCGGTCGAAGGTATCTAGGAGACCGCGCATGGGACCCTATTGTAAGTTCTGCGATCAAAGGTGCTTCATGCACCACGACTATGCGGATCCGAACGGGAAGTATTGGATCCTCGCGACGTGTCCGGAGGGTCAGAGGTACGACAAGGACAAGCTTGGCTACTGCTGGGGTGAGGTGAAGCCTAAGGCGGAAGATCGCGGCCAGCGGGTGCGAGAATGACCGCGGAGTCGATGCCTGACGCCCTCTGGGATCGTTCCCGCAAAGGGAGGACCCTGCACGCCTGGGTCCAGTGCGGCCAGACGTGGGAAGCTCTGTGCGATCGTTCTCTGAAGATGACCCGGCAGGTATGGAAGAAAAGCCTCAAAACCTGCTCGAAGTGCAAGCGCGCCATCGACGAGAAGGCACGGCCCAGTGAGGGCAAAATAAACGACCGGCGACGGGCCGACGAAGGCACGAGTGTAGGAGTCCGCGATGGAACAGAACGCGAACGCGCCGCTGGCGGAAGAGAATCGAAGGCTCCGAGAGGAGAACAAGGAGCTTCTCTTTGCCCTGACCGGGCTCGTCGAATCCTCCTGCCAATCGGCCTGTGCGCTGCCTCCGTGGACGCACGTAGAGGGCTGCGATCGGAAGCATGCACTTGAGCGTGCCCGAGAGGTGATCTCCGAGGTCACGGGGGCAAAAGAGGAGCCCGCTGGGTAACTATGGGAAAGCACAGATTCGGCGGGAAGAGAAAGCCGCTCCTGGTCGAGTGCGTGGCATGTAACAAGCGCTTTATGTGGCTATCGAATGGAACGGCCTACGAGTCGAGAGTCGAAAGACACGCTTTGACCCCGACCATTCCGTTGCTCTTCGTCGGCGAAGAAAGGCCGCGCTACGTCCATAGCTTCCCCCTAAGCGAGTACCGTCACAAGGATTGCGGTGCGGTCGGGAAGCTGAGGAGGCTCTCAATCTCGAATCCGGTCCGGAAAGTGATCGGATCGGAGAAGGGATACGAGATTCTATCGTGCGGGCACCGCCAGTTTCCTCGATCCGACTTCTTCGGTCAGACCATCGCGACTGCTAGGCAGTGCATGGAATGCGGTCGAGAGAGACGGGTCCAGGCCGTGAGGGACGGACTTCTTAGCGCAGGCGAAGCCGAACTCTGAAGAAGGAGTAGTTCATGACGGTGACGGTCTATCTCTTTCCGGAACTGATCGACCGCTGGGTCCAGCCGAACGGATCGGTCCGGAAGCTGTTCGTTCCGATCGACCAGTACCCGCTTCTCAACTTTGAACGCGCGGCACACCTCCTGGCGTGCGAAACCTGGGGCGCGCTGCGAGTCTGGAAGATCGAGAGGGTTGGATAGATGTGCATCGAATGCGAGAGGATTGGAAGCCCGATCTGCGAGAGGTGGTACGTCGCATGCGGCGTCTGCCTCGGCACGGGTTTCCGCCAACCCGATCTGTCCTGTCTTGACTGCGACGGCGCGGGCTACTGGATGTTCTGGGTCTACTCGATCGATGTCCGAAAGATGGTGTCGAATGGAAGCTAAGTGCTCGCATGTGATCTACCGCCGGTCTCACCCGCATCAGTGCAAGAACACCGGTAGGGTGGAACGCGACGGTAAGCCGTTCTGCTGGGCGCACGATCCGGTCGGGAGGAAGGAAAGACAGGAGCGTAGGGATAGCATCGAACAAGCAAGGTGGGCAGAGAACCGCAGGAGGGATGCGGGGAGAGCGCGGGCAGTTCTTGCGGTCAAGGAGCACTACGAGAAGCACCGGGATGACGGATGCGAGTGGTGCCTGATCGGGAAGGAGATGCTGTGAAAGCCTGGACTACGAACAGCTTCGCTCCCCCGCCGAACCTTCAGGCCATCGTCGGCGGTGATCCCCGGATCGTGGTCTGGGCGAAGAACAAGAAGGAGGCGTTCCGGATCCTGTCCGAGGAGAGCTTTACGAGGCCGTGCTCGCGCTACGAGTTCGACCGCTGGTGGCATGAAACGGGAGGGGTTCTGGAGGCGATCTGCCAGCGCTTTGCGCCTCTTTCCCAGTTGTGGGTCATCGGAGACGAGGGCGCGAAGCTCCTCTGGAAGGAATCCTCGTGACGAAGAATCAGAAGCGTGTCCTCCAGATCGTGGCCGGAACGGAGCCTCCGCTCTGGCACGTACCGGATTCAAGCCTTAGCCGAGACCGCCTTCAGGGGGCCGGAGACGCTCAGACGCTCAAGGCGCTGGAGCGAAGGGGGTGGATCGAGTTCAGTCCCGAGTACCGGCTCCAGTACTGGAGCAGGATCACCGAGAGCGGCCGGGCCGCGCTGGAGAAGGAGAGCGAGCGTGAGAAAAGCAAGTCCTAAGAACCGCAGGAAGAGGTCCGAAGAGCGTGCGGTACCTCTCCGCGTCGATTGGTACGACATGGACGCTGACAAGCGCTCGTCCTCGTTCACGTCCTTCAACACGAACGACACCTGGACCCAGAAGGATCACGAGAGGCTCGATCGCCTCATCCTGAAGCGCAGGGCGCTCGAAGACGCCTTCCTCGACGCGGTCTCGATCAAGAAGAAGCAGGAAGTCTTCAGGCTCGTCAAGGACCACTTTCCGGGCGTGAAGTTCCGGGAGGTGCCCCCTGAGGAGCGGTAGATCGCGGTTAGGCTGTTTGGCTCCTGCGTAGCGAGCTATAACGAGGATTAGTATGGGCGATGGACGGAGACGTGCCGTTGAGGCTGCAAAGGAATCGAAAGGTAAGATCTGCCCGGTCTGCGGGAAGATCTATTCGGAGCGGAACAAGAACCGGTACAGGCACTTCGACCGCACGAACGGGGCGGTGACGTGGTGCAAGGCGAAGACAAGCAGTGCGGAAAGCTCCGAGGACGGCAGTGAGTAAGGGATGCTCCGGCTGCAATGAGCCGATTCAGGACGCACCGTACTGCGCCGCGTGCGTAAGCCACCTGATCGAATCGCAGAAGAGATACCGGAACGAGGTCGTTGTTCTTCTTCAGGTACTCGCGCTCCGGCATATCGACGAGCCAGCAAAGAAGTCGGTCGAAAGCTGGCTTCTGAAGGCGTGGGGCGATATCCGGCTCTGGGGTGCCTTTACCGAGGTGGGACTGTTTTACGAGGGCCTGACGAATGCGCTCGCGCATCTCGGACTCCTTACCCAGGAAGAGGGTATCGAGTGGCGAAGAAAGATGCACTATCTCTGCCCGGGGCATGAGGATGGGATCGTCCCCGTCGAGATCTGCTACTACTGCACGAACCCTCTTGGGTTCAAGAAAGGAATCGACGCGGTCATCGAACGGATCGAAGGAGACAGAGAGGGTGCCTAGTCTTGTAACATCTGTTAACAGATAGTAGTATAAGGATCGTGAGCGTCGCCGGAAACGAGAGCCGATATGAACAACGCGGAGAAGCTGCGAAGGATGCACCGGTCCAGGATCCACCACCGGACGATCCATCGCGTCCTGTACGCCGGGGAGGATCGGGAGACCTTGACCTGTACGGAGTGTGGACTCAGCCAGACACAGCGAGTCGGAGGAGCGAAGTTCCGAATCGATCCGGCTCTCGCGAAGAAGCTGATCCACTACCGGGGGAAGCTGAGCGACGACTCGGACGGAGGTATCCTGGCGGAATGCAGACGCTGCACGCAGCGGAAGCGCGACGAGAGGTACCCGAAGGGCTGGGGACCGCTCGGCCCGCAGTCTGGACGCAAGGCATGAGCTACCTGGTATGCACCTACTGCGGATACGGCAAGGGCGAGATCGAGCAGTGTAAGGAATGCACAGGATGCATTTGCGATGGGTGCCGGGTCTGGCATAGCGAGATCTGCGCCGAGATGATGGTGGCCCTGACCGGCCTCGAAGAGGATGAAAGGAAGAAAGGGGTCTCTATGAAATGCCCGACCTGCGCGATGGAGAACGGAGAGCACGACCGGGCGTGCTGGGCCGAGCAGGTGGGCGGCCTCAAACAGGCGGTGTGCGACCTCATGACGATCCTTCGCAAGCAAGTCCGAACGCTCCACCTCAAGGACGAAGTCGGGCTCCTGAAGAGGGTAGATGTCCTTCTTCAGCGAGCGGAGGAGCGGAGTGGACGGGCCGACATTCCGGGCGAAATCCGATCCTTCGTGAAAGATGCGGTAATCTTCGCTTCCCTCGCCGGAACGCCTCCTAAGGAGCCCCGGTGATGGCTCGGTACGATGGACGCCTCGACAAGGTGCGAAGGATCGTTGACGTCCTGGAACTCGCGGCCGATCTTTCTATGGAGCGCCCGCGTCCCGTGAAGGTCGATGTCGCGGAGCGCATCGAGGTCGCGCTGAACGAGGCATGGGAAGCCCTCTACGAGCTTGAGCGCGAGGATGCCGGAACCGTAAGGAAGGGATAGACATGAAGATCCATTTTCCGGAAGAGACGTTGGGCGCCCTTCTCAAGGCCGGGGTGAAATCCCCGGTCTTCGAGACCGATACCTACCGCGGTCTCGACATCGATTCCAAGTTCATCGCGCCGGACGATATCGCGACGATCAAGCGGATCGTTCGAAAAGACGAGTTCTGGAGCAAGATCGAGAACCGTCGCATCATCCACAAGATCGAAGCGCTGGAGAAGATGGACGCCGAGGAAGGCAAGGGCAACGGGATGGTGATCCACAAGCTCGAACTCCTCAGCGAGGCGATCCGACGCAGGATCGAGAAGCTCCCGCACAAGTGGGTGTTCCGGCAGAACGACAAGTATGACGTCCTCCTCCCGTTCTTCGTGTCCAACGTGCAGTACCATCCTCCGGAGAACGTGCGCGGCGGCTACATCCCGGCCTATGTGGACGTTCAGATGGGGGGAGTCGCCCGCGGGGGAAAGGACAATGAGGGAATTTCGCTCCAGTCCGATGCGCTTCCGGCATCGGCCGAGCAGGCGCTTTCGTCCATGAACATCATCGTCGAAAGCGAGGAACTGATCGAGGAGTACGAGAAGGATCTTGCGCTCTACAAGTCGTACGCGCCTCAGACCGGGGAGCAGTTCTCCGGGTCCGGCCTCGCCTCGGTGGTCGATGGGCACTGGCATACCGGCTCGATCCACCTGGAGAGGGACGGCGAGCCTGGTCGGGTCGTCATGGACGACGAGGAGAGCCGGGGCAGCGACACGCTTTTCAGCAATACGAAGTTCTGGGCGAAGAAGCATTCGGAACGAGACGAGGAGGAGGGGGAGGAAGCGTACCCTCTCCCGGTCCATCCGATCCTCCGGGTCTTCGATCTGAGGACGCACCAGTATGTGGACACGCACGTCTCCAGCCTGAAGCCGTACCGGTACGATCCGACCGCGGCTTCCAAGCTCGTCCTGCCTCCGGATCACAAGGAACTGATCGACGCCCTGACCGGAGGCGCGATCCGCCACATGGACGACATCGTGCGCGGCAAGGCGCTTGGCGTCATCGTGCTGTGTACCGGTCTGCCCGGGACGGGGAAGTGCCTTGGAGTTGGTACTCCAGTGCTTAAATGTGACGGTGCAGTCATTCCTGTGGAGACGGTGCGAGTTGGGGACCGTTTAATGGGGCCAGATGGGAAGGCGAGAACGGTTCTATCTATGACTCGTGGTGTTGGCTCACTTTACAAGATTGTCCCAATCAAGGGTGAGCCGTGGGTCTGTAACGACGCACATGTTCTAACGCTAGTCAACACGTCCACAAACGCCATCTCAGATATGTCGCTCGACCAATGGCTGAAGTCTCCAGAAAGCTCCAGGATGCGAAACAAACTCTTCAGTGTAGGCGTGGATGCCTTCGACGGTTCGATTGACGCTCTTCCTATCGATCCGTACTTCCTCGGACTTTGGTTCGGAGATGGGAGTAAACACGTCCGCGGTTTGTCGCAAGGCGATGCTTTGTGGGAGGTCGCAGTCTCCAAGCCGGACAAGGAGACACTGACGGCTTGCGAGACGACGGCGAGGGCGTGGGGAATGCGAGTCCGAGTCTCTGGGGAGTCCTGCCCAACATATCATCTCGTCGGAGATACGAAAGACAACGACCTCATTCAAGTTCTGCGAAGGTTGGTGGGGCCAGAGTCAAAGATTCCGACTAGCTATCTCCGATCCTCTCGGGCGAATCGCCTGAGTTTCCTCGCTGGACTCCTCGATGCGGACGCGGAGTTGACTTGCAACTGCTACGTCATCGCCCAAAAACGGGAGGACTGGGCGACGGCGATCTGGTGGTTGGCAAGATCGGTCGGTCTTTGCGCCACGCGCAGGAAGCGTGTTGGAAGGTGTCGCCGTTCGGATGGGTCCGTGTTCGAAGGTGAGTACTGGGTCGTGAGCATTAGCGGGAACGTCGATGAGCTTCCGTTGAGGATTATGAGAAAACGCGCAGCACCAAGAAGGCAGCGCAAGACGGCGACAAGGACAGGCTTTGAGGTCGTCTCAATCGGGACCGGGGACTATTACGGATTTGCCATCGACGGGGATGGACGATTTCTGCTAGGAGACTTCACCGTAACACACAACACGCTTACCGCCGAGGTCTACAGCGAATCGGCGAAGCGTCCGCTCTACTCGGTGCAGTGCAGCCAACTCGGGACGAACGAGGAGCGGCTTGAGAAGAAGCTCCAGGAGATCCTGGACCGCGCGACGCGCTGGAGGGCGATCCTACTGATCGACGAAGCGGACGTCTACATCCACGAGCGCGAGAACGACATCGCGCAGAACGCGATCGTCGGCGTCTTCCTGCGCCTTCTGGAGTACTTCAACGGGATCCTGTTTCTGACCACGAACCGCGAGACGGTCATTGACGACGCGATCATCTCGCGCGTCACGGCCCATGTCCGGTACGGCATCCCGGAGAAGACGGACGAGAAGATCAGGCTCTGGAGGATCCTCGCGGAGCAGTACGGGGTCAAGGGCCTTTCGTACGAGGACTGCGTGAAGGAATTCCCCAGGATCAGCGGCCGGAGCATCCGGCAGTTGATCCGGCTCGCCCGCATCATGGCGGACCGAGACAAGTCGAAGGTGACCCTCTCGATGATCCGTTGGGCCGCGAAATTCCATGACTTCTCGGAGGACGAGAAAGGAGAGGTGTCGAAATGAAGGAAGCGGAGGAAAAAGATGCCGCGGTCGTATTCCGGCTCTACGAGGTCCCGAGCCGCGAGCCGTTTCTTCTGATGTACGGGTTCTGCTCCGGATGGTCGAAGGATTTTCGGCTCGAACCGTGGCAACAGAAGCTGGTCGAGCGGCGTCTCTCGAATCGGGCTGTTTTCGAGCGAGGACAAGGGATCGGCCGGGCGGTCCGCTCCGGAGAAAAGCCGATGCCGTCCTGGCTCTACCTCGACCCTCCCGGACCCGCCAGGAGTGTAGTTCCCGTCGAATCGAAATCGTAAAAGGAGTGGAAGGATGGAAGGGCTTACGGTTCTTTTTTTGGATCAGACTGGCGCCAAGAGTGTCAAGGCGAAGATCTCTCCGACCGTGACTGTGCGGCAGATCATGCCGAACATCATCACGAAGATGTCTCTGCCGGTCCTCGCTCCGGACGGCACGCCCATGAGCTATGCACTCGACCACAAGGAAGGCGGGAAGCGGCTCCTGGAGACGCAGACGCTTCCGGGCGCAGGGGTGAAGGAGGGGGACCACCTTCTGGTCTATCCCGAGGTAGTCGCGGGGTAGTATGGACTTCACAGGCGAACGCCCGACGCTCGACCGGGAGATCCGAAGCTCTCGGATGCGGTACCAAGCCGTTCTCCCGTTCGTAGCGGGCCAGAACGTGTTCGACTACGGATGCGGGGTGGGTCACGGAAGCTATCTCCTCTCGCGCGTCGCCGCAAACGTGATCGGGTGCGATCGATCGTATGAAGCGGTCGAAGAGGCGAAACGCAGGTTCGGGCAGGTCGCAAATCTGCGGTTCGTCCACAATGTAGGGATCAAGATGTTCGGGCACATCGATACGGTCCTCTCCATCGAGGTGATCGAGCACCTGGAGAGGCAAGACCTGGAGGTTCTCATCTCGGACAGCGCCCAAGTCGCGCCCTCCTTTATCTGCACGACGCCGGACGGCCATCTCTTCCCGTACCGGCCAGGCAGGCCCGAGGACCGCGTGGGCTACCATGTCTGGCACTACCGGGTCGAGGAACTCGAAGCGATGCTCCGGAAGAGCTACCGCTTCGTGGTCACGACCGGCTGCGCGTTCGATCCCGCGCTCGGACGCTTCACGGGCATCCTCGTCTACGCATCAAATATGCACTCATTCTGGAGCGACCGCTGGCTGACAGAAGTGGATCCGAAATGACAGTTGCCTGACGGATTGACAGCCACTTTCCGCTTGACAACCCTCTTTTCTGGGTGTATTCTAGTGTCATAGATGGCACACAGATTGCAGAGGAATGGCTCTATGGAAAACGTGACGCGGTGCGAAGACCCGAAGTGCGGGGGCGAGATCGGAGAGGACGGATGCTGCGACCGGTGCGGGGTATCCCACACGCATCCGGGCTGTCCGGAATGCGGCCGACACGGGTACCACAAGGACGACTGTTCGTTGATCGGGCAGTACGTCGGGTAGGCGGGAGGGGCGATGAAACTGATGGTTCGCAAGTTGCTGGGGCTGTACGGCGCGCGGTACTACTACGTTGTCGGGCAGGATGGAGAGAAGTTGTCCGGCGGTTGGTCTACCGTTCAGCGCGCGGTGGCCGACATGAAGAAGATGCGAGCGCGGCGTAAGCCCTAGTTACGAAAGTAATCTTCGGTCACGAGGAGGGGTGGATGCCTACGCTCAAGAAGAAGGGTGACTTCGTCCAGACCTGGTGGGATTCCGGCGCGATGGGTGCCGAGATCCTGTACGGCAAGGTGGTCAAGGCCGGTGATGTGACGTACACGGTCGAGTGGGTATCCGGTCTTCGCAACCGCGTCACGCAGGATAACCCGGACATCAAGCTGGCTCGCAATACCGAAGCGGCGCGGGAAGAATGGGAGCGCCTGGGCAAGGTTCGGAGAGGCGTATGAACGTGGACTGGATGAGCGCGGCGTACCGGTACCTCGAAGCCGAGGCGCATCGCGAGTGGGTACGGCAGGGTCGGCTGATGTACAAGGGGTGGTGGATCGTACCGCAGTGGCTGCATGACGCGATCCGGGCGCTGAACCAAAACGATGAGCGCGGTTTCGTCGCGATCCGCAAGAGCAGGGAGGGCCGATAGATGCCGAGGGTGAACCAAGTCAAGAAGGCGCAGAAGTCTCCGGGCAAGTGCCTGAAGTGCGATCGCCAGATCAAGAAGGGCGATCCTTACATCTTCTGGAAGTTCCGCTACGGCGGAAAGCGGATCCGCTGCGGCCAGTGCCCGCGTCCGCGTCAGAGCGAACTGACGAGCAGCGACAAGCTCTCGCGCTGCTACGCCGCGGGCGAGTCGATCGGGGACGCGATCGCAACGTTCCGGGACGGCGGGGACCTCGAAGACCTGAAGGACGTACTCGACGGGTCCGCGGGCGAGATCCGCGAAGTCGCGGACGAGTACCGCGACAGCGCGTCGAACGTCGAAAGCGGGATGAACGGCAATCGGATGCCGATCTGCGACGAACTCGAAGAGAAGGCGGACAACCTGGAGTCGAAGGCGGACGAGATCGAGTCCGCAAGCTCCGACCTGGAGGAGTTTGACGAGGAAGAGGCGAAGGACGGGATCGACGAGGAAGAACTCGCGGCCGAGATCGACGGCTGGGAAGAGGCGAAGGACAAGAGCGCCTTCATCGAGGAACATCGCGCGCGGATCGACGAACTGAAGGAAGGCGAGGTCAAGAAGCTGCGCGAGGACTGGATCGAGGACCAGGCGTCGAAGGTCGAGGAATATACCGACATCTCGCCGGAGGGGTAGGATGAAGAACTGGTTCGAAGTCGATCGGGAAGGACTCGCGAAGCTCCTGGAGCGTCGTGGCAAGAGCTTCGTCCTTCACGAACTGATCCAGAACGCGTGGGACACCGCGGCCCGTACCGTCGAGGTGTCGATCAAGCCGGTTGAGGGTCGCCCTCTCGCGGAGATCCGCGTACTCGACGACGACCCGAACGGATTCGCAGACCTCGCCCATGCCTATACCTTGTTCGCGGAGAGCGCGAAGAAGGGCGACGCGGAGAAGCGGGGCCGGTTCAACATCGGGGAGAAACTCGTCCTGGCGCTCTGCGTCGAGGCGGAGATCCTGAGCACGCAGGGCGGCGTGCGGTTCGATAGCAAGGGCAGGACCGCACGTCGGGCTCGTATGGACCGCGGATCGTCCTTCACCGGGCTGGTGCGCATGACCCGGGAAGAGATCTCGGAGGCGGTCGAATCTGCGCACAGGCTGATCCCACCGGCCGGGGTGATCACGCGGATCAACGGGAACATGCTTTCGCGGCCGACACCGCTCGCGATCGAGGAAGACGTCGTTCTTCCGACCGAGGTATCGGACAAGGAGGGGTATCTCCGGCGCACCCGCAGAGTGACGAGCGTGGAGATCCACGAGGTCCGGCAGGGCGAGGTCGCGTCGATCTACGAGATGGGTATCCCGGTCGTGGAGACCATGGACCGATATCACTACAACGTTCTTCAGAAAGTGCCTCTCTCGATGGAGAGGGACAACGTGACCCCAGCCTACCTCCAGGAGCTTCGAACCATCGCGCTCAACACGATGCATGAGTGCCTGACGGTCAAGGAAGCGACGGAGCGCTGGGTGCGGGACGCCGCAGCGGACGAGAACGTCTCCAAGGAGGCGGTCGAGCGCGTGATGGATCTTCGGTTCGGATCGAAACGAGTCGTCTATGACCCGAGCGATCCAGAGGGAACGAAGATCGCGATGTCGAGAGGATACACCGTGATCCCTCCCCGCGCGATGAGCGTGGAGGAATGGGACAACGTGCGGCGGTACGATGCGGCTCGCCCGGCCGGTCAGGTCACTCCGAGTCCGAAGCCTTTCAGCGCGGAGGGGCGTCCGCTCGACGTGATCGATCTAGCGAACTGGACCGACGCGATGCGTCGCGTCGCGGAGCACGCTCGAACGATCGCGAAGGAACTTCTTGGTATCGACCTACAGGTCCGCGTCGCTCGCGAGATCTCCTGGCCCTACGGAGCCACGTACGGAGCGGGAGAGTTAACCTTCAACCTCGGGCGGCTCGGACACAAGTGGTTCGAAGGTCCGTGGGAGGATATCGACCGGCTGCTCCTTCACGAAGCGGCTCACCACACGGTCTCGGACCACCTGAGTCACGAATTCGCGGAGACGATCGCGAGGCTTGGCGCCGCGCTGGCCCAACTCGCGATTCGGAAACCGGAGATCTGGAGGTAGCAATGTCGGGTCCACTCACGCTTGGACGGGATCAGGGCGGATTGAGACACTTCCTGGACGGGAAGCCGGTCGCTGCCGGTACCCCGCTGGAGCTTCTGATGCCGGATGCTCTCTGGATGCCGGTCCGCTACGAATCGAACCTCTGGGGCAAGGAGCCCGAGGCGCGGCTCTACTTCCGTCCAGGAGGTCACGCGCGGAACGAATCCGCGGAGGCGTACATCGTTCCGAGCGACGTTTGTTTCCTGCGCTGGCCCGTCACGAGGGGGTGGTAAGTGGCAAAACTCGAACTTCGGATCGACAGCCGCGAGGTCTGGAGCGCCTACGCGGACCGGCTCTACAGCGGCGACAAGATCGTGAAGAGTATCACCGAGATGCTCCAGAACAGCGTCGATGCCGGGGCGAGGAACGTGAACATCGACTTCCTGAGACTTGACGAGGCCGCGGGGACTTGGCGACTGATCTTCGCCGATGACGGCTGCGGAATGAGCGCCGACATCTTCCTCAACCGCTTTCTCTGCCTGGGCGCGAGCAGGGTGGGATCCACGGATGGAAAAACGGGAGGGAACGGAGTCGCGAAGGCGATCATCCTCTTCAATCGGTTCGTCAGCGACTTCCTGATCGTGAGCCGGACCGAAGGGCGCAGGATCCAGGCATCCCAGGCCGATATCCTGTCGGGTCACGAGCTTGAGGATATCGAGGTCGGGCCGGGTCCGGTCGGGACCTCGTTCACGATCGAGTACAAGGATCAGCGCGGCCTTTCGCTGGACCGGGTCAAGGAGATGCTGCGGTACGCCGCGCTGCCGAACCTGAAAGTGCGGTTCAACGGCGAGTCTATCGAACCCGCGATGAGCCTCTCTCCGTTCCACTCCGATCTGACGAAGTACCCGACCTACTCGGTCCGGAATCCGGGATGGTGCCGCGGACACCTGATCGTCCTGTCGAACGGCTGTCCCCAGTTCGCGGACTGGGTCGGAGGAGAGCAGACCTACGTGATCAACCTGACGCCGTCGAGCTATCGCGACTTTACGCCGTCGCGCGAGCAGGTCATGCTGGACAGTCCTCTCTACGAAGCGCTCCAGATCCTTCGCCGTCGCGTGCGGTACGAGACTGAGAACCCGATCACGTCTGCAAAAGCGGCCCGAGTCGTCAAGCGCAGGTTGACCTACAACCTCAGGTCGGAGAAGAAGAAGAGGCCGGTTCCGCCTCAACCCGTAGAGTATGCATACTCTGCATCAGCGATCGCGGCCCCGCCCTGCCAGCCCAGGGCCGAAACGGAAGTGTCGGGAAGGCCGAACGACATCGAGCGCGAAGATACCGACAACTCCCCGATCCTCGAAGAGTTGATCCCGCTCCGCGGCGTCGTCTTCGAGAACTGCCAGCGCTCGCGGCGCATCGAGTGGCATCCAGAACGGAAGAGGAAGTACCGCAAGCTTCTCGCGCTCATCGACCGCTACATCGAGATCTTCGAGTCCGAACTCTCCGGCCTGGAGGTCGCAAATATCGGATTGATGTACGATTACGACGAGGGGGGTCACTGGGAGAAGGACAAGCGCCTCGTGATGATCGACGCGAAGCGGCTCTCTCCGAAGATGTCGGTCGCGGCCCGGGAAGTGCTCTTCGTGCTCACGCACGAGCTTGCGCATAACTGGCAAGCGAGTCACAACGAGAACTTCACGGCCCAGGAGGGGAAGCTCCTCGCCGTCGTTGCGACACAGTGGAGCCGATTCGTGGAGGCTCAGCGCGCGATCCGGAAGGTAAAGTAGCGGCGTATCGGATAGAATTACCGGTCTGAAAAAGGAGCCGAACGTGACGGATGAACTGGGAAAAGGGCTGCCGCCCGAAGGAATGTGGATCTCTCCGGAAGGCGACGCTTTCCAGGTAATCGAGCACTTGCTCGCGATCAAAGAGAACCCGGAGATCTTCGGTCTTCCGGTTCGTGAGGTACGCAATGCCGACGTCAAGGCTCTCCGTACGCTCGCGGTCGGTCTCATCAGGTCCGGCTGGACGCGCTTTCGCTCCATGGGAGGTGTCTGGGCCTTCGAGGTGGACCGAGCAAAGGCGAAGATCGGCCTCATCGAGGAGATCCTCGTGAAGCATCAAGCGTACCCGCAGGAGCGCGTCGTGATCAGTCAGGCAACGCCCAAGAAGGACTACCAAGGTTCCGTGTCGGACCTTTACGACCGTTCCATGTTCCGTCACTACGAACCCGACCGCCTCAACCGGTGGAGAGTCTCTTAGCTGACAAGCTGACAGGCAGCGGTCCGCCACTGACACAATGGCACTTGCAAAACGGGTCGAACTGCGGTATCTTTACGGTGACACAAACGGCACACGCTTTGCGGGAAGTAGGGCATGAGGAAGGAGCGGGTCAAGTTTGCGCGGACGATCGTCGGCAATCTCTTGTCCGACGCTCGCAGGAAGGTCCGTGATGCGGCGAGTCGCGTCACCGGACTCTCGATCGGAGAAGATGATGTCGAAGCGAGTCGTCGCCTGATTTTCATCGGCATCGCCCAAGAGGTCGAGGACAAGTTGGAACTCATGCTCGCATGGGCCTTCTCGGGCGACGGGTCCGGCGAGGACGTCGTGAGGATGCGGCTTGCGATTCCGCTCGAAGCGCTCAGGACGATGCCTCCCGGGAGACCTCTGGGCGTCGAGCGTGTCCGGGACCAGTTCGGCGTGGAGCATGAGGCGGTCCGCTGGGTCTTCCAGGATCGGCAGGGGCCGGTACGTGTCGCGTACTTCGACCTGCGGACCGGAGAGTACCTGACGGACGCAATTTAGCCTATAGGGAGGGCATATGAGTCTGAAGAAGCTGGTGAACCGATCCGCGGTGAAGGCGGCGTTCCATGCGAAGGAAGCGCGGTTGCCGCGAGGCTTCATCGAGGCGCTGGAGCACGATCTCCGGGTCCTGCTCGGGCGCATCTCGGATGGGACGTACGAGGCGTCGCCTCCGTCCGAGGAAGAGACGGGTCTCTACATCAAGGTCTCGTGCATGAAGGACGCGCTCCGGCTCGCGCTCGACAAACCGCGCGTTCCGGACCTCTGGGTGTCCGATCTCAACCGGAAGGTCGCGGAGAAGGTCTCCGAGGCTCTGGTGAGGTCGGTCGCACAGGGGCGCGGCGTGGACGCGGCGATCTCGGTTCCGGGGCGGGTCGCCAGGGCCTTCATCCGGTCGAAGGAGCACAAGGGCGGGTTCACGTTCTCGAAGTTCTTCCTCCTCTGGCAGCACGACCGCGCGTTCCGCGAGGAGTGGGTCGAGCGGGCGAAGTACAAGGGGCAGTTTCTGAAGACGCTGGTCGGGTAGCGGAGGAATTCATGGACGCGAGAGATGTGATCCGGAACGTGGTGCTGCGCATGCGGAGCGAGAAGCAGGGAGGCTTCCACGGCTATCGCGGCAACGGGAAGTGGGACTTCGTGTCCACCGGCCTCCCACAGGTGACGCCGGAGGAACTGAACGTTCTCTGCGAGTTTGCCGGTGTCGTTCCGGACCGGATCATTCCTCTCGGCCCATGCAAGACGTGCAAGTTCGCGGTGAACGGACAGGAGCGCGGGTACGAGGCGCCGTGCGGGGCCTGTTCCCGCCCGAAGCACTCGAACTACCGGCCCGCGCGAGCGGTCAAGCAGGGAAGCGGGGCGTAATGCTGCCGCATTTCTGACCGGACGATGCCCGCCTGCTCGCGGGGATCCTGACCGGCCTCGGCGGGGTCGGTGTGGCGATCCGGTGCTGGTGGCACCGATTCAAGCAGTGGTGGAGAAATTGAAAGGTTGGAGCGCCATGGAGACGAGACGGAAGAAGAGCCCACTTGTGCTGCGGGCCGAAAAGCGGGAGTGCGAGATGCCCGTACTGGGCAGGCGATGCACCCGGCCTCAAGGTCACGACGGGATGCACGATCCCCACGCGGATGGACGGTCAACGCCGAGAAAGCCGCAAAAGGAGAAAACGCCTTGAAAACGAGAAAGAAGAAGAGCCCGGTGGCCCTAACGGGCCTTCTGATGCGGGTCGGATCGACCGTAAGGTTCTTCTGCGTAAAGTGCAGGACCGAGTTCGCGATCGTCCACGAACCCGACTACATCGATTCGAAGATGCGGAAGGCGTTCGGAGGGCGGGCGAAAGAGGTCGAGTTCTGTCCGTTCTGTGGAGACGTCCCCGCTCCGGAGTGAAGTGACGATGAATGGATTCGCAAGCGTGCCCGGCGGGAGTTCTCCGAAGTCCAGGTATCAGTGCGTCTCGGCGCCTGGGACCTGCAAGTTCGAGTGGAATTGCGGTCCTCTCTGCGCTTGCCACGTCCATCCGACCGGATCGGACCAGGAGCGTAGAGACTGCAAGCGCGCGGAGAAGCTTCAGGCCGAGTGGCGGCACGAGCGGGGCGCCGGTACGATGGGAATAAAACGTGTGGGAGGTGAGATGCTGATCGGAAGCGGTCAAGTCTTGTACGCCTGCGACGCGTTCACGGTCAAGGGGGCTTGGCACGCGAATGGGATGGTGGCTGTCCACGTCCACGACAGCGTGCAAGGATTTAAGGGCAGAGCGTCGAACCTCTGCGAGCATCTGAAGGGGAAGTACTCCCATCGCGAAAGAGCGTACATCATGAGTCCGACAAAGGCCGAGAAGCTGAAGAAACTCTACGACGATGGCTACGACGCGAGTTGTATCACGAACGAACTCCGGCCGCCGAGACCCGAGCCTTCGAAAAAGGAGCCCGCGCAATGAAGCCCGATGGGTACGAGATCTGCCCTGCCTGCAAGGGAGAGTGGAACCCGAGCTACGGCCCCGGCCCTCACTACGCGGACTGCGTCGATAAGCTGAGCGGTGATCGCAAGATCCTGCTCGATGCTCTTCGCAAGGTCGTGGAAACAATGGAATCCTCCCGCGCACATAGCTGCAAAGGCTGGGACTGCGCGACATGCTACCCGGCTGGCGTGTCCGACATCGCCAAGTCTGCGATGGGAAAGGTGGGGGAGGAATCGGAATGACCGGTAAGGAACGGGCGTCTGCCTTCGCACATCTGTTCGGACACAATTCTTCAGGCCACGATGAGCAACCGAGCCGATTCTGTGCGGCCTGTACGATTATGGCGGAGCTTGCTCAGGCGTTCGATCTCGTTGAGCGCGAGGCCACGGGGAAGGCGGTAAAGGCCGCGTGCGGTGAAGCGACGAGCGAGGCGGAGGGAAAGCTGATCCGTGCGGTTGACGACGCACTGGTGACTCTCCAGATTATCTCCAAGAACGGAGGGCTCTCGGAGGGTGGGGAGCAGCGCGGAAACTGGCTCGACGTACAGGACATGTACGAGAAGCTGAAGTGGACAAGCGAGCGATTCAAGGCGGAACGAATCGCCTAAGGAGAACTATTGATGCAAGGTGAGCGGGACTTCGTGATCGAAGCGATTGCGGTCGGAATGCTCCGACTCGCTGGGGAGGATAAGGTCCCGGCGCTGCTCGTCGCGGAACGCCTCAAGGTCCTGGACCCGCCCGAGCTTCAGCGCGCGGTCGTGTCGATGCTCGACCTGTACAAGGCCGTGGTCCGAGCGAAGATTCCGCCCGGCCTCGAACAGCGCGAGTGGGAAGAACGGCAGGCTCAGAAGTAGAATGGAGAGAAGAGAGCCGTGACGATCGCTGAACTGCTCAGAGAGATCCGGAGGCGGAGCGGTCTCAGCCAGGTGAAGCTTGGGCAGCGCCTCGGCGTCGCGTTCGTGACCATCAATCGATGGGAGAACGGGCGGGTCATGCCGAGCGCCCTCGGAATCCGGTCGATCAAGGAGTTGCTGGAATCCCGAGGAGACGTGGACCTGATGGACCAGTGCTTCGGGACGGAGGCGCTGGCCGAGCGGACCGTGCTCTGGATGGGGTACCGAAGGATGGCGCGGAGAATGGCCTCGATGATCGATTCGGAACGATACGCGACGCCACTCGCGGAGTTCAGCCGCGTCGATGGAGGCGTTCTCTGCTCCGACTGCGGCATCGCGTTTGTGGAACATCCGGAGGTCGGATGGCCGACCTTCCATCTCCTGTGCGACGGAACGGTGGTGAAAACGTGAATCCAGACGCTAACCAGCCACTCGTCGAGGCGCTCGATGAGTGACGATCAGGATAGGCGGCTCGCGACGCTCTGGAACCGGATGACTCCGGCCCAGCGGACCGTCGCATTGGAGATCGCGCAGTGCCGGGAAGCGTGGAAGTTCGAGAGGAACCGGTGGGCCGAACTTCCCGAGGTGTTCAAAGCAGTGCTTCGCGAGAGATTGGAGTGGACGAAGGGATGATCACGAAGAAAAGGAAGTGCTCGATCTGCTCGACGACCCTTGGACTCGAAGTCCCGATGGAGTTCAACGGAGACCTCTGTGAGTCGTGTAACGACCAACTGTCCAACCTGTCCCCGCCGAGCCGTACGATCATCAGGCACCTGATTCGGAGGATCGTGCGGCTGGAGAAGGCGTGCCACAAAGCACTTTCAAGGATGCCCGAGCAGGGAGGTGTGAATTGATGCCAGAAGAGATCGCGGAGAAGCACTGCTGCTGCGAGGCAGGATTCCTCGCGTCGGGCAAGGTAGATCCCTATTGCAGGCACGACGTCATCGCTCAGGTGATCGCGGAGGAGAGAGACAGGATGGTGATGTACGCGGCCGGGATGACTGTGGATCCGGAGAGAACGGCTCGATGCGAGATCCATCCGGATATTCCGTTCGACCGTTTCAACGAGAAGGTCAAGACCGCCGCCCACACGACTGCGCAGGCGATCGCGTTCGGGATCGAACGCGGTGGAGAGTCGTACTTCTTCGAGACTGAGGTGAGCCCGTGAGCGACGAGAACCGCGGACTGTACGGGAAGTACGAACTGAAGCGCACCGATGGCCGGGATGGGCCGGGGCAGAAGCACGAGCGCTGCCGGTACTTCATCCTCGACCTGACCCATGACGCATGCGCCCGGCCCGCGATCAACGCGTACGCCGACGCGGTACGGGCGAAGAACCCGGCTCTGGCCTACGACCTGGATCACGTTTTCTGCACGGGGAATCCCGGCAGGGACGGGCATTCCCACGACGGACGATCCCAGGACGGCTGCCCCGTGGGAGGCTAAGCATGAAGAAGATGACCGACCAGGAGATCGAGGCGCTGTACGAGAAGGCGTGTGGTCGGCTCGATCGCTCCGATCCGCGCTGGATGAAGGGATGCATCGCGGAGACCCGCCGCGCGATCGAGGCGAAAAGCTTGACGGAGGCGGTCGCGCTCCTGACCGACGCCGGGTGGGGCGAGCCACTGCGTTGTGCGACAGCGCTCCGCGGCGCAACGACCTGCCCGGCCTGCGGGGGGATCGGGATCGTCGAGAGGAAAGGAACCGCGGATGCGTGACGAGTTCAGGGTTTGGAAACGATTCGATGCCACCGGCTGGAGATGCTGGACGAACGGAGCCGCGCTCAAGGCCGTGATGGATCCCAAAGCGAAGGAGACCGGGTTCCCGGGCAACGGGTGTCTCCTGTATTTGCGGAACGATCCGAAGGGGCGGATGATCTACGTGCCGAAGTTCCGGCGCTGGCTTCGCAGCGCTCCACGGAAAGATCCGGACGGGCATCGCTCCGTCAAGATCCTGGGATCCTGCTTCGATGCCGAACTGATCCTGTTCGCTCTCTCTCGATTCGTCACGTTCCGAGCCTCGATCGAGGTCCGGAAGGTCTGGAGGAGGACGGCGAACCAGCGCTGTCCTGCGCGGTATCTCATGATCGCGAGCCACCTGAAGCGGATCATCGTGATGGAACTGGACCGGATGCGTCCTAGTGTACCCGAGTTCAAGTTTATATAAGGTGAGGAATGGACAGAGAAAGACCCTACTGCACTCCGCTTCCGGTCGAAATGGCGATCGCGGTTCAGCGCGAGCACTACCGGAACGCTTTGGAGGCGATCCTCGCCGACCCGAAGAAGGCGGAGGAGATCGCGCGGCGCGGACTGGAGACCTGCCCCAAGCTCCCGATCTACTAGCGAAGGGCTTGCGAGGCATGACGCGGACCGAGCGTCGCTGGAGGTACTGGCTTCTCAGGGAGTGGAAATGCTGCGGGCATCTGTGGCAGTTGTTGCTCGGAAAGAACTGGCCGGACCGGTACGGATGGAATCCGACCTGTCCGTCCTGCCGAGATACGTATCCGGGAACCAAGCAAGGAGGAACCGATGCCGAGGGTGTCACTTTACGAGGACCGTGAACGCCTCGTGATGTCGATCGAGGCAGACCAGAAGAAGCAGTTCTTCGACCGCGCGATCCGGGAGGGAAAGCGCATGACGGAGATCATGGGCGACTTCGTCCGCGCCTACCTGGAGAACAGGATCTACAGTCTCGAACCGGACATCGCGAAAGATCTGGAGCGGGTCGCGAAGGCGACCGGCCGGTCCGCGACGGAGGTCCTTGCCGACGAGGTGAGGGGCCTCGCGCGCAGGACGTTGAAGTAGCTGTGGACGGGCCGTCGTTGAAGCTGTGGATGGGCGACGGGATCGCGATCACGGACCACGTCGAGGCCGATCCCATGTTCGATCGGATGTGGCGCTTCGTGATCGACCGGTTTCTGGACCGGGAGAAGATGCCCTGGTACTGGTGGATGAGGAGCGGAGACGGGAAGCGGTACTACGTCCTGAACCGCACCCGGTTCGTCCGAAGGATCGGGGAGGACGGATTCTCCGATTTCGTCCTGATGCTCGAAGAGATCGCCGGGAAGTGGAAGAGCCGAGGGCTTCTGGTCTACCATAAGCCCGAGTCGGTCCTCGCCGCGTACGAATTCGAAGGACGATCGGACCGGATCGCTCGGAGCAAGATCGCGACGGTCAGCCACGGCATCGGAAAGGTCGCGATCGTCGAGGTCCAGGCCACGCACGAAGAGGCTCGGCGGGTCGCGAAGAAGATTCTGGAGGCGTACCGTGGGATTTGAAGAGGACGAGAAGCTGGTCGAGTCCCGCAAGATCCAGGAGAAATGGTCGAAAGAGATCAAGAAAGAGATCGAGGAGCAATGCATCTCCGGTCCCATCGTCACCCTGATCACGTACGAACTCGTAAATATGGTCGGACGCTTGCAGTTCTACCTCCAGTCCGGGCGGTCCTGCTCGCAATCGCAGTTCCTTCGCGCCCTCGAAGTCGTGCTCAGAAACAAGGCGAGGTGCGTCGCGGAAGAAGCCGACCTGTTCCTCGATGACCGAAAGGTGGATCCCGATGAAGACCGATGACCTCAACGCGATCAAGGCGCGGCTCGGACTCTGGCAGTCCGGCATCAACGCGCTGGGGAGCGACTCGATCGCAGAGGACCGTCAGAGAGCGGCGGATCAGTTCCGGCTCGTCCAGGAAGTCGAGGAGTACCAGAACAGGCTGAGCCTTCTCATGCCGATCCTGAGAAGGATCCACTGCGTAGACTCGGCGGAGGATGGAAGAACGGTCCATCAACTGGTCGAGTTCTTCGAGTCTTGCGGCCTCTAAGTGACGAACGAATCTTGACGCAAACGCGCACTTTTTTGTATCTTTGAGTCTCAACGTGGAAGAGAGCAGGGCTGAGACGGTCGCTTCGTTCCGGAACGCCGTGTTCCTGGACGTCGAGGTCGCGAATGAGGTCTTCCCTCCGTTCAGTTTTAGTCGGGCGTGGGAACTCGGGATCGCGGTCGCTTCGACCTGGAGCGAAAAGGACCTGTACGTCGATTGGTTCCGCGGAGAGAGCGAGGCGCTGCTCAAGTACCTGCTCGGGTTCGAGCGGGTGGTCGGTTTCAACACGGTCCGGTTCGATTACAAGGTGATCGACGGGGATCTCGCGATCCTTCGAAAGATGGTCGCGACGCTTGAGCCCCAGATATCCCGCGTGCCGCCGATCCTGGAGGAAGCGCTTCGGGGCAAGACGGTCGATATGCTTCTCGACGTCTTCGACGCGCTCGGGCATCGGCTCGCGCTGGAAGCGATCAGCGAAGGATCGATTCAGAGGCGGAAGAGGATGAGCGGGGTGAACGCGCCGATCCTCTGGAGGATGGGGAAGAGGCTCGAAGTCATCGAATACTGTCGGGACGACGTCGGTCTGGAGCGCGACGTTTACGCCTACGGCGTCGAGCACGGATTGATCAGATACGTCGATCGATCGTTTGGGATCATGGAACGCAGGATCTCCTGGAGGCTGAGGTGAACGACAGCTACTGTACCGCGATTCCGGAGCGCACGGTCTGCCGCGTGCTCCCGATCACGAACGGGTACCTTGTGGAGTGGGTCGAACTCAAGCTGATGAAGCCTCCCAAGGGAGGGGAGTCGCTCCGATCTATGGGAGGTATCGCGTCGCTCGCGCCGACGCACCGCTACGAGCGCGTTCGCCTGTTCTGCGCGAAGGGCGAAGATGTCGTGGAGGCGGTCAAGAAGGCGCTGGCCGCGGAAGAAAGCGCGAGGAAACTGGGCGGCGGGGTACCGAGTGGGTGGGACCTCGCGACCTAGATAGGGGAAGACGATGGCGATGGGCGAAGGTCTGTGGCTGAGTCCGGAAGGCCGGATCATCGAAGTGCCGGAACATTACAGGGCGATCCTAGATGATCCGGCTCTCTTCGGTTTCTCGGAGGCCGAGCTTGAGCGTTTCCGTCCCTGGAGTCCTCAAAACCGCGAGCAACTGATCATCGAAGCGATCCGTCGCGACTGGATCCGGGTGCGGGCCTACCGGGAGATCGCGATCAACGCGTGGAGACTCGACGACTGGACTCTCGCGCGGATCCGTGAGGCCCTGAAGAAGCTCGGGGCGTTCCCGAACGATAAGGTCGTCCTCACCGAGGTATCGAAGCGGAGGACCGAGCGAGTCGAGGCCGGATTCATCCTGGGCGCAGAAGTCGAGGCATGGCTTTCCGGGATCGACGAGGCCTGCGGCGTATGCGGCGGACCTCTCGCGACTCTGCCCTGCCCGCTCGATCCATCGCTCGGCGATGTCCGGCTCAATTGCGAGCGGTGCGATGGATGATCGAGAGCGCGTTCGTCGCGGAGTTCCGGAACCGATTCCTGAGGCGGTGGGAGCCGGACGCGTTCTTCTACAAGATCCCGACCGGACCGAAGGGTGGATTCAGGCCGTTCGACGTGTTTGCGGCGCTTCGCGACAAGGATCTGATCTCGTACTTCGCGCTGGAGTTCAAGGTAGAGCGCGGGACCAGACTGACCGCGGAGCGGCTCAAGAACGAGCCGAAGCGAAAGCACCAGTGGGTCATGCTGGAGAGGGCGTCGCGGGTCTACGTCGCCGCGTTCGTCCTCTACGGCGAGAAGGACCGTTCGATCCGGTTCGTTCCGATTCGTTCCGATCGGTGGACCGCTGCGGGCTTGCATTATCTCGAAGAGGCATGGATTGAAGGCAAGGGAAAGAAAACGGTCGAGGCTTAGGCAGCTTCGGAGGTCCGCGCTCCTCACCCTGGAGGAGCTTGCGCACCGGTCCGATCTCTCGGTCCGCACGATCGAGCTTTACGAGGTCGGCGCGAACGGTCGTGAGCCGAGGCCGTCCACGATCCGGAAGCTCGCGTGTGGGCTCGGAACGGATCTCTCCATCGTTCGCGAAGCTTTCGAGATCCCGTCGCTTCCAAGAGATCCAATAAGCGAGTATCCTGACCCACGCACGATTCGGGCCTGGAGGAAGAAGGGCGACTACATGAAGAGGAGGAAATAGATGGCTGCAACGGTCGGATTCCTGATCCGGATCTCCCGCCCGCTTCTGCAAAAGTTGCAGCAGCGGTACAAGGTCCCGGAGATGGCGAACGCTCTGGACGAACTGATCGCGAAGAGCATCTGCATGGAGTCGGCGCGTCAGATCGGCCGCGTTCCTCCGATCCAGGACGCGGACGTCGCGAAGGAGTGGTACGAGATCGACCCGAACTGGTTCTCGATGCGGGCCACTCCGGAAGCGCGCGTCCGGATGCGGCAGGACTTCCTCGAAGCCCTCGCGCGGTGCCCCGAGTACGCGAAGGCGAAGTGCGAGAGCCTTCCGGCCGTGCTCCGTCGCGTTCTGGAGAAGGGGCTCTGGGGAGAGACGACGGACGACGCGAAGCCGATGATCGTCAAGGGATTCGGAAACATCGGAGGGCTGCTTCCGATCGAGTCGAAGGACATCGAGGACAAGGTCGAAATCGTGATGACCTGAGTCGATTTCATGAAAAAATAGGACGACTCGATCTCTATATGGGTAGAGGGACGGAAGAGAGGAGCGGGAAGAAGCGGAAGCACGACTGCTCCGGTCCGCTCGGGCACCAGTTCAGCGTGTCGGGTGAGTTTTTCCAGAACGTCGTAGGGACGGTCCGTCTCAAAGCGCGCTGCGTCGAGTGCAAGAAGCGGTTCGTCGTTCCAGTCGTCCGGGAGATGGACCGGGAGGTGGTGGGGGATACCGGGATGATCCGGATCTCACGTCCGGCACGAAGCGAGGGGGGCGGGCGATGATGGAGAAATCGGCAGAGGAAGTCATTCTTCTGTTCGAGCAGGCGAATCGCGAGTTCGACCGCTTCATGACGGCTCCTGGAGGCCCGGAGCTTCTCATGGATGCTGCGACGCGGATCGCGGACGATCCTTCGCGCCCGCAGTTCATGCAGGAGTTCGCGTTTGGTCTCTGCCGTGCGATTCGGATGCGAAACTCGGGTAAGAGTCCGGAGGAGATCATCCGAAAAGTGGTGGATGAGGAAGCGGATCGTATCGGAAGGTCGATCCCGTCCGTTGCGCTCGGTCCGGAGATCGCCGACGCGGTCACTCTGGCTGCGGCCGAGAAGAACCTGGAGAAGCTCAACAGGTTCTGGGCCTGTCGGTGGGCGGACGAGTTGACCCAGGGTGGAGCCTTCGCTGCGATGATGGTCGGTGTCGCTCAGGACTCGGCCAGTTTTCATCCCGTGGTGGCGGCGATCGATCGGTACGATCCGAGGAGCATCGTGATCATGTTGCGCGACGCCGCGGATACGATCGATGCTAAGCTGAAAAAGTAGCGAAGGAGGTCGGAATGTGCTGCGTCTGCGTGGCCGAAGAGGCTCTCTGGGCGACCCGGTGCAAGGACGAGACGTGCATGGCGTACCGTCAGGGAGAGCGCATCCACTGGCATGACGCTCCTCCGCCGCTCGCGCGACCGATCTGGACGAAGAATCGACCGGCATGGGCGAGGAGGTCGCGGCGTTTGCCGCTCAAGGTCAGGAAGAAACTGGCGAACCGTACGCTCCCGCTCCCGTTCGTCTGCGTCCGCGCGAAAGGGAGCAAGGGCGCGGAGGGGCCGGGTCGGTTCCAGATCCGGCTCTCGAACGAGAAGTGGCCGAAGGAATGGACGCGGGTGGACGACGTCGCGACCGCGATGAGCCGGTATGGGCTCGATTCCAGGTGGGACTGCGTACCGAAACAGGTCCAGGACTGGGTGCGGGGCAAGAGGCGGAAGCCGTCGTGGACCGAGATGGAACGCTGGTGGAAGAAGAGAATCGACAGGACCGAGAAGAGTCGGCAGCGGAGGATCGCGCGGATCGGGTGGCGGTTCAAGAAAGGAACGCCGGAGCGGTTCATCGAGGCGATGTCCCTCAAAGCTGCGTTCGGGCAACCTATCGTGGGACGCTACGACCCCAAGCTGATCGACGCGGCTCGTAGAGTTCTGGATCCCGCGCGGTTCCAGGTGCGTGTTCTGCCGAGGAAGACCGGCTTCTCGATCTCGGCCAAGGGACCTATCGTCACCGTGTCGCTTCCCCGCTACTCGAAGAGGGCTTCCGGTCGAGCCGGGAAGTGGCTTCGTCGCAGGAATATTCGGATCAGAACGAAGGTGCGGTGATGGGCTATGGGATCGGCACGGGCCACGTCGATACGACCGTCGCGTTCCGCCCCGAGGAGAAGCTCCTGGACGTAACGGCGAGGGTCGGCGAAGCGGTTGCGTCGCTCCTTGCCGCTGGATGCAGCCGCCTGACGATCGACGCGCACAAGAACGGGATCGTCGTGACGGGGAACCGGGCGGTCGGCCCCGCGGAGATCGAGAAGATCAAGGACAGACTTGTGCGAGAGGTGCTGCGGTGATTCGAAACGTGGAAGAGCTATCGAAGGGGATGCTGAACCTCTACGGAGAAGGGTTCAAGGTCCTCGGCCGGGAGCAGACGTTCCGCTTCTTCATGAAGTTCTTCGTCCGGCGCGTGCTACGCGATCTCGAAGAGAAGACGGGCGGTCCGATCGAGGACCAGGAGGAACGGCAGGAAGCGCTCGAACACCTGGAGGAGGAGATCCAGAGAGTGATCGAAAGCACCGGAGAAGAGTACTTCGACCTCGGAGACGGAGAGGAGCCGATCTGAGGAAGACGCCGCTCGGCCTTGCTTCGAACCGCGAACGGGCGTATACTTGAGGACGGAAAGAGTCATTGCGCGGACGCTCCCGCTCTAATCTGTGGGTGCGTCTTTTTTTGTTTCGAGACCGCGATGCGATACAAAGAGACACAGAAGAACGTCTTTTCGATCTGGAGCCCTGAGGAATGGAGGGCTCCAGATAAGGTGGACTTCGTCACCGGAGAAATGTTCCAGGGGCATCCCGTCGCGCGCCGGATGATCTGGTACGGTCCGAACGGGCCGGAAGGCGACGTCGCGACCGAACTGGAGATCGAGTACGGGTTCTATCGGGTCAAGGAGTACCAGGACGTCGAAGGGCTGGTCGAGGAGCCCGAAGGCGAGATCCGGGTGACGGAAACCGACGTCGATTACTTCACCCTGACGTACATGCTTATACGCGGCGAAGAGGCGATGTACCGACATGCGTCGGTGCCCACGCTTTTGAGGGCGATCCAATCCGACCCGGAGCGGTTCGCTCCGTACGCGGTCGATCTTGGTGTGGCCTTGATACAGTATTGGGGTGGAAGCAGGTCCTGGACCGATGCGCTTCCGACCTGAACTCTGGAGGGTGCGATGAAGAAACTGGTGCTCGCTCTCGCAACGGTAGGGTGTCTCGCGTTCGTCGGCTGCGGGCAGGCGAAGTACGAGGCGTTCGTGAAGGGGACGGACGCGTACGCGTCCGAGATCCTGCCGGAGTACGAAGAGTATGTCCGGAACGACCCGAAGCTGAAGGATGAGTCGAAGGAGATCCGGACGCGGACCTCGTCGGAGTTCCGTCTCCTGATCGAGAAGGGCAAGGAAGATCTCAAGAAATAGGAGCGACTATGGAAGAAGCGATCAAGGAGTTCGGCGGGCAGATCCTTGACCTCCTGAAAGGGTCGCTCAAGGACCTGGTCGATACCGAGAAGGGCGCGATCAAAAACCTCCTCGTGACGATCGCGAAGGACTACGCGAAGGAGAAGATCCTATCGCTATCGGCTCCGGAGGCGGAACGGGCCGAGCATCTCAAGAATCTGGAGCACCTGACCGCGCAGTCGAAGGGAGCGGTCCAGCGCCTGAAGCTGGCCGTCGCGATCCAGATCGAGAGCACGATCATCAACGTTCTTGAGAAGGTCGGCGAGTTCGTCATGAAGATCGGACCCAAGCTCATTCCGGGAAACCTCCTGGGGACGTAGAGATGGACCTCGGATTCCTGAAGGGTCTTGGCGCGGGTGAGATCTCGAAGTTTCTGACCAACGCGGCGGATCTCACCGCCAAGGACGACACGACGAAGAAGAAGCTTCTCGTCGGGGTCATCCTGGGAGGGCTCACGATCGGGACTCTCGTCGCGGTCCGCGCCTGGAGGCTCTATCAGGACGAGCACGCGTCCGAGATCGACTTCATCGACTGGGTCCTTTTCAAACGAGGAAAGGGCTGAGCGATGTGGCAGCCCATCGTCCTTCCGTACAAGAGCCTGCCTTGGATCTCGGAGCGCACGATCCACGAGCACTACGGGCTCTACCTGAAGTATCTCGAACGATGGGATACTGTGTCGCACGCGCTGGAGACGGAGCGCGACGACACGCGCCGGTTCTCCTCTCTTCAGTCGGAGGAGGGATCGCTTCGGAACGCGGTGCGGCTCCACGAACTCTACTTCGAGAACCTGACGCCGGGCGCGAAAGGGGATGGGGCTCTGCTCTTCGGAGGCATGAAGGAATTCGACCGGTGGCTGGAAGACTTCCGGATGCTGGCCCTGACTTCGACCGGATGGGTCGTTCTGGCGCACGATCTCTGGAGAGGAGACCTGTTCAACGTCACGATGAAGGACCACGGCCAGGGGTTCCCCCTCGGAGCATGGCCTCTTCTCGTCCTGGACTGTTACGAGCACGCCTACATGATCGATTACGGAACGGACCGGGACGATTACTTCGAAGCGTTCATGGGGAACGTGGACTGGACCGTGGTTCAGGCGCGTGCTGAAGAAGCGGTGGAGCGCGCATGTACGTAGGAGAACTGGGCCAGATCCTGCCCGACCTGATCAGCGACCCGATCGCCGCCTGGGTCGGCGACGGCATGGCTCCGGAACTGGAGAAGGAGTTCGGAGGCCCTCATCCATCCGCGACGCTCCAGAACTACGTCAACGAGATCGGGCGAAGGCTCGTCAAGGCGCAGAACGACCGGAAGGACTTTCCGGGCCGGTTCATGGTGCTTGCGAGCGAGGATGTGGTGAACGCCTTCGCGATCGGCAACGGGAACGTCTACGTCACGTACGGCTTGATGCGGATCCTGGAGAACGAGGCGGAGTTCGCGAGCGTGGTCGGTCACGAGATCGGGCACGTCACGCGCCGTCACATCAATAAGACGATCGAGGAGGGCGTAGGGACGACTATCCTGCTCGGCCTCGCCGAATCGCTCCTGGCCGGTAAGCGAGGCGAGGAAGAGAACGAGCTTGCGGCCCAGCTTACCGCGATCGGTGCCGCGCTGGTCCGCGGCGGGTTCTCCAGAAGCTACGAGAACGAAGCGGACGGGAGAGGGCTGAAGTACGCGATCCAGGCCGGATACGACCCATCCGGCATCGTTGGCGTCATGAAGAAGTTCCAGTCGATGGAGGCCAAGGTGACCGGCCTGGAGTACTACTTCCGGTCGCACCCTCTCGCGGAGGAGCGGGTCTCCGCGTTGGAATCGAGAATCCGCTCGCGGTATCCGAACGTGAAGGGAGAGATCGGTCGGGAGCGGTACCTCTCGATCGTGCATGGACTCGGGGGGGCGGTTCAGGTAACGTGGGAAGCAGCAAAGCCGTACGCGATCGCGGTGGGGACGGCCGGGGCGGTCCTGCTCGGGTTGTGGGGGCTCTCGAAAGTTGTTTAAGAGTCGAGGATGGATGGATGGTCATGAGACCGAAGCGTTCGACGATGAGGGATGAAAGCTGGAGAATCATCGCCGCGCACCTCTTGCGCTACTTTCAGGCAGAGTGGGATCTGAAGCGATACAGGTCGCTCGCGTACGATCTGCCCGAGATGGGTGCCGAAGAGAAGAGTATTTTCGATACAGCGATCCGCAATGGATGGGGTTGGGACGTTGTCGAGCAAGCTTTTGCGATCGAACTCCGGAGGAGCTTCGATGGCTAGGCCGCGGAGCGACTTTACCCGGACGAGTGGAACTATGACGACGGAGGTAACGGAGATGGCGAAAACCGCAAAGGATTCCGAACGGAAGGACGTAGCGAAGAGGATCGAGAGTTTTCTTTCGCGGCACCGCATACCGAAGTCGTGGGAGGAGATCTACGATTTCAACATCAAGCTGCCGGTGATTCGCGTTCCCCAGTCCATCCGGGACAAGGTCTCCGAGGGTCGGCTGTCCGAATTCTTCAACTTCGCGATGGAGCACGACCTGGAGGCGTTCACCGAGGGACTGAAGACGGACTATCCATGGATCGTCGAATGGGGGCAGCAGGGGCGCAGCGGAGGGTGGCTTGTCCTGGTGAGCAAGGATCCGGTTCGCGACGAGTGGGGCGAGGTCCCGGACCTCCGGAGGGCGCGGAAACGCCTGCGCGACCTGGAGAAGATCGAGTCGGAGATCCGTGAGTCCATGAAGTCGCTCCGGAGTTACTACGAGACGGTGGAGCCGTACGAGACGCTCGTGGAGTGAAGAGGCATGCGAATCGTTATCGACATGGACCAGACGATCGTCGGAAACCGGGTGGAGCCGGACGGCTCCTTTACGGTCCAGCCACGGCCCGGGATCTCAGCGTTCCTCCGCGCGCTGCGCGCTCGCGGCCACAAGCTGATTCTTTGGACCGCTGCGGCGAAAAGCTGGACGAGGGAGCTTCAGAACGCGTACCCGAAGATTTTCGAGAGCTTCTCCAAGATCTACACGCGCGAGACGCTTCCGGCGCATGACGCGAACGGATACTTCAAGGACATCCGCCGGATCAAGGGCGACGTGATGATCGACGACGAGCCGACGTTCAAGGAGATCGCGAACCGGATCGGAATCGGATCGAGGTACATTCAGATCGATCCGTACAGACCCGGCGTCGATCCGTCCGTTTCGCTGCGCAAGGTGTATCGCCGAATCGAATCGATCAGTTCCAAGGGGACGAGTACGACGCTTCGTCCCCGTTTCTCATTCTGAAGGAGGACGTATGGTTCTGCCCCTGTTGATACCGCTCCTGCTGGGCGGTGGCGCGATCGCGGGCGCGGTCGGTGTGGCTGCGGCGCGGCGCCGCGAGAAGAATCTGGAGGATGCGCTTGCGCACGCCGCCGCGATCCTTCCGGCCGAGCAGGCGAGCGATGTGCTCCGGAACATCGCGGCGGACAAGGCCGATGAGATCCGGGCCAAGGCGGTCGGGATCCGGACCGGCATCGCGGAGAACGCAGTCGCGAAGGGCATCGACAAGTCGCTGCCCCAGAGCGTGGAGACCTCGGCGGAAGGAAAGGCGGCGCAGGAAGTACTCGCGCCCACCACCGCGTTCCGCCGTCGCCAGGAGGCGAGCGGAAGCCCGTACATGAACGGAACGGTCACGCCGATGCAGCGCCTCGGAGGTTGGCGCTAGGAACGAAAGGAGTGGAAAGAGCATGAGCCCGAGTACGATCAGGCTCCCGAACGGGGAGGAGTTCGAGTACTACCTGAAGCTGTCGATCCTCTACAATCCGGACGACGGGTCGTGGCGTCTCGTTGGAACGCCGGACCACGTCGCGGAGGAGATCAAGCTGGTCCGGGAAGTCCTCGGTTCCGTGATCGCGAACTACGGCACCGAAGACGAAGGCGAGATGCTCGGTCCGGTACGCAAGCCGGTCGATACGGAGATCTTCTCCGAGAAGGTCGCGACCGAGATCGAGACGACGACAGGAGAGTTGGCGGCGGTGCTCGGACACCGCTGCGCGTTCTGCGGCCACCGAAAGGGAGGCGTCTTCGGTAAGTGAGCGAACGGAATGAACTCTGGAGATGGAGAAACCGAATGAGTGGAAACGTAATCGTCGATCCTCCGCCCGAAAACGAAGAGGACAGGCTCGTAAGGGAGCTTCTGGACAGGATCCCGGTCCGAAAGACCGCGAAGATCCTCGCGATTTTCGCCGCCTTCTTCCTGGTGGTGGAGGCTACGCTGATCCTCGGCGTCCTCTCGGTGAACGGAGTGCATCGCCTCACGACGTTCAACGGCGCGCTCCTGATGATGGGAGGAGCGGCGCTGGCCTGGGTCTACACGATGGTCTTCATGTGGCCGATGAAGCAGATGAGCGTGGAAAGCCTTCGGATCACGTACCGGATGCAGCGTGGGCTCAACGAAGCGAAGCAATACGCGGAACAGGACGTGAAACCGGTGCTGAAGGACCTCAAGGCGGTCGTCGTCGATGCGAAGGAAATCCTGGGACAGTTCAAGCAGCGCGACTTCGGTGCGGTCGAGAAGGCGATCCAGGAGATCTCGACCGTCGTGGGACAGAACGGGGATTTCCACAAGACCGTAGCCTCGCTCTCGTCCGGGCTCGACACGTTCCGCAAGGTCGCGAAGTACCTGGAAGAGATGAGAGGGCAGATCGACAATCCGGAACTGAAAGCGCGGCTGGTCCACGCGGCGAAGACGCTCGACGCACTCGCCGAGTATCTGGACCTGAAAGTGGCGTAGGAGGTCGAAATGGACGAGACGGTCCTTATCATCCGCGACGCTTCCGGCCGGGAGACGGGGCGTTTCAAGGTCGAGCTATTCTACGACAAGGCTCGCGAAGCGATCGCGGCACGATTCCTCGACGGCGAGTGGCTGAGCGGAGCGACCGCGGAAGTGTCGGGATCGCGCATCGCGTCCCTGATCGACGAGGCCAGGAAAGGCGACACGAGGCGGATCCCTGAGGGAGGCCGGTAAGCGGGGGCTTGCAACATCTGTTAACAGATGTTAGAATGAGGCCGTGACAGGAGGCGAAATGCGTCGCGTGACGAAGAAGGAACGAGCGGGCTGGGTCAACTGGCTCAAGAAGTGCAGTTGGGGCAGCGACGGATAGCCAGTTTCACATGGTCCACAAAGAGGAAGTCCTGGATCCGAAAGAGGCGAACGAGGCGATCGTTCTGGTGCAGATGCTTGCGGCGGACCAGGGCTTCGTTGCTGTTCTTGCCGGTGGCGTCGCTTTGCAAGTCTACGGGTCCCGTCGATTCACGAATGACGTAGATTTCGTGCTCAGCGGACCTCCGCTCGATCTCGGCCCGTTCAGAAAGATCCGTCCTATCGGATTCGGAGGCTCTCGGGTGCTGGCCCCTAACGGAGTCAAGGTCGATCTCATCGTGCGTGAGGACGAATACGAAGCCCTTTATGTAGACGCGATCAAGAGTGCTGTCGTATCGACCGATGGAATTCCGGTCGTCACGGTCGAGCACCTCGCCGTGATGAAATTTGCTGCCGGGCGCGAGAAGGACATCCAGGACCTCAAGTGGATCATCCGGCAACCGCGCCTATTGAGCCTTCAGAAAGCGAAGGGGATCGTATACAAGTTTTTCGGTCGGTTTGGTCAGGACCGATTCGAAGATATCGTAGATCAGGCCCTCATCGAGCAGGAGATGATGCGAAGGCGGTCTCGGGACCCAGAGGAGGAGTAGCGGTGACTCGGCTCAACGTTAACATCGGCCCGTTCGCATTCAACGGTGGTGCGTTTGTCCCGACCGGGCGCGTTCAAGGTCTGGGCGGGGGCGGACTCGGAGGTCTCGGGCGCGAGACCTCGTACGGGAGCGGCGTCTACTCCGCGCTCGTCATCGTCGGACTTGAAGGCATCGCAGGCGAAGAGTTTACCGAGAACGATGTTGTCGAGATCGTGCGTACGATCCGGATCGAGCAGGCGGGAGATCCAGGCGCCAGCTTCCTTCACCAGCGCGGGCTCTACAAGCACAAGGAGACCGGACAGATCGTCGAGGAGAACTCGGTCCGTATCATCATCCTGAACATCACGGGCGAGAGCGACGAGGAGTTCCGGGCCAACATGGTCGCGCTGGCCGAGGCGCTTCGCGAGGAATTCAACCAGCGCGAGGTCATCGTGGAATTCCAGATGCGAGGCGTGACCCAGGAAGTGGTCGGAATCGTCGAGTAGAGCATGGAGCTTCCGGAGATCCGGGTCAACCTTGTCGAAGAGGACGAGTGGTCGCGCTGGAGTCCGGAGTCGCTCGGACCGTTCGCTGCCGATTCTGCCCACGAGGATTTTCCCAGCTTATCGGTCGAAAATATCGCTACTCTCCTCTCCGAAGTTGTTCCCACGGGACGCCGCAGCCGGATCAGAGAGAAGCGGTGGAGCATTGTCCGCCCGGACGATCTGCAAGAGATCGCGGCACTGGTGAAAAGCGGTGCGGACGAGTTCGAGACCACGCGCCTCATGATCCTGGACGCGAACCAGTGGATGTACGAAGAGGCGGCGACTCCGAACGACCGCGATATCAGGAAGGCGATGGGGGTCGCAAACAGCGTCACGTACTCCTACTTGATCTCCGATTCGTGGAGTGATGCGCTCCGTGCAGATCCAACGGAAGAGTGGGGATCGGTCCGTCCAGAGGTCTCGAAAAGGCACCTCTCGGACTGGCTCAAATTGCAGATCGAGTATGTCCACGAGGAAGGCTTCTACGATCGGTTTCTGCTCTTCTCGATGCACGGGCTGGAGGATCTCCCCGTATTCGACTTCTACGTGAAGTGGATGGAGGAGCGCGGATACAACGAGGCCGGGATCCTTTCCGAGCTTCGCCAGGACCTGATCGCGTTCAAGGACGACTACCTGACCGTGTTCTGGACCGGCCTGAACCATCTTATGGACGGGCACATGTGCGATCTCCAGTCGAGGCTGGAATGGCCGAAGCACTGGAGGCGTAAGATCGAGGAGATGGGTGACGCGGCCTACTTCGAGATGGTGGACTACGTCCAGGCACGGAGGGGCGCGTGAAGAGGATTCCCGTCTCGAAGCGGTGGGCGCCGGGACTGATGATTCCGGGCGCGGAGGAGACGATCGGGACGGACCGGTCCTCCGACCGGATCGTCTTGGAGCACTATCCGTGGACAGCCACGATCTGGTCAGACGGAGAGATCGACATCCATGTTGATTCGAGGGGGCTCATTGCGAGCGGTACGAGCGCGATTGGGCTAGACCCCGACCTTACGCAGGAACTAAGGAAACGCTTTGAGGCTTCTGACCGCGAGGAACTAACCGACGACGACTGGATCGAAGAATGGCTGAGGGATAAGCATGCGAAGCTTATCGGATACGGGCTTGGTCATACGTCCAGGCTCGGCCACTGGACTGGGTCGAGTTTTGCGTTCGCAGAGTTCATAATGCGTGGGAAGTCCCCAAATGACGGCGCGGTCATTATCTGGTCTCCTGGCGTCCGCCCCGAGGATCTCGAAGTTTATAGGGGAGACTTCGAGGGGTTCTTGTCGGAGCATGGAGATCCGGAGGATGACCCGAGCACGGCTGAAGGCTTCCGGGACCAGAACTATTTTTTCGAGAACGGGCTGATCTGGGCGATGGGAGAACTCGGGCTTCTGGACGATCCGAAGAAGATGCCGCCGCACGTCGCGGAGGCTCTGGCGCGTTTCAAGGCGGAGGAGCGTAGGCTCATCGAACTGCAACTGGGACAGAAGTACCTCTGGCCGGACCTGTATCTGGGTGGCCGATGAGCATCCAGGTTGAAGATCGCATGGGCTTTGTCGCGGGCTACCGCTGGGCCGACGAGGGCATCGCTGATCTTCTGCGGGACACGAATCCTTCCGAGACGATCCGGAAAGAGGCCAGGGAGCGGTACAAGGGCAGCAGGTTCCTGACCTCCGAGTGGGAGTTCATCACCGGAGCGTACCGGAGGCTCGCCGAGGAAGATCTGCCGTACTTCGTTGAAGCTGCCGCGCTGCGGATCGGCTATTACAGGCGGCGGATGCTCTCGGAGAAGCGGAAGGTCCCGTTTCCGTACCAGTACGTTCTCGTCGTTACGACCGGCCCATTCATTTACCTTCGATTCCGTTGGTCGCTGCCGAAGCCATGGAAGCAGATCTATCCGCCGCTGACCCGCGTCATGGAATCGCATGGGCTCCGGAGGAAGGATATCTACTCGCTGGAGGCTCACGATCCTGATTACACCCCGGACGTAGCGGAATTCACGATCAAACTTGAGCAGGCGTTCGAAGGGGATCCTGGGCGTCTGCCATTCTTTTGGCTCTACGACTGGAAGGACGGAGAGTTCGTCTTGGTTCGCGAGCCTGCGAAGCGTTAGGATGGATATCTGACTATATCTGGAGGGTTAGCGGTGGACTTCCCAGAGATGCCCGAGTACCAGCTAGGGATTCGCTGGGCCGACGAGAATCTCGATCGGCTGCGGGAGCGGTACACCAGCGTTGATCTGATCACGAGCGAGCTTCGAAGTTACCTGTTTGAAGAAGCGATCCGCCGCTTTCCGTCCCAGCGTGAGAGCATGGAGAACGATATCCGCCAGACTCTCTTCGTGATGGGAGCGATGAGGAGGTTGACCGAAACGGTCGAGATGAGTCGGCAGGGTGCCATCGCGATCTTCGATGCCAGCATGGACCTTGGAGCGCTGATCGGCGCGGAGCTTGGCAAGAAAGAGGCTCTGGACATCCTGAAGGCGCGTCCGGTCGGCTGGTGGAGAAGGAAGCTCGGGGACGCTACGCCGAACGACGTCGTGGACGTGCTCTCGGCCGCCTGGTGGCGCGATATCGGACACCCACAGAAGCGAAGCCGCACATCGAAGTGGGAGGTCCTGATCTACGCGACGGGTACCAGAGAGATGTGGACCCTGGCGAGGCTTGAAAAGATCGAACTCTCGAAGGACAGTCCGTACGTTCTCTATCGAGTCGATGGGGAGGAAGACCTCGGATTCCAGGTCATCGCCCGGACCGCGTACGAGGGCAGCAGGATCGTCCAGCACGCGGGGGAGATTGTAGGGTGAAGTCGCCTCGGCCGAAGCTTCATGTAATTGAGATCCTGTCGGAAAGCGGCAGGGTTCTGGAGGTATTCGATACCGGGAGCAGAAGCATCGTCGAGAAAAAAGCTCTTGCTGCGATGAGGAGTGGGGCGGCGGTTCGCTGGGAGGACGGTCGCGTCCAGTGGTTTGACGTTCGGACCCGCATCCATGCAGGGAAGACAGGGAGCGACGTCTACACCTGGGACAGGTCCGGGAACAAGGTTCTTGCGGACCTTTTCGAGCTTACCCGACATACGGACGGCCGGGTCACGGAAAGACGCCTCAGAGCCATCTACGTCTTGCCGTAGCGCACGGTTTCCCTTTGCTCGAAACTGAGAAATTCTTTACAATTAATAGCGGTCTCAAAATCGAGGGATCAAAATGCGTGGAGACTACGTTCCCAGGCTTGGCGAACATGTCGTCATTTACCCGGATCCGCAGTACGACGCGGGCTACGGTTTCAAGAAGATTGACGGAATGGTCCGGAAGGTCGGTCGAAGCTCGACCTATCAGGCCAAGGACGATGGACCGTTAGCTTGGGTAGAGTTCGACAAACCGGTTCATTTCATGGATATGCCGTCTGGTATCGTCCCGTCCTTGGTGGATGAGGATGCCGTGCTTCCGGAGACGAACAGGATCGGAATCGACACCTACCGTGCATGGGCGGAGCACGATCCCGGCTCTCTGCCGAAAGGTGCGCTGACCAAGGATGAGCAAGCGTACAAACTCTCCCGGAAGATCCTCATGGACGAGGTCTTTCGTCTCTGCTCTCTCGTTCCTGTAATGGAAAACGAAAGCCGTCCCTGGAACTGCGTTCTACAGGCGGCTTTCCTGACAGGCGCTCCGTTCGAGATCAGCCGGACCAACTTCGGTCCAGCCCGATAGGATCCATGGACGAGCACACGAGAAAAGTCGTCGAGTCCCTGAAGGGCTACAGCCCGGCAGGAACGAAGGTCCGGATCGCGTTCCACCGCATCGACTACACGGGGAAAATCGTCCGTCAGGGCGGCGCTGGATTCGGCGCGCTCTTCCAGATCCGGCTGGACAAACCGGTCGGATTCGAGACGCATGCGGAGAACATCGGGATCGACGAGGAAAAGAAGGCCGCCCTCTACGAACAGATGATCGCGGACAACTGCCTCGACGCCCAGGGCCGTATCACCTGCATGTGGGCGTACTGGAGAGACGTCGAGGTCGAGCCGAAGCGAGGCACCCTGGTCGAGTACACCGAGCACGATCCGGACAGTGTCATGGCAATCGCGACTTTCCCGGGGAGGATCGTCGGGATCGAGGGGCCGATCGTTCTCATGGAACTCCTCTGGCCGCTCACGTTCATGCGCACCCCGATCGCGGTCGTGAGTCAGGCGATCCGTCCGGGATTCCACAGCGAGGAAGCGCACGCGATCGGCGTCGATACCTATAACCACTGGAAGAGGAAGAGTCCGGACTCGCTCCCTCCCGGCAAAGTGTCGAAGGACGGCTGGGAGTACGAGTTCGAACAATCCCAACCTGCCCAGGTTCTGAAAGAGTACTGCGAGAAGTACCATAAGGAACGGGACTGGCAAGGATTCCTCGGCTGCATCGCGCAGGGCTTGCTCATGTACATCGTTCCGATCGGCACGGAGCACAAGAGCTTCGGGGCGTTCCGGCCCTTGCGGGAAGACATCGTGGACTACTACGCCGGGGCGTTCGAGGTCGAGGAGATCGGTGAGGAAGACTGAAGCCGTGAAGTACGGGACTAGCTGGGTCCGGCACTCCGGTCCATGGACGATCGGGTCGTCCTGGATTCCGGAGCAGGGGTGGTGGGAAGTCTTCTTGGAGCGACGGAAAGGCGGGGATGCTTGGGCTGTCAAGCTCTTGCTTGACGATGCTCGCGAGGCGAGGTCGGTTTACAACGCGGTTCGTAGCGATATGGACGTCTTCGTAGTCCTGGCCGAACTGGACATGACCGAAGAGTTGAAGGACCTGAAAAAGTTCATTGAGGGCAGGTGAGTTACGGCGAAGGTCGGCGCGAGTAAAGGGCGGAAAAAGACGGAGTCCATCCCTCCGTGGGGTTGGGCTTTGATCGCGACCGGATCGGCTACCGGTGTCGGGATCCTTCTTTGGCTCATCTCGCTCAAGCGGAAGGGTGAAGAAGGCGGGGCTGCCGGGGGTGGAGGCGGAGGGGCTGGATCCGGGGCGGGCGCGGGCACTCGCCTTCTCGCTCCGGGAGGGTTCCTGCCGGGCGATGCGGAGCGAAGCTTCGCGCCGGGTATCTTCGACGATGATGAGGCCCCGGTCTCCGGAAGGACGTCGAGTTCCATTTCGGTTCCGTACTCTGGCTCGGGTGGTGCCGTCACGCAGAAAACGAGTGCGGTGCCTGGATCCGCTCCTCCGCCTCCGAAAGGCGACGACAAGCCTCCGGCTCCTCCTCCGGAGAGGGTTCGTGAACCGGAACCCTGGAAGCCCCCGTACTTTCCGCCGAAGGAGCCTAAGGAACGGGCTCCCGAGCCTATTCGCGCGCCGGAACGGTACGGACGGATCGTTCGAGGAGAGATTCGGCCTCCGAAAGAGACGACGCCTCCGGCCGTCGCGGTTCGCGGCGGCAGGATAACGATAGGGCCGGTACGTACCGGCAGGCCCGTCCCGGTCGCGACTCCGACGAAGCGCGCGGAAGATATCGCGCCTGGAACAGCCACGATCGGTCCTCTCGAACCGGCAAGGCAGGTCCCTGAGACGTTCCCGGTCGCGCCCGGCGGCATGATCGGCCCCGTCAACATCCTTCCGTCCCAGTCTGAAGTCGCGAGGATTGCGGGGCTTTTCGGATCTCAGCGTACGTATTTCGGATCGAGGCGGTAATGGCACGGAAAGAAGACCCACCCTGGGGATGGATCGCCGCAGCGATCGGTGCGGCGGGAGGGACCGCATTCCTCCTCTGGTGGCTGAAGTTCAGGAAGCAGGCGGCGGCTGCGGCCGGGGCTCCTGGTGCTGCCACGCCCGGCTATACCCCGACTCAGTTCGCGGACGAGTACGGAACGAAAATCTCCGTGACGCCGTCAGGCGCTCGCGTCGTAACGAGCGGAGGTCAGATCTACAACATTCCTCCCTCCACGACGGCGCCCGAGCCTCAACTGAAGGAGCCGGAGCCTCTTCCGCAACCGCCCCCGCCCGAGCGGAAAGAGCCTCCTCCTCCCGAGGAGCCGGGCGGTGGAGGCGGCGGTGGTGGCGGAGACGCCGGAGGCGCGCTCGTATCCTCGATGCTCCAGGAGCCGATCCGGTTTTTCGCAGGCTTGGAGACGTCGATGCGGGACATCCGGTATATCGACAGGTTCTTCAGCGGTGCTCAGCTTCTTCGCGGGCCGCTGGTCAGCGCCAGAGGCTTGCGTCCGGAGCCTGCTGTTTTCGGTGGCAGAAGGACCTGGAAGCCTCAGATACTCGCCGCGTCCAGTGGGGAAGACGCGGTCATGTACCGTGGAGAGTGGTTTCTCAGGCCGCGGGACGGTGGCTGGAGAAAATTGCCGCACGCGATACCGATCCTCGGACCGAAGGGTGGACGCGAGGTCTCGGATGAAGACCTTCTGGTCCTATCCGAGCTTGTCGAAGAGAGGTAATCTGTGCCTGACGAAGTTCCGAAGAGGCGTTCGCTTTAAGGAATTACCATGGCTGACCGTGCGGGGGAGTTCCGCAGGGACGGATACGCGGACGGCGTATTCGCCGCTCAGGTGAACCTTGTGGACTACCTGGAGGAACTCAAGGAGTATGCGGCCCGCGACGAACTCGGCGCGTACGCGGAGGAAATCCGTGAACACCAGAGGCAGTTCGCCGGAGACATTTCGTACGAAGTCACGGACGATCCTCGGAGCGGGGGAGTGACGGAGCGCCAGTACGAGCACTTCGAGGAAGGCTTCACGAAAGGCTTCATCGATACGGTCCAGAAAGCTCTTCGGATCAAGCGCAAGAAGAGAGGAGTGGGCGGAACCGGTCTCGGCAGCAGCGATCGGGAGGAGAAAGCGCGCGAGATGGAGCGGTTCGACGTTCCTGCGTCCCGAGCCTTCTCCGAAGGCGACCGCGTTACCGTAGTTCCGGGCTGGAAAAAGCACTGGTCGTTTACGAACTCGCCGCCTCCAACCAAGGGGCTGTGGAGGAAACTGATCGGGCAGGAAGGGATCGTCGAAGATGTGGACCGGTTCGGAAACGTGTGGGTCTTGGATAGTTTCGCGCAGTTCACTGGCGGCAGCGGCTTTCCAGTGCCCGCTCGGTTCGTCAGGAAGATCTGATCCAGCGGATGTGAGAGAGCCTTACTAGGAGGACCCGTTCTATGATGAGCCCTGAAGCGATCCGCGCGTTCCAGCAGGAGGCGGCAGCTAAAGCCGCGCGAGCGAAGAGAAAACCACTCGCTCTGGAAGCGGACGACCTGGTTCATTTCGACTCCTTCCTTCGAGCCGTACGGAGCACTCCGAACCTCGGAGACTACGTCCCCAGGGGATGGAAGATGGCGGACGTGCGCGATTACGTAGGCGGGTACCCCTACTTCGCATTCTTCGTGGACAAATCGGGGTTTGGAGATCCGGGTGAGCCCGCGCTGACGATCGAAGGGCTCTACGGGCTCATCAAGAGCATCATCTACGAAAACCCGGATGAGACGTTCGGGATCGGACTCTACGAGGAAGGGCAGTTTCAGATCCACGTCGGTCTCTATCTGAAGAAGTAGAGAGCGGAATGTATCTCGGAAGCGACGAGTCAATGCTGACCCAGCGCGGCATCGAGCGGATGATGCGGGCGATCCAGCGCTTCCACTACGCGAGCGCTCAGGATGCGAATCCGATCATCGCGGCGAGACACAACGGCTACGCGATCGCGCTGATCGGCGTCCTTCGGGACCTGGCCTCGGACGAAGAGATCAAGAAGGCGACCGGCGAGGACGCGCGGCTTCTCCACCGGGAGATCATGGCGGTCCAGGATCAGCATGAAGGGATGGCCTTCAAGGCGCTCGCTGCGCTCAAGGCGAAGGGGATCGACGTAGAGACGGTGCTCAGGGAGCACCTGAAGAAGAAGTGACGCCACTGCGGTCCATAAAGGAGGGCGAGAGATGTCCCGACTTCCGTTTCTGAGAAAAAGGGCTCCGCAGAGTCTCTTCGTGAAGGCACCGGCCGGGCCTGCTGGATGCACCATGCCCGATATGTTCACGGATTGCTTCACAGGGCTATCCGGCACTCTGACTTCTCCGCTCAGTCCCCCGATCGGTGGATGGGATTACGACACCGGGTTCATTCCTGGCGGAGGCACGGTCACGTTCGACGGAGACCTTATGATCCTCGCGGTAGGCGGTGGACCTACCAGCGTCGGGGCGACCAAGTCGCATGGCGTCGGTACGTTCCCCGCCGACAACTATACGGTCCAGTTCGCCTTCACGGAGTTCTCCCTGCTCGATCCTCTGAACTTCTACTTCGTCCCGATCACGAACGAGGTCGGTACGATGTTCTACTCTCTTTTCCTGGACGGGTCCGGAGGGGTCACGTTCCAAGTGACCGATCCGAGTCTCCTCGGCTCGAACACGTTCACGGGAGTCTGGACTCAGACCGGGGGATCGCACGTCGTCCATACCTCGGTTCTTCCGGGTGGAACCGCCGTGATGTTCATCGATCAGGTGCCGATCCCCCTGGTCGGTGCTCCTTCCGGAACTCCGATCGGCCTTACGGTCGGCGTGATCGGCCTCGATGCGTTCCGGTTCTCTGGGATTCCGGACACGATGTCCTACGACTACGCGATCATCAACAGCGGCGTCCAGCCGCCGACGACGGTGTACTGCTGCCCGGACGGGAATCCTGCAACGTAAAGAGGAAAAGCTATGGCAGGTCTTCATCTGATCAGGTTCGCGGATCTTTCGCGCAAGGTCCTCGCGGTGAACCGAGTCGTTCCGCAGGTCTCGGACGTCGGCGCGCTGCGATCCATCCAGACCAGCGGTCTCAGCGAGGACGCGGTCCGGTGCGTGATGTCAGGCTCGAACCGCGGGCTTTTCTCCTGGGTTTCGGACGACGCCGAATCGGACGACGGAGCGAACGCGATCAAGCCCGACGACGTCGTTTCGTCGTCTCCGGGAAGGTGGAGAAAGACCTCGCTCCGCGTCGGAGCCTGAACAGCGTTTTTTGGGGGGTGACCCATGTCGAGGCTGCCGTTCCTCAGGCAAAGGCTGCCCCGCAGCCTTTTCGTGAAGGCGCCCGCAGCATCCTGTACCCCGGCGGATGTTTTCGGGGACTGTTTCACGGGATGCGCCGGGGTATTGACCAGTCCGGCCGATCCTGCCGTGTGCGGCTGGACGGTGGTTCCCGGAAGCGTGGTTGGAACGCCAACGGTCAGTTTCGACACGGACCAGATGGTGTTCAACGCGGCCGGACCCGGCGAGAGCATCATCGTCCAGAAGAGCCTTCTCATCCCGTCGCCCACGGCCGATTTCTCGGGCCAGTTCCGGTTCACGGAATTCCCAGCGGGCGGTGGCGATCCGAGCGTGTTCTACGCCGTCTTCCTGACCGATGCAGGCCCCGGATCGGAGACGATGCTGATCTTCCTCGTCGCGGACGGTAGCGTGTTCCTCTCGACGGGGGCCGGGTTCGGAGGGATCATCTACAGCGGAGTTTGGGCCTCCGTTCCTGGAGCTACCCATACGGTCCACTGGACGATCGACGCCGCGAAGCTTCCATCCCTCTTCGTCGATCTCGTCGCGGTTCCGCTTTTCCCCGCTTTTCCCGGACCGTTCTTCGTCGGGCTGCCCGCGGATCAGATGCTCGTCGAGGCTGGGAACAACGGGGCTCTCGCGTCCGCCCCGTTCGACTTCGACTTCGCCGCGACCGGCGTACTGCCGCCTACCACGGTATTCTGCTGCCCGGAGGGCGGTCCTGCGACCTAACTATCTTTGCCCACTAGGAGAAAGTTGATATGCGTCTTCCTTTCTTGAGGCGAAGGCCTCCGCAGAGCCTGTTCGTGAAGGCTCCCGCTGCGGCCTGTACCACGGCGGGCATTTTTGCCGATTGCTTCACGGGATGTATGGGGCCGCCTCCGGTCTGCGGATGGACCTCGTTCGGCACGGGACCGGTCACGTTCGACGGGGATCAGCAGATCCAGACCGATTCCGTTGGCGGAGGGGCGGCAACGACCAAGGCTCATGCGGGCATTCCGACAGTTCCGATCAATACCACCGTCCAGGTGCGGTTCACGGAAACCGTGGATCCGCCGGGACCGCTTACCGCCGCCTACCAGTTCACAGTCACCGACGCAGGAGGCGCAAGCGGGGTCAATCTGGAGTTGGACAACAACGGCGCGGTTCTTCTCGATATTGGGGCGGTAGGATATACCGGCGTCTGGGCTCCTCTCGGTGGAGGCGCGACCCGTACAGCGCATCTTACGATCGATGGAGTCGGTATTCCGTCCCTCTTCATCGACACCGTGCCCATTCCTCTCGCTCCGGGAGCGGGCGGGATCGGGACGCCGTTTCCGAGCCAGGTGCAGATCCAGACGTTCCATATTCCTCCCGCTCCGATTCCGGCTTCGTACGACTGGTTCTTCGTGGCGGCGGGTATCTTCCCTCCGACCGAAGTCTTCTGCTGTCCTGAGGGAGGTCCTGCGACCTAAAGGAGGCGTCGATGGCCGATCCTTACAGCGTTCGACTGCTCGGAAGTATGGGTGCGGTTCGAGCCGCGGTTCAGGCATCCATCGCCAACGTGAGCGCGCTCCGAGAACAACTGGTGAGCGGGGTGCCGGAGAATGCCCTGCGCGTGGTGACGGGGAAGGGGATGTACGCCTGGGTTCCGTCCTCTTCCGAAGTGGACGACGGCGACACGGTGCTCAAGCCGTCGTCCGTCTCGGGCGCGGGCCGCTGGAAGAGGACGATGTTCAGGGTCGGTCCGTAGGTCGCGACGAGGATCCCTACGGTCGGTCGGAACTTGGTCTCTTCTTTGGAGTTTTCGGATGCCGCTCTACCACGAGTTTTTCATCACGCCGGAAGGCGAGGTCGATATCCGGAAGTTCCATCCGGACAAGTCCTTCGACCAGTGGAGGCTTGGAAACGCCTGGGAGTTGCCGAAGGAAGTTCTGAAGGGCCTGGAGGCGGTGGATCGCCGCTTGGTCGAGCTTTGGAACCAGGCGAGCAAGATCATCGGGGACGATCCGACGATCCAGGTCTACGTGTTCCGGATCGGGAAGGACAAAACTCCATCCGTTGAGCTAACGATTGGAATACCTACAGAGCTTCGGCTGGAGCGTATCCGCCTTCCGATCCGGTACGTGAAGTCGCCTCCGGCTGAGAAGCGCTGGGGAGGGAAGTTCCCGATCCGGTACGAGAAGGATCCCCCGAAGTCCGCCGATCAGGTCTACTCCAGCCTTCAGACCTCCTTCGAGGATGCCGGTTTCTCGGTCGGAGGAGGCTTCCAGGGAGACCACTATCCGATCACGGCCAGCGTCTCGCGCTGGGATGCGGTCCAGCGATTCGTGGACACGCTTGACCACGCACTCGATGTTCACGGCATGACGCGAAGCGATCTCTATCGTGTCGCCGAGAAGCGGTGGGCTGCCTCTCCGAAGCCGGAGTTCTCGGCCTGGGAACAGGTCGAGCCCTTCAAGGACCGCTGCACGGTCTGTGACACGCACCATTCCCGCATCGTCATGGTGCAGCCGGAGACCCGCCAGCGGATGTGCGACGTCTGCTGGAAGTTCTTCTCTTCGGTCGAGTAGCCGATCGCGGGAACGCGATCAGGCGCTAAGGCAGAATCGCCATCTCGGTGTCCGGCGCTGAACTGTGGCCCGGGTCGAAGATGAGGAGCGCGGGTCTGTTCTCCCCATCGGACCAACGGACGATCGGACTGTTTGGCCCTGAACCGATGTTACCCGCGTGGACGTCCGACAGGACGATGTCCTCGTTTCGAAGAATCCGGAACGCCTCCGCTACGGGAAAGGTCTCCTCGAAGTTGTAAAGCCTGTCCAGCGCTGCCATAGCATCGCCGTGGGCTTCGTCGCTCAGGTGCGGTCTTTTGAGCCTCAGTTCCCGCCGCGTCGCTTCATTGTAGTCGAAAAGAGCGCCTATCCATTCGCGCCGCACGTCGGACTGGTACGGCTCGACTGCCTGACGGATGATCGCGTACGCCGCGGCTCTCTGCCCCCGACCTTCGTACCCGGAGATCTTCCAGACCGAGTCGTACTTCACGAGCCCATCGAGTTCCTTGTCGAGGCCGGTGTTCATGATCGCCTGCACGACCGGACCTTCCGAAGCGTCGGTGGATACCTTGAGGACGAGGTCCGTCCCTTCAATCGGCATGACGCAGCCGTAGTGCCCGCAGCCGAGGATCCGGTCCCAGAGGACGCGGCCGGGAGCGATCGCCTGGATCCGCTCCGCGTAGGCGCGAATGACTTTACGCACTCCCACCGGAAGAAGGCGAAGCATGTCTTGCTGTCCAGTGCCTTCGACAGGAATCGGCATTCTGGCGTAGTCCCGCTTGAACGCTCGAAGCAGGTTCGGATGTCGGTCCCGGATCCATGTTTCTACCGCGAACCACGAACGCGGTTCTTGCGGTGGGAGTTCATCGCCGGGAACATTGCCAAAGAAGATTGTGCGCATGAATTCCTCTGTCGGATCAGGCCCAGGCTCTTCCTGGAACCCTCCCCGCTTCAGCGCGATTCGTCCAAGCATCTGCTCCCAGTACAATCTCGCATCCCTGATGTGGCGAGGATGTTCCGATGGCTGAAAGTCGCGCCACCGTGCGGCCGAGGCAAGCTCAGGAAAGATCGCGACTGGATCCGGCCGGACTTCCCATGAGCCCCCAGGATACCAGCGGTTGTTCCTCGCCTTTTCCTCGATTTCGGCATGGAAGTGGAAGAGCGGAGGATCGTTGACCTCGTCAAGCCCGTACTCGACCCTCATGCGGCACGGACGCTCTCCGCACTCGAACTCTCTCCAAGGCGTCTGCCACTCGTACCACTTCGGCATCGATCGTTACCCGTTCCTTTCCAAGACGTTCTCGATTAGCCCATGCTCGATCGCTTCTCTGGCGTCCGCGGCTAAATCCTCTCCGATGAGCCTTTGAAAGCTCGGCTCGCTCATGCCAGTCTCCTCCTTACCCGTACCACTCGGGCCAAACGAGGTGCTTGAGCCTCTTCAACCTCACCTCGATTGTCCAAATGCTTTTGTGCCCGGCCTCCCATGCCGCCGCGAGCCGGTGATGTCCATCGACGACGACGTGAACATCGCCCCAGGGCGCGATGACGATCGGAGGGACAGAATCCGGCGCGGCCTCCATCAGGACGACCAAATCCTCTTCCAAGACGACGTTCTCTCGTGGGACGATTCGCCCCGTTTCCGCCACGATTAGGCGCGGGCTTGAAAACTCCGCGAACCGACTTGCCTTTTGAATAGCTTGGTCTACGAGTTCGGTACTGGGTTGGTCGTATTTCGGCGTTCGCATCGGTTTATCTTCCTGAGAGAAGATGGACTTTCGACCGATTACGGCAACAAAGCGTTGAATCGCTCCTTCACCTTAGCGGTGGCTCCCGATGCGAGACGTACCGGCACCCCTTGCAGAGGGTCCAACAGGAGGCGACTGTAGCCTCCATCCGAGAGATAGGCGATGTACGGGAGTCCCATCCCCATTTCCATGAAACCGCGGCTATCTTCTCTGCGCGCGTCAACTTTTCCGGTGAGGTAGCGGTCGAGGGCTTGCAGAGATTCAGCGACACTTGGGACCCACTCCTCTTCCATGAAGAATCTGTCGATCGTCGCCGCGTTGGCTTCGAGTTGGGATCGTAGCCCTAGAACCGCCAACTGGACCTCTGCAAGTGCCCTCATGCCTATTTCTTGCTCTAACATGGAGTTCTCCTCTTGCGACCCGCTCCCCTCGACCCCAACAGCCAGCTCGCCAGCCGCGTTAGCATCAGTCACCCCACTCGATAATATACTGGCCGTACTCCTCTTCGACGGCCAGGACGCGCTCGATCAAGGCGGCTTTTAGGAGTCCTTGCGTCTCCGGATGGTCCTCTGGGTAGCCCATCGCGTTTGCCAGCCTCACCACCAACTCTGCGTGTGGCGGCGGGACCTTGCCACTCTCGTAGTGAGGAATGTTCGCCCAGTGGCTACCAGACATTTCTCCGATCTCGCGGGTGCTCATTCCAGACACCACGCGCATCTCGGATAATCTCCGCCCGAAGCCTTCGTGCTCGATCGCTCGCCTTAGGCCGCGTTTGTGCCCCTGTTTCATAGGTTTATCTTCCTGAGAGAAGATGGACTATTTCACCCTGACGTAGGCTGGGATTTCCTTCATCCCGAGTAACCTCGCCGCAAAGATTCGGTGCCAGCCCTCAAACCAGGGGCCTTCCACTCGGATCTCGTCGATCATGATCGGCGTTATGACCCCAGACTTCTTGATCGCCTTGGCGACAGCCACAACCCGCTCTTCGTCGGGCTCGTCGTGCGCTCCCAACAGGGGCTCAACCATCTCCTCAAAGAATCCGTCGAGATCGACCGCCATATGCTGCCACCGCGTCTTCCCGATCTCCTTCTCGGACAAGTGCCCGAGGTGGGCGCACGTATCGTCCTTCGCGAAGACCGGCAACTCGTCAAACCTTAGTACGCGACCTTCCTTCACTCGTTTATCTTCCTACCAGAAGATGGACTTTTGCTAAAGATTCACGACCATCACGGGGAAAAAGTCAGAGGAGCAGCAGCGCACTCCTCGGAATCCAAAGCGGCTATAGAACCGCTTGAGTTGCTCGTCGCTCGAACGCCTCTCAGCGCTTCGATGCAGAAATACCGCATCGACCCTACGCCTCGCAAGTTCGGAAAAGGCAACCTTCACCATTTCCGTCCCGATGCCCTTACCCATGAGGTCGGTTCTCACTTCCATGCCAGCAAGATACCCATACTCGTGATCGTCCGGTAATCGACGGATATAGTTCGCAAGCCCGTGAAACTCGTGCTCTTCTAGCCCTAGCGCAAGCCCCTCTGGCAGTCCAAACCACACCCCCAGGTAAGTGGAGTCTCGATCTTCCGAGAGCCACACGTCGAGACTGCCGGGGTACTTCATCTCCGGCTCAGTTACGTCAATTTCAAGGGCGAATTCCACTGTTTATCTTCCTCAGAGAAGATGGACTTCCAGATCATCGGCCATGAGATCACCGTTCCGGCTTCCACTTCTCGGATCCAGAGAAGAAGAGATTCATGTTTTCGGGAGTGAAGAAGGTCACGGATTCCTCGTCATCCTCGTTCCTCCAGAAAGTGACATATTCGGGAGCATGACGGTCCGGAATTACATGGGTCGCCATTGTACCGATGTACGGGTGGAAGAAGCTCGCTTCTGTTCCTTCACCGGTCTCGGTCGTCCCAGCCTGTTCGAATCCGAACTTCCGTAGGACGGACCTGAACGTCATTCGGGCCATTCGTATCCTCCTATTGGGTTGATCTTCTCACCGGAAGATGAACTCTAATGCGTGGCGTACCTCAGTGCGGCTAGGAGCGCTTCCTGGCTCGGAACCTTCTTCCATCTGGAAGTCTTCCGACCCCGCGCGTCCGTGCTCGGTCCGACGCGCGGGAAGGTGGGATCGACCGCGATCATGGCCTGCCAGAGCGTCATCCAGCGGTCCGCGCCGACGATGACGCTGTAGGCATCGTCCCAGGTGTCCTCGGTCGGCTGGTAAAGCACGGCTCGGAGCCTCGTTCGTTCGGTAGGCGCCAGCCTCCCGAAGAGATTCCGCGCGAGATCAAGGTCACGCTCGACGTCGATCGGACGCGCCTCCGCAGCTTCGCCTTCGGGCGCCGGACCTGCGTCGATCGGCTGCCGAAGGTACTTCTCGATGTCCGTCTCGTATCTGACGACGCCTTCGCGCCAGAGATGGACGAACCGTCGAACCTCGGGGTCGTCGCAGTCGCCCAGGGTATCAAGGTAGGCTCCTTTCCCGGAACCGATGCGTGCGACGAAGAAGCACTCCCCCCGTGGATCCTGAGCATCCCAAATCTCGTTGATCCGTCGCGCCACAAACCGATTCCTCCAAAACTAGCTACTCGGCCTGATCACCGCGGCCCGGCGCCTCGCCTACAGTATCCTGACGCGCTGAGGCTTTCCGCTCTTTTGTCGCGACCAATCCACTCGATATCGCCCGATCAAATCCACGCCGTCCGCATTGAACAGGCAAATGTTCCATCCCATTTTCGTCCCATCGTAACCGGCGGCGGACAGGAACCCAACCCATTCCGCCGTTGGGTGCCAAAATAGGTCCAACTCGACCGGATCGTTCACCCCGCGCACTACGTCGTGCCCGGTGAACTCAAGAACAGCGGCTCTCGACTCAGGCGTCTTGAACCCAAGAAGCTTGCGCCTTCCGACCCTGTACTGCTGTACGTACGATCCGTACTCCGCTGCGTTGGAAAACTCCGGAGAGAAGAAGGGGCATGCGTAAGCCCTCGGCATCGGCCGATCCTCGGGTTTCGGAGTCCCACGATAGAGGATCACCCGCCTACTCCTCCAGAACCAGCCACTCGGCCTGCTCTCCGGGATACTGTGACTCGTCACGCAGTCTCATGCGCCACGTCGCGATATCTTGCATCGAAACGGCACGTACAGGTCTCGATAGAACGCGCACGACCCCACCAGGATACTCCGTCGCAAAGCCCTCCGCTATCTTGCGCCGCGGAGTCCAAGAACGGAAGCCCCTGCGCGCCGTCGCGTGACCTGGGTCTGGAGCGTCGGGCTGTCCGCGGTAGAACTCCTTGAACCAGGGTCGGAATGGCTTGACTCTTTTCAGGATGCGCACGAGCCGCTCTTGCTGCTCAGGCCACTCCTCGAAGATGTCAGGATTTCCTGCGGTGTAGATCGCCACGGCTGAAAAGAGGTCGTCATCGTCTGCGATCAGTGCAGCGGCTTCGTAGTGGTCTATCGCACTCCGGGAGCGAGCCAACTGCGGCAGCCTTCGGATGGTCTCCTCGATGTCCTCGCCTGACCCCATCGCGCCTTTCATAGATCAAGGGTTGTTGTATTCCAGGACCTGCGCAACGCTCTCCGCGACCATTCCCGGAGTCACCGGATCTCCGTCTTCATCGTCGGCGTCGTAGATCTTTCGGCTCCACAGAATCCGCCTGTACTGCAAGTTCCATTCGCTGTTGGGATCGTTCCACGCAAGGTGTCCGATTACCGCCTTCCTGATGTCCCACATTTTCAGTTTCGGAGCGAGCCAATCCACGAACCGACCCGCGCTCTTGCCAACCTGAACCCACGCGGCGTCCATTACGCGCCACCACCAAGCGGGGTGACCAGGCCATTGCCAGACATCGTCGAGGTCGATCACGGCCCTTCGCCCTCTAACCGTAGACGACGTCGCCGAAGAGGGCGAGTTGCAGGAACACGTCGGCATCCTCGGCGTCGAAGTCCTCGTCCTTCACGATGCGCCAGTAGATCTTGGGGTGCTTCTGCCTGAGAAGCCTCCAACCCTTGTTGAGCGCTTTCATGTCCAGCGTGAAGAGTTCCCTCTTGCCTTCGGGAACGAAGTCGTCCTTCACGCTGATCTTCAGGCTTCCGCCCGAGGTCGGGATCAGTTGCGACCAGTGGTAGTAGATGTCCTTCGGCTGCATTCTCCCGTCCTCGCGGAAGTCGGCGAACTTGGTCCCCTTGGGAACATGGCGGGATTCGATCAGGTACCAATAATTCGATCCGCCTTCGAATGCGGTGACGAGCAGATCCCTCGTGAGGCTCAGCATGCGTTCGTTCATGTCGGCTCTCCAAGACTCAAGCAGCCATTATATCCTCGTCGTATGCCCTCTGGTATAATTGTTGGAAAGTAGAGCGGAGTCACCCGTGAGAGGCATGGCTATTTGGCGCACCGAGGTCGTGTATCGCGGTCGCAGATTCAACGTGTCGTTGCATCCCGATTGGGACGGCGGTTGGAATCTCGTTACTGAGCCAGATGCACCAGGATCGAAGGCGGATCCGGCAAAGAAGCGCTTCCTTGGTAGAGTCGAGAATGGCCGTCCTTTTCGGCGGCGCGATGCGCAGGGAGCACTAAGAGAGATCGAGGAGGCGATTCTGGTCCTCCGGGCTCGCTGTAACGGCTGGCACAAGGAAGTGATCTGATGCCGACGCTTAGCCAGCACTTCTACATCCACCCTTCGGGGGAACTCTACTACTCCGGGGATATCTGGGAGCCTCCGCCGAAGCGTTGGGGTGCGGAAGGGATTGGGATGCCGGAGCAAGATCTTGCACTGTGGAGATCCTGGGAGAGAATCGATCGCGCGCTGAAAGATGCCGGTCTTTCGCACATTTACGTCATCGCGGCGCGTGATGGTGGAAAGCGACTCGGGAGAATCGACGTTGCCGCGCTTCTAACCTACCAGGACCTAGCGCGTTTGGAAGGTCTCGGATATAGCTGGTTTGCTATCGACAAGATGTTCAGGGAAGCTGGACTCGGACAAATATTTGTGGTGATAGAGCCTGAAGGAAACCTCTTTCGGGTCCGCGTATTCGACCTAGAGACGGCGATCCGGGCCGCTCAGAGTCTTGATTCACTACTTCGGAGAGTGCGTTGAGACTTGGAACGGCCGGTCTTGAGCTTTCGAACCCTGACGCGATCGACGGGTTCCTCCTGCCGGAGATCGACTTCGCGCTCGATCGCGCCTACGCGGCTGGAGCGCGAGGTCGCGTTCGATTCGTCGGCGCAGGTGCGTACGGCATCGTATTCTGCGACGAGGGCGGCACGGCCTGGAAGGTCTTCCGGCTGCGTCCGGACTCCGATGAACTCCATCTTCTCTTCGTGCGCGGCTGGTTGATCGACGAGTACGAATGGCTCACAACGGCTGCTGAGAGCGCGATCGCTCCGTTCGTCGCCTCAGTTGTCGCGGCGCATCTTGATCCGCTCGTCCTTGAGCGAGAGTGCGTGCAGGGAAGGCCCGGGGGATGGAGCGACGAGAATACCTTGTGGGATCTGCACGAAGCGATCGCTATGACGATGGAGCCGCTCGGGTGGACCGCGCCGGAGTTCAAGGGGAGTAGCTACATCATCCAGGAGAACGGAGAGGCTAAGCTCGTCGATATCTCCCAGGTGCAGCGGGTCGGCTTCAGGCTGGCCGACTGGATCGAGGACATCGTCGAGGGCAGGACCGAGACCTACGAGAACTGGAGCACCCTTGCCTACTACCTCATTCGGGAACTGAATGAGGACGCGATTCCGGAAGACCGCGCGATGGAGCTTCTGGACCGCATCGCCGAACTCGATCCATCGGTCCGCAACATCCCGACGCCGCGGAAGAAGCGGGAGATCGCGAGGAAGGCGCGGTGACCGACGCTCGCTGGGTACGGATCGCGAAAAAAGCTGCGACCATTCTCTACGAGGAGAATCCGGAGTACGTCAGGGGCGGATGTTCCGAGGTATCGGAGGTCATTGCCAGGGTCTTGCGGCGCCTCGGATACAAGGCGCGAGTTATCTACGGATTATTCGCGCCGGGAGCCGACCCGAAGCGTGAATTCTTCGATCTGCAAAACGATATTTACGAACACGCCTGGGTTGAGGTCGAGCGCGAACGGTTCGACCCTACGCTCTGGGTTCAACGAAGGCTGGCCCGAGATCTACAAGAACTGCCACGGTACGGCGACTACGGTCTCTACCGAAAAGAGAGGGGCGCGATCGCTCGTAATATCCGGAATGCCCTGTTCTGTTTCGAGGAAGTAGACCAGGAGTACGTCGAACAGATCCTTGAGGCGCTAGGTGGAAAAAGATGAAGCACCTCCTGGCTCACGACGATCCGCTCCAACGCATCCAACGATACAGGATTCGCGGCGGTGGACCGACGCCGCGTCCGTAGTGATGCATTCTCCGATAGCATTGCGGACCGGAACTCCGAACACTTGATTTCCAGAACCGAAGGATCGACCCGGAGACTTGCGGGAACGATCCAGCGCATCCTCAGAATCTCGTCCAAGACCTGAGGTCCCCAAGCGGCATGGTACGCGAGCGCGGTCGATATCTTCATCGCGCGACCCCGTCACTCGTCCGATGACGCTCTTTCGCCCCGCCCATCCATTGACATGCCCGCGGTTGTTCGCGATCTGTACCCGGTCTCCATCCACCGCTCTGACCAAGTGGAGCAGGTAGCTCCCGCGCATCCGGACCAGGACGACGTCTCCGATCGCGACTGCGTCCGGGTCGCAGGGAGAGATCGTAACGAGATCTCCATCGTTGATTCTGGGGCGCATTGAGTGACCGCGCGGGCGAACTCTCGCCTCTTCGCCGCGGACCAGCGCCTCCAGGGCGTGCTTGACCCAACTCACAACTCTTTCTCCGCGCGTCCGAGAATATCCTCGCAGTGCGGCCCGATCTCTTCCTCCCGCCACCGGCCGTCCCGCCACTCGACTCGCCATTGTTTGGTGAGAATCAATTCCGGGTTCCAAATGCACCACTCGATACTCGTTTTCGTGCCTCGGTATCCGTTCCCCTGCAAGAACTGGACCCAGTCCTCGGTCGGGTAAAGGAATAGCCCCCAGAGAACATCGTTGAGGTCGTTTCCTCCGAGATTCGGATCCTCGGCGAAGACTCTTCCGAGAACCTTGGCCTCCTGAGACGAGAAGTCAAGAAGCGCAACCGTTCGGACTCGGTACTCCTGTATCCATCCTGGCGCTGGACCAGCAGCGTAGTCCCTGGCGACTGCGAAGCTCGGAGTGAAATAAATGCACGGAAAGTCACGGGGCCGTGGTTCGCACTCCGGCTCAGGCGTGCCTCTGTAGAGTAGCATCGTGCTCATCCGCTGCTTTAAGGTACCTTAGTTCCTGTTGATAAGAAACATCTCCGCAGCAGCTTCTCCGCGCCGAAGCACCTCAACCGCGTGCGATACCCAACTCATCTCGACATTTCTACCATCTACGGAACTCTTCCGCGATGCCAAGATCCGAAAGCGGCTTCCCACCCGGCCCGCAGATCTCGGCTTCAGGCATCACCTGCGCCATGATACCCTGAGACTGCGGCATCGGAGGCTGGCGGTAAACCCAGCCGCGCCGTTTCAATTCCTCCACCACTTCGAACGGGATCTTACTCGCCCCGGAACACCCACCTCGCGCGAGCGTTTCGTCGAGGACCTTCTTGTATTCCGGAGGCAGGACTCCCTGCGGACACGCGTAGTAAACGACCTCGTCGCGACCGAACCCCAACGTGTCGATACGGGACATGCCCTTCAGATCTTTCGTGCCGGAGATGCGCGTCCCCAGATAGGACAGGTTCTTGAACACTTGGTAGATCGTCAGCCCATTCGCGACGTGCCCACGAAGCACCGTCCTGAACTCCTCCTCGGCGCCCTTGTATCGAGCATCGAGATCCTCTCGATCCTTCTTGACCTGGTCGTCATTGGCCTTGCTTGCCGCGGCAAGCTCCGGAGGCGTAGGAGAAACCCAGATCTTGTTGAGACGCATCCGTTCCGTGTTCCACCTGCCCTCGATTCGCTCCGCTTCGTCCCGGAACATCGCTGCTTTCGGATGCTCCTCGATTCTGACGCACGCGACGTCTCCGCGGTCCGTCACCAGTAGAGTCTCCTTCGGTGCATGAAAGGCGGGCATAGTTCCCGGGACAGCGACCGTTGGCTTCTCTTCTACTCTACGCTTCGCTCTCACGGCCAGGCCAACACCGACCGCAGCACCGATCGGAAAGATGAGCCACCACATAGTTCGCTCCTTAGACTTCGACTCATGTTACCTCAGTTGCGGAAGACTTGAAAGAGAGACACGCTTTGCTGGTGTAGAGCCGACTCCTCGCAGTACGAATCCCGAAACATCACCGCAGTCCTTACGCTCGGACTCATCCGACAGAGCGTCCTCACGTCCTGGCAGTCCGGGCAGTCGCACCCGTCCTCCTCGAAGATCAGTTGGATGACATGCCACTCCCTCCAGCGCCTGCATTTGACGCATTCGCATCGCTCGACGTGATCGGGTCGTTCCACTTCAGCACCTCCAATACCAGTACCGGCCGAGGCGCTGCTTTGCTGGGACAAATTCCACCCACCGCATCGCCAGTAGTGGAGTGGCTTAAACTACCGTACAATGGTGTTGTGAAGCGGCATGAGTCAAAGCTACCGGCGATCCTGGAGAAGCGAAGCGTCGTCTTCGGAGAGAAGCTATCCTCCGCCGTAGCAGGCTGGCCGATCGAGGAAGCGATGGCGCTCTACAACTTCAAGGCTTCGAAGAAGCCAGCTTCCTGGACCACGTACGAAGTCGCGCTCAGGTCCTTCTTCCGCTTCATCCAGGGGCTGGGCCTCCGGAGCGTCCGGAAGGTCGAGACGACCCACATCACGAGCTTTATCGAGTACCTGAGGCAGGACGACAAGGCGGACCGTACGATCAGCCTCTACCTGGCGGCCTGTAGCTCCTTCTTCAAGTCGATGATCCGTCCGAGCGACACGCAGGACACCCGCCTGATGAAAAGTAATCCGTTCGACGGCCTCGGAGACGCAAGACCGCGAGTCGAGCCCTACCAGAAAACGGGGACGAAGCGCGAGATGAACCTGGAGGAGTACCAGCGGATCCTCGCGACCTGCGATCGATCCTCGCTCCAGGGCAAACGGGACTACGCGATCCTCAGCCTAACGTTCTGGACCTCCCGCCGCCGACGCGAGATCGCCCGTCTCAATGTCCGCGACTTCGAGACCGAGAATGGAGTCGTCTCGGTACGGTTCCTGACCAAAGGCGGGAAGTCGATGATGATGGAACTGACCGCGGGGATCTGGGCCGCGCTCCAAGACTACTGGACCGCGAGCGAGCGGAAGCTGACAGGAGAGAGCCCAGCGTTCGTCGCGACGACCGACGCGGGCAAGTACCTTCTCAAGGCCCGCGGCCTTCGCGTACCGGACCGCGAGAAGAACCTCGCGCCCAGCGCGATCAGCGACATGCTGAGCACCCACGCGAAACAGGCAAAAATAGACCTCGAAGAGGTCCACATCCACATCCACGGGATCCGCCACCTCGCGGCACGTCAACTCCGGCTCCAGGGCATGGACCTGAAGGACATCAAGGAGCGTCTGGGGCACAGTAATCTCAACACGACCGACATCTACCTCGGATCGATGGAAAAGATCGGTTCTGAGGGCCTTTCCGACTTCGGGAAGCAAGCCCTGGGACAGTAGAAGGATTTTCGTCTCTTCCAGATCAGTGTCTTAAATGTCTCTTTAGGCGTGTTATAGTAGTTACATTACCCACCATTTTGGTGGGTAATTGTATACCCACTAAGTTGGTGGGAAAGTAGTTGATTTCGTTTCGATCCTGAAATATAGTTCGTCTCGGAGAGATCTCTGGGAATGCTTCCATTCAAGAACCCACGCGGCAAGCGGCTCAAGAGTTACGACATCCTCCGCTGGTCTATCGGTCGAGGTCCATTCATTCTTCGCGAGGTGGTCGGAGAGTTCAAGAAGAGCCTGAGCGAAAAGCTGGGGAGAGACGGGCTCAGCCTGGCCGAGAAGGACGCCTCGGAGCGGATTCGGAAGCTCGTGAAGAGCGGGATGGTCATGGTCATCACGCCTGACCTCCTCGAATCCTTGACGACCTCGTACACCAGGAAGGTCTGGAAGACGAACCCGGGCGATGGAAAGCGCAAAGAGGCCGAGGTCGTCGTCGAGCCGATGCTGACCAAGAATGAGGCTGTGACGTACGCCGCGAAAGCCAAAGCGCTGGCGGAAGGTTCAGGGCGCGGGCGCAGGCCGCGCGTCTATCTTGCGACGCGGAAGGGCCGCGAGTACGTCGAGTATCGCTCCGGGCGAGCGGAGAGTCCGGAAAGGGCAGACGAGGAGGAAGAAAATGAGTAACGAGCCCAACTACAACCTCCTCATCGCCGACCCGATCCTCCGGCAGATCGCCTCTCTCGTTGGTGGCCGTACCGCGGAGAGATGGGCATCGTCGCCGTTCAGCCCCGATCCTGCCGAGCGCGACTATTACGAGCGCTATCTCGACGAGTGGATCACGAACCCGGTCGTGAAGGAAGCGCTTCGGCTGATTCAGATGCTGGATCGTCACCTGCGTATGTTTCCGACCTCGGCCGCTCCCGCTCTGGCAGCGTTAGGAGATGGGCTGGTCGATCCGCTGGTCTTCGTTCCGTTCGGACCGACTTCCTGTTTCGTTGACCTCGATTCCATCGTAGGTCTGCGCATCACGGCTACTGTAGTGGGCCACGACGGCCTGGAGTATGCGGAGACGACGATTCAGACCTCATCACGCGACCTGGAGACGATCCGGATCTCTCCGGGACATGCCCAGAATCTTCTCTGTCGCTGGCTCGCCTGGAAACAACGCTCCAGGAAAGGAGAGCCCAATGGCAAAGCGTAGGAACCGCGAGAACGGGATCGATCTGGGTCCTCACTGCATGGCGCCGACGAAGAAGACGAACCCGTTTCCTCACCAGTCTGGAGCGATGCCCTGCATGAGGCCCGTGAAGGATGTCGGAGTTCACTGCTACCAGCACAAGAACTACAAGGACAGCCCCGGTCCGAAGAAAATCGGGGTCTGGATGGCCGGGGTGACGCACCGGACACTCGCATAAAGGAGGCTCGGATGGAAGCCGACAAGAAAGAGGCGAAACAGACCGGTCGGACGATCAAGCTCGAAAGCGACAGGCTGATTCGGATCCAAGACGCCGACGACGAAAAGAGAAACACCGTCCTGGACCTCGACGCGGTCTGGATGATGGAGATAGGCTTGATTGCTGCTGAGACGCCCAGCGACCAAGTAGACCTGCGCTGGTGGGGGCCTGTGGCGAGTAACTCGACGCTTTCCGGATGCTTTGTCCGTACGATGGCTAAGGGCGTAGCGGAGTGGACCGTGGAGAAATGGATCGCGTGGAAGGATAGGACGCTCTGCTGGGCAGGCCGAGAGGAGATCTGAAATGAACGAGAAAGCCGGAGAGGTCGGAAGGACCATCAACGGAGTGAAAGTGACCTTCTACAGGTGCGAGCACTGCGCCGCAGTGCCCAGCGACACGGAGATGGCCGATTCTGTGGCCTCGGAGGTGCGTGAACGTAGGAAGTGCGCAGCCTGCGGGGAGACTCAGAAGGTCTTTGCGGTCACTCTGTACCACTACAAAGAGCGAGGCCGGGATTGGTGGCGATCGTGCTGTACCCAAGCCGACCCGATGCTCATGCTCGGTGGTATCCCTGGTGTCGAAAATCACGAAGCAATGGTCCATGTCCGGTGCGCGAAAAAGGCGCTGCCCTACGTGGACTGGTCTGAGACGGATCGGCAGGTGCAGCAACAGTGAGGAGGGCTCTGGCATGACGACTCGATTCGTGGGCAGCGTAGAGCGCGAAGTGAAAGTCAAGGATACCGACCTCAAGGATAGAGTTCTCGTCAGATCCGGCGACGTGTACGAGGTCCGGGTGAACGGGAAGCTGGTTCTGGATGGAGCCTGCCTGATCGGAGGTTTCCTTCTCTGTAAAGTGGACCCCTCCTGCGATTTTCTGAGGGCGCTCGAAGAGGCCAATGACGACTCCTACCGCAGGCAGGGCGCTACCGAGGAAAAGATTTTGGAATGGAGGGCCAGCAGGGAGCGGTACCGTGATGAGAATTGGGATCAGAAGCGCACGAAGAAAGAGCAGCGGTACGTGGATGCTTGGTTTAAGAAGCGCTTGAATCCGACCGACGTCGCGGAGCGAGAGGACTGAGCCACGATGGTTCAAGAGCCTATTTCAGACCGGTCGATGCGGGATCGGTCCATGGAGAACGTCCTGCCGAGCGACTACGCGCTCGTGATCGAGGGTCGCGTCGAGTTGTCTTCCGAGAGCATTCGCGCGCTGCGTTCGCGCGTACTGGCCGCGATCGAGGCCGGGGCGTTGTTTCGTGTGGTACGGCGCGTTGGACAGGTAGCGTTCCCTATCGAACATGACGAAGTACGCGATCTGTTCGAGGTACGAAAGGAAGTCGTGGTGGACCTCGTCGAAGACACGCTGTTTGAAGCGGATCGAGGCGGGCGATGACTACTCGGATCAAAGGTGAAATGGAGATCGATCACGAACGCGGGGTCATCTACTTCCACTCGAATACGGGAGAGACTCTCCTGCGAATCTGCCGACTCCCCACGCCGATTCCGTCCGGAACGATGCTCGACGTGATCCATCTGCATGGGCAGAACTGGACCGGATCCGGAATGCCGCGCAGGACCGTGACGCCACTGGACGACGTCGGTCTCAAGGAAAAGTTGATGCGGGGCATTCCGGACGACGAAGAGACGTGGAGGGGCAACGCTCCGATGCTCGTCCACGTCTACCCGCAGAGGAAAAGCGCCTGGCTAAGCTACAACCTGCAAGGAGGCGGGCAGGTTTCGATGGAGATCGGGATCGACACTGCGGAGGGCCTGATCCGAGACATGAACATGGAGAAGGTCGAGGACGATCCGACCGCATGAGAAAAACCAAGAACGTCCGGCTCGGTATCGTGCTGAGGTCCTGGAGGCATCGATTCGACGTGACACTTCAGGAGCTTGCGAAAGAGATCCGGATGAATTACGCCGCTCTGTCGCTTCTGGAGACGGGGAGGCGATCAGTGGGCGGCGAGACCTTGACGAGGATCCTGGTCTGGCTGATGTCCGAAGAAAAGCTTCCGTGGAGACGCGTCGGGCCTCGCGGAAAGGAGTTCGACCGGTGAAATCCGGATACTTTCGAGTCCGGTGTAGCGAGTGCGGATCACTTCTCTCCGGCGCCGATCACGTCTTCTGCGGAACGGGCTGTAAATGGAACTACAAACCGGAGCGGGTCCGGCCCGTAGGATCGATGGAGGTCGTGCTGTACGTCGAGAAGAAGGCTTGGCCGTATCGCAAGAGCAGGCGAAACGCACTGTCCAACAACTTTGTCCTCCCGAAGGAGTAGAAAGGAAGGTGTGTTATGGCAACGGAGCGCGGGGTACGCGTCCTCGTCCGCAGGAACAACTGGCCGATCTACAGCCGCGAGCGTATCGAAAACACGGTGGCCTTCTTCTTCCAGAACGCCGTGGGCGGGCGTCGTCACGACGGCACCAGGGTCGAGGCTACGGATTCCAACCTTCTGATCGGAGGAATGCTCGCAGCGCCGCTCATCTACGATGCGTATTCGTTCCGGGTCTACGGCGCGGCACTCAGTCTCATCGAGCGCGAGATGGAGATCATCGAAATGGGTTTCTCGGAACGCCCGTTCCGAGTTCCTTTCCCGCACGTCCTTCCTGGGCGCGAACCGCTCGCCGTACGGCACATCCCCCTGCCCGAGCCGGAGCGTACCGAAGCCTGGTCGAAGGTGACCTGCCCCTTCGAGAAGGCGACGCTCGACTTCATCCGATACATCAACGCGGAGGAGATCCCGTGCGTGGAGGTCGGCCCTCCGAATGGAGACGGAGGCAAGTGGATCGACTGCGCTCCCAGACGTACGCCCTCGGGCCGTTACGGTCCACTCTCTCCGATCGCGTGGAGGGCCTCGGTCCTGAGCCGCGAGTGGGATGGTACGTCTCTTTGGGGCGTCCTCTGCGGAGACCTCTGGTATCCGGACCTCAAGGAGCAGGACCTCTAAGGGGGGGGGGCTGATGGACACGCAAGAGCCTGGAATCGAAGAGTTCCTCAAGATGCTTCGGATGGAGTACTGGAGCGACGACTCGGTTCGAAAAGTGTTCTGTACCGCCTGTGGGTCTCTCCTCTGGGAGGCGCGGAGTCCGTGGCAGTACACTACCGAGGCCGATTTTTCTGGCTGGCTGATCCACTTCAACCTAAACCATGGGTTCGGCCTTGTGCCGCGAAGAAAGTGAGTTTCGGAATGAGTGCGGATGAACTGAACCGTCTGAGGGCGCAGCTTGAGGACGAAAGGGTCAACAGCCAAAAGGCTCTCGATCGAAATGTCCGACAGATCGCAGACCTCAAGCGCGAGATCGCGGCTCGGTCGATGAGCGAGGACGAGAAGACAGCGACGGATCACCTCGTTCGAGGTCCGAGCGGTCAGATCTCGCGATGTCCAGCGTGCGGATCCTATCTCTGGGCTCTCTTTCTGAAGAAGAAGTTCGACGAGATCGTCCAGGAGAACGTGGTCTGTCCGGTCTGTACGGTGCGCGAGCTAAACACGCTGAAGCATAGGCCGTGAAAAGAAAGTACCGATGCATGAGGTGCGGACACGCATGGGAAGGCTATCGCGTGATCCACTTCGACCGGCACGGGAATTCGGACCATGTGAATGGATCCCCGAACCGATACGATGACGCGCCTCTTCGCGGAGGAATGACCGAATGCGAGAAGTGCCGGAGCATCTACGTCGAATGGGTGAACCACGTCGAGGTCCTGAAGATTCTGAGGGCTCAGGGGAGGATCAAGTGAGCCGGGACGAAAGCAAGCTGGATCGAATCTCTGCCTCCGTTGTGGAAATGGAGCGCCTTGTCTGTCTCGTATTCGCGGGGGATCACGTTCTTCCCGATCCAATGGCGTTCGGAGGCGAAGACTGCGGGACGGTCTACGCGCGCAGAGACAGCGACGATAGTATCCGGCTCATGTACTGCCCAGGAGATGGCGTGGCCCGGGACCTCAAGGCCGCAGCACTCTACGTCAAGGTCCAATTCCTCAAGATGGCGAAGGACTTCTTCGGGAACTACGGCGCGAAGGTGCGCCGATTCTGGAATGACGTGGACGATCTCGTCGCGACGATCAAAGACGAGAAGGATCTCGTCGAGAAATGGATGAAGCTGAAGGAGTACGACAGATGAAGACGAGCAGACCCCAGGAACGCCTCGATTCGATCGTTCAGATCATCGAAGGTGTAGAGACGCGCTGCATGGCCGTAGACGGCCCGGTCACCGCTACCCTTCAGGAGATGACGGAACGGGAACTGCGGGAGATCTACGCCCTTGCGAAGGGAACCGCACGGTCCGACCGAAAGATCTCAGGCAAGTGCGCGTTGTAAGGATCCAAGAAGATATCAGGGAGGATTTCGATGGCTGAGCAGAGTCCGGAACAGAGCGCAATCCAGGGTTTCCTCGACAGCCTTGAGAAGTTCCTCAAGGACCATGAGAGGCACTACAGCGTCGCCGAGGTCAAGGAACTGATGCAAAGCGCGCGGGACAACATCATCCAGATTATCGTCGCGGCCGGAGAGCAAAAGCGTCTCTCGTCGGACGGGCTCAACCAGGGGATGAACGACGCGCTCCGCGAGGTCGGGAAGAATGTGGCTATGGAAGCTCTCGCGGAGAACCTGGACATGAAGATCAACATCAAGCTCATGGTCGAGGAGAGTCTGAGTCGCTCGTTCGGAAAACTCGAAGGGCAGTCCGAGTAGGAGGGATCGATGCAGACAGACAAGGCGTTCGCAGTCGTCGAGTCGTTGGATCACCCAAAGGACGCGATGTTGGTTCGGTATCAGATCGTAGAGCGGGTCGAACCGGACCAGGAAGAGGCGAGGATTCTCAACACGGAAGTCGGTGGAATCCTGTCCGACCTTCCCGGCGATACTCGCGAGGCGCTGAATGCTCAGGTCGATGCATTCAAGGCGCTTTCCGCCAAGGCCAAAGTCCAGTACAGGATCGACACCAAGATGGTGCTCTGTGCCTCTCCGGAGGAAGTCACGAGAGCGATCCAGGAAGCGAAGGAGGCCGATACGGAGATCGCCCGGCTCAAGAAGTCCGGAGCCCAGTTCACGTACGGTCCCATGAATCGGCTGATCTAACGGATCGAACGCTAACGACGTGCAGGAAAGGAGAGTCTCGTGACGGAACACCAGTGTCCGGAGCCCTGGGTGAACATTGCGGACATCGTGCAGTACCTGGCGGAGAAGAATGACATCGGAGTCGAAGGCAGGGAGAACGTCGCGATGGTCATAATCATCCAGACTCAGGCGATGCGCAGCCTTCAGGACGGCGGGTTCAAGGAGCGGGTGCGCGACTTCGCGGTCAAACTCGTCGAGCGCGCGGAGAGGATCGACTGGGAGGAGATGAAGGCCGACGTGACGAAAAGGCTGGAACGGGCCGGTCTCTCGATTCCACCCGACATGGGCGGGATCATTCTCTAGCGGGAGGGTCGCATGAGCAAAACGGTCTTCCGGGTCAATCTTCGCGTAACGCTCGGACGTCGCGCCGGTCCGAAGAGGAAATCCTGGACTCAGGATGAGGAGTTCTGCGTGCTTTCCTGGATCAACGCGGACGACGCGGTCCGCATCGCGAAGGCGCACGCGTACGAATGGTGGAAGAGGGCGCGGCTGGTCGCAAAGGAACGCGTTCTCAGGACGGAACTCCTCTCGGTCGCTCCGGTCATGACGCTGGACGCGGTAGGAAAGGAGATCTAGCGATGAAGGATCATCCAAACATCACCATGGACTGTCCGATCTGTCAGCTTCGCTGGTGCAGAGACGGAAATCATATCCCACGGTGGCTCAACGGCGGATCGGAGCATGTCTGTCTCTGCACGCATGCCGATGCGAAAACCGAAGAAGAGATCCGGAACGATGGAGCGATCCCGGCCCTCGTCTCGATTCGACAGGCCGAGACGAGAGAGATCCTCACGCGGATGCTGTCGGACCTGCGCAGCGAACTCCACGAACCCGGAAGACCGAAGCGGGACGTCGCGTACCTTCGCTTCGCAGGCGCGGTCCGGTTCGCCGAGGATATCGGCTTCATCGAACGCGGCGAAGGGAACGAATGGCTCTCTCGATGCACGGACGTCCTGGACGAATAGGGCTTGACCTTCGTAGCATCAAGTGTTAACATCTGTGGCATGAGGGTGGAGGGTGCTATGAACCAGGTGGACCCGGCGATCGTGGAGGCCGCACTCGACGCCTATTACGAGACCACGCGAGAGTATGGACAACTCCAATCCGACCACGACAGAGAGAGAATCCAAAAAGTGGTTGAAATCGCCGTCGCTCGTACCGACAAGAAGTGGGGCAAGAGGATGGAGATCCTCAACAAGATGATGCGAAAGAACGTCGCCGCGGTCGAATCGTTCCTGAACGACAAGTAAGTCGAAATCGAGGGGAGAGATGGTCAACTCTGGGGTGGTGAAGGTAATCTGCGTCGTCTGCGGGAAACTTCACGACGTAGTTCCCGACATGTTCGGCGGGACCGCGCACCTCAAGTGCGCCTCCTGCGGAGGCAAGCTCCGCGAGGCGATTCCGGTCGAGCAACCGAAGTCGGTCGCGCCTCCAGCCGCGGAGGAGCGCAAGATCGACCTCGGGCAGGCCGAGGCATCCAGTCTCCGCGACGACACGACGCTAATTGAGGTGCGCAGCTATGTGCAGCGGAGGTTGCGCGAGGGCACGACCTGTCCGTGCTGCGGTCAGAACGCGAAGATCTACAAGAGGAAGCTGAACGCCTGGATGGCGCGGGCGCTCATCGCGTTCTTCCACGCCTCGAAGAGTGCGGCGCGGTTCCACGCCCTGACGGTCCTTTCCGACCCGAAGTACAGCGGTCTCAAGACGAGCGGCGACTACGGCAAGCTGGTCTACTGGGGACTGATCGAGGAGGCCGAAGACATCCCGAAAGCGAAGGACGGGAACCCGAACACCGGCTACTACCGCATGACGGCCCTCGGCCGGGACTTCGTGATGGGAGCGACGAAGGTCCGGCGGTACATCTGTATCTACAACAACACGCTGGTTGAGAGCGAGGACGAGAGCGAGGCGACGACATCGATCACTGAAGCGCTCGGGAACCAGTTCAACTACAACGAACTGATGGGGAAAGCATGAAGAGACCGGACTGTCTTCATCCTCGTGAAAGCCTTCTTCATCTAGGGAAGGCGCTCTGGTGCAGGGATTGCGGTTCGCTTCAAGCGGACTGGCTCGGAGCCGACGCATTCTGGATCCCGCCGGGTTACGACGACCATATCCGTAAGCCCTGCGGCTGCGGAACTCTCGCTCCGAAGGCGGTGCGGCGTGAGGAGTAGCAACGTCTCCAAAGAGATCCGGATGACCGAGAATGAGTTCGATGAAAGGCTTAACCGGACGATCGCGGTCGGGGAATCCTGCGGACTGAGAGAAGCATCCGAGTTTCTCATGCGCGAGGCGACCCTAGCGTTCCAAGGTCAGATGGATGGGCACGCAACGCTACTGAGGCGGATCGCGACCGAATTCGCAAAGATGGCCGAAGAGCGGCATCCGCTGAAGAAGTGCAAGAAGTGCGGGGAGAGGCACTATCCGGAGGACAAGAAGCGCTGTGCGGAACCGGGTCAGTGATCGAAACTGAAGGAGCTACTAGAGCGATGGACGATATCGAGCGACTGAAGAAGGAACGCGACGAACTGAACCTGAGGATCGCCGAAGCGGAGCGGATGGAGGCCGAGCTTCACAAGGGAGACAACCCAGAGGTTCTGGCAGCGTTTCTCCACAAGCGGCTCTGCTCGATGGAGGACTGCGACTGGTCCGAGCGATTACGGGAAGGAACGATAGGGGCGGACGAGCACAAGTTCTGGCTCGGAAAGGCGACGGAAGTCCTGACGCTTTGCAGCGAGGCATCGGTTCAACCGCAAAGCGCGCTGGGTTTCGCGATTCGTCTAATCAGTACGCTCGGGAGATAGGGATGACGGAAGAGACGCTCTCCGCACTTAGGGAACACAGCTTCGTGAAGAGGAAGCCCGGCGGGCGCCTATGCAGGGTCGTGCGAGTCGAGTCGGAGCGCGTGCTCGTCAAGGATCCGTGCGTACGAGGCCCGTTCTGGGTCCTGAAACGGACTCTTCTGAAGGAGTGGGAGTGATGCGAACGGTTCGACTTCTTGCCTGTACGATCTGCGGGACAGTGCGAATCTCCGACGCGGAGCGCTGCCAGGTCTGCGTCGCGCAAGGGCTCCAATACACGCCCGCGTCCTACCTGATCGAAACCTACCGGGAGCGGGAGCGCAGGGGAGACAGCGTCGTGGTCGAGTACCTGCCCGTCAAATTCAATGTCGTGAAGGAGTTGAGGCCCGGGGAGTGCCAGGAATCGAAATAGCGAAAGGGCTGAGCGGTGACCGAGAAAGAACTGGCCGAGGTCGAAGAGCGCGCCCGGGACTACGCGGAACGTGCAGACATTCCGGCTCTCGTCGCGGAGATCCGTAAGCTGCGCGGAGCGATGAGGCAGTTGCTCGCCGTATCGGAATTCCCCGCCATGCCGAGCGACGCTTGCGCTGCGTGTCCTACCGCGAGAGATGGAGGATGCAGGGAGCCTCACGACGCGGACTGTCCTTGGTGGGTAGCAACCGAAGCGGCAAAGGCGGCGCTCGGCGGTGCCTCGGGTGGAGAGAGGAAAGACACGAACGGGCCACAAGAGCTTCGACTTATCGAGGCGACCAGCAATTTTCTCTATGATCTTTCGCCGCTCCAGCACGAGCGGTTCAGTCAGATCGTCGGAATGATCCGTTCCGAGGAGCGCGAGCAGTTCAAGGCGATCCTTTCCGAGGCGTCCTCTCTCAGCGCCAGCAGCCGGGCGGGGACTCTCGGCTGGATCCAGGAAAGGGTCGAGAATATGGGCAAATACGCGGGGCTGCGATGAAGAGATCTCGCTATTCGAAGTCCGCGATCGAGGCCGGGAAGGTCATCGCTCTGGGCGGCAATCTCTGGCACCGTGAGGTCTTCGCCGCGGTGCGACTCAGGGAGAGAGGTAGGAGCGAACTGGAAGCTGCGGCCCATGTCTTCTTCGAGAAGGTCCTCCCCGAACTCGACGCCTTCGTCCAGCAGAAGATCGAATGGGCGAAGCGGTACGGGATCCGCCTCGCCGCATCGGTGGCCGAGGACTACGACGCGCTTTCGGCTCATCCCTACCGGGTCAGCGACTGCATCCTGGGCAAGCTGAACCTGATCCCGAAGGGTAGGATTCGGAGGACGCCGAAGCCTCGCAAGTACGGAGGATAAAGGGATGAGAGAGATCGGTCGCGTCGTGATCACGCAGGAGACGAAGAACGGTCCCGCCCTGACCTGCGACCACTGCGGGCATGGCTTCTACCGGAACGAGAGCGCGAGGCTGATGTCGGGCAAAGACGGCGCGCTCACGATCCTCTGCGAGGACGCGAAGGCGTGCGAGGAGAACCAGTAGATGATCGACCTGCAAGAGCTTCAGAGGCAGTGCTACGCGAACGCGAAGGCTCATGGCTTCCACGAGGAGCCGCTCGATCTCTCGAAGGCGATCAACAACCTGCACGGCGAGGCGTCGGAGGCGTGGGAAGAGACGCGGAAGCCTGACTTCGATCCGAAGCGGATCTACTACGTGAAGGACGAGCAGGGAAGGGACAAGCCGGAAGGGCTCCCGATCGAGTTCGCCGACCTGATGATCCGCGTGCTCGACAACGCCTTTGCGCTCGGGATCGACCTCTGGGAGGCGATTCGGATCAAGATGGAGTACAACAAGGGACGTCCGTACCGGCACGGGAACAAGAGGGCATGATGGAGCGAGAGAAGAGAACCCCTCGAATGGGCCGGGAAGAGCGTGCCTTCACGATTTCGGAGAGTTGCTTCATCTGTGGCAACGAGATGACGCTGCGGACGAAATGTACGCAGGACGTCGCAGGCATCAAGGCCGAGAACGGGCTGTCCGATACGGACGTCGTCGAGGAATGCTCCTGGTACGCCTACGACGGGGACACGGTCGAGTGCCTGAAGTGCGGAGCCCAGGCGTGGGCCTCTGTGGACGCGAATGAGGCTTACGTCGCCTACGACGAAACGACGGATCATAATGTACGCTGCGCCGAAAAGTGGGAGGCGGAGCATCCGTACCGTCCGAGCGACGCGCAGGAAGGGAGTGATCGACGGTGAAGACCTGCGACAAGTGCGGCGGAAGCGGCGTGCTGGTAGAGCCACAGGACGTGGAGATGCTGGCGAGCATGATCCTGTTCGTGGCGACCCAGTTTCCAATGTACCTGCCCTTGTGGGAAACGGAAGGTCTGGAAGGATGATGATCGGGCAGACGATTCGGCAGCTTCGGCTGATGCAGGGTGTCTCGCAGGTTGACCTCGCGAGGAAGGGCGGCATCACGCTTGGAGGTCTTTGCCGTCTTGAGACCGGAAAGTCCGCGAACCCGACCTGGTCCACTGTCGAGCGAGCCTTGTCGGGGCTCGGGATGAAGCTGGTCATCTTACCGATCGGAAGGGAGAAGCGGTGAAGTCGGAGAACAGGCCATGAAAGAGTCGCTCTGGTCGATTCGGTGCGGAACGGGCTGCACCTGATGCGCGTACGAGAACCATACGAGGGGACTGTACGTCTCCGAGGACGCTGCGAAGCGCAGGCAGGCGTATTTCTACGCGCACCCGATCCTGGCTTCTCAGTACAGCAAGACCGGGAGGTACTCGGTCTGTGAACACGAGATCAAGCGCTTGCCGGACGGCCGAGTCATCGTGGGAGGCGAGAGGGTATTCGACGGTCCAGTCTTCGACACGACACCCGAGGGGGAGTTGCTCCTGAATGGAGACAGGTTCGGCGGCGAAGACACGATTGGCGACGCGTACTGGCCTGCGTAGACCGGTGCGCAGTAAGGAGGACGTTCGTGAGGAAGAGCCTTGAGCAGGATTTGGCCGACGTCCTGAACCGGCACGGGGAGGAGAACGCGTCGAATACCCCAGATTTCATCCTCGCGAGGTTCCTACTGGGATGCCTCGCCTCGTGGAATCTCGCGGTCCAGCAGCGCGAGAACTGGTACGAGAGAGACTTCACCGCTGGGACCATCAAGAAGCTGAAGAAGTAGAGGCCGAGATGCGGGTGACGGATCGAAACGACCTGACGACCGCGGAGCGGATCTTGCATCAAGTAGCGGAAGAGCAACGGAAGCTTGAGTGGACGATCGAGGCTCTCGGGGACGCGAAACTGAGGATCAACGCCTTCCTGTTCGAACAGCTTCCGGGAGGGACGAGCCTCGACGAGATGGAGGAGTTTGCGTGCGACATCTTCACGAAGCTCGCTGAGGCGTGGGGAAGACAGTACGACCGGCTTTACAAGAGCGGAGGAGCTTAGTGAGAGGAGAGAAGACGCGGTGAAGAAAGGAACCCAGGTGAAAAGAAACCCGCGTTACGTCTGGTGCATCTGTGGAGCAGGAAAACAGTGCTACTGTCGGGACGGGGTATTCACCGTGACCTCAGTGTCCCAGTCGCGCTCCCAGAGTGGAACTCTTCTTACCGTGAAGGCTGGAAACGGCAGAGTTTTGGATGGGCTGGACGCATCGTACTTCGTAAGTGCAAAGGAGTAGGGGAAGTGGAAACGACAGAAACGGACGCCTCCGTCGTTGGACTTCTGGTCGAATGCTCCTCCTGTCGCTGCTCAGTGCCAGTATTCGTCTCTCCGTTCGGATGTGGCACGCGCGCGACGACACGAGGAAGGGCTGCGTGCCCACGCTGCGAGAGTCTGATCGTGGCGGGCTGGACGACGACCGGGCTTGCCTACGCGAAGGCTCTTCGGATGCCGGAGCGGAGTGACTCATGACCGAGAAGGAACTGGCAGGGATCGAAGAGGCGAACGCCCTGCTGCGCAAAGAAGGAAGGACGCAGGAGATTCGAGAGGCGCTCTGCGCGGAGGTCAGAAAGCTGAGGGCCGCGCTCTCATGGCTCGATCGGAAGGGAGGTCTCGGCTTCGACGTTCATGCCCGCATCAAGGTGGCGATGGGAGAGGGCGGAACGCTGCCCGGACGCGGGCATTTCGTCTGTCCGGAGTGTGGTGTCCACGTCGCCGCAGACGCGGACTGGCTCTGTACGACGTGCGGAGCGGATTGCCGAGGAGAAGAGTGCCGGTGCGATTCGGAACTCATCGTGCGTCGGGAAGGAACCGGAGGTGGAGGATGAAGAAAAACATCGCTTCGATGGTGCGCGGGATCATGGTCTCGATGCCGGAGAAAGACTGCGGCATGAGGGACCTGCGGGTCATGACGGATACGTGCAGCGTGCTCCTGAAACTCTATCTGAACGCCTGCACAAAGAAGGTCGCGAAGCAGCGACTGAAGAAGATTTACCGTCTCGCCTGCGCTCGGGACGCGGAGCGGGCCGGAGAAACGGAGTAGGGATGCGGGTCGCTCTTACGAAGCGAGAGGCGGGAATGATCGTGCGGTCGCTTCTCCGGTCGCTGGAACACACTCCGGAGCGGGAGCGTGCGCTGCACCGGACGGTGTACGGCAAGGTCTCGGACCTGCTCCTGGGTTCGATCGTAGCGTACCACAGGAAGTCTGCGGAAAGCTGGGATCGAAGGGAGTGAACGTGGAACTGTTGGACCGGCCGAAGTGGACCGTGTTGTACAACATCGTAAGTCCGGAGTCGGATCGCTGGATCGGGACTGGCTACGAGTTCTTCGACGAGGAGGAGACCGCGGCGAAGGCGTACGTGACCTACGCGAAGCTCTACGGAGACGACCAGTCTTTGAAAAGGCTCGCCGAAAGGGGCGGGTTCGGGCCGGAGGAGTTCGCGAGTCTCGTCCGAGGGCTACGTCCATCGCGCGTTCTGACCGACTACCAAGCGTGCGCGAACTGCGCCGGATCCGGCGAAGTCGTGGACCACGAAGAGGGCGGGATCGTCTTCAAATGCGGGATCTGCTATGGGGCGGGCGTCCTGTGCTTGCCCGCCGGAGTCTAGCCGCGGAGTGGACCGACGAGGAGTGGAAGAGATGTGTTGGCATCTGAACGGCGGGAGAGTCGTTTCCGGCATCCCGCAGCCCCTGTGCGGAGAGCGCCGATTCCGCAACCTCAGCCCCCGCCGTGACATGGTGAACTGCAAGCGGTGTTTGGCGAGGTGGATCGCTCGGAGAGGTTCGACGAGGTGAAGGAGAACCCCGTGGCGACGGTAAATAACGGTAGGACTGTCGTAGAGGTACTGACCGGGCAGGTCTGGATCGACAACGACCCGAGAGGTCCTCGTCGAAGGTTTCTGGTCGAAGAGATCGACGGAGTCTACGTTGCGGTACGAAATCTCGGCTCGAAGCGACGCACGAGGATCAAGCTGTACCGATTCGCGCCAAGGAGCAACGGGTACACGCTGGAAGGGATCCGAGGTCTGGTGAAGCCATGAAGCGGAGCAAGAAGCCGCGTTGTCGAGCCAGGGCCGAGACGGTGGATGCCCGGGAGCGGTGCGAGGGCCACAGAGGCCATAAGGAGTGGCACTACTATACGGTGTACCGGCTGTACCACGGGGTACCGGTACCGATCCAGATCGAGTTCTGAACGAGCGGTGAGACGAGGAGCGGATCATGAGCAACGTCGCAACCTCTGGGTCGAAGTGCTGGGAGTGCGGGAAGGAGATCGCCGGTTCCGGAGGTCTCTGCGCCCAATGCTGGAAGAAGGCCGAGAAAGAGGAGGATGCGAGACATCCGAAGCCGACCCGGAAGTTCCCGCGGTACGAGTTCTGGTTCCTGTGGAGACCGCTCGGGATTCTTATCCTCGCTCCGCTTCATCGGATCTGGAGATGGGCGAACTGCACCAGCCTCGACGAGAAGGGCAAGTGGGTCTACCGCATCCCGCTTACGAAGAAGGTCCACGACTATTCGTGGGGCCACGGGGCGAAAGGCCCGCTCGTCCGTCACCGCTTTCGTCTGTGGCTGAGGCACCAACTGGAATGGAGCTACCGCTGCCCCTGCTGTGGCTATGATGGATACGGCGATGACCTCTACATCGGAGGCCAGGCACGATCGACCGAGATGTACGAGGTCGTCAACGGTGGCTCGTGCTACGAGGGGGACTACTGGTGGGAGGGCTGGAAGGCGTGCTGGCGCTGTGGTTCGATCGAGTGGGCGAGCGAGTGAGGTAGACGATGAAGAGGCACGACAAGCCATGCGTTGTAGGGTCTTCGGCTACCTGCGTCTATCTGGCGGATGGGACAAAGATTGTGGTGCGACGTGGGAAAGGCGTGAAGGGTTCGGCGTGGCTGGAGGTCGTGCCGCAGGACATCATCGGTTTGCAGAATTGTCCGAGTCAACGAGACGAACCGTGAAAGGACCTGTGAATGCCGAGTGAACTCGTGAGTTACGCGAAACCGAGTCGGGAGTTGGATGCCTTGATCGCCGAGAAGGTAATGGGGTGGCATAGAGAGAAGAGTGTACGTGGTCCAGAATTCTGGGCAGACTCGATGGGCCATCAAGCCTGGGTTGTTGACAACGGCCTGTCAATGGAAGATTGGGAGGGTGGTTGGAATCCAAGCGAACTCTTACAGGATGCTTGGAGTGCTCTGTCCCGATGGAAGAGCGTCATGTTGGAGCGCGTCTTCGGAAGACAGTGGACGTGCAGGATCGGAGACGACAGCGCGGGCATGGATCCTAAGCTCTGCTCCACAGGGGAGGCGGAAACCGTGGAGCTTGCGATCTGCCGAGCTACGCTGGCTAAGGTCGGTGTCGAGGTTGTGGAAGAGCAGTAATCGCCCTGCTGAAAGGTGAAGAACCGATGATTGACTGGAAAAAGAAGGCGGACATCATCCACCGGGTTGTTGTGAAACGGTGGCCCGCGTACTCAGAAGAAGTCCGACATTTCCTTGCCCTCGCCCTGTGTGGAGAGGCCGGGGAGCTTGTGAATCTCATCAAAAAAGATTGGCGCGGGGACATCACGACGCACAACATGGAGACGTGGCGCAAGCGCATCGAAGAGGAACTGGTTGACGTGCGGATCTACCTCGAACTCCTGGCGCGGGCCTACGAGGTAAATCTCGACGAAGCCTGCGAGGGGAAGATTCCTGAGCTTCTGAGACGCTGGCCCGAAGCCGTCCAGCCTGTCGAGAAAGCAAGTCGTGAGTCGAGCTAACAAAGCATGAGGAGGTGCTGAGTGGCGAAGTCACATTTGTCGGAGCAGGCTCCGCAGGAGAAGAACGCCGAGAACAAGCGGCGCTTCATCCGGCAGCTTGCGGAGTTTCTGGCCGGGAATCAGGCCGGGAAGAGCATCGCTATGGAAGTCGAGGCGAGGATGAAGCCGGTCATCAACTGGGCGAACCAGTGGGCCGCGCTCAGGAGCACGACCCCGCTTTTCGGATACCCGACCGTGGATGAGACCGAGAAGATTCTCTCGGTGTTCTTGAGGTAATGGAAGAAACCTCCAGCACAGGAGACAAACGTGAGCATGATTCCAGACCGGGACGGACACGAACTGACCGTAGTGCGTGAACTCGGCTTCGACAACTGTATGGGGATCGGTAGGGCATCCGAGGAGAAGGTGTTCTTCATCGGTCCAGTCATGGCTAACGGGTATCGTGAGCGTGGTCCGCACGCAACCGAGGAGGCTGTCAGAGAGTTCATCGCCTACTACGAGAATCAGATCCGGGTCGCAAAGGATTACCTCGCCAATGGTAGGAACAACAAGACCCAGGAATGGAGACGCAAGGAGGCCGAGTGAACCGAAAGACTCGATGATCCAAGGACTTATCAGAGAGGCTCGTCTGAGCGAGTGCCGGAGATATCGGTACACCTTGACGCGGCGTTGGGGCCAGAAACCTGCTGGGATGACCTGGGTAATGCTGAATCCGTCAACCGCCGACGCCGAGATCGACGACCCTACGATTAGGCGCTGCATGGGCTTCACTCGGCGCGAAGGGTTCGATGCGATGGTGGTGGTCAATCTCTGCGCCTTCCGCGCTACGGACCCGCGCGAGTTGCTCGACGCGGATGATCCGGGAGGCCCTGAGAATGGCGAGTGGATCCACAAGGCGTGTTTCCAAGGCACCACGATCGTTTGCGCGTGGGGGGCGATCCCGAAGCCGATTCGGAAGTTCGCCGACCTTGCGGTGAAACTCATGCGCGACGATGGGTACGGCGAGAAGCTGAAGTGTCTCGGGAAGACGAAGGACGGCCAGCCTCGACACCCGCTCTACGTACGAGCGGACGCCCCGCTGGTCGAGTTCGCGTGATCTATTTGGAGCGACAGATGACCCGCTGCGAGATATGCGAAGGTCCAGCGACGAAGACGGGGTTCATGTCGCGAGTCCGGGTGACTGGATCATCCGGGGCGTGAAGGGCGAGTTTTATCCGTGCAAGCCGGGCATCTTCGAGGCGACGTACGAGCCCGTGGACTGAAGCGAGCGAGAGGTGAGACGCATGCTCAAGCCGTTCGAGTTTGTGGCCCAGGACAAGCCCTTCAGGGTCGTTCCCGACTTCAAGCGTGGAGCCGTCGTGACCGGGTACACGACTGGACGGGAACACGAGTACTTCTTCCGCTTCACCCGGCCGGTTCCGGTCAAGAGGGGCGACGTGTTCAGGGCGGCGCCTGGCAGGGGGCTGGTCCTGAACGGGACGCTGATCGAGCGGACGATCCGGCCGCCGAAGGGCAAGACTCCGATCCTGATCTCGTGGGTCGCCAAGAAACTGCGCGTCGCGGTGTTCCAGGAGCGGGATCCGATCTGGAATCCAGGCGGGAAGAACCACGGGAAGCCTGGGAAACCACACTGGACGGCCTGCGACGTTCGGAGCTACCACGTCGGATGCGCGGACTCTCCGGTCGAGGCGATCCGCAACCTGCTCGAACAGTGCTCCGTGACGAATCTCATCGCGGAGGAGGAGCGCGCGAAAGGACGGAGGGTCGTCCGCTGGAGATGCCTGCTCCCGAAGAAGGAAGCGTCCGAGATGGAAGCCAGGGCTCGGAAGAACGGGCTCATCCTCGACGGCGTGGAGGTCGGGAAGTCTTCATATTCGGTGATCGGAAAGCGCTGAAGGGATAGCTATGGACCTGTTCTACGTTAAGCGCAAAGGGCGCATCCGAGCCATCATGTTCTACTCGATGCGGGAGTGGGCCAACATCTTCTGTATCTCCGACAAGACGGTGCGACGCTGGATCCAGGAAGGGATGCCGTCGCTTCCGGTCGGAGATGAAGTCCATGCGGTCCAAATGATCCCGAACGATATCGCGTTCCGCTGGGTACGCCGGAAGAAACCTCGGTCCTGGAGGAAGTCCGAAGAGCCGAGAACGTGAGAGGCCGCAATGATAGTTGAGGTAAGAGTCGAGAGTATCGAGCGCGGGCACCGTGCCTCGCTCTATGGGCAGTCCGCGGTGTTCCAGAGCGACGACGGCCCGAACGACTGGACGAAGGCCATGGCGGTCCGAGGCGTCGTTCTTGCATGCTGGCTCCAGAGGGAAGAACGGGCTCTGGCGTCAGACACAGAGAAGGAAAAGGAGTAAGGGATGGCGGGAAGGACCGATCGTCCGAAGAGTCTTCAGGAAATTGCGGACCTGGCCGTCGAGAAGTGGTGGAGCCAGGACGGGACAGATCCCAACAGGAAGGCTCTGCTGAGGACTCTCATCGAGGAGGCTCTGATCACTCAACGCGATTGTTGCGTCGAGCGCATCGAGAGGTGGGCCGAAGAGGACTGCGAGTGCGAAGCTTCGGAGTGTCACCGGGAATGTGCCGACGCGATCCGGAGAGATCGATGATGGAGGAAACAAGCGGAAATCCGAAGGGCTGGTACGAACGCATCAAGGAAGGCATCGTACGGGAATGTCCCGTTGAGGGATGCAAAGGCTCTTTCGTGCATGCCGAGTTTTTTAGCATGTACGAATGCGACCGCTGCGGTTGGTCCACCGAGATTCAGGAACTTGTCGATATTGGATCGGTACGTCCTGAGCACGGCTGGCCTCGCACGACACGGACCTGCGAGGTTTGTGGGCGCGGTAACGACGGGACCGTCCTGCCTACGATCGAGTTGACGTACTGTCCGGCACATGCGAGGGGGCATTACGTCTGCCGATGGATCGAGAACGATCAGCAGCGCATGGTCGAATGTGCCTGTAGCGCGGACAAGGTGCGCACCGGGACGTTCCTGAATTGTCCGCTACAAGGAAAGTGAGGACGAGATGTGCGTCGAAAAGTGCTCCAGCGAAGAGCGTGCGCGACGCATGAAGGAAGGCTACTGCGTGTACTGCCATCCTCTGACCGAGATGCGGGAGGAGTGGGTGCAGGACAAGACCGGCCTTCCGATCGGCGCAGACGCGCCGGACGCGTTCCGCCTCCTGCGCTGCCCAACCTGCCGGACTTTCTGGGCTCCGAGCGCTCTTGACGCGAGGCCCCCAGGGGAGCCCAGCCGATGATGTGGATTTGGATCGCCCTGGCGTTCTCTGTCGGCTTTGCAGTCGGCATCTCTTTCATGCTCTGGCTCGTGGGACCTCTCGTCGAGGGGACCCTCAAGCCGCCCATGAGGTGAATCGTGTTTCTCAAAGCGAAGACGATGCCGCGCAGCGTGGTGCAACTCGCGCTCTCGCGCTACCGCGAGAACCTGAAGAAAGGCCATCGAAACGCGATGAGGCGCGTTTGCCAGGACGTGTGGATCCTCGCGATGGTGCGGGCCGAGAAAGAGGTGAGTTCCCTCAGGATGGCTGGTCTTCACGACGCAGGAACACTGCGGGTCGCGAAGGACGCGCTCATGAACGCGATGCGGAGGCTGCGAGAATAGCATGGAAACGCTGGAACACATCGTTGATGCGATCGCGGACGAACTCGGGCGGTACGGGGCGCACGATGAGAGGTGCGCGGACGGAACACGAGAGCCGATGTGCAGGACATGCTGGGTCACATTGACGATGAGTCGTATACGCTACGCGGTGCAAAACGAGGCTGCGCGGGAACAGGTGAACAAGGCGCTCGACGCGCTCAACGAAGGACCGGAGATCCTCTACGAGGATTAAGGGATTGGCGAGCGAGGATTGAAGAGGACCGATGGGCTGCATCAGGATCGGAAACGGCATCGTCTGCATCGACCCGGTCTACATGATCCGGGACGAGAAGGGCAAGGAGTGGCGATTCGAGTGGAACGACTTCCATGGTCCGACCGCGCTCCATCCCAAGACGGACGAACCTCTGAAGCCTCCGCCGGAGAAGTCCTCGTTCTGGTCCGCGGTCGGGGCCTGGAACGCCCAGGGCAGGAAGACCAAGGAGCTACGGGGCGAAGCATGGGCGCTCTGGGACCCGCGGAGGGCCGAGAGAGACCTGAGGGCTCGGGGTGGAAGGATCGTCCTGAAACGAATCCGAAACGGGAGATGACAACCAAAGCCAAAAGGAGAGGAAAGCATGAAAACGCCGGTAAGCTGCGGGATCCACGACTACATGGCCTTCGAGCCCTGTCCGCAGTGCCAGATGATCGGAGCACTGGCCGCGAACGTCCTGATCGCCGCGCGGATTCTCCGCGAGACGTGCGGTAAGGCGGTGGAGAAGTGGGTCCCGGAGGAGGTGAAGACAGCCGGGACGCGCGTCGTGGACGCGATCCACCTCTACGACAGTTCGTCCGAGACGAGGAGGAAACCGCATGACGACTAATCTGCATCTGAGGGACCTGGTCGGCGCCGGTCTGGAGGGCGGGACTCTGGTCGAGTACAAGGACAACTGCGGGTTCGCCCTGGAGTACGGGAGAGCTACGATCAGGTCGGTTTCGATCCAGGGAGACGAGTTTGCGATCCTGACCGACAGCGAGGACGCCTACCTGAAGTCGAGGATCGACCCGGAGTTGGAGCAGAGGGGGATCCGAGACTACGTAGAGCGGAGGGGTCCGTACTTCCTGATCAGGCTCTGGATGGCGTGGTGCTACGTCGCGGCCCCGAAGGGAGTCGAGGTGCCGAACCGACCGAACTGGCTCGATGTCACGGAAGATGAGTTCAAGGAGACGATTCGCAAGGCGATCGGAGGGTAAGGAGAAAACATGATCGAAAAAGCGGTCAAGGCGGTGATCGATCGCGGCATCGCAGAACTTCAGACGCTGATGCGGAGCGCGGAATCCGCGTCATCCGACGCCCAGGAGGTCGTGAAACGGTGCAAGGACGAGATCTGCAGCCTGATCAAGATCACGGAGGATCTCCCGAAGAGCGTCTTCTCGAACTACCTGTCGGTCTCGGTCAGTACGCTCCGCGTCCAGAACGAGGGTCGATCGAACGGCATGGAACTGTCTTACGAGGGCCAGTACGCCAAGTTGACCCCGATCACCGGCAGCGAGACGCTGCGACGCGGGAAGTACCGCGCCATCCTTCTGATCGAACGCGTAGGGGACAACCCGAACGAGGTTTGAGGAGTCAGGGCGGAGCGAGCGCCGCCACGGCACGCCGTCGAGCCTGCGAAGCCGCGCGAGAAGAGCTTGCAACAACTGTTAACAGATGTTACACTTCGCGTCGGAGGCTTCGGATGATCGCTCAGAAGTCGCAGGGGTGGTGCGTCGAGTTCTGGGACTTCGGCGCCTGGAACGAGTGGGCCGGGACGAGACGGAAGTACAAGGCCGAGGCGATCGCGCTCGCTCAGAAGATGAACCGGGACACGACGCACGAAGGGAGAGAGGCGTTCGAAGGCCACCGCTTCCGGGTGCGGAGAGTGAGGGACTGATCGATAGTACCGGGCCTATCCGGACTCTCTCGAATAGGAGAAATGGCGATGAGCTACAGCTACGAGGCGGTGAAACCCCAGGTCATGACCGACCAGGGGCAGAGGGTCTTCCTCAAGGTCAGGGACCGGGCGAAGGAGCTTCTCAAGCTCGCGGGCGCGTTCAGGCTCGGCGAAGTGATCAGCGGCATCAAGGAGGCGGGCGATACGTGGGAACTGATCGCGTGCGTCGATCGGCTGGTCGAACTCGGTGAGGTCGTCGAACTGACGCCCCATGCGAAGGTATACCCGTGGGGGCAGAATAGGATTTTCACGGACGGAGGATCGCACCGCTAACGGCGGAGGACGGAATGTGGACCTGGATTCCGGTCGATCGGCTCGACGCTACGTGCGATCAGCGAGACTACGCCAAACCGCGCTCGACGAAGTCGGAGCCGAGGCCGGGGCACAATTTGTTCTGCCCGACCAAAGAGGACGTCAACCGCTGCGGAAAGAAGGCGGCGTGGACGACACGGTGTTCCTGCATCTGCGGAACCGTCGCGGAGACCTGGTTCGAGTGCCAGGACTGCCACGATCGAAGCCTCGCCGTCGCGAAGCAATGGGACGAGTTTGCCTCCGAGATGAGATCGCGCAACGCCGAGGAGAATTTTCGGAACTGAGATGCGGACGGAGAAGAAGCTCCTGAAGGAACTGAGAGTCGCGGAGAAGAAGGCGTGGGACAGCCTGGGCCGCTACAAGTTCCAGATGTTCGGCTACTGGGCCGCGATCTGGGTCCACCTGAACCGGATCGGTGGATTCAAGCGGCCGAATCCATGGAGAGTGCTCGTAGCGCATGCGCGCGACAAGCATCGACGCGATGGGGTCTGGGTCTGCGACAGGAGAAAGGGGACGGTCTCGTGTCCGATCTGACCCCAGAGGAGGAAACCCTCCTCAAAGAAGCGGAGGACAGATGGCTTGCGGGAGGCCACCGCCACTGCGCGGCCTGCTTCCAGAACTGGCGCTGGGAGTGGATCAACGGCCATCGGTCCATAAAGGCGCTCGCGGAACTCTTCGACAAGGATATGAAGAGGAAGGATCGAGATGAAGACAAGCGATCTTGAAGACAACGAGGAAGCGCAGCGCAGGGCAACCGAGATCGCCCGTCTATTCATTTCGCTCGGAGTCGTAAAGGCGCAGGAAGCTCTGCCGGATTCCTACGACCCTGCGCTTCCGCCGGGCAGGATCCTTTGCGTCTGGGCAGGCAGGGATGCGGACAACCTGAAGGAGGCGATCGAGCACCTTCAGACCGCGTACGGAATCCTGAACCACCTGTCGGGAGGAGCGCGGGGATGAAGGAGTCCCCTTCTCCGTTTCGTGGGAAGTGCTCGATCTGCGCAAGGAGACGCATTCTTGGAGGCTGCTCGAATCTTCTGAGCGGTCTTCACTGTAAGTCCTGTCACAAGATGGGTGTCTGGAGTACGCGGAAGTGGCGACGCGCAAGAAGGAGATAATCGATGCCTTGGACCGATCCGCGAGACGAAGAGATCGACCGGCTGTCCCAAGCGCTTTCCAGAGCCGAGACGGAACTCTCCAAGATGAAGGGGGATCGTAGCGTTGCGATCGCTCGGATCGTCGAGGTCTGGGCAGCTTGGAAGGTCGCATCGGTCCTGCTGGGGATCTGCGAGGATGGTCCGGCGAGTCCGACCGCGGACCGCTGCGGTGTTGCGGTCCATGTCGATCCCTACACGCGGAGAGCGCTGGAGCGTCTTGACGCGACGATCAAGGATCTGGATCTGCCGAGACGCTTGTACTCCTCGCCGGGCAGAATCCGAACGGAGGAGAACGTCGATGAATCTGACGAGTAAAGCCGTGATCACCAGCCTAATCCTGGCTGTCATCGCAGCCGCTCTTTTCTGCGGATGCGATGGGTTCAAGACGCCGCCTCCCCCGAGCGCTACGAGGCTCTGCGACTACTGCAAGGTCGAGCGCGAGAAGGCGGGATCTGGTCCGTGAACAACATCGGCGGGTTTCAACCTGTGAAGAGCGAACCGGAGAAGGAGGACCGAAGGTGAGACGCGACGAGTTCCGTATCAGCGACAGCGACATCGGAGCGTGGACCACGATCGAGAACGACTGGGAGAGCTACCGAGCGGTCCGATCCGTTCTGAAGGAGAACGGGTACGTGCTCCACCGCGATCCGCAGCTTCAGGACCGGCACAAGTGCATCCGCGATACGCACCACGCGGGCTCGAAGCACGATGTCCATTTCCGAAGCGAGATCTACCCGGCCGGGTTCAGGTTCGAGTTCTACGAGGACGTCGTACGCGACAACCCGAACGGCGGAAGGTACACGTTCGACAAGATGGAGAAGATGCCGTACCTGCGTCGCCTCAGGGTGAAACTGATCCTGAGCAAGATTGCGGACCGACTCGTCTCGCGTGGGTTCGTGGACAACACGGAACGCCCGCCTTCCGGCGCCTTCGAGTACGTGCGATGGGACCGGGCTCAATGGTCGGTCCACCACGAGAGCTTCTACCAGCGCCCGATCGAGCGATACAACTCGGAAGACGCGGACGGCCAGGAGCTAAGGGACGGGATGGTGCGGTACGGCCGGACGCTGAATGGGCGTCTGGTGCGCGGCACGGTCTTCTACAGGTCCAACAACATGTGGCACTTGGTCCTGAACCGACACGAGGTAACGCAGTACGCCTCGTTTCAACTCTTCAGCTACCGTCCAGGCGTGACGGACCGCAAGATCGCGATCGAACCGAAGATGAAGCTCTCTCGCGCGCTGGCCTGCGCGATCAAGCGCTGCGACTTCCGTCGTGCCGCCTCGATCCAGGACGTGATCCGGCGTACCGTGGGCCAGCACGAGTTCAAGCGGGGAGACGAGGTCTCGGTGGACCACCCGAACTATGTCGGGAGCGGGGTCGTGCAGTACGTCCGACCTCCGATCTCGGTCGGCGTGAAGCTCTCGAACGGGAACACCTGGGAATACGAGTGGGCGACGGTGCGGCCCGCCGAGAGGAGCCTCGCGTGAGGAAGGTCTGGAAAGGCAGGAATCCCCGTCGTGACGACCCGCGCGTTCCGCACGTTCTCCTGGAAGGCTCCCGGGAGCACGTCGTAAGGTACGACGACCGGAGAGGGGCGTACTGCTCCGAGCCACACTGCGAGATGAACCGAGACTCTACGCGATAAGGAGGTCAAGGTGAGCAAGAGACTTGCGAAGGCCCTGGCGGAAAGGGCTCGGGCCGAAAAGAACATCGAATCCGCGCTCAAGAAGGAGTATCCTCCCGGCGCTCCGATCCGGTGGGCTCGCAACGGAGTCCACTCGGGCTCGGTGATTCTGAACGGCTATATCGACCGCATCAAGGTGAGAAACGAAAGGACCGGAAGGGAACTCTGGGTTTACGCCGACGCAGTCCTTTCCGATTGACCTGAACAGGAGGCGCGATGAATGCTCTCTTAATCATGCACGGCGTTGGATGGCTCGGCCTGCTCGCGTTCGCCGCGTTCTGCATCCACTCCGGCGCTTCGCCCTGGTGGGTGATCGGCGGGTACGAAGTACGGTCGAAGCGCGAGTCGCAGCGAGAATAGTTTTAGAGAGGCGCAGATGATTTGCCTGACGTGCAGTTCCGCGTGGTTCCAGAGCGCGGGGAAGTTCGTGAGATCCGACTCCTGGAAGTGGTGTCGCCCGCGCTGCTGGCGCAGGTGGAAGAAGATCCAGAAGCGGATTCACTGATTTGGAGGCCAGGTAAACCACCCCACGCCTAAAGGCGGGGGCTTTTAAGGAGGAATCCGCGCAAGTCCGGGTTTACTAGCGGACGCACGACAATGCGTAAACGTTCAAGGCAAGGTCAAAGAACCGACCTTGGAGTGCCCGCACCTAGCTCCAAGCTCTCGAAGCGGACGATTAAACAGTCCTGCGGGGCAGGGACAGTGTTGCCCGCAAGCGCCGACCTTGAACTCCGCGAAGGTGCCCTCACTCGGGGGGCCGGAAACGGTTACCCGAAGCCTGCCGGAGAAATCCGGCGTCTATTGTGGCAGCCCGTCTTCGTGCTGGATCGAGACGGGAGAACGCTGGCTCCGTGTCATCCCGCCAGGGCGAGAGAGCTGTTAGAAAAAGGAGCCGCCGATGTAGAAGAGAATTGCCCGTTCCAGATTAGGCTCAGAAGGCGGGTCGAGAATCCCATGGTCGAAGAGACGGAGATCAAACTCGATACGGGCGCCAAGCGGGTCGGATTCGCATTGGCGGGCGGCTCCGGTCGCGTCTGTATAATGGGAGAACTGACGCTCAGGACCGACATCAAGGAGCGGTTGGATTGGAGGCGTACCTGTCGGAAAAGTCGCAGGAACCGCAAGACACGTTATCGCAAGCCCAGGTTCGATAACCGCAGGCGTCCTGAAGGATGGCTCCCTCCGAGCTTGAGTAGCCGCGTCAGCGCAACGGTCAGGCTCGCGCGCAAGCTGAAGCGGTTGATGCCGGTGCGCCGTATCGTGGTGGAAACGGCGAGTTTCGATATCCACCGCCTGATGAACCCCGACGTTCAAGGTAAAGAGTATCAGCACGGACCGCTCTATCGGACCGATCTCAGGCGGTACCTTTTCCAGAGGCATCGCGGCCTCTGTGCCTATTGCGGGAAGGCGCTCGGCAATGGCTGGCAGGCAGACCACGTCCTGCCGAAGTCCAGAGGCGGATCGGATCGACCGTTCAACCGAGCGGCCTCGTGCGAGGACTGCAACGAGCGAAAGGCGAACAAGACGGCTGAAGAATTCGGACATCCAGAAGTCGTGACCTATGCGAAGGAACTCTACGCGCCAGCCGCCATCGTGACGTCGATCAAGACGGCGCTCCTCAACGAGATGTCGGAGATCGCGCCTGTCGTCGAGACGGACGGCGCATTGACATCGGCGAACCGGAACTCTGTCGGGCTGGAGAAAAGCCACGCGAACGACGCCGTATGCGCCTCAGAGGTCCCAGCGAACCTTGTCCTTCCCGACGCTGAATTTATTGCGGCGGCACGTCCTCGCGGAACGCGAAAGCTCGTGAACGGCGTCCGAGGCGAGCACAAGGTCAGGTTGGCAAGGGAGGTCAAAGGTTTCCGTCAGTGGGATTCGGTGCGCTGGAACGGCTCGCAATGCTACATCAAGGGACGGCGTGCGACTGGATCGTTCCTTCTGTCCAATATCGACGGCAAGAGGATCAAGGATGGCGTTGGATACAAGCGGCTGCGATTGGTTCGACGGGTTCAAGCGCTACAGTTCGCACGAGGAGGCGGCGCTTCCTCCCCACGCCTGAAGGCGGGGGTTTCCGCGCCGTCCATTTTATGACGACAATGAACATCGTGAATCCGCGACTCGACTGGTTCGTGAATCAGATGCGGGTCAAGCTGGCTCGTCCGAAGAACGTGGCGAAATCCGACTGGCGGAAGATGACGATCCAGGAGCTATTCGCCAGAGTCAAGGACGAGGTAGCCGAACTGGAAGAAGCTCTGTCCAATCACGCGAACGACATGGACGAGGCTTCGATGGAGGGCGTCCTGTCTGAGTGCGTGGACGTGGCGGACTTCTGCATGATGCTGGCGGATCGCGCCAGGTCGTAGTGGGCTGAATTGGAGTTCTATGCAGATCGGTGGCCCTGTCTTAAATGACGAGCTTGCGCAGAATCCCGGTCGCGTGGCACCGGCATCCGAAGGCCGGGCCACCACTCTGCGTAGAACTGGTAAAGGAGACGCGCATGGAGCAGAAACCTAACGTGCCGAATTCGGTAGAGGCGTGGCGTAAGCGCGTTGATGAGTACGCCGACGTACTACTCAAAGAGATCGACGCGCCGCACTGGAGCCA